>OGLA01000104.1_pt1 | contig 38605 bp, 20 predicted proteins | sample 1572631 | NCBI WGS metagenome assembly OGLA01 (sample SAMEA2582011, study PRJEB24529) | metagenome | biome: Human gut stool | place: China | collected 2011
ACACGTTCGGAAAGGAGAACATCGTGGCGGCTCACCTGCACAGGGACGAGGAAACGCCGCACATACACGTCACACTCGTCCCCATCGTCAAGGGAGAGCGAAAGCGCAGGAAACGGGAGGAGCAGACGAAGAAGCGATACCGCAAGAAGCCGACCGACACCGTGAGACTGTGCGCAGACGATATTATGACACGGCTGAAATTGAAGTCCTACCAAGATACCTATGCCGAAGCGATGGCGAAATACGGGCTGCAAAGGGGCATAGACGGCTCGAAAGCTCGCCACAAGTCCACGCAGCAGTATTATCGGGATATACAGAAACTCGCCGACAGTCTGAAAGCGGAGGTGGTGGATTTGCAGCAGCAGAAAGAAACGGCGCAGGAGGAATTAAGGCAGGCGAAAAAAGAGATACAGACCGAGAAGCTGAAAGGGGCGGCAACTGCTGCAGCCGCCAACATTGCCGAGAGTGTCGGTTCTCTTTTTGGCAGTAACAAGGTCAAGACGTTGGAAAGGGAGAACACCGCCCTGCATAGGGAGGTAGCCGACCACGAGGAAACCATCGAAGCCCTGCAAGACAGAATACAGACCATGCAGGCAGACCACAGCCGGGAGATACGGGAAATGCAGCAAAAGCACGGCAGGGAGATAGCGGACAAGGACACAAGGCACAAGCAGGAAATATCGTTTCTGAAAACGGTAATCGCAAAGGCGGCGGCATGGTTTCCCTACCTGCGTGAAATGCTCCGTATCGAAAACCTGTGCCGCCTTGTGGGATTCGATGAAAGGCAGACCGCAACGCTCGTCAAGGGAAAGACGTTGGAGTATGCGGGGGAACTCTACTCGGAGGAACACGGACGGAAATTCACGACCGAAAAGGCTGGGTTTCAAGTGCTGAAAGACCCCACGGACGGGACGAGGTTGGTTCTTGCCATTGACCGAAAGCCCATTGCCGAGTGGTTCAAGGAACAGTTCGAGAAGTTAAGGCAGAACATACGGCAACCTATACAGCAGCAAAGGAAAAGCAGGGGTATGAAACTGTAAAGCTCCAATTTTATACAGCGAGCAAATAAATCTATTGCAACATAAGTGATTATCACAACTTTTCACTACCTTTGTGGTTGGATTAGGGAAACTCCGTCCAAGACATATTAGAAAAGAAAGAAGCGTTATGCTTATCTTGTTGTTGAAAACGTAGGAAATTTTCAAAATGAGCAAGGATGGCATAGTGGTTCTCACGCTATAGCGTGGGCTGCTATTACTACATCTGCTCATTAGGTTTTTCCTACGACCTTCAACAAAGACGTGGCATTGCAGTTCCACGCTTCGTGGTTTAATAATAAAAGGTCTTAAGGAGCTGGAAAGACAAACATAGTACTATGGACATGACATCTCTTTGGGGAAGACTTGCAAAATTGCAGAGTTTCTTTCAGGATGGTTTGAATGTGGATGAAAATTCACATTTGCCAGAAGCGGATTTACGCAAGATAAGTCTTGGCAATCTGTATGTATATCAACAACAAGGTGTATTGAACACATTCGAAACTGGCGTAACTCCCTCTGTTCGTAAAGTTATTTTAGGTGAATACTTTGGTATAACGGATAGGGATAGTGCCATCGAAACTTTGAATTGGTTGTCGCAAGCTCCCTCGCAAACAATGTTTCACTATGCTTATACGGCTTTTCTTCAAGGAGGGGGTAATATAAGCAGGAAGTGGCTTAATGAAAATGAAGAATTGAAAGAACACACCGATTTCCGAAATGACTGTTTGGAAAAGTTGGAAACGATGGAGGAAAAATATCCGGACATTGAACAAGCTGGAATTGTCGTATCCAAAGAAGAAATGGGCAAACTCGGAGTACTTGCGTGGGATGCAGGAAGATTAAACTTTATCAGCAGACTTTGCCTTGAGCAAGAGTACATTGTAAAAGAAGAATGTATGCAGTGTATCAATGCCGCTTACGAGATGACCAAAGAAGTTTATACCAATTGGAAAGACTATGCTTATAGTTATGTTCTTGGTCGTACTTTGTCGATGGGAACTACCAACATGATTGGATTGGCAGAAGATTTACTGACAGATACCAAAAGCCCTTGGACTTATATAAAATGGTGATACTTTATTAAAAAATATTTATTAACTCTACATTTTTTTTGAATTATGAAAACGTTTAATTATGCTCCAGCCTCTCCTATCAAGGATAACATTACAATGTTGGCTGTATCAGTCGGTATGGTTGTCGTGCCGCTCGTTTATCCATTCGGTATAAGAATAGGCAGTACCCGAATACTTGGCCCTACGAGTACTGCCATTGTTTTTATAATCGGAGGACTCGTTCTCTTGGTAATAACATTGAACAAGGTTCATCTTGCCCGTGCTTTGGCGGCGAACGGAGGAAAAATCGTTGTCGATGCAGATAGTGTAACCTATCCTATAATAAAGAAAGGGGAGAAAACCGACAAGTATTAACCTGTAAGAAGTAATTAATGACAAAAAAGAAATTGCCCGTTCGTTTCACGGGTCAGCACTTTACCATTGATAAAGTGCTAATAGAAGATGCAATAAAACAAGCAAATATAAATAGTCAGGATACGGTTTTGGATATTGGGGCAGGCAAGGGATTTCTCACTGTCCATTTATTAAAAATCGCCAACATTGTCGTAGCTATTGAAAACGACACAGCTTTGGTTGAATATTTACGAAAATTATTTTCTGATGCCCGCAATGTTCAAATTGTCGGTTGTGATTTTAGGAATTTTGCAGTTCCCAAGTTTCCTTTCAAGGTGGTGTCAAACATTCCTTATGGAATTACTTCCGATATATTCAAAATTCTGATGTTTGAGAGTGTTGAAAATTTTCTCGGAGGTTCCATTGTCCTTCAGTTAGAACCTGCTCAAAAGTTGTTTTCGAGTAAGCTCTATAATCCATATACTGTTTTCTATCATACTTTTTTTGATTTGAAACTTGTCTATGAGGTAAGTCCTGAAAGTTTCTTGCCACCACCAACTGTCAAATCAACTCTGTTACGCATTAAAAGAAATCAGTCTTCTTTTGATTTTGAGCTTAAAGTCAAATATTTAGCTTTTATTTCCTGTCTGTTACAGAAGCCTGATTTATCTGTCAAAACAGCTTTAAAGTCGATTTTCAGAAAAAATCAGGTCAGGTCAATTTCGGAAAAATTCGGAATAAACCTTAACTCCCAAATTGTCTGTTTGTCGCCAAGTCAATGGAAAAACTGTTTTTTGGAAATGCTGGAAGTTGCCCCCGAAAAGTTTCACCCTTCATAATTCAAAGTTGGTTTGTCAAGATGATTTTTCTGGTTTGCTGTCGTTTTTTAAGCTGCCGCATAACTCTTAAATATGCGAAAGTTAAAACAATATTTCATATTTACAAAACATTGTGATTTTTTTATTTAAAATATCGGATATAAAACATCTTAAATATGACGATGAAGAAGGAGAATTGGAAATCTTCTTGACGGATGATACACAAATAACATTGCATGCAGGATTCTTTGAATCTTTCGAGCGATACGAGGAATTTTTCGCTTTGTTGAAGAAGTGAAGAGGCTAACAAGTTCGATTTATGCGGATAATGGCGTGTGGCTCAATCGCTTTTCGTGGTGATTGAGCCACGTGTTAGCCGCAACCTTGAAAAACAAAAAATACAATGAATAGAATATTGGCACTATACATCTTTTTACTATTGTGTGGCACGGTTTCCGCACAACAAATCGTAGAATGGAGCGATTTGCAGACTATAACAGATAACTCACGGCGCACGGTCTATTATAAAAAAGGCAGAAAACAGCCGTTACGGGGAAAATATCGCATTATACGAGGACTTGACGAGGAGTGTGTTAAATTTTCCGATGGCATGATAAACGGTGATTATCGCCGCTATCGTGATGGGGTGCTGCGTGAATCGGGTATATATGCCAAAGGCAAGCGTAACAGCACATTCACGGAGTATTACCAAGACGGCGTTACTCCCCGAAAGGAAACACCCATGCAGCAAGGCAAGATAGACGGAACTGTAAAGACCTATTTTCGTAACGGCAAAATAGAAGCCGAAAAGGAATATAAGCAGAGTGTGGAGAGCGGGCGGGAGCGCCGCTTTGACAGCAAGACAGGAGAGCAGATTTTTGAATCTCATTATATCGACGGGAAAAAAGATGGCGAGGAGTGGGAAATCTTCGAGGATGCGAGCACGCTTCGCAGCAGGATAATACGCCACTACCGTAACGGAAAACTTGACGGCTCTTATCGTGTGGAATCGACACGGGACGGCAAACCCTATATAACTATCGAGGGACAATACACTGACGGCGAGAAATCGGGGCAATGGATAGAACATAACTATGATAACAATACCCAAACCTGCACATGGCATGGTGAAGGTGGGGCTTAAACAGAGATGAAGATAGTTATCATAATACTACTTTTAACGCTTGCATCGGTCGTAAGCTGCGAGCCACCCATGCCGCCGACGGACGAGGAAATGATACGCCACTTCGCCACGCACGAGGCGGCATTCGACAAGATACGCAAAATCATGGCGGAGAGTTCGGAGGGAAGCTTTCACTATCCACCGCTCTCTCCCTGCGATATTCTCATCCTTGATTCGGCAGGACAAATATCCTACCAACCGAACCAAGTGCAGGACACGCCGGTACACGGGTTATCAAGATCTGACCGAATACAACTCGACTCCTTGTTGTCAGAGATTGGATGCGGTCTTGTCCTTGTTGACCGCAGGGAGCAGGAAACGGCAGATTCGGTATATGTGAGCTTATTTATGCTGTACTACTCCCACGGCATCGTGGATGCGGGAACATCCAAGAGTTTCGTTTACGATCTCGAATTGAGAAGCCGCCGTGACATCCGTATCACCGAACACGGCGACCTGAACAAAATTTACCGCAGGACATACAATGACACTACGCTATACAAGCCCGTCAAGGAAGGCTGGTATATAGAGTTAGACCATTCACGATAATTTTCTTTTTTCGCAAGTCGATTTTATAAAATTGTCACCGAAAGTTCGTACTTTCGGAAAAAGATGTTATATTTGCAAATGAAAGAGTTATTTGACAGCATAGCAATGTAAAACGCTGAAATTCGCACAGTTGCTAAATCGTTACCTCTATTTCTCAAATAATTCGCTAAAAGTTTATTTCTCAATCGGTTAAGTCAAACCGAGAAAAATCTAAAATAACAAGATTATGTTTAACCTTAAAAAGAATTTATTTTTAGAAGGGAAAATGCAATCCTTATGTTCGGGAAAATATCTCAGGACATTGGTTTTTTTAGGCTTGTCGGCAGCTCCTTTTCAGTGGGTTTCGGCGCAGTTTAATCTTTCACTGACTAATCCTAATTTAGGGAGTGTAATTAAAGAAATCCAGGCTCAGTCGGATTATCAGTTTTTCTATGACGATAAGCTTGCTTCTGTTCAACTTGAATCTCTGAATGTGACAGATTCTTCTTTGCAGGAAGTACTGAGCAAGGCTTTGAGTGGGAAAAATATTTCCTATAAAATAGACGATAAAGTCGTTTATCTGTCTATGGAAAATTCCACGGTAAAGAAGTCACCTGCACAGAGTGCTGCAAAGAAGACGATTACCGGACGTATAGTAGATGCGACAGGTGAACCATTGATTGGTGTGACTATCATGGAAAAAGGAACTACCAATGGTAGCATTACCGATTACGATGGAAATTATACTGTGAACGTACCGGGAAATGCGGTGCTTCAGTTCTCTTATATCGGCTATAAGAGTGTCGAGGTGAAGGTAGAAGGCAAAGAAGTGATTGATCTGACTATGCATGAAGATACGGAGGTATTGGATGAGGTTGTCGTTACCGCTTTGGGTATCAAGCGTGAGAAAAAAATGCTGGGATACGCTGTACAGGAATTGAAGAGTGATGAATTGAACAAAACGGGTGACCCTTCTGTAACAAGTGCTTTGCAAGGTAAGGTAGCCGGTCTGTCAATGAATACTTCATCTACCGGTTTGGGAGGTTCTACCAAGATTACGATTCGTGGTAACTCTTCATTGAGCGACAATAACCAACCGTTGTGGATTGTGGATGGAGTACCGTTCAGTGACAACAGTACTTCTGATGCTTCTTTCTATGGTGGTGTAGACCGTGGTGGTGCTTCGTTAGACATCAATCCGGACGATATTGAAAGTATTTCAGTGTTGAAAGGTCCGAATGCAGCAGCTCTTTATGGTAGCCGTGCCGGTAATGGTGTTATCTTGGTAACTACAAAGAAAGGTTCTAAAAAAGATGGTTTTGGTATCCGTTATAGTGGTAACTTTACTTGGACGAATGTAGCTGAAACGCTTGACATGCAAAGACGTTATGGGCAGGGACATATTAATACAAATCCAGAAGATGGTCCTGTAGGAGCTATCTATTCAAATGAAGATGGTTCAAGCTGGGGACCTGTTCTGAATGGAGATTTGAAAGAAGCATGGAATGGTGAAACTTATCCGTATCTGGCTTACGGAGATAAGTTGAAAGATTACTTTGAAACCGGTTTCTCTCAGACTCACAATGTTTCTATTCAGAACGGTACAGAAACTTCTCATTACCGTGCGTCATTTGGTCAGTCAAGTAATAAAGGAGTGTTCCCGAATGAAGAATTGAGTCGTACGAATATTGACTTAAATGCCGGTACGGAGCTTAACAAATACCTTTCAATGGACGGTAAACTTTCATTATCTCGTACAAAAGCTACCGATCGTCCGGAATATGGTAATTATGGTGCCATTAACCAGTTGATGGGTATTCCTAATAATATCCGTTTGGATGACTTGAAACAATATTCAGATGAAGATCATGTACATGTAAACTGGCATGGTCCGTCAGCTGGTGTACGTAACCCGTACTATGTATTACATCAACGCCATAATTCAGATGAACGTTGGCGTGCATTCGGTTATTACAATGCAAAAATCAACTTTACTGACTGGTTGCATTTCTCTGCTAAATATGCGTTCGACTATTATCGTACTCGTATTGAAAGTACGAATGCCGGCGATGGTATCAATAATGAAACTTCAGTATCAGCTATTACTAATGATGAAATGAACCGCAGTGAAGAAAACTTCTTCGAATCAAATGCGGAATTCATGTTGATAGGTGACAAGCAAATTACCGATAACTTCCGTTTAGGTTTCAATGTGGGTTCAAACTTCATGTACCAGCGTTATGAAACATTGGGGGCTGCTGTAGGTAATATGGTTGATAAGAGTTCCTGGATGTTGAATGCAGCTAACCAGATTAACTCAGTAAATGAAGATGGTTACAAACGTGCCATGAACTCAGTATTTGGTTCTGCACAGTTGGCTTGGAAGGAATATTTGTCATTGGATTTGACTGCACGTAATGACTGGTCTTCTACATTGCCTAAGCAGAATAATTCATTCTTCTATCCGTCTGCCAACTTGAGCTTTGTAATCTCTGACTTCGTTCGCTCTTTGGATAAAACATTACCAGACTGGATGACATTTGCTAAATTGCGTTTGTCTGCTGCTCAGGTAGGTAAAGATACTGACCCGTATCAGTTGTATAACACTTATTCATTCAAATATGATAAAGGTGTGCTGACTCCAAGTAAAGATAATGTGAAGATGAACGACCAGCTGAAGCCGGAAATCGCTACTTCTTATGAAGTGGGTCTGGACATGAAATTCTTGGACAACCGTTTGGGCTTTGACTTCACTTATTATTACAGCAAGACTAAAAACCAGATTATGAAAGTGCCTGCTGCTGCTCCATGGTCAGGTGGTCAATGGGTAAATGCCGGTTTGATTTCAAATCAGGGTGTTGAATTGATGTTGTATTCTACTATCGTGGATACAAAAGACTTTACGTTCGATTTGAATGTAAACATGGCTCATAACGTATCTATGGTGAAGGAGCTAGCTCCAAATCAGGGAGTAAGTTATATGTTCTTTAACGGTGATGGAAACTTCCCGATTAAGGTTGGTGCACGTGAAGGCGAAAAATTAGGTGAAATTTATGCAGGAACACTTTATAAGCGTGATGAAAACGGAAATATCTTGATTAATAAAGGAAACGGTTTGCCGTTGACCACTACTGAGGAAAGTGATCGTGTGGCCAACCCGATTGGAAACATTCAGCCGAAACTTACAATGTCCGTATCTCCTACTTTCACGTATAAAGGCGTTACATTGTCTGCCATGTTTGATATGAAGTTTGGTGGTGATATCTTCTCTTATTCAGAAATGGTTGCCACTGGTAGTGGTTTGGCAGCACGTACTGCTAACCGTGGAGAGGAAGATGGATATATGATGGTATTCCCGGGTGTTTATGAAGATGGCACGCCTAATACTACTAAGATTTCTGCTTCTCAGTATTATGGTTCATTGTTGCCTGAAGACTTCTTGTATGATGCTTCATTCATTAAACTGAAAGAATTGTCATTGGGTTACTCATTCCCGTCAAAATTGCTGAAGAAAACTCCGTTGACTGCATTGAACGTTTCATTCGTAGCACGTAACTTGTGCTATCTGTTGAAACACACTCCGGGTACAAGTCCTGAAGGTGGTTACGATACAACGATGTTCTCTCAAGCTATCGACTATGCGGCTTTGCCATATACTCGTACATTTGGTTTATCAGTTAGTTTAGGTTTCTAATCTTAAATAAAATAGTAATTTATGAAGTTCAATATATATAAATCTGTTGCTATGTGTTCTTTGTTGGCACTGGCAGGCTGTCACGATTTTGAGGAGTTAAATACCGATCCGTATGCTCCTATTTATGACCCGACAGTAGAAAATGTTTCTCCGGACGGTATTGACATTGACTACGAATTGTCTGAAAGTGCATTGAAAAGTATCAAAGGTATGGAAGGGGCTATTGGAGTAACATTGGCCAACTTCCTTTACGAAGGTGCATATAACGATTATCAGACAACAACCAATCTGACTCATGATATTTATGCCGGATATTGGGGTAACAATGTGAGTGGATTTGTAACCTCATCTCCTACCTATTCTTATGCAGATGGATGGTCTGGTGGTCGCTGGAAACACTTCTATGATGATCGTACTATTGGTGAGTATGCTCAGATAATAAAGACTTGTCACTTCTGTGATCCTGAATATTATCATACATTGTATTATGTAACTCGTATCTATTATGCATATTTATTGTCTATGCAAACAGATACGTACGGTGATATTCCTATTAAGTATTACGTAAAAGGTGCAATGCCTCCTGAAGAGAATGTAGAATACACTTCACAAGAGTCTGTATACAAAGATTTCATCTTCCCGATTCTGGATCAGGCAATTACCGCATTGCATGAAGAAAACATTCCGGGTTCGCAATATACTATCAAGAGCGAGGATGACAAATGCTTTGGAGGCGATATTGACAAATGGCGTCGTTTTGCCAATACACTTCGTTTGCGCTTAGCTTTGCGTGTTTCTAACGCAGATCCGGAATTGGCAAAAGAACAAGCTAAATTGGCACTAGGGGATATTGCCGGTTTGATGAAAAGCAATGATGATAATTTGAAGCAGACCCCTAAACGCCAATATCTTGCGGGAGGTAATGAAAATATCTATGCTTTGTTGTTTGGCTGGGGAGCGAATGTGGTGCTGACCAAGGAAATGGAATGGGCATACAAGAATCAATCTTTCGAAGGTGGTGTTGTACCGGCTGATCAGTCTGAGTGGGAAGTAAAAGATCCTGCTAAGGATGCAACGACAAAGTTTAACAATGATGAGACTCAATGTATTCTTGATCCGCGTTGTGAAATCTTGTGGTTCCGTCCGACAGAGTTTGATAAACTAAATATTGCTACTCCGGAAGAATCAAATAAAGATTTTGCAGGTGTACGTAATGGTGAGCCGAACCTTGGAAAAAGTTACACTACCAGCTACTCACCGAATCGTTGCAGTACGACTTCTGATGTAATGAATCCTCAAATCTGGTGGAATTATGCACGTGAAATCGTATGGATGGGATATGCTGAAAGTTTGTTCTTAAAGGCAGAAGCCTATTTGCGCTGGCCAGAATTGAACAGAGAAGGAACTGCATCTGTTAAGGATTTGTATGAAGCAGGCGTTCGGGCTTCTATGGATTATTATGGAATTGACGCTAGCAAAGCGAATAACTACATAAATGGTTTGGTTGCTTTACATGACTGGAAAGCAGACCGTGAATGGCAGTTGGAACAGATAATCACTCAGAAATGGATTGCCGTATTCCCGAATGGAAATGAAGGGTGGGCCGAATTACGTCGTACTGACTATCCGCGTTACGCATTACTTCCGAAGGGCGGTAATAACTCAGGTAATCAAGTTGACAACAACAAGTTGATTAAACGTATCAGTTATCCGGATAGTGAAGCTCGAAATACCTTGAAGCCAAATTATACACAAGGTGATCGCGTTTGGTGGGATGTAGACGATACCATGGATAACAATGGTAAATGGGAGACGCCGCACAATTTCAGATAATAACTTTTAAATGAGAAAAAGAAAGCCGTTTTAGCCTGTTGGTGTTGGTTTTAAATACATTATATGGCTAAAACGGCTTTTTAATCATTATTTTTTCTTAACTTTAGTCGCTGTTGATTTGCACTATCTTTTAACTATTATAATAATATGAAAAATTCACTATGGGTTTTTATGGGTTTGGCAGGTCTTACGTGGGCTTGTTCCAGTCCTGTGGCTCCCGTGGAAGAGGATTTGACGCAGTATGTAAATCCTTTTATTGGGACGGACTTTACCGGAAACACTTATCCGGGTGCACAAGTGCCTTTTGGCATGGTTCAACTAAGCCCGGACAACGGCCTTCCGGGGTGGGACAGAATCGCAGGCTATTACTATCCGGACAGTACCATTGCCGGATTTAGCCATACGCATCTTTCAGGAACAGGAGCAGGTGATTTGTACGATATTTCTTTTATGCCAGTGACCCTGCCATACGTAGAGACAGAAGCTCCTTTAGGGGTACATTCCAAGTTTTCACATGAGAAGGAAAGTGCATCAGCGGGCTATTATCAGGTCTTTTTGGATGATTATGGAATCAATGTGGAACTGACGGCGACGGAGCGTTGCGGAATTCAACGCTATACTTTCCCGGAAGCAAAGTCGGCCATTATCCTGAACCTGAAAAAGGCAATGAACTGGGATGCCACTCAAGATAGTTATGTGGAAGTAGTAGACTCTGTGACTATCCGTGGATACCGCTTTTCGGACGGATGGGCCAGAAAGCAAAAAGTATTCTTCCAAACTCGTTTCTCTGTTCCTTTTGAGAATGTACAAATGGATACGACTCCTATTTTGAAGGATAATGTTCCTATGGGTACTGCATACATTGCCCGGTTTGATTTCTCGACGAAAAAGGATGAGCAGATAATTGTTTCCACTGCTATTTCGGGAGTGAGTATGGAAGGTGCGGCCAAGAATCTGCAGGCAGAAGTTCCGGAAAATGACTTTGAAAAGTACCGGTTACTGGCTAAGGAAACATGGAATAAGGAATTGTCGAAGATAAAGGTAGAGTCGGAGGACAAGGATGACAAGACCGTGTTCTATACCGCACTTTATCACAGTATGCTGGCTCCTACCATTTATTCGGATGTAGACGGACAATATTACGGACCGGATCAGAAGGTACATCAGGCAGAGAATTGGACCAATTACAGTACGTTCTCTCTTTGGGATACGTTCCGTGCATCACATCCGTTGTTTACTTATACGCAACCGGAACGGACCAATGATATGATTAAGTCATTCTTGGCATTCTATGAGCAGAATGGTCGTTTGCCGGTATGGAACTTCTATGGAAGTGAAACGGACATGATGATTGGTTACCACGCAGTACCAGTTATTGTGGATGCGTATTTGAAGGGTATCGGTGATTTTGATGTAGAAAAGGCATTGGAAGCTTGTGTCACTACTGCGAATATTGATGAGTACAGAGGTATTGGCTTTTATAAGCAAAAGGGATATATCCCTTATAATGTCACAGATGAATATAATTCTGAGAACTGGTCGTTGTCAAGAACACTGGAATATGCGTTCGATGATTTTTGTATAGCTGAAATGGCTGCCAAGATGGGACGGAAAGATATTGCGGATACTTTCTATGCTCGTTCGCAGAATTATCGGAATGTGTACAATCCGGCTACTTCCTTTATGCAGCCCAAAGATGATAAAGGTAATTTTATCAAGGATTTCCATGCCGAGGAATATACGCCGCATATTTGTGAAAGCAATGCATGGCATTATTTCTGGTCTGTACAGCATGATGTGGATGGTCTTATTAGTCTGGTGGGAGGAAAAGAGTGCTTTAGCGAGAAGCTTGACAGCATGTTTACGTATCACCCGACGGACGACCACGAATTGCCTATCTTTAGTACAGGTATGATTGGACAGTATGCACACGGAAATGAGCCGAGCCATCATGTGGCCTATCTGTATAATAAAGTCAATCAGCCTTGGAAAACGCAGCAATATGTGTCGCAGATTATGGATGAACTGTATCTGAACACCCCGGCTGGTTTGTGTGGAAATGAGGATTGCGGACAGATGTCGGCATGGTATGTGTTCAGTGCCATGGGCTTTTATCCTGTAAATCCTGTTTCAGGTGAATATGAAATTGGAAAGCCGAAATTTAAAAAGGTTGAATTGCAGCTGGCAAATGGTAAAGTATTTACTGTGGTTGCAAAGAACCTTGATAAGGAAAATAGGTACATACGTGCTGTGAAATTGAACGGTAAGGACTATCATCAGAGTTTTATTACGCATGGGCAGATTCTGTCGGGTGCAACATTGGAGCTGGAGATGTGTAATGAGTCTGGACATATATGGTATTAATTGAAAATCTTAAACTTGGAATTCGTTATGAAGAAATTAACATTGTTAATTATGATAATGTGCTTTGCCCTTCACGGTAAGGCCACCAATTATGCAGATTATGTAAATCCGCTGATTGGTACTCAGTCTACTTATGAGTTTTCTTCCGGAAATACGTATCCGGCTATTGCACGTCCGTGGGGTATGAACTTCTGGACACCTCAGACTGGGAAAATGGGCGACGGATGGCAGTATATGTATACTGCGACTAAAATCAGAGGATTTAAGCAGACCCATCAGCCCAGCCCGTGGATTAATGACTACGGTCAGTTTTCCATTATGCCGGTGGTAGGAGAGCCGGTGTTTGATGAAAACAAACGTGCCAGCTGGTTTTCGCATAAAGGTGAAGAAGCAAAGGCATATTATTATAAGGTATATCTGGCAGAACATGATGTAGTGACAGAGCTGGTTCCGACTGAACGGGCTGCTCTGTTCCGTTTTACTTTCCCTGAAAATGAGCATTCTTACGTAGTGATTGATGCGTTTGACAAGGGTTCTTATGTGAAGATTGATGCGGCAAATAACCGTATTATCGGTTATTCTACCAAAAACAGCGGTGGTGTGCCTGATAACTTCAAGAACTATTTTGTAATTGAATTTGACAAGCCTTTTACATACAAGGCTACAGTGGCCGACAGCTGTATCTCTGTAGGCAAAGCTGAACAGGAGGCAAATCATGCAGGAGCTATTATCGGTTTCGCTACTCGAAAAGGTGAAAAGGTACACGCCAGAGTGGCTTCTTCTTTCATCAGTCAGGCACAGGCTTTAGAAAATCTGAAGGAGTTGGGTAATGACAGTTTTGATGTGTTGGTAGAAAAAGGTAAAACAGCCTGGAATGAAGCATTGGGCAGAATAGAGGTAGAAGGTGGTAATCTTGACCAGTATCGTATGTTCTATTCTTGCTTGTACCGTTCGCTGTTGTTCCCTCGTAAGTTCTATGAGATAGATGCCAACGGACAGGTAGTGCATTACAGTCCTTACAACGGACAGGTACTTCCGGGATACATGTACACGGATACAGGTTTTTGGGATACATTCAGATGTCTTTTCCCCTTGTTGAATTTAGCTTATCCGTCAATTAATAAAGAGATACAGGAAGGTCTTGTCAATACTTACAAAGAAAGTGGATTCTTCCCTGAATGGGCCAGTCCCGGACATCGCGGATGTATGGTGGGCAACAATTCTGCGTCCGTGTTAGTAGATGCTTATATGAAAGGGGTAAAAGTGGACGACCTGAAGACATTGTATGAAGGATTGCTCCATGGAACAAAGAACGTGCATCCGGAGGTATCTTCTACCGGACGTTTGGGATATGAATATTATAATAAACTAGGTTACGTGCCTTGTGATGTGAAGATACACGAGAATGCAGCCCGTACACTGGAATATGCGTATGATGACTGGTGTATCTATAAACTTGCTAAAGAACTAAAGCGCCCGAAAAAGGAAGTCAAGCTTTTTGCAGAGCGTGCCATGAACTATAAGAATCTGTTTGATTTGGAAACCAAACTGATGAGAGGCAAGAAGGAAAACGGTGAATTCATGAAGCCTTTCTCTCCGTTGAAATGGGGGGATGCCTTCACTGAAGGAAACAGCTGGCACTACACTTGGTCGGTATTCCATGACCCTCAGGGACTGATTGACCTGATGGGAGGAGACAAAGCCTTTGTGTCTATGCTTGATTCTGTATTCTCTGTACCGCCTGTATTCGATGACAGCTATTATGGTTTTGTAATCCATGAGATTCGTGAGATGACCGTGATGAACATGGGTAACTATGCACATGGAAACCAGCCTATCCAACACATGATTTATCTGTACAATTATGCCAAACAGCCGTGGAAAGCGCAGTACTGGTTACGTCAGGTGATGAACAAGATGTACACACCGACTCCGGATGGGTATTGTGGTGACGAAGACAATGGACAGACTTCTGCATGGTATGTATTTACAGCATTGGGATTCTATCCGGTATGTCCGGGAAGCAATGAATATGTGGTAGGTGCTCCTTTGTTCAAGAAAGCGACTATTCATCTGGAAAATGGAAAGGACTTAACGATTGAAGCTCCGTTGAACAGTGAGGAGAATTTGTACATCAAAGAGATGAAATTGAATGGGAAATCTTATACTCATAACTATTTTTCACATGAAGATTTGGTGAATGGAGCGAAAATACAAATAGAAATGAGTAACTTGCCGAACAAAAACAGAGGTATAGCTGCAGAAGATGCTCCTTACTCGTTTTCAGTGGATGAGAAATAAGAACCTTCATATATTAAATTTAAAACCATGAATAAGAAATCATTATTGTTTGTTCCGGTTTTGTCCTTGTGTCTGGCTTCTTGTGGAAGTAGCCAGAAAGGGCAGGAGATGGAAGATTTGACACAGTTTGTAGACCCTCGTATCGGTACTGGCGGACATGGACATGTGTTTTATGGAGCCAATGTGCCTTACGGATTTATTCAGTTGGGGCCTACAAGCATTCCTCAGTCATGGGACTGGGTATCGGGTTATCATGTATCAGACTCTACGGTGATAGGATTTCCGCATACGCATCTGAGCGGCACCGGTATAGGCGACTTGCATGACATCAATGTAATGCCGGTAGTAGGAGAAGTGACTTATTCAAGAGGGGATGCTTCATCGTATGAAACAGGTCTGTGGTCTTATTCAGACCGCTCGAAAGAAGTTGTGACTCCAGGTTACTATCGTACTCACCTGTCAAGATACAATGTGGATGTAGAATTGACAGCTACCAAGCGTGTTGGCTTCCATAAATACACCTTCTTGGGGAATGAAAGTCCGGCCATTGTATTTGATATGGTAAACGGTGGCTGCTGGGATAAAACTACAGAAGCCGTGATACGGGTAGTAAACGATAGTACCGTGAGCGGTTATCGTTATTCAAAGGGATGGGCCGACGACCAGCGTGTATTTTTCCGTGCAGAATTCTCACGTAAGTTTGATAATGTAGAATTTATTGTCAACGATTCTGTAAAGGAAGGTGATATGGCAAAAGGTGCACAGCTGTTTGCCAGAGTCAACTTTGCTGCAGGGAACCAGGAACCGGTGTATATGAAGGTAGCATTGTCTCCTACTTCAGAAGAAGGTGCACAACTGAATATGCAGACAGAGCTGAGTGGTTGGGACTTTGAGAAGACGATTGCAGATGCTAAGGCTGCTTGGAATAAGGAATTGAATAAGGTAAAAGTGTATACCACAGATGAGGCTTCAAAGAAGATTTTCTATACAAGTCTGTATCACACCTTGTTTGCTCCGTCTGAATTTTGTGATGTGAACGGTGATTATTATGGAGCCGATAAACAGATGCACAAAGGAGAAGGTTTTGTAAACTACACTACATTCTCACTGTGGGATACCTATCGTGCTGCACAGCCGTTGATGACAATTCTGCATCCTGAAAAGATGAGTGACATCATTAATACCATGCTTCACATCCATCAGCAGCAAGGAAAGCTTCCGGTATGGCATCTGATGGGGTGTGAAACCAACTGTATGGTAGGTAATCCGGGGGTACCGGTGGTGGCAGATGCCATCTTGAAGGACATCAAAGGATTTGATACAGAATTGGCTTTCAAGGCACTGAAAGAATCTTCTATGTTGCCTGAACGTGGAATGGAACACCGTATTGAATACGGATTTATTCCGGCAGACAAGATGACGGAAGCCATTGCGTACGATATGGAATATGCTATTGCAGACTGGGCAGTGGCACAGGCAGCTCAGAAACTTGGCAAGCAGGAAGATTATGAATATTTCCTGAAACGTAGCAAGTCATATAAGAATTATTTTGATGCTTCTACGGGCTTCATGAGAGGAAAGATGCTCGACGGCTCTTGGCGTACTCCGTTTAGTCCTTATGCATCTTCTCACAGAGAAGACGACTATTGTGAAGGAAATGCATGGCAGTACACATGGCTGGTTCCTCACGATGTAGAAGGATTGGTGGAATGCTTCGGCAGTAAAGAAGCGTTTGTGAACAAACTGGATTCTTTATTCCTGGCAAACGGTGATATGGGAGAAGCTTCTTCTCCGGATATTAGCGGATTGATTGGGCAGTATGCGCATGGTAATGAACCGAGTCATCATACAGTTTACCTGTACACACTTGTTGGTCAGCCTTGGAAGACAGCTGACAGAATCAAGGAGATTCTTCATACAATGTATACAGACCAGCCGGATGGTTTGTCAGGTAATGAGGATGTAGGACAGATGTCGGCTTGGTATATCCTTTCTTCTTTCGGATTCTATCAGGTAGAACCTGCCGGTGGCAAGTTTGTATTTGGCTATCCGAACTTTGATAAAGTAGAGATTGCCGTTCCTGCTGGTAAATTCGTCATAGAACGTGAAAACAAAGGCCAGCAGAACAATTACATACAAGGTATTGTCTTCAATGGAACTGAATATAAGAAACCCTGGATTGAATACGCTGATATTATGAAAGGCGGCGAATTGAAGTTCCTGATGGGAGATGAGCCGGTAGTATGGTTTTAAAATAAAATGTAAGTCTGACTATATATTGGGAACCCGTCATCGAGTTTATAGTTTGGTGGCGGGCTTTCTTTTTTAAGAAAATAAAATTCATAAAGGAGTTAGGAAGAAATATGAAAATTTCTTCCTAACTTGCGCTCCAGAAATAATTAACCTTAAAAAGGACAGATGGAAAAGACTCTTACTAAAGCAATCAAAACTATTTGCTGCTCATTGACGGGAGTGCTGACGATTAGTGGGGCTCCTCAGCAGTTGTATGCGGAAAATGCATCCTTGCCTTATTGGAAGGATATTCAGACTGTATCAGTAAATCGGGAGACACCGAGGTCGGCTTTTATGACTTATGCTGACAAGACTCAGGCTTTGACTGGAAAATATGAAAACAGCCCTTATTATGAGTTGTTGAATGGTACGTGGAAATTTTATTATACGGACTCGTATTTGAACCTGCCTGCAGACATTACTTCTCCGGAAGTGAGTACAGAGGGATGGCACGATATTAAGGTGCCGGGAAACTGGGAAGTGCAAGGATTTGGTACGGCTATTTATACGAATCACGGATATGAGTTTCAGCCTCGTAATCCTCAGCCTCCCTTGTTGCCGGAGAAGAATCCAGTGGGAGTATACCGGCGTGATATTACCGTACCTTCAGAATGGAAGGACCGTGATATTTACCTTCACATTGCCGGAGCAAAATCAGGATGCTATGTGTATTTGAACGGAAAAGAAGTGGGTTATAATGAAGACTCCAAGAATCCGGCTGAATATCTGATAAATGATTATTTGAAGGAAGGCAATAATGTGCTGACTTTAAAAATCTTCCGTTGGAGTACAGGCTCTTATTTGGAATGTCAGGATTTTTGGCGTATCAGCGGTATAGAACGTGACGTATTCCTTTATTCACAGCCGAAAGCTTCAGTACAGGATTTCCGGATTGTGTCTACTTTGGATGATTCGTACCGTAACGGTATTTTCCGTTTGGATATAGAACTGAAGAATCATCGTACCAATACAGCGGGACTGACTATTGGATATGAGTTGCTCGATAATAACGGAAAGGTAGTAGCCAATGGTGAAGAAACCGTAGACGTAGTTGCTGGTAAAGAAGGTACCGTATCCTTCAGTAAGGAACTGCCGGAAGTAAAAACCTGGACTTCAGAAGCTCCTAATTTGTATAAGCTTTTGATGACTGTGAAGGAAAATGGAAAAGTGACCGAAGTGATTCCTTATAATGTCGGATTCCGTCGCATTGAAATCAAAGAAATTGACCAAAAAGGTACCAATGGAAAGAATTACCATGTGTTGTTTATCAACGGGCAACCTTTAAAACTGAAGGGTGTAAATATTCACGAACATAATCCGTTGACAGGACACTATGTAGATGAGGCACTGATGCGTAAGGACTTGGAGCTGATGAAGCGGAACAATATCAATACGGTACGTTTGTGTCATTATCCGCAAGACCGCCGTTTCTATGAACTCTGTGATGAATATGGCATTTACGTGTACGATGAGGCGAATATTGAAAGTCATGGTATGTACTACAGCCTGAGTAAGGGAGGTACTTTAGGAAATAACCCGGAATGGTTGAAACCTCATCTTTACCGTGTAGAGAATATGTTTGAACGGAATAAGAACTATCCTTCAGTCACCTTCTGGTCATTGGGTAATGAGGCTGGAAACGGTTACAACTTTTATGAGGCTTATTTGTGGGTAAAGCAGGCCGACAAGGGACTGATGGACCGTCCGGTAAATTATGAACGTGCACAGTGGGAATGGAACTCTGATATGTACGTGCCGCAATACCCCAGCGCATCCTGGCTGGAATCAATAGGTCGGTTAGGAAGTGACCGTCCGGTAGTACCTTCAGAATATGCACATGCCATGGGAAACTCTACTGGAGGCTTATGGGATCAGTGGAAGGCTATCTATCAGTATCCTAATCTGCAGGGAGGATATATCTGGGACTGGGTAGACCAGGGAATTTTAGTGAAGGATGAAAACGGAAGAGAGTATTGGGCATACGGAGGTGATTTCGGAACCAACATGCCGAGTGACGGTAATTTCTGTTGTAATGGTATCGTGAACCCGGACCGCAATCCTCATCCGGCCATGAGCGAAGTGAAATATGCGCACCAGAATGTGGCTTTTGAAGCTACAGACTTGGCAAACGGTAAGTTTAATGTACTGAACCGCTTTTATTTCACGAACCTGAAGAAATATATGATTTCGTATGAAGTGAAGGAAAATGATAAGGTGGTGCGTCGTGGCAAGGTTTCACTGGATGTGGCTCCTCAGGAAAAGAAAGAGTTGGCGGTGAATGTTAGTGGATTGAAAGCCAAAGTGGGTACGGAATATTTTGTGAATTTTTCAGTAACTACGTTAGAATCTGAACCGCTTGTACCGAAAGGATATGAGATAGCGCACGAACAGTTCCGCTTGCCGATAGACCCTGCTTCACGTTCATTCTCGGTACAGGGTCCCGCTTTGCAGTGCAGTGAAAATGGCAACTTGTTGAGTGTGCAGTCTTCGCGCGTAGCTTTTGTATTTGACAAGTCGACTGGTCTGGTAACTTCTTATAAAGTGAAGGGAACAGAATATTTCCATGAGGGATTTGGTATACAGCCTAACTTCTGGCGTGCTCCGAATGACAATGACTATGGAAGCCAGATGCCGAAGCGCCTGCAAATCTGGAAGCAGTCCAGCAAGAACTTCAATGTGGTGGACGCTTCATTAACCATGGATGGAAAAGATGCAGTACTGAAAGTCAGCTACCTGTTGGCTGCAGGTAATCTGTATATTGCTACCTATCGCATTCATCCTTCAGGAGTCGTGAAAGCAAATTATACATTTACTTCTACGGAAATGGAAGCTGCGAAGACAGAAGCTTCGGAAGCTACACTGATGGCTACGTTCACTCCTGGAAACGAAGCAATCCGCAAGGAAAGTTCCAAACTGGTAGTACCGCGTATCGGTGTTCGTTTCCGCTTGCCAGCCGAAATGGAACAGGTTACCTATTTTGGTCGCGGACCGGAAGAGAATTATTGCGACCGGAATAATGGTACACTGGTAGGTGAGTATCAGGCGACAGCTGAACAAATGTATTTCCCTTATGTGCGTCCACAAGAAAACGGACATCATACCGATACACGCTGGTTGATGCTGAAAAAGAAAAATGGCAAAGGACTGGCTGTATATGCGGATGGTACATTGGAATTTAACTCACTCCGTAATTCTATAGAAGATTTTGATGGAGAAGAAGCTACTCATCGTGACTACCAGTGGGGTAATCGTGATGCAGAAGAGTTGAAACATGATGTAAGTACCGCTAAGAATATCAAGCCTCGTCATACACATATCAATGATATTACCCCTCGTGATTTCGTGGAAGTCTGTCTGGATATGCGACAGATGGGGGTAGGAGGTTTTGATAGCTGGGGAGCTGTGCCAGATCCTCAATATCTGATTCCTGCCAATAAGGAATATCAATGGGGATTTACGATTGTACCGATGTAAATGATAAAAGCATAAAATAAAAATTCCGGGCTTGAAAAGACTTGTTTTCAGGCCCGGAATTTTTATTGTTCAGATAAGGGCATAAAAAAAGGAGTTCCGCTGAACTCCAACCTTTGTTAACCTTAAATCTAATACTATGAAAAACACGATGCAAAGGTACGGACTTTCTGGAATTATGCAAGTTTTGTGTGCGTTTACACGTGTTTTATAACATAATTTGAAGATTTGACCGTGTTTGAAAGACTTATTAATAAAACTACAATAGCAATAAGAATCGTTCTTTAAAGAACATTCATCTAAAAGTCATGTGTTTTACATGGTTCTGTAATATGTTTTTTTGTTCTTTGTTACAGAATTAATCAGGACTTTGTATGGAATTAAGTGTTAGGGAACGTCAGAAGGCATTGACGGTTACACTGGCTATGCTATGTATAGCATGTGCTTGTTTGTTTTATCTGGGGTATAGATTGTGCATGTATTATTAGTAGAGTGAAAAAAGGTGCGTCTGGATGATTCCGGACGCACCTTTTTAGCAATAAAAGCCGATGAGTTATTTGCTTTCTTTCTTAAACTTGTAGATAGCAAATGTCATGGCACCTATTTCGGTATTGAGCGTATTTCCTTCAATTGAAATGCTACTTTCTTTAGGAGTAATGAGGTTCGGATTGTCGAGTGTATTTTCGGCATCCGGGTTTTCTGTATGCAAGGTGATGCATTTTCCGTCTCCTAAAGTTACAGACTTCTTCAGACCTTTAAATTCCAGGCTGATAGGCTGTGCCTTTTCTGACACGTTGGCTACTTTGACAATGTAAGTCTGTGTGTTTTCATCCCATACGGCACTGGCGAAAAGTCCATTCTGGCCTTCCTGACCACTAACCGGTTTTTTATCCATAGTCAGAGGAACTACATTTGTTCCGGTATTGTGACCGTAAAGTGACTGTACATACCAGCTGCAGGTGCGTACAGAACGGAGGTTGTCAAACCAGATTAAGTCTGGACGCCACTGCCAGCCTTCTACGTGAGCCAACAGCGGAGCATAAGTAGCCATGTGTACTACATCTGCGTTTCTTTCTACTCCAGTCAGGAAAGCAGCTTCAAGCAAAGAAGCGTGGAAGTGGTTCCATTTCTTTCCTTTTCCGTGGCAAGCATATTCTCCTGCAAATACTTTCGGGCCTTTACGGTCGTAATTGTCGTAACGGTTTCCTGATTTCAAGAACCAGTCTTCCGGACGATAGAAGTGTTCGTCTACCAAGTCCACTTTCAGTTTCTTCATTTCCGGCCACAAGTAATCGAAGTCTTTTCCTTCAGAATTCGGACCAGATGAACCGATAATCTTGATTTCAGGATGTGCTTTGCGGAGAGCTTCTACGAATAACTTCAAACGTTCAGGATATTCAGGTCCCCACTGTTCGTTTCCGATTCCGATGAATTTCATGTTGAAAGGAGCCGGATGTCCCATATCGGCACGGAGTTTTCCCCATTTGGTATCAGTTCCTCCGTTGGCAAATTCAATCAGGTCGAGTGCATCCTGAATGTAGCTGTCGAGGTCGCATACTTGTACATGTGCTTTCGGGTCATCGTTCTGATACTGGCAGGCAAGTCCACAGTTCAGTACAGGAAGTGGTTCTGCTCCCATGTCTTCTGACAGAAGGAACAATTCATAGAATCCCATGCCATAAGTCTGGAAGTAATCAGGGAAGAAACGATGCGGGAAAGTATAATGCCATCTGTTTTCATTGAGCGGACGGTTTTCTACCGGGCCTACAGAGTTTTTCCAGTTGTAACGGGTTGCCAGGTCTGTACCTTCCACGATACATCCTCCGGGGAAACGGAATACTCCCGGTTTGGTGTCGGCCAATGCCTGTACCAGGTCCTTTCTCAATCCGTTTTCACGTCCTTTCCAAGTATCTACAGGGAATAAAGAAACATGTTCCAGGTCTACGGTGCCCGGTGAATCGAGGAATATTCTCAAATGAGCTTTTGCTTCTGTCTGGGTCGGTGTGAGGATAACTTCATATTTTTTCCAGTCTTTTGAGTTAATTGTCAGGTTTTGTGAAGTGATGACCTGAGTTTCTCCCATAGACGCATTGTTGATAAGTTCTACTCGTATTTTCTGGTTTTCTCCTCTTGCCCATACGGTAAAACGATATTTTTCATTGGCTTTGAGTCCGATACCGAAAAATCCTTCGTTTTCAATACCTGTGCGTTTGTGTGCATGTCCGGGGTCTGCCAGGCGTACATAATGTGGGTTGCGTTCAAACGGACCATCATTTTGCAGAGTTACATTTCCAAAAATGTCCCATCCCATAAAACTTTGAGGGAACTCGAATGAACGGTTCTTGATTAATTCTGCATAGAGTCCCCCGTCTGCTCCATAGTTGATGTCTTCGAAGAAATGGCCGTACATGGTCGGTTGAATTTCTGCTCCAATTTTATTGGCTTGGATAACCATCTGGTTGACATTCTGTGCTTGTAAGCTGAGTCCTGTTGTTAGTGCAAGCGCAGAAAGAAAGGTTAAGTGTTTGTTCATGGTTTTATTATTAAATTAATGTGATACAAATTTATAAATAAACACGAGAAATTCATGGAAAAACAGTGAAATATCTGTCTTTATGAAATTTAGGCATAAAATTAGGAGCAATCATTTTTCCTGAGGTGGACAAATTCTTCTATTGGGTGGACATTTGTCTTTTGAGTGGATTTTTATCCTCTTTTTCAGAAAAAGACTCGAAAAACGGTTTACCTTTGTGTAAAACAGAATAATTTCTATGAAAAGAAACAGCTTACTTCTATACTTGCTTCTTGTTTTTTGCTTATGTTGCCCGAATGGGCTACTCTATGCGGTACAAAACTCTTCTCGTTTCTCGTTGGCTTCTATTACGATAAACGATGGACTGCCTTATAATTTTGTAGATGATATCATCAAATCCAGTGACGGCTATTTGTGGGTGGCTACGTATGGAGGAGGAGTAGCTCGTTATGATGGCAATGAGTTTGTGGCTTTTAGTGCCAGTACAATGGATAAAAAAAGGTTGCTGCGAAGTAATTTTGTGGAGAAATTAGCGGAGGATACTTTTCATCGTATTTGGATGGCAGGAGAAGCAGGTATAGAGCTCCTTTCTACAGATAATTTGCAATTGTTGCCTGTAGAATCTTTACAGTCGGCGGAAATGGCTAAGTTGATGAAGCAACCGGTGAGTTTCTTGATGACTGCCAAATCTGGTAATTTATGGTTTTGTAGCCGTGGACAGATTTATAAGGTAATATTTAATAGTACAGGTACTGTGAAAAAAGTGATTCGGATTTCAGATACTCCGATACATGAACGTGGCTGTGTGTTGTACGAAATTGACGGATATATCTGGTTCTTTCATCAGGGGAAAATGTGCCGGATTAGCGAGAGCGTGGAAAAAAGTCAGGAGCCACAGCCCGTATCTGTTTCTTTGAATATTTCTTCTTTTGAATCGGTATTTTGTATTTATCATTGTAAGAACAATGTGTGGATTGGTACAAGTAATGGATTGTATTGTTATGATTTGACTACAGACACTAGTGTGCATTATGTACATAATTCTCAGAATCCTTCTTCCTTGTCGCAGAATTATGTGACATCCATTACTTCTACACGAGATGATCAAGTGATAGTTGGTACGCTGTTAGGATTGAATGTATTTAATGCTTCTACTTCTGATTTTACTCGTATCCAGGCAAGTGAGGGCATGGAGATGCACGGCTTGTCTTGTAATTTTATCAATACCCTTTATGCGGATGATGAAAATGATATTGTGTGGGTTGGAACTGAAATAGGAGGAATAAGCAAAATGTTTTCTTCCCGTTTGTCTGTAGTGAATTATTATCATCAGCAGAATCTTTCGGGTAGTTTGTCACATAATCCGGTCAATTCGATAGTGGAAGATGAGTATCAGACACTTTGGGTAGGTACCGTAGAAGGGGGATTAAACTGCCGTTTGAAGGGGAGCGATTCTTTCTTGCATTATACCACTGAAACACCAGCCAGTTTGGCACATAATACTGTAAGTGTATTGATGTTAGGTGATGAGGACCGTTTGTATGTAGGTACCTGGGGCGGTGGACTTGGCTGGATTAATCGTAAACCATCTGCTTCTAAACGTTATATGCCCGTTCCGTTGAATGATCCTTTTGTGTCAAGTTTGGCTTTTGACCCTGTGAGTCATTTACTTTGGATTGGTACAATGAATAATGTGTATGTATATAATCCGGCTGATGGAAGTATTTCAGAGCCTTTCTTGAATGAAAATAAAGAAATTATCAATCAGAATGCATTAGGAATGTGTATTACTCGCGAACGGGAACTTTGGATTTCTTCTCCGTTTGGCCTTTTAAGAGTAAATCTTTCTGCATACGAAAAGGGACAATTGAAATACAAGAAGTATGTCTATCAATTGGACAGCCCTGATTCCGGACATCGGGAACGTATCACTTCTATTTTTCAGGCAAAAGATGGGACTATCTGGTTAGGAAGTAACGGAAATGGATTTTATAAAGCATTGAAAAAAGGAAATGATTACCAATTTCAAGCTTATACGAAGAATGATGGTTTGGTGAGCAATAGTGTACGAGGTATCTTGGAAGACTGGTACGGCAATATTTGGGTATCTACGGATAATGGTTTGTCATGCTTTAATGTGAAAGAAGAGTCATTTCGCAATTATAGTCAGATTGACGGTCTAATTTCCGATCAGTTTTATTGGAATGCCGGAGCTTTGTCGTTTGACAAGGAACGTTTGTTCTTTGGTAGTCAGAAAGGGCTGACGGAGATACATCCGATGATTGAAGCTGAGCATCAGCGTAAGTTCCCTTTGGCTTTTACCCACTGTAGAGTGTTTGGACAGGAAGTCTTTCCTCAGTCAGGGGAAATAGTCATGCATGAAAGTGACAAGTCGTTATCAATAGAGTTTTCGGCACTTGATTATGCTTTAGAATCTCAGGCGCAATATTCATATCGTTTAAAAGGGTTTGATGACGCATGGGTGACTGTACCATCTAATCGAAATAATGCGACTTATACCAATCTATATCCAGGAAAATATGTTTTCCAGCTTCGATATGCTCCTGATGGCAAACACTGGCTTGCGCATACAGAGGAATTGGTTATCGTAGTGCGTCCTTATTTCTATAAGACCCCCTGGTTCCTGCTTTCTGTCTTGTTTATTATCCTGTTTGGTGGTTATCGTATCCTGAGGTGGCGTTATCAGGCTATGAAGCGCCAGCAAGATTTATTGCATCAGATGGTGGAAGAACGTACTTCTGAGTTGGAGGAGCAAAAGAAACTGCTTTCCAATCAGACGCATGAGCTTTCGGAACAGAATCAGTTACTGAAAGATCAGAATGAGAAAATCACTACGCAAAAGAATCAGATTTTAGAGATGTCGCGTAAGGTAGAAGAGCTGACCATTGACAAACTGGCATTTTTTACCAATATTACGCATGAATTCCGGACTCCATTGACGTTGATTGTCGGTCCTATCGAACGTGCTTTGAAATTGAGCTATAATCCACAGGTAATAGAACAGTTGCATCTGGTAGAGCGTAATTCAAAATATCTTCTTTCGCTGGTTAATCAGTTGATGGATTTCCGGAAAGTGGAGGAAGGACGTATCAAAATTGCCACTAATTATGGGAATCTGAGAGAATTTATGGCCGAGATTGTGCCACCTTTTGCAGATTATGCGAAGAATCGTGGCATTGACCTTCAGCTGTATCTTCGCCTTGCCAATCCGATTCTGATGTTCGATGAGGATGTGATGCGTAAGATTATGACAAATTTAATCAGTAATGCTCTGAAGTTTACTCCAAAGGGAGGGAAGGTAGGCATATATGTAGGAGTTATTGGCAAAGAAAATGAGAAGAAGCTGTTCATTAGTGTTCGTGATACGGGAAAGGGTATTCCTGAGAATGATATGGAGCGTATTTTCATGCAGTTCTATCAATCCGATAACCGAAGCCTTGAGTCGGTCAGTGGTCAGAGTGGTACCGGCATAGGTTTGTATTTATGCCGGAAGCTGATAGATATGTTAGATGGTAAGATTTATGCGAAGAATAATCCGGTGAAAGGAGCCTCATTCCGCATTCTCTTGCCAGCTTTATATGGTGAGACTCAATCCCAGCCGGATTCTTCTGAGATAGAAAAAGAAGATACCGTGATAGATGTACCTCGTAATGGAAAGATGGTTGTACTGGTAGTAGAAGACAATAAAGATATGCGCGATTATATTCGTTCTATCTTAGCCGAATATTATAATGTGTTGGAGGCCGCTCAGGGAGAAGAGGCCCTGAATATATTGCATTCTAATAATGTGGACTTTATTATTAGTGACCTGATGATGCCGGTTATGGATGGTATGGAATTATCTCGTCGTGTAAAGAATGACTTCTCCATATCTCATATTCCTTTCTTGATGTTGACAGCCAAAACTTCTGACGAAGCACGTTTGGAAAGTTATAAAATGGGTGCAGACGCATTCTTACTGAAACCTTTCGATGAGAACATGTTGTTGGCCCGTATTTCCAATATATTGGAGAATCGAAGACGTTTCCAGCAAAAGTTCTCTATTGATATGAATACTGATTCGTTGGAGGTGGATGAGAATTCCGGCGATAAGAAGTTCCTGAACAAAGCAATGTCAGTTGTAAAAGAAAATTATAAGAATCCGGACTTTGAGGTGAGTGATTTTATAGAGGCAGTTGGCATTAGCAAGAGTTTGTTGAATAAAAAAATGCAGAGCCTGACAGGACAATCTGCCGGCCAGTTCATTCGTAATTATCGTTTGAATCTGGCTCGTGAACTTCTGCTGAAGAATAAGGTAACCCGTACAATGAATATTTCTGAGATTGCATACGAAGTCGGATTTAATGACCCGAAATATTTTACTCGTTGTTTTACAAAGCATTTTAATGTAACTCCGAGTAGCTTGTTAGAAGATTGAGCATAAATCTTATTTCTTTGTCTTAGTCGGAAACCTGTGTCAATCGTCATAGGTTTCCGGCTTTTTTATGAGTATATTCTTTTTACAGGGGTACTGTTTTACTCAGAAAGGTGGAAATTTTCATGATTTTCATTTATCCACCTATAAAAACCGTTTGTCCACCTTCTTCATTATTTATGTTTTTACATTTGGACCATTGAAATAAACGTTTTTTGTTAAATAAAGACTTCCGTACTATGAAACATGGCTAGAAAAAGTCAGTCTTGGTGCTGTTGAAATATGATGTATGAGGATAGAAGTCTGAGTTTTTAAGTGGAATATTACTTTATTAATAATTTAAATTTAATACCATTAAAATGAAAAAACATTTGATTTTTTCCGCAATGCTTGGTTTGTGTGCCTTGGGTGGTACGGCGATGTATCCCGTATCCGTCATGGCTGCTGTAGCACAATCACCGGCTATTAAGGTTAGTGGACAGGTGGTTGATGAACAAGGTGAACCCTTGTTGGGTGCTACTATTAGGGTGAAAGACACTTCAATCGGAACAACTACTGATTTGGATGGAAATTTCCAGTTGGAGGTGCCTGGCAATGCTGTCCTGCTGATAAGCTATGTGGGCTATAAGGAACGTGAGGTAGCAGTTCGTAACCGTGCTATCCTCGAACCTATTCAGTTGCAGAGTGATACTGAAATGTTAGAGCAGGTAGTGGTAATTGGTTACGGTACACAGAAAAAGTCAGATTTGACCGGTTCTGTGGCAGTAGTAGATGCAGAGGCCTTGAAACAAGTATCTCATTCCAATATTTCATCTATGTTGGAAGGTAAGGTTGCAGGTGTACAGATTACTTCTGACGGTCAGCCTGGTGCCGATCCTACTGTACGTATTCGTGGAGTTGGATCTTTCGGTAGTACTGCCCCGCTCTATGTTATCGACGGAGTACCGATGGGAACTTCCATTCGTGATTTCTCTTCTAATGATATTGAAACTATTCAGGTGTTGAAAGATGCTTCTGCAGCAGCTATTTATGGTTCTCGTGCGGCAAATGGTGTAGTTATCATCACTACCAAGCGCGGACAGAAGGACCAGCCGCTGAAAGTAGATTACAACGGATATTTTGGTGTGGACTACATTCCTAAAGGCGTGTATGATGTAATGGATGCTGATCAGTATAGTCAATATCTGGGTCAGGCTTGCGCCAATTCAAATACTCCGTTACCGGGAGGATATAGACTTGACAGTGCTACTGGGAAATACCATTTCCAGGATAATACCAACACCGACTGGTTCGATGAAGTATTTAAAACAGGTATCCGCCAGAATCACAATGTAAACTTGTCTGGAGGTAGTGCTCATAGCACCTATAACGTATCATTGGACTATTTTAACCAAAAAGGAACACTGGAAGGTGCTGGTCCTAATTATGAACGTTTTACGGCGCGTGTAAATAACTCCATGGATACTAAGTTTATCAAGTTCCAGACCAGCGTGGTCTATTCTCATTCAGACCAGGACAATATGGGATTGTCAAATGCTTCGGAATACGTGCAGGGATTGTATGGTGATGTTACCAATGTACTTCGTGGTACGTTACTGATGCAGCCGACAATCAAGGCCTACGATCCTTCCACTTGGGTACTTGACGACAAAGTAGGAGCAGCAAGTGACTATGATTATGATGCTTATGGATATGGTGTGTATTACGATGATATTCATGGTGATATTTCCGCTTCTAACCCCTTGCTGATTAATAATCTGTTACAACGTAATACTCGTGTAGACCGTTTTGTGGGAACTGCTTCAGCTGATGTGGATGTTCTTAAGATGTTTGGCCTAGAAAATAAGAATCACAAGCTGAATTATAAAATCAATTTGTCTTACAGTATGACCCATGCTAAGGACTTTACCTGGATTCCAGCTTGGGTGCAGAGCAACCGTGTTTACCTGGCTAAGAGTAACGAACGTCTGGATAAAAATTCACGTGATTACAAGGATGCGCTGATTGAGAACTTGCTTACTTATGATGGAACTTTCGGTAAGCACCATATTAACGTAGTAGCAGGTCAGACTTACGAAGAGGAAAATACAGATTTGTTGAACGGATGGGCATTGAATTTCACTGAACCGTATTTCTTGCAGCTTCAGAATGGTTCCGATACATATTCCTCAAGTTTCGAATATAAGCATGCCATTCTGTCTTATATCGGCCGTATCAATTATAACTATGATGATAGATACCTGTTCTCGGCTACTGTCCGTCGGGATGCAAGTTCTCGCTTGTCCAAGAATATTCGCTGGGGTACTTTCCCGTCTGTATCTTTAGGTTGGCGTTTTGATAAGGAGTCTTTCTTCCCCTTCAGCACGGATGTAGTAAATATGTTCAAGGTACGTGGAAGCTATGGTGAACTTGGTAATGAGAATATCGGTGAATATGTATATCAGGCTGTAATGTCACGTAATAATATGACTTACAGTTTCAATAACTCGCTTGTAACAGGTTCGGCTGTATCTACTTTTGTAGACAATAACTTGGCATGGGAAAAGAAGAAAACGTATAATGTGGGTATCGACCTTGCTTTGTTCAATAACCGTTTAGAGTTTACGGCTGAATGGTACAAAAATACAAGCACCGACCTGTTGTATAGTGTACGTGTTCCAGAACAGGCTGGTGTGTCTAATTCTACCGTTACAATGAATGCAGCTTCAATGAATAACTCCGGTTTTGAATTTGCAGCTACATATCGTAATCGTGATCACGCTTTCAAGTATGAAGTTTCGGGTAACCTCAGTACACTTCGTAACCGTGTGACTTCTTTGGGAATCGGTACAGATTCTTCTATTAACGGTGCATATATCACTAACGTAGGTCAGGAAATCGGTCGGTTTTACGGTTGGGTATACGAGGGAATTGCCCGTACACAGGAAGATTTGGATAACCATGCTACTCAGGACGGTGCCAATGTGGGTGACTGCCTTTACAAGGATGTAAACGGTGATGGAGTAGTAAACGGTGATGACCAGACAGTGCTGGGCAGCGGTATGCCGAAAATTAATTTCGGACTTAATGCCCGTTTCGAGTATAAGGGATTTGACTTGAGTATCGCTACTTACGGTGCATTAAACTATCATGTAGCCGATGATATTTACAATTCACTTAATTCTTGCTATGGTTATGGTAATAAGGATGTGGCTATACTCGATGCCAACCGTTTTAGTGAAGATGGAACGACTTATCTTTCCAACGTGCCGCGGACTTATGTAGTGAACAACGCCAGCTTGGCTTGGAACGATTTGTTCAGTTCACGTAAAATCCAGAATGCTGCTTATTGGAAGATTGCTAATGTGGAATTGGGCTATAACTTCCCCAATAAGTGGTTTGGTAAATATGTGTCAGATGTACGTTTCTATGTTTCCGCACAGAACCTTTATACGTTTACTGGCTATCATGGCTATAATGTGGATTATGCAGGAGGTACATTTACTCCGGGTTATAACTTCTGTTCTTTCCCGACTGCACGTACCTTCATGTGTGGACTTCATTTTACATTCTAATCGTTATACTATTAAAAAACATATCAAATGAAACTATATCAATATTCACTTGCCTGCATGTTGGGGCTTGGTATCTTAGCTTCTTGCGCAGACAGATTGGACCTGGTAAATCCTAACCAGCAGACTTCGGGGTCGTTCGGTTATACTATAGATGATTTGGAAGAAAGTGTGATTGCTGCCTATAATCATATCCGTATTGAGGGAACGTATGCACGTACAGGCTATACCATTGACATAACTCGTGGTGATGAGGTTTGGAACTCATCTCAACAATGGTACTTGCCTTTCGATGATTTGAATGTACCGTTTACTGATGCTATTACCTTTTGGCCTTGGCGTGACTGGTATTATACAATCAATACTTGTAACTTTATCATTTCACGTTGTGGTGAGGATGATAGTCAGCTTTCAGAACGAATGAAATATGTTAAGGGGCAAGCTCTTTTTCTGCGCGGATTGTCTTACTATAATTTGGCTGGCTATTATCAGAATCCGCCTCTGATTACAGATTATGATGATTATTCCACATTGGAAACAATATATGTGCCCAACAGTTCATACGATGCTGTACTTGATCAGGTAGAGAGTGATTTTAAGGATGCCATGGGAATGTTGCCATCACGTGATGAAGGAGGTGAATGGGCAAGTGGTCGTGCTACTTGTGGTTCTGCAGCAGGTTATTATGCTCGTACGCTGATGGTACGTCACAAGTTTACCGAGGCTCTCACTGTGTTGGAGGATATTATCGGTAAGAAGTATGGTACTTACCGGTTGATGCCTAATTACGGTGATAATTTCCGCGAAGGTTCAGCTTACGAAAACAATGATGAAAGTCTCTTTGAAGTACAATTCCTGGACTACGGTTCACAAGGAACCGATGACGAGTGGACACCGGTAAATACCAGTCCTAATGCTACACAGGGGCATGCTATTGAAAGTAACTTGGCTCCTGGTGCTTTCAGTGGCTGGTCTGATTTGGCAGCTTCACCTTGGTTGTACGAGCTGTTTAAAGGTGAAAGAACTAAGGATGGTGGGTTAGATCCTCGTCTTTATTGGACGCTTGGTACGTATGAAAACGAGTGGGAAGGATTTGAATATGGTAATGTAGCCTATTCAAAAGTTCTTACGGCTGCTGACAAAAATATTATTACTCATAACGGTAATGGTGGTATTCCTATTGCGAAGAATACTAATTTCCGTACAGGGCTGTATAGTTCTGTTACGACAGGTTTGCGATGTGGTATTAACTTACGCTTGATGCGTTATTCTGACGTGTTGCTTCGTGCTGCTGAATGTGAGAACGAAGTAAACGGGCCTAACGAAAAGGCTATTGGCTGGATAAATGAGGTACGTAGTCGTGCTGGTCTTCCGGATTTGAAGTTGGAAGATTTTGACACACCTGACAAGCTGTTCGAACAGATTGCTAATGTGGAACGTCCAAAGGAATTCGGTTGTGAATTCGGACGAGGCTTTGACCTTATTCGCTGGGGATTCTTTTATGATAACGGACGTTTGCAACAACTTAAGGAGCATGGCACTTTCCGTCGGTCCAATGATCCCGACAAGTTGCTTGAACCGGTTAGCTACAGCAGTATAGGTTCTGATTCTGAATTGAAATGCTCGTTCGATAGCTATTTACCGGGACATGAGTTCTTGCCTATTTATCAGGATTTACTTAATACGAATCCGAATCTGAAGGGAAATTCAGCCAATTATGGTACTGATAATTCAGCTTACTTTAAAGAGAAAGGATGGACGGTACGTCCGGTCGTAAATTTGGATGAATAAAAATAAAAGAAATGCTCTCCTTTTCCATTCCTTTATTGGGAATAGGGAGGCTTTAATCAAACTTAGTTTATATTTAGAATTATGAGACATCTCAATAAATTATTGTGTGCCTGTAGCTTTGTAGCCTTGGGGTTGCCGGTCTTGACAGGCTGTGAAGGTGGCGAACTATTTGATGTGAACGCACCTGACTGGATTTCCGATAAAGTGCAGGAAATAGAGGATTCAGAGAATAATAATCAGGAAGATATCTATACATTTGGAAGTACTGATTACTCAAGTGCATTTTGGACTGAGTTTTCTAAGTATTATGTGGTTCCAGATGGTAAAATATGGACTGCTGAATTTGAACTCCATATTGATCCGAATGCAACAAATACTTATAAGAATTTTGCTCTTGTTATGACTAATGATGTAGATCGTGAGGGTGAAGGATATAAGGAGTATGGTGTAATGCGATATGACCATCAGCCGTCTGGTAATTCAGAATGGGGAAGTTATATAAATCGTTCTTACGTACAGAGTACACTTACTTTTGAGACTGATACTGATGAAGGTATTGAAAAACTTGGAGGAAAGGTTACACTTACAGTAGATAGAACAGTAGAAGACTTTTTTGCCGTTACGATGACCAATGGTGTCGTGACTAAGACTTATGAACAACCCTATGAGTGGGAGAACTTGAATGCAGAAGCAAGCAATACCAATATTCGTTGTTTCCTTGTTGTGGAAGGTTCTTACATTGATTTCCTTAGCTCAAAAATAGGAACTACAGGTGGTAATGTTTCTGCAGATAAAAATCCGAAATCAATGGTACTGAAAAATGTACCACAATATGTGGATGCTGGGACTTCTCTTGAAGAAGCTATGGCTGGAGTTACAGCGGAAGTTACTTTTGAAGATGATGCAACAAAAATTGTTTCTGCTTCTGAACTTAGTTTCACTGCAATTCCTGATATGGATACTCCGGGTGCAAAGACACTTGTTGCTGCATATAACAAGACGTTTAAAGGTGAAAATTGCGATACTCCTATTATGGCCTATGCTAATTTTGAGGTGGTAGAAAAAATCGTATCTATTGAGGTGACAACTCAACCGACTCGTACTACTTACTATTATTATACATCATCGGCTACAGCGAGCTTGAATAATCGTACTTTGGCTTTTGACCCTACCGGAATGGTTGTCAAAGCGACTGATTCTTCTGGAAAAACGAGAGTACTTGATAATTCAAGACTTACCTTCTCAACAGTTCCGGCTAAGGTTGGCCTACAAATCGTAACAATTACTGCTGAGGCAGGAATTACAGCTACGGTAAATGTGATTGTAAAAGAATCACAGGTCTTGGAGGTGACGAATAATAAGACAACCGTAGGTACAATGGATAATTCTACGCCTTTTTGGGGAGATTTTTCTGATGAGTTTAATGTACCTGTAGGTGAAACTAGATTTATTAAGTTTACCAATTTTACTAGTAGAGTGGAAAACTATCACAACTTTGTAGTGGTATTACGTAAATCAAACTTAATAGAATATGCGGTAGTTCGTGCTGATAACTATGGATGGGGAGATGGATATGCAGCTTGTCTTACTAGTGGAGGTCAAGCAGATTGGGTTGCTTGGCGGGATGAAATGAATGGTGCTAAAGTAACTGTTTATGTGACTAATTGTGGCAATGGTACAGCGGATGTACAGGCAGTGATGGTAGGAAATGCTGGCACAACTTCTACACAGTATTATTTAGGTATTAATACTATAGACCCTAATGATTTGAACTTTGCGCTGACAGTTGAAAACGCTCATCTCATATTTGGTGAATAATAATTATTTTTCTCAATCATACATGCCGTTATTCTTGTGAACGACGGCATGTTTTAAATAAAACTTACAAATGAAAAAACTATCATTTCTTTTCATATCCCTGCTGACAGCGTTTGCTTTTACGGGTTGTACTGATGGGTTGGATAACATCGAATACAATCCAAGCAACGGGGTGATTTTGTCAGCTCCTGTGTCGGCTGCGGCAACAAGTTCTTCACTGACCGTTACTTCTACGATGAATGGTAATGTGGGTGTCGTACTTAAAAAAGGTTTCTGCTATAGTGCAAACGTACAGAATCCTACTATCAAAGATTATGTAGTAGATGCAGATGAAAACTTCAGTGCTACTATCACAGGTCTGATGGGAGGAACTACCTATTATATTCGTGCATACGTTTACGGTGACAGTCGTTATGTCTATTCGGAGACATTTACGGTTACTACGGGAGTAGCTTCTCTCGAAGAATATGTAGCACCGGCTTATGTAGATAACTATGTGGATATTGCAGCTTGGTCTAGCCGAGGAAAGTGGAATCTGGCTAACGTACATGACCCTACAGTGGTACTGGCTGAGGATGGATATTATTACATGTATCAGACAGACGCTTCATACGGTAATGCTCATCAGGCAGGTGGACACTTTCACGGACGTCGTTCGAAAGACTTGGTGAACTGGGAATATTTAGGAGGTACCATGAAAGAACTTCCTGAATGGGTTATTCCGAAGTTGAATGAAATTCGTACTGAAATGGGATTGGAAGCTACTACGGCTAACTCAGCTGATTTCGGTTACTGGGCACCTTGTGTACGTAAAGTAAAAGATGGATTGTACCGTATGTATTATTCTATCGTTTGTCCTGGAACAATAAGTGGTGACGGTACCTGGAGTGAACGTGCTTTCATTGGTTTGATGGAGAATGATAATCCGGCTAACAATGACGGATGGGTAGATAAAGGCTATGTAATTACCAATGCTTCGGATAAGGGATTGGACTTTAATGTGGCAGCGAATAATTATGAAAATAGTTATTATAAATGGAATGCCATCGATCCGAGTTACTTTATTGACAAGGACAGCAAACATTGGTTGATTTACGGTTCCTGGCATAGTGGTATCGCTTTGGTGGAACTGGATGCAGAAAGTGGTAAGGTAAAGGCTGAACTGCCTAAGCCTTGGGGTACTACAGGGGAAGAAATTGCTGCGTATGGGAAACTGATAGCTACCCGCAACATGCGTAGTCGTTGGCAAGCTTCGGAAGGTCCGGAAATAATTTATCATGATGGATATTATTATTTGTTCCTGGCATACGATGAGCTGTCTGTGGCTTACAATACCCGTGTGGCACGTGCCGAACATATTGAAGGCCCGTATTTTAGTATGGATGGTACGAATGTGACTACAAATGGAGGTGATATTCTTCCAGTGGTAACACATCCTTACAAATTTAATGGTAGCGATGGCTGGGTAGGTATTTCTCATTGCTGTGTATTTGATGATGGAAATGGCAACTGGTATTTTGCCTCACAAGGACGTTTCCCGAAAAATGCGGGAGGCAATGCATCAAGTAACGACCTCATGATGGGGCATGTACGTAAAATCCGTTGGACAGAAGATGGCTGGCCGCTTGTAATGCCTGAACGTTATGGTGCTGTGCCGCAGGATAAAATAGAAGAAAGTGAGCTGATTGGTAACTGGGAACATATTGACCTTTCTTATTCTTTCGGAAATCAGAAAACTTCTACTCAAATGACGTTGACAGACGATCATAAAGTGTCTGCAGGACCTTGGGCAGGAGCTACATGGTCTTATGATGCAGAAAATCAGGTTTTAACAGCTAACGGTGTAAAGCTGTATTTGCAGCGTGAAACTGATTGGGAGGCATCTCCGAGAACTCACACTATCGTCTATGCAGGTTATGGCGGTAATAATAAGACTTATTGGGGAAAAAAGAGCAAATAACTCCGTTTGTATCCTCATGCAACTATAATGTGGAGAATATAACAAAAAATGAGTAATTCTGCTTGCAGTATTACTCATTTTTTGTTTTGATTTTCTATGTAATGTTTTATTGCATTTTTGTTTATGTAAGCCATGAAACACATCATCTTTTCATTTTGTTTGTTGGCTGCAGCAAGCGCAGCTTACGCTTCTTCTCCTAAGAAGTCGTCGGTCATCCCGGCCAGCAAAGTCATGACCCATGACCCAGTGCTGGCTAAGCAGGGTGATACCTATTACCTCTTTGCTACCGGACAGGGAATTTCCGTCATGTCTTCAAAAGACCTGAAGAACTGGAAGTTTGAAAAACCGGTATTCGAGGAAGCACCGCAATGGGCGGTAGAAACCGTGAAAGGTTATAACGGACACACGTGGGCACCGGATATTATTTTCCATAACGGACTTTATCATTTGTTTTATTCATGTTCGGCATTTGGAAAGAATACTTCCGCTATCGGTCATGCTACGAATCCTACACTCGACCCTTCCAGTCCTGATTTCAAGTGGACAGACCATGGAAAAGTAATTCAATCGGTACCTAACCGGGATATGTGGAACGCCATTGATCCCAATATCATTATTGATGAAAACGGTACACCCTGGATGAATTTCGGCTCATTCTGGGATGGCATCAAGATGGTAAAACTGACCCCTGATATGAATGGAGTGGCCCAGCCGGAAGAGTGGTATTCACTTTCTCGCCGTCAACGAACCTTTAATCTGGATGAAGAGAATGCGGGTGACGGAGCGGTTGAGGCGCCTTTTATCATGAAGCACGGTGATTATTATTATCTGTTCGTATCGTTTGATTATTGTTGCAAGGGATTGAAAAGCAACTATAAAGTCATGGTGGGACGTTCGAAGGCTGTCACAGGGCCTTATTTAGACAAAGACGGAAAGGCCATGGATAAGGGAGGCGGCTCATTAGTGATTCAGGGGAATAAGGATTATGCCGGAGTAGGTCATAATGCAGCTTATCATTTGGATGGGAAGGATTATTTTATTTCCCATGCCTATTCCGTGGCAGAAGAGGGAGCTCCCAAATTGATTATTCGTGAAATGACGTGGACACCAGACGGGTGGCCAATCGTAAACTTCTAAAAGTGATGCTTGCAGGGATGCCGCAGGGAGTATGTGTACTTCTGAGCGGCATCTTTTTTGTATGGATATTGCATGATTTTTGGTAGTGTTTTAGTAAAAATTTTATTGTTGATTTCACACTTAATTCCTATTTTTGTCCTGATTAGTAATTATCTGGAAAAACACCTATGAAAAAACAAGTACTTTTTGGCACATTGGCATTATTGGCCTCTCAGGCATTTGCCCAGCAGGCAGTGGTCACCGGCCCTGATGCTCGTTTGAAACTCGACTTTCAGTTGCAGGATGGCAAGCCTGTCTATTCGGTGACCTACGATGGAAAGACCGTGCTGGAGAACTCTCCTCTCGGCTTTGTATCCAATATCGGCGACTTCAGCCGTCAGATGAGCTTTGTCGGCCAGCAGGCAGACAAGGTGGAAAAGACGTACACGCAGGACCGTATCAAGTGTTCTA
>OGLA01000130.1_pt1 | contig 32817 bp, 40 predicted proteins | sample 1572631 | NCBI WGS metagenome assembly OGLA01 (sample SAMEA2582011, study PRJEB24529) | metagenome | biome: Human gut stool | place: China | collected 2011
GAGGACGTTTAGACGCAAGAAGGACGCTGAAGAGCTTAGTTGCGGATTTGAGGTGATTGTAAAACCATCAGTGAAAAGTGTGCAGAAGCTATTGGACAAAGTAAAATCCATAACTCGAAAATATAGGGCTATATCACAAGTATCTCTGATAAGAATACTGAATCCCATTATTAGAGGATGGAGTAATTACTATAAAACTTGTTCCTGTGGCAAAACAAAAATTAAGGTGGACTATCTGCTTTATAAGAAGATACGCAGGTGGGCTGACAGAAGACACCCGAAAAAAGGGAAACACTGGGTATCACACAAGTATTTCCACACAAGAGGGAAAAATCATTGGCGGTTTGGTACTTGGGTAAAAAAGCAAGGCGAAAAGATGTTTTATCCATTGATGAGCGTATGCGATGTACCCAAAACCAAACATATCCTGATAGTCGGAGAAGCCAACCCGTACAGCGAACAATATACCACCTATTTTGATAAACGGCATACTCAAAACTTATTGGAGCATTTTAACGGACGATACGCCTTACGGAACTTGTGGGAAAAGCAAATGCGCAGGTGTAAAGTGTGTGGAGAGCCGATAACAACCGCTACCCCTTGGGTACAAACTCACTTGGTAGTAAATAATAAACGGATAAATTACCTTGCACATGAAAATTGCTGTAAATTTACCAACATAACCGAATGGAGGTTCCTATGAGCCGGCTTGGTCAAACAAGTTTTGAGCCGCTTGAGCCGTATGATGGGAAACTATCAAGTACGGTTCTTAGAGGGGAAAGCCCCCGAAAGGGGGCTGACCTACTCGATGTGCCACCTCACGGCGGCAAGCTGTAACCCATTAACATCAATATAGTACAAAACAACATCAAATTGTATTATGGTAATTAAATTCATGCATTGGATAAAAGAGAATGGTTGGATAATTGTCGGCATCTTTCTGACTGTGAATATCATTTATATCTACTTCACAGACAAGTATTATTACTATAATGTGGAAAACGTGCGCTATACCATTGCAAAATATAAGCATACCGGTTTCATTAGGAACAGAATAGTGTATGGTTTCTCGTATGAAGTGTATGGAAAAACTTATAATACGAATACAGAACAAATCCTGAGTAATTATAATCTGGAAGAAGATAGATTACTGATTAAATATTCAGCAAAACAATATGGTGCTGGCGAAGTAGTAAAAGTAGTCGTTCCCAAATGGGTGTTATCCCCACCCAAAGACGGATGGAAACAGTTTCCTCCCGACATAAACTGGAAAGGTGCGGAACTTGATACCGCCTATATGAAAAGTATGAATTTGGAGATACCATAATTTGATGCGACTAAAAATAGAATGTTTACAAGGTCGAGCCAACAGCTGAACGCTGTTCCTTTCCAAACCATTATCAGCACTAAGAATATGAATATTCAACTTAAAAAATATACAAGGTTAACAGTGAAAATTACAATGATGGCTGTTTCATTATTCTGCTTATTTTCCGTAAGTTGTATCAACAAACAGAAAAGAGAGTACAGACATATGTGTGATAGTCTGAGCAAGATGGATTTTCCTCCAAGAGTTCTTGATACATTATTTTTCCGGAAGTATGGAAACGGAATTGAGGTTGATACTACATTCCCCAATGGAGAACAACATCTAATACAATTAGATTATGCAAACAACTATTATTATGCAATAGAGTACCCAAACATACCGATTATAGATGTGATGTCGTATGATGGAAAGGACGGAAAGCTGATAGACTGGCATCAACGATTTATTGACTGGAACAACATATCACCTTGGGTATGGTATGATAAAGAAGGAAACGTATGCGAATTGAGTGCTACTTGCTCCGAAGAGAAAGATTATATTTATCCTACTTACTCCATTCATCAGTTAATAGAGAAACTGAAACAGGAAAATATAGATTTGTTCCATAACACTTCCATATATTATGGAACAGACTATCGGGATGCTGATTCCATTCCATATAAAAAATGTGGATGGCATGTTATGATGAAAGATACCACCGTCTCTAATGATACTTGCAACATGACTGTGAGATTATATGATGGTAAAACAGGCAGATTATCAGATGTATATAGAGGAAGATGGCAGGGGGATAACTAAAACGAATATGCTGAAACAAGTACCTGTGCCACCTCACGGCGGCAAGATGCATCTCATTAGGCACAGCTTATAATAACCTATAAATGACAATAGTATGAAGAATTTGAAGAAACTTTGTGAATATTTTGCAGTCGCATTCCCCATAGTGCTGGTATGCGGCTTCATCGGACTTGTAATCAAAGAAGTGCAAAGTCGAGAAAACAACTTAATGTTATTTCTCACCAAACCATTAAAGGCATGAGGAATTTATTGGAAAAATATTACAACATCAATTTTTACTGCTCTTATAAGTTGCAGTTTTTCATTTTTAGGAGGATGCTAAATCCTTTCTATTGGCTAAGTTTCTCGAAATGGAAAAACGGCTATATAAATCGGTGCATTTCGATTGATAAGCAAATGCATGAACCCGATAAAGGAGGTGTCAATGCCAATATCAGACATTTGGCACTTAGCACCCCATGTATCATCAGCCTTTGGGCATTCTGCCTTGGCTGCCTTGCTTGCATCAAGATTTTCAGGATAAGCCTATTAAGTATTTTGAGAAACGACATCATTTTAATTCTATGGCTCGTAGTCATCGGGATATGCGGATATTATGTCAATGAAATATTTCTGTTCAAGAACGACAAATACAAGAAGTATTTCGCCGAGTTTGACAAAAAGAAAAGGTATCTGCTCTACTACGGCATCTATGTCGTTTCCCTGATTATACGGTTAGCGACATTCTATTTATTGCTCGCCAGCGCATGAGGGAAGACAAATTGAAAAGTAAAAATAATTATGAGCTATATTACAGCAGAAAGATTGGGAAGAGTTCTTATATGGGCATGGAACAAGTATGTGAAGAAAACTGCCATTCCTTACAAGGAAATTGACTTTCATTATTCGGATTGGGTCTTTCTTCTGACAGGTATTTTGCATTCTGGAGAACATAATTCATCGACTATATATGAGTAAAAGAATAAAAAAGACAGATAACTATTTTGAAAGAGTGAAGCAACGTGCCAACCGGACGAATTACAGGTATTATTTTTTTGATTACCTGTACTTCAAAGGTGAGCAAGGTCATAAAATGGGGTTCCGATGTTCAGGGGTACTCATGTTATCCTTATATTGGTGGTTTATAATAGAAATCCCGTGTATTCTGCTATTTGACAGAAACTTGCCACATACATGGTATTTGTTATGTTGCATGGGAATGTTTCTTTTTCCTGTCTTGTTTTGCCTTGTTAGGTATCGAAAAGATAGAACATCTGCATTAGTAAACCATTATCGTCATTCGTCCAAGAATAAGATTACGATAACTTTGCTACTATTACTTCCTATGGTATTATGTGGATTTGAGCTATGGCTATTAGCTAAGTTGGGATGGATTATTTGTAAATGGTGTTAGAATACAATCCGGTGTATATATAAGGTATATTGTTTATTTGTAAAGAAGTAGAGAATGAAAACGAAATTAAAATACCCGATATTCAGCTTTGCCCCCAAAGGCTTGGCTATGGATTATAGGATAGAAGATTGAGCATATGAGGACAAGAGAATATTCGACAGACGAGCTATTGCTAATCGCCAACAATGTAACCGGCGAATATACCGACAAGCAGGTGCGGCAGGCAAAGCTGGAACTGTACAACCGAGGCGTGGACGACAAGGTGATCGCCGACATCATGGAAGAGAAGGAGGAGGCCTTCATGCGACGGCTGGATGCCGCCGCACGTGCTGAGAAAGCCCGCATGGACAAACAGAACGAGAAGAACAGGAATGTCAGTTACCGGTGGTGGGAAATGCTCGTCATATTTATATTTGCACCGTTCTATCTGTGCAGGCAGCACTATCTGCCAAGCGACTTCTTCCCCAAACTGAAACAGCTGAAAGCGGAAAAGTATGATTTGAAATTCAGGCAACGGATCATCTGTCTGCTTGCCGGAGATATGGTCTGGATTTTCATCTACTGGGTATATTATTCCTTTGTAAAGAATTAAAGGATGAGATGAAGTCCCTAATTCCATTTCCAGACACGGAAGCATTTCCGGCGAAAAACGGAAGCGGTTACCGGTCTATGGCGGTTATCTTTGCAGGATTTCATACATTACCGATTTATCCATTAAAAACACATTATCATGGAAACGAAGTTTATCGAACAGCTGGTGATGACCGTACCGGAATCACTGAGAGAAACAACCCTTGCCCTCCAAACGGAAGTGGAGGAACTGCTAAAGGCGAAAAGTACGAAAAAATTCCTTGTACTGGAACCCTATTCCCGGAACACGGAACTGTGCCGCCATATCCTGCGGCGTATGGAAAAACTGCCCGAACTGCCTTCCGTGTCATGCAAAGAGTACCGGCCATTGCTGATGCTGCTCTCCCTCTCCAAAGAGGTGGAGATACAGAACGACCTGCTGCACCATTTCGTCGAGCCTTACCGGAAAGCGTACCGCACGCCGGAGATGCTCTATCTGTGCGAGGTGCTGTACCATACCGGCACTCCACAACCCCTGTACAACATGTGTAATGAGGTATGCGACTACTTCTTCGTGGAACGGCGCAAACAGATCAGCCGGCAGTACACACCGCTTACCGAGCTGGATTTCCAGTTTGCCGAGAAACGGCTGAAGCCCCTGTATGCCGCCGTGTTCCGGATGAAGGTGAACCGCTACAGCTACCGGACGCACAGTGTGGAGGAACTCGCCGGAATGTTCTGCATGAGCGTTTCGACCTTCCGTGACAAGTTCCGCAAGATCTACCACCGCCCGGCCAACAGATGGCTCCAGGAACAACGTATCGGACAGATACGGCGGGACTTGAAATATTACTATGACCGTCCGCTAATGGAAATAGCCGAGAAGAACGGATTCGCATCGGCCAACCGTTTCTGGGAGTTCTGTACGGAACAGATGAAGCAAAGTCCGAGCGAGCTGCACAAGGATCTGTACGATGAACTGTGCAAGGAACGCCGTAAGTTCTATCTGGGCGAATAGACACCGGCATTTTCGGCGAAAAGCGGAACAGGCATGTCGGGCAAAGCGCTTACATTGAAGCCATTTTCATACTTAAACGAAAAAACATTATGAAATTATTCAATGTTACCCCTTATCTCCTGTTGCTGGAACAAGAGAACAGCAACGAGGAAACACTGTCGAAAGCCAATGCCGAGTTCGTAAAGGAAGTGTACGAGCTGCAACGTGCGGAGAACGACATCACCATTGTCCTTTTCCAGCTGCAATACCTGAGTTGCAGGCTGGTCATCCTGCGCGAGCATTACCGCACGGCACAGAAGGAACATCTGATCTGCTACTCCTATATCATCGGCACTCTGACCTATCTGGAAGGGATGCAAGCCCACTGCAAGTTCGCCTATGAGATACATCCGGCGGGTGCGGATGTTTCCACCGTACCGGCCGGAACCCCTCCGGTCATCTGGACATCGGAAGTGATAAATCTGATAGAGTTGCTGTACGCCTGCCACGAACTGAAACTGTTCAACGGCGGTGATGTCACGCTGAAGCGTGTGGTGGAACACGTGTGCGGACTGCTGGGACTGGATGTGAAGAACGCTTCGAGCTACTACGCACGGATACGCAGGCGAAAGGCGGACGAGCGTACCTACTTCATCGACCGCCTGCGTGAAGTGCTGCTCAAACGGATGGAAGAAGATGACGAGAAACATTACCATAGAAGGTAATCCGATTTCCGGAACGAACGGAATCCCCTGCAAGCCATAGCCGCTTACAGGGGATTTTTTCCGTTCGGCGCATCGTCATTTGTTCAGTTCCAGAAGGTGCTTGAGGGCGGGATCGCTGGCGATGCGTTCCAACTCGTCGGCCACGATCCGTTTGACATCCTCCTTAATCCGGTTGTAGTTTTCCTGTACCATTTCCTTCATGTGATCCACTCCGTCATCGTCCACGAAGCCGGTGATAACGGGTATCTTCTGATATGCCTTCTCCTCTTCGGCTATTTTCCCGGCATCGACGACAATCTCGCAGTGGAAGATTTTCTGCTCAATCCTCTCCCCGAAATTGTCGGCTACGGAGCCGACGAACATCCCCTGTGTCAGCCCGCTGATCTTGCTGGGTGGAATGAGGCTGTCCATTTGGGTGGATATGGAGGTGGAAACATCCTGCCGGTTGATGGAGATGGAGTGGCGTTTCTGAAGTATCTTGCCGAACCTCTCGCTGAGGGTCTTGGCCGTTTCCCCCACGACCTGCCCCGAAAAGATGTTGCCAACCGTGTTGATGATCACCTTCGCCTCCTTGTCGGTATAGTCACGGATAAGCTGGCTGAAATCCTGAAAACCGAGCAGCACGGCGACCTTGTTGCTGCGTGCGGTGGCTATCAGGTTATCCAGCCCCTTGATGAAAATAGTGGGCAACTCATCAATGATGATGGAGCTTTTCAGCCTGCCCTTCTTATTGACAATCTTTACAATACGGCTGTTGTACAGGCCGAGCGCAGCACCATAGATTGCCTGCCGGTCGGGATTGTTGCCTATGCAGAGGATTTTCGGCGCGTCGGGATTGTTGATGTCCAAAGAGAACTCGTCGGCAGACATCACCCAATAGAGTGCCGGCGAAATCATACGGGACAGGGGAATCTTCGCACTGGCGATCTGTCCCATGAGCTGGTCGGCGGCTCCCGCCAGCCACGCATCGAGGAAAGGACTGAGGTAGTTCTCCAGTTCGGGATAGGAGGACATGATGGGAAAGATCTGCTCGTAAGGCTTGTTGAGGAACTCGACGGCATGGGGGAAGGTGCAATACCTGCCGTCCTTGTACACCCGCAGAAACCAGATGATGGCGGCAAAGAGAATGGTGGGCGACTCAACGAAGAAATCGCCCTGCTTCGCCGCCCACGACCGGTTGAGATTGAGCATGATGCTGTACGAACTCTCGTAAGCATCGGAGATGTCGGTCATGAACTTCGGGTTGAGGGGATTGCAGCGGTGGCTGCGTGAGGGATCGTCGAAGTTGATGACATAGAACTTCGGCGGCACTTTGTACCCCTCCAAATGGTTGAGCAGGTGATTGTAAGCAATGGTGGAGAGGTCGGGAAACTTGAAATCGTAGATATAGGCGGCATAGCCTTTCTCTATCTGCTGCTTGATATAGGAATTTACCACTGCAAAAGACTTTCCCGAACCGGGCGTTCCCAGTACGATGGAGGCACGGAAAGGATTCACGACATTGATCCAGCCGTTGTTCCACTTCTTGCCATAATAGAACCTTGTCGGCAGATTTACAGAATATTCGTTTTCGATAAGTCTTGTTTCCTGCATGAAACTTTCGTTCTCGTTGTTGAACACATCGTCCATAAGGTCCTGTTTGAGAAGGCGGGAGATCCATACACCGGCGGCGAGCAGGCAGAGATAGCCGACGGCAATAGTGAGTATATAAAAGGCGGTGCGTGCCATTAACGGTACGGACAGGCTGAGCAGCCACCAGTTGAAAAAGAAGAGGACAACACCTGCGGAAAGGGCTGTCCAGATATGCGCCCATTTGATTTTTTCCTCCTTTACACCCTTCGTGCCCAGACACGACAGGGCAAGGAAGGTAACGGAGAAAAGCTTTGTCCAAAGGATGGAGCCGAACAACCCGGTCGTGCGCTGGAAGTTCAGCAGAATCCTGTCCACCACTCCGATACTGACATTCCACTCCCGGATGGCCGGATAGCAGAACCAATAGATATTGACAACTACGAACAACACGCTGAGGGCACGCATAAAGTCCATGACTTTCGCCAGTCCCCTGAGATCATCTTCTTGTGACATAATACTGAGTTTTAAAAAGTTATCGTCTTGATAATTATGTAATACGGGTTCAGTCCTGACGGCCGTAACGCCGACGGCGTTTCTTCTTGTCGGGCTTCAGTAGCCTGGGATGCCGGGGGACATAGTTCAGCTCCGGCTCCATGCCGGAAAGCAACCCTCCCAGAATTTTCTCCCCGTTTCCGGAAACCACAGCGGACGGAACGGACGGCAGAAGTGGCGGCAGGAGATCTTGCGGCCGCTCCTGAAAGCATCTGTCCAGCGTGTTCGCCGAAAACTCCTTGCCCAGACGTGAGCCGTTGAGCACGGTGCGGCTGCGGTGGTCTATAAAGGTAACGCCGTAAATCCTGCCGGTTCCGTTGCGGCGGAGAACCAAGTCTATCTGTTCTTTCGCCAGCCGGCTACGGAAATCCCGTTCGTTCACGGACCGGCGCAAAGCTTCGGCCACTAACGGCCGAAGCCGTTCACGGCACGGTTCGGACTTGATTCTTGCGGCGGATTCCCGCATCTTCCTATCCAACTGCTGTGCACCGGCCGTTCTTCCCAGCCGGGAGGACTTTATGGGAGTGGCCGCCGTTTCGCCGTTGCCGTCCAAAGCGGTATAGAGTATGCCGTGATAGGTGCGTCCGCCAATTTCCCCCTTCACTTCTTCCACTCCTATATTATACAGGGAAAGCAGGGCACGGAGTTCGCCCATTGTGCGGAAGCTGTAAAGCTCGAGCAGGGGTTTGAGGGTACAGGCGATCTGCCGTTTGATGTCCCCTTTGGCAACATCTACCGGCTTCAGCTGCCACTCTTCGCCTTTCTTCCGGCCTTCCGCCGGATGCAGGCCGTATTTCTGCTCCAGAAGTTCGGTAATCTCCTTGCTGCGACGGTATTCGAACTTGTCGGATACTTTCCTTCCCTCACTATCGACACGCAGGGAAACGATGTGGATATGATGCCGGCCGATGTCCTCGTGCTTGAAGACAAGATAGGGCTGGTTACCGTAACCGAGCCGCTGCATGTATTCCCTGCCGATTTCCGCCAGCTGCCCGTCGGTCAGCACGTCGTCGGGATGCGGGTTGAGAGAGATGTGTATGACCGGCTTCTCGGTGCGGTAATGGTTCGGCATCCATTCGAGAAACTGCCTCACGGATTCATCCGGACGGAAACGCCCGTCTTCGGGATAACGGAGGAGATGTGCCGAAAGGACTTTCGCACCGCCTTCATCGACCTTGTTCTGGTTGTAGGCCAATGCACCGTACAAGTTCTTACCCACGCTGATCCTGGCTACCATGTGAGGCGAGTTTTTGGGAAAGTTCGACAATCCGGCGGTTCAGCTCCACGAGTTCAAGGGTGAGCTTTTCAAGTCTGTAAAGCAGTGCCAACGCTTTCTTTTCGGTGAAATGGATGTGCAACTCCTTGACTGCCTGATTGTAATTCACTCCTATGGCACGGAACTGCCGGAACAGTTCCGTGAGCTTGGCCACATACTCCATTGTGGCACGGTCTGTCCGGATCACCCTGAACTCCTCGTTAAAGATCCGTGCGGCGATGAACTTGGATTTGGACAACAGGCCGGACTGCTCAAACATGGTGAGAAACCGTGCATGGCCGGCTTCGTCCAGATTGACGGTTTCACGGCGGACGGCCGGGTTCGACTTGGGCAATCTGCCCCCTTTTCCCCGTGTGCGGGGACGCTTTTTCTCGTTGTTCATATATACGTTTTTTATGTGGTACAATTCCACCGGGTGGCATTGCCGCCGTCTGTTTCTCCCCCACAATTTGCGACTTCGGAGCAAATTGCAGCCCCCTGCAAGGGCAAGCGTTTTTTGCTGCAAAACGGAGTGGTGCTGCAAAAAACACAGCTTGCTATGTTCGGGCGAACATAAATCTTTCCTCTCCGAAGAGGAAAGAGCGCTTTCGGGGGAAAGCGGGGATTGACGACCGACGAAGGCAAACAGCCCACTTCCGGTTGGATGCCGCAAAGTTAGGAAGTGATATAATCAGTTGTATATCACCAATATTAGCCACATTATGCCAAATGGCAGCCACTTGTACACACAGGTGGAACAGGAGGAAAAACGGGCGGCCGATGATGGCTGAACCAACGGCTGAAAATGTGCCTGAATGGGATGCGTAATGGCGGACTGAATGCCCAACCGGTCAGATAACCAATCAGACGGTCAGCCGTTGCAACGTTGGTGCGGTCATCCGGCTGACCAGCCAACCAAGCGGATAACCTTTTGTTCGGGCAACCTGTTCATCGGTCGGTTGTTTCCTTGGCTGATTATCCGACAGGCAATACAATCCAATAATATCATGTATAGTCGGACAAGTATCCTATTGGCCAATCAGACGGACAATACTTCGGTCAGTCGGCTGTTCAGTCAGCCATTCCACGTCAGGAGCCGGCCACTCGAACCCCTCCGTTCCCAAACCATGAATTCCCCTTCTTTTTCCTTCTTTATTTGCGGCGTTGATTCAAAAGTATCATTTGTAAACAAACTGCATCATGGAAAAAGAAACACTCTTTATCGCCTTTTCCACGCAAAAAGGCGGAGCGGGAAAAACAACGCTGACCGTGCTGGTGGCAAGTTACCTGCACTATGTGAAAGGGATGAATGTAGCGGTGGTGGATTGCGACTACCCGCAACACAGCATTGCCGAGATGAGAAAACGTGACCTGAAAACGGTCATGGAGGACGAGCATTACAAACTGATGGCGTACAGGCAACTGCAACGGATAAGGAAGAAAGCCTATCCGATAGCGGAGAGTACGGCTGAGGATGCTGTCGCAAAGGCGGACGAACTGCTGGAAAAGATGCCGGAAACGGACATCGTGTTCTTCGATCTGCCGGGCACGGTAAACAGTACGGGCGTGTTGAACACGCTGGCGAACATGGACTATGTCTTTTCCCCCATTGCCGCCGACAGGGTGGTAATGGAAAGCACACTCCGCTTTGCGAGCCGGCTGAATGACACGCTGATCGCTACGGGCAAGACGAATATCAAAGGTCTGTACCTTCTGTGGAACATGGTGGATGGCCGGGAGAAAGCGGAACTGTACAAGGTGTACGAACAGGTGATCAGCGAGCTGGGACTGAAAGTGCTGAATACCTTCCTGCCGGACAGCAAACGGTTCCGCCGTGAGCTGACGGGGGAACATAGGGCATTGTTCCGTTCCACGCTGTTTCCTGCGGACGGTACGCTGGTCAAAGGCAGCAACCTGAAAGAGATTACGGAAGAACTGTTGTCCATTATCAAAAAGTAGGCTATGGGAAACGAACGGAAAAAAATAAACCTGACGGACATTGACGAGGACTCCATAGTCGCCTCGTTCAAGGAAAGCCGGCAGACGGACGGGCAGGCACAAGCAGTCGGAAATAATGGACAGTCCGGTGAAGAGAACGGATATGTCCGTCTGTTCATCCACGAGTCACCGGTCTGCGCACGGCTTGGCAAGACAATCTACCTTCGTAAGGAGTTCCATGAACGGATTCAGAAGATTGTCCAGACAATCGGGAACAACGAGATGTCCATTTTCAGCTATGTGGACAATGTGCTGGAACAGCACTTTTCCACCTATCAGGACGAGATTACGAAGGAATACAGAAAACGAAGTACCGAACTGTTTTAAACCCCGGAAATCATGTCAGCAATCTTATTCTTACTTACCGGCGGCTATCTGCTGTGGATAGCCGCCTACCTCTTCCACGAGCGGAACAGCCGGAGGAAGAAAGCGGAAAAAGCCGGGCAGATCCTTACCCGGATGGCGGTGGACGTGAGCGAGATTTTAGGCAAAAGCACATTTTCCCTTAGCCACTCCACGCCACAAACACCCGAAAAAATTGAAAACGAAAAATCTGTAAGTGAAGCAGATACTTTTGCACCGGAGAAAGAAAAGTACCCGAAAACAGTTTCCGCCGAGGAACTGGACAAGCTGTTTGCAGAAGGGAGTCCGCTGCCGGAAGAACTGGAACTGATGGAAGATATGGATGTTCCGCTGGAGTTCCGGAAAGAACCGGCGGATGACAATCCTCCGATAGATGATGACGAGCAGGACAGACGCCTGCCGGGATGCACGCCGCAAGCCACGGGCATCCGCTTCGAGGACATGGGACTGGCGGTGCGTGTGGCGGTCAGCGGTGAAGCAGCCAGTGAGGAGGAAAGGATTCAGGCCGGAAAGACGCTGGCGGAACTTCGCAACACCCCGATGTTCGAACAGCTGACCTCCGGCGATGCGGAACGTGAGGAACGGATCGGCTCGCTGATAGAACTGCACCTTGCGGCATACCGCAAGCGTAAACAGCCGGACAGCGAACCGGCGGCAGAAACCATACCGGACACTTTCTCCATAAGCGATATTGTCTAACGAATAAAGTAAAACGTACATGAAAAAAAGAGATTACGGATAGCTGACGGTTCATTCTTACCAGTAGAAATCCAGACAAATTTAATTAACAACCGGATACGGCGGACTCTTCCCTCCGTCGTGTCCCTCATTCAAATCCATTTATTTTATGAACACGAAACAACTTGTATTAGTGGCGGTCATGCTAATCGCCACAGGCTCGCTCCATGCGCAGGGAAACGGCTCGGCCGGTATCGCAGAGGCGACGAAAATGGTAACAAGCTACTTTGATCCGGGAACGAAGCTGTGCTACGCAATCGGAGCCGTGATCGGCTTGGTCGGCGGGATTAAAGTGTACAATAAGTTCAGTTCCGGCGATCCGGACGTAAGCAAGGTGGCATCCTCCTGGTTCGGTGCGTGCATCTTTCTGATTGTCGCCGCCACTATCCTGCGTTCGTTCTTCCTCTAAGGGACAGATTCGCCTATATATAATAATGTATATGGACTATGAACTGAACAAGGGGATCGGCGAGAGTGCGGAGTTCAAGGGACTCAAGGCGCAATACCTTTTTATTTTCGCCGGCGGGCTGCTGGCTCTGTTCGTGCTGTTTGTCATTCTCTATATGGCCGGTGTCGGCCAATGGCTCTGCATTGCTTTCGGTGTAACCTCCGCATCCGCACTGGTCTGGCTGACATTCCACCTGAACGGCAAGTTCGGAGAACACGGACTGATGAAGCTACTGGCCAGAAAACAGCACCCCCGCTACCTGATCAACCGGATCAGTCCCCGAAAATTATTCACGATTAAAAAGAAGAATGTATGCGGAACACACTAAAGGCCGCCACATTGGAAAGCAAGTTCCCGCTTCTCGCCGTCGAAGCGGACTGTATCATCTCCAAAGATGCGGACATCACCGCCGTCTTTGAGGTGGAGCTGCCCGAACTCTTCACGGTAACGGCAGCTGAATACGAGGCTATCCATGCGGCATGGGCAAAGGCAATCAAGGTATTGCCCAATTATACGGTGGTACATAAACAGGACTGGTTTATCCGGGAGGATTACCGCAGCCAGACGGACAAGGAAAATCTAAGTTTCCTTTCCCGGAGCTACGAGATGCACTTCAACGAACGTCCTTTCCTGAACCACAAATGCTATCTGTACCTGACCAAGACGACGAAAGAACGCATGAGGATGCAGAGCAGCTTCTCTTCGCTGTGCAGGGGATTCATCATCCCCAAGGAGGTGGACAAGGATACCACCGCCCATTTTCTGGATACGGTGGGACAATTCGCCCGTATCGTGAACGATACAGGGCTGGTGCACCTAAGACGGCTCGTCGGTGATGAGATTACGGGCACGGAGGATAAGGCCGGACTGGTGGAGAAATATTTCTGTCTGTCAATGGAAAATACCACTGCGCTGGAAGACATCGAACTCGGAGATGACGGCCTGCGTGTCGGCGACAAGCACGTATCGGTACATACGCTATCGGAACTGGATGCGTTGCCCAACAAGGTGGGTACGGACTGCCGGTATGAAAGGCTGTCAACGGACAAAAGCGACTGCAAACTGTCATTCGCCAGTCCGGTAGGCCTGCTGCTCTCGTGCAACCACCTGTACAACCAGTATATCTTTCTGGATGACAGCGGCGAGAACCTGCAACGTTTTGAAAAGAGCGCACGCAACATGCAGTCGCTCTCGAAGTACTCACGGAGCAACCAGATCAACAAGGAGTGGATTGACCTGTACCTGAATGACGCACACTCTTTCGGGCTTACCTCGGTACGTGCCCACTGCAATGTCATCGCATGGACGGACAACCCGATGGAGGTGAAGAACATGCGCAATGACGTGGGCAGTCAGATCGCCATGATGGAGTGCAAGCCACGCCATAATACAGTGGACGCCGCCACGCTGTACTGGGCGGCAATGCCGGGAAACGGCGCTGACTTCCCGGCAGAGGAGAGCTTCTATACGTTCATCGAACAGGCCCTCTGCTTCTGGGTGGAAGAAACGAACTACCGCAGCTCCGTTTCACCTTTCGGACTGAAGATGTCAGACCGTATCAGCGGAAAACCGCTGCACGTGGACATCTCCGACCTGCCGATGAAACGTGGCGTAACCACGAACCGAAATAAATTCGTATTGGGCGGCTCCGGTAGCGGCAAGTCATTCTTCATGAATCATTTGGCGAGGCAGTATTATGAACAGGGCACACACGTGGTATTGATCGACACGGGGAACAGCTATCAGGGACTTTGCTCGCTGATACACCAGAAGACCGGCGGCAAGGACGGCATCTATTTCACTTATACGGACGAAAACCCGATAGCGTTCAACCCTTTTTTCACGGATGATAAGGTTTTCGACATTGAGAAACGAGAGAGTATCAAGACACTGATCCTCACACTCTGGAAAAAGGACAACGAACCGGCAACACGTTCGGAAGAAGTGGCGCTGTCCAATGCGGTGGCCCTGTATATCAGGCGCATCAAGGAGGATGAAAGCATCGTTCCCTCGTTCAACACCTTCTACGAGTTCGTGAAAACGGACTACCGGAAGATACTGGAAGAGAAGGGAGTCCGGGAAAAGGATTTCGACCTTGCGGGTTTCCTGAACGTGCTGGAGCCTTATTACCGTGGCGGAGAATATGATTTCCTGCTTAACTCCGACAAGCAGCTCGACCTGCTCGGCAAACGGTTTATCGTATTCGAAATCGATCAGATCAAAGACCACCCCATTCTTTTTCCGGTAACGACTATCATCATCATGGAGTTGTTTATCAACAAGATGCGCCGTCTGAAAGGGGTGCGCAAGATGATCATCATAGAGGAAGCGTGGAAGGCTATCGCCAAGGAAGGGATGGCGGACTACATCCGCTATCTTTTCAAGACTGTCCGCAAATTTTACGGAGAGGCTGTTGTGGTGACGCAGGAAGTCGATGACATCATTTCCTCGCCTATCGTAAAGGAGTCCATAGTGAACAACAGCGACTGCAAGATTCTGCTTGACCAGAGGAAGTACCTTAACAAGTTCTCGCAGATACAGTCCCTGCTGGGACTGACGGACAAGGAAAAGGCGCAGATCCTGTCGGTGAACATGTCCAATGACCCGAAACGCAAATACAAGGAGGTCTGGTTCGGATTGGGGGGCGTACAGTCAACGGTGTACGCCACGGAGGTATCGCCCGAAGAATATCTGTGCTACACGACCGAAGAGAGCGAGAAGGTGGAAGTGGAACAACTGGCGAAACAGCTGGACGGCAATATCGAACTGGCTATCCGAAGGCTTGCGGAAAAGAAACGGAATCAAAGCAATGAAATACCGTAAATGCCTATGGAGTATGAAACCTTGTTTCCGCTCTACTGGATATGCGGGGAGTGGAAAAGCAACCGCAAGTCGCCGCCCGTTACCGTATTCCGTGACGGTGGCGCATACAAGATTGCCCTGACCTACCACCTTGATGCGGTGGTGGTAGGCACGATCCACCAAAGCGGCGGCATCATCTGGGCAGACCTGCTGGGGAGGGTGCAGCTCGCTTATGACCGGGAGGAAGACCGGCTGGTGCTGGCTACCGAAGGGATCTATGTACGTGCGGATGACTCATAGGGAAAATGGAGAACTCCGGTTCTCCCGTAAATGACAGTAACAACTATCCGATTTATTCAACATTAAAATTTTAAAAGACATGAAACGAATTATGGCTGTCTGCCTGGCCGGGCTTCTTTGCCCGATTATGGCAGTAAAGGCACAATGGGTGACGTTCGATCCCTCGAACTTTGCACAAAGCATCGTGAATACAACCCGCAATGTGGTGCAGACCACGACGACGGCAGAAAATATGGTGAAGAATTTTCAGGAAACAGTCAAGATCTACGAACAGGGGAAGCGTTATTACGACGCATTGAAAGCGGTCAACAATCTGGTTAAGGATGCCCGCAAGGTACAGCAGACCGTTCTTCTGGTCGGTGAAATATCGGACATCTATGTAAACTCTTTCCAGAAAATGCTGACGGACGAGAACTATACGCCGGACGAGCTTTCGGCAATCGCTTCCGGATATGCGAAGATGCTGGAAGAGAGCAGCGGTATGCTGAACGAGATGAAGACGGTTGTAACCTCCACCAGCCTTTCCATGACGGATAAGGAGCGCATGGATGTGATCGACCGTGTGTACCGTGACGTAAGAAACCAACGCAATCTGGTCAGGTATTACACGAACCGGAATATCGGCATCTCTTACCTGCGTGCAAAAAAGAAGAACGATACCCGAAGGGTGCTGGACTTGTACGGAACGGACAATCAAAAATACTGGTGACATGACGGGCGAGGAAACTTTCAGCAACCTTCACGAAGTGTTGCGCAACCTTTATGACGAGATGATGCCGCTCTGTTCGGACATCACGGGTGTGGCTACCGGAGTGGCCGCACTGGGTGCACTGTTCTATGTGGCCTCACGGGTGTGGCAGGCTCTTTCGAGAGCCGAGCCGATTGACATTTACCCGCTCTTCAGACCTTTTTGTCTGGGTGCGTGCATCATGTTCTTCCCCACATTCGTTCTGGGAACTCTCAACGGCATCATGAGTCCTGTGGTTACCGGCTGCCACGATATAATGGAAGGCCAGACGCTGAACATACGGGAGTATTCCGAGAAGCGGCAGAAGCTGGAATACGAGGCGATGACAAGGAATCCGGAAACGGCGTACCTGGTCGACAACGAGGAATATGAACGCCAGATCGAGGATCTGGGATGGTCGCCTTCGGACTTGAAAGCGATGGCGGGCATGGCGGCGGAACGCTTCAAATACCAGGCCAGGCAGGGCGTGAACAATTTTCTCCGCAGCTTTCTGGAACTGCTGTTCCAGTCGGTTTCGCTGGTACTGGACACGCTGAGAACCTTCTTCCTGATCGTATTGAGCATTCTGGGGCCCCTGTCGTTCGCCATATCGGTGTACGACGGCTTCCACAATACGATGATCCAATGGATTTGCCAGTATATCAGCATCTATCTGTGGCTGCCCATATCCGACCTGTTCAGCTCCGTGCTGGCAAGGATTCAGGTACTGATGATCGAAAAGGACATCGCCGCACTGAGCGATCCCGCCTATGTGCCCGACGTGAACAATTCCGCTTACATCATCTTCATGCTGATAGCCATTGTGGGGTATTTCACCATTCCGACAGTATCCACATGGGTGATTCAGGCATCGGGAGCCGGCAACTACGGCAAGCAGGTCAACTCGTGGTCATTGAAGGGCGGACGTGCGGCTGCCGCTGTTTCCGGTGCAGCCGTCGGCCATGTAGCCGGCAAGTTAAGAGGCAGATAACCCAATATAAAATCTTATAAACATATGGAATTTAAGAGTTTGAAGAATATAGAAACGAGCTTCCGGCAAATCCGCACGATGGGTATCGTGTTCGTTTCGCTCTGTGCTCTGGTTACCGGCTATGCTCTCTGGAGTTCCTACCGGTTCGCCGAACGGCAGAGGGAGAAAATCTATGTGCTGGACAATGGGAAGTCCCTGATACTTGCTCTTTCCCAAGACCTTTCGCAGAACAGGCCGGTGGAGGCGAAAGAACATATCCGGCGTTTTCACGAGCTGTTTTTCACCTTGTCGCCCGACAAGGCGGCTATCGAGTCGAATATCCGCAGGGCGTTGTTCCTGTGCGACGAGAGTGCGTTCCGCTACTACAAGGACTGGGAGGAAAAGGGGTATTACAACCGTATAATCTCGGCCAATATCAACCAGAGCATCCGGGTGGACAGCGTGGCGTGCGACTTCAACAGCTACCCGTATGTGGTAACGACCTACGCACGGCAGTCGCTGGTCAGGTCAAGCAACATCACGGAACGGAGCCTTGTAACCCGTTGCCGGCTGTTGAACTCGGTCAGGTCGGACAATAACCCGCACGGCTTCACGATGGAGCAGTTCAATATCGTGGAGAACCGGGATTTGAGAACCATTGAACGATAACTTAAAAAAGACAGGAAATGAACCGATTGAAAAAATGGATCAGGTACGTGCCTGACAGGATAGACGACGGACTCCGCTATCTGAGCGGACGGATGTCGCCCGATGTACGGCTCGTCTGCGTGGTGGTCATGCTCACCGGCTTCGGCTGTCTGTCGATATACATGACGGTATCTTCGATATACCGCATCGGCAGGCATGAGGGGGAGCAGTTGCAAATGGAGCATATCAGGCGGATGGAACTGTACAGGGGGATAAACAAGGATAGTATAAACATTAAAAACCAAGTGGATTATGGAGAACCTAAAAAATCAGGAACGGCAACCGGCGAACGCTGCAACGCCTGAAAAGGCGGAAGAGAAAGGGCAAACGCCGAAACAGGGGAAGAAAGAGGCCAGACCTCTGACTCCGGAAGAGATGCTCAAGCGGAAGAAGATGCTCGTGTATCCGTTGTTCTTTCTCGTGTTTCTGGGAGCAATGTGGCTGATATTCGCTCCTTCGGACAGCGACGAGCCATTAAGGGAGGGATTCAACGTGGATGTTCCGATGCCGGAGGACAAGGGGCTGCTGTCGGATAAAAAGACCGCCTACGAACAAAGTGCCTTTGAAAAGAAACAAAAGGAGAAAATGAACACGCTTCAGGATCTGGCGGTATCACTGGAACAGGAAGAGCCGGCAGCGGACGAAGTATTCCTGACGGAAGAGGACACGGACAACGGCAGTCCGTCTATCCGTTCCTCGGCCAATGCCTATCAGGACATCAACCGGCAGTTGGGCAGTTTTTATGAAACACGGCCTGCGGAAGACGATCAGAAAACACTGGAACTGGAATGGCGCATTCAGGAGCTGGAGCGTCAGGCGGAGGAAGAGCGCAAGGCCAGAGAAAACAGCGAGGAGCAACTGCGGCTGATGGAGAAGTCCTACGAGATGGCGGCAAGGTACATACCGGGCGGCGGTGAAACCAAACAGGTCGCCGTGTCCTCCTCTACGGGTAAAACGCCGGTCTGCCCGGTTACGCAGGTAACGGAACGGGTGGTCAGCCTGCTGGCCGCACCCCTGTCCGATGAAGAGTTTGCCAAACAGTACGGCAAACCCAGAAACATGGGTTTCCACACGGTGGGGACAGTCCGGAGCCGTACGGAAAGGAACGGTATCCGTGCCTGCGTGTACAGGACGGTAACGGTTTCGGGAAGCGACGGTCAGGAGGTGGGTCTGCGCCTGCTGGAGCCGGTGCAGGCCGGGGAGTTGTACATACCCGCCAACACGATACTGACCGGCACGGCGAAAATCAGCGGTGAGCGCATGGAAATCACCGTTTCTTCGATTGCCTTTCAGGGAACAATCCTGCCGGTGGAGCTGGACGCTTATGACACGAGGGGCATGAAGGGCATTGAAGTCAGGGGATCGCAGGAGCTTACCGCTGTCAAGGAGATGGCGGCCAACATGGGCTCGGCAATGGGAAGCAGCATCAACATCTCCACCAATGCCGGCGCACAGTTGGCTGCGGACTTGGGCAAAGGGGTGATACAGGGCGCATCGCAATACCTTTCCACAAAGTTCAGGACTGCCAAGGCGACTTTGAAGGCGGATTACGAGCTACTGCTCGTGTCAAGACAATAAACGGTTAAAATCAATTTATCAATCAAGAAAAAACAACAAGCATGAAAAAAGTAATTTTAATGATGGCTTTTGCCATTGGTATGACCGGTGCGTATGCACAAAAGACCGTGAAAGTGGAAAAGACGGGAAATGACACGGAAGAAACGGCGGATTCCGGAGAAACGGAAACCACACCGCTGCCGGATAAGGAGGACGCAAGGCGCAGTCCGTCCACCGGTGATTTGTTTGACGGGCTGACACGCCCGGTGGCATTCGACCGGATGGTTCCTCCATACGCTTTGGAGGTGACATTCAATAAAACGGTACACCTTATCTTCCCGGCTGCTATCAAGTATGTGGATCTGGGATCGGCAGACATTCTTGCCGGTAAAGCGGACGGTTCGGAGAACGTACTTCGGGTGAAAGCGGCGTTGAGGGACTTCTCCCGTGAAACGAATCTGGCGGTGATCACGGATGACGGCAGCTATTATACATTCAATGTGAAGTATGCGGACGAGCCGACCAAGCTGAATATCGAGATGAAAGACTTCATCCATGATGGCGAGGCGGTGAACCGGCCGAACAACTCTCAGGAAATCTACCTTACGGAACTCGGCAGCGAGTCCCCGCTGCTGGTACGGCTGATCATGAAGTCCGTCTATGACAACAACAAACGTCTGGTGAAGCATATCGGCTGCAAGCGCTTCGGCATCCAGTATATCCTGAAGGGGATTTATACGCACAACGGTCTGCTTTATTTCCATACGGAACTGAAAAACGCTTCCAACGTGCCGTTCTCCGTTGATTTCGTTACTTTTAAGGTGGTGGACAAAAAGGTTGCAAAACGTACCGCCATTCAGGAACAGGTTATCGTGCCGCTTTGTGCCTTCAACTATGTAACGGCGGTTAATGGAAAAAGCAAGGAACGGACGGTATTTACCCTGCCCAAATTCACCCTTCCGGATGACAAGCAGCTGGTTGTCGAGATGAACGAGCAGAACGGGGGAAGGCATCAGCGGTTTATTCTGACCAACGCCGAGCTGATCCGTGCCAGAGTCATTAACGAGCTGAAGGTGAAATAGTATGAAAAGGGTATCTGTTATTATATGTATGTTTTTGTGCTTTGTCCTGACGGACAAGGCACATGCCCAACGTTGCCTGCCCGGTACAAAAGGGCTGCGTATTACCGCCGGTATGACGGACGGTTTTCACACTGCGGACAAACGTAACGAATTGGGTTACCATTTCGGACTGGGAACGGACAGATATGTGAACGGCTGCCATAAGTGGGTATTCGGGGGCGAGTATCTCCAGAAGTATTATCCATACAAGGACATACGTGTCCCGGTTTCCCAATTCACTGCGGAAGGCGGCTATTATTATAATTTCCTTTCGGATGCCAACAAGGTGTTTCTCTGCTATGCCGGCGGTTCGGTGCTGGCAGGGTATGAAACCGTGAATTGGGGCACAAGTACGTTGTTCGACGGCTCACGCCTGTGTGCCGGGGATGCGTTTGTCTATGGCGGTGCGGTATCGCTGGAGATAGAAACCTACCTTGCCAACCAGGTGGTATTGCTGTTCCATGCCCGTGAGCGTTGCCTCTGGGGAAATGACAGCGGACACTTTCATTTCCAGTTCGGGGTGGGCGTCAAATTCATAATTGATTAGGGCATGGTTCTTTTGGAATTATTTTCGGGTATTGGCGGCTTTAGTAAAGGATTGCAGGCTGCCGGATACTCGTTTGAGAAAGTATATTTCTCGGAGATAGAAAAAAATGCAATCGCCAACTTCAAATACAATTTTCCTTATGCGGAACATATCGGATCGGTTACAGAAATCGGAACAGCGGAAATCGGACATCCCGACATCATCACTTTCGGAAGCCCTTGCCAGAATTTTAGTTCAGTCGGCGACGGCAGCGGGCTGCGTGGAGAGGCAAGTTCCCTTGTCAGGTATGCTGTCGAAGCCGTCGGGAGATTCAGACCTGACGTTTTTATCTGGGAGAATGTTAAGGGAGTCTTCTTCGCAAAGCATCGATCAGATTTTTGGAGCATTATCAAAGCGTTTGCCGACATTGGCGGTTATCGACTTGAATGGCAACTGTTTAATACGGCATGGTTTCTACCCCAGAACAGAGAGAGAATCTACCTTGTCGGACGTGTTGCAGACCGGTGTACCGGAGATGTATTTCCTTTCCCGGCGCCGGGTGGATGGAATCATCCGTGCAGGAAAGACACGGTTCATTCCCATACCTGCGGAACGATAACACGTAACTATTACAAACAGCCCAATTTCGGCAATTATCTGATAAACCTGCAACCGGGGGAAACTTTTGACGGACAGCCGAACGAAGAACAGAAATCCCGAATCCGTATGCTGACGGAAGTGGAGTGCGAACGCTTGCAAGGCTTTCCCGATGATTTTACCAGATACGGAATTATCAACGGGGAAGTGAGGGAAATCTCACGAGCCAATCGGTATGCGATGCTCGGCAATGCCGTGAGCGTACCGGTGGTACGTGCCGTAGCGGAACGCATCAGAAATAGTACTGTTTTAAACGATTAAATTTTTAATGTGTATGAAAAAGATGATAGAAACATTGTTTGTTGTTACATTCATGCTTGTCGGTGTGATATGTGTAACCGCCTGTTCTGACAAATTGGACGTTCAGCAGGTGTATGAGTTTGATCTGGCGACCTTGCCGGTGCAGACGACAATCGTAAAGGGCGAGGAAGCGGAAATCCGTTGTCAGCTTGTAAGAAGCGGCGAGTATCAGGACACCAAATACTTCATCAGGTACTTCCAACCGACAGGCAAAGGGGAACTTCGCATGGAGGACGGTACGGTGCTATTGCCAAACGACCTGTATCCGTTACCGGAAGAAACGTTCAGACTCTATTACAAATCACTTGACACAGACCAGCAGAAAATAGATATTTACATTCTTGATTCCTTCGGTCAGGTTGTACAAAAGTCTTTTGCCTTTAATAATGAAGAAGATGAAAAGGAGGATACCGAATGATTTATGCCGGATATACCCCGAAAAAAAGCAGCGACGAGCAGTATACTCCGGCTTATGCGGTGGCTCCTATAATCAAATATATACCCGGAAATAAAATAGTCTGGTGTCCATTTGATACAGAGCATAGTGAGTACGTGCTTGCGCTGAAAGCCGCCGGTATCAGAGTGGTTCACTCCCATATCCTTACCGGTGAGGACTTCTTCGTTTACGAGCCGGAAGAGTGGGATCTGATTGTTTCCAATCCTCCGTTCAGTATCAAACAGAAGGTTGTGGAACGCTGCCTTGCACTCGGCAAGCCGTTTGCGTTACTGCTTTCCAATCTTTGGCTGAACAGCAGTGCACCGGTTCACTTGTTCCGAGAAAAGGAGATGCAGATGTTGTTGTTCGACAAACGTATCCAGTTTACGGAAAAGAACGCTGCCTATTTCGGATCAAGTTACTTTTGTTGGGAAGTCCTCCCAAGACAGATTGTGTTTGAGAATCTGAACCGTTCCAAATATGAAGAGAGCCGGATGGCTGATGACATGAGGAAATTGATAAAACCTTTAATGAACGGGCATGGATAGGAAACAGGAAGATGCGGATATAAAATCAGTACAGGAAAATCCCGGATATTTTCGGGATCTTCCTCCGGAACGTAAAACTGAGAATGTATGCTGGCACGCTGTCAATGCCGACAGTGCCAATGTGCGTCATGTACCGGAAGAAATGTTCTCCTACGAGATTGTCGGTATGGCTCTGACAAACAAACCCGATTCCATACATGATATGCCTTGTGGGGTACTGAAGTGCTTTTTGCCGTTGATTCTGGAAGATGACCGGTATCTCCGGGAGGCACTGCCGAAAGACGACATACCTTTGGAGGTATATGAGGAGATGGTCAGACGGAACGGAAAGGCTCTGGAATATGTGCCTGAAGGCATGAGAACACCGGAAATCTGCCGTACCGCATTATCAAAAGTAAAGCACGATCCGGCTGTGCTGTTGCCCTATGTTCCTTATCCCGACATTTGTCTGGAGATTATGAAATTGCTTGAAGGGAAATGGAAATGTTCGGATTTGATGCGTTCTGTCCGGTGGAACATTATAGATGACCGGATGGCGGAATATGCTGTAAGCAGGGACGGCTATGCAATTTCGTCTGTGCCGGTACACCTGCAGACGGAAAAAATGGTCTGTCAGGCTGCCGCCGATACCTATAATTCGGCATTGCAGTTGAAAAGCATAAGGTATGATTTAAAGACTGAAAAAGCATATCTTGCGGGAATGGACAAAAATGTACCGGAAAGTTTTCTGAACATCCCACCCGATAAAAGAAGTGCGGAAATCTGCCTTCAAGCGGAAAATTGGTATCCGGAACTATTGAAAAAGCAACCGGAACTGATTCCCGATATTGTCAGAAACAGCTGTAACGTATATTCTCTCAATCACAAAATGGAACAATGCACGGGCACAAAGTTCTCTGTCGGGCAGATAAAAAAACTGTATGACGGGAAGGCTTTGCCTGTTAAGGAAATTTGGACTCCGAAGGGGGTAATGAAAGATGTGGCGGTTTCCTTTGACAAAAGGCTGAAAGAGTTCAACTTTTCACCGGTCAGACAAATCAAAAGAAAAGGAATAAAACTATGACATGTGAACTCTCCTTGCAGACAACCGGCAAGGAGAGTTCTTTGGTGCAAATGGTTAATAACTCTCTCTCAATCTTATTACATATTATTATATCTTGTTTTTCAGATATTTATTGTTCTGTCATATACTTTCTTTGTTTTTGAATCAACCATTCATCACGTTTCTGTCTGCACTCTTCCAATGTGGGCTTCACACAGGAGAAAAGTTCGTTGTCTGCCGTGTCCCTGTAATCATAATGGTAAAACGTGCGGCTTTTCCGTCTTACGGTCATTTGGAATTTTTCATATTTCTCACCCGCCTTGCAGGTTGAAACTCCGTTCTCGTTCATTTTTGTTGCCATAACTTATGATTTTATAGTTTGTGAATATTAAAACAGGCTTAACTGTCGGGGCTGTGTGTATTTCCGCTTGAGTTCCAACAGTTTTTCTTTCAGACTGCGGATAACCTTCGGGTTGTAATTGCTTCTGTCGGAAACAGACCAACATTCCGCTTTGTTGTATTGTCGTTCCAACAGGCGGATGCCTTGCCGGACAGCTTCCTTATAATCTCTGACAGGCTCATCCCAAACGGACGGGTGGCTGCCGCCTCCGGCTGTGCCGGTACACCAGTCGATGGATACCGCATACGTCCCGTCAACGGATTGCCCGATATGGATCGTGTTGGAAGTATCCAATTTGATTTCTTCAACTATCGGTAACATACCATTAATCCAACCGTGTTCGTTGAACCGCTTGCCGACATAGCCGAAAATCAGCCCTCTTTCATAGGTGCGTACATTGAGTATGATATGTCGTACACTCTTGCCGAAACTTTCGAAGTAGGCGATTTGTTCCGTGTCATTGCGGCGTAGTGCCAACAAGTACCGGAGGACTGTGCTGCGTTCCACCCTGCAAGGACTGTATTCTACAATCTCCTGCAATTTCTCTTCTCGTGTCATTTGAAATATTGGCTTCATGTCATTTATGTATTAGAGGATTAAAATGTCGCAATGAATAACCGGCTTTGGATGAACTGCACGCTTCCTTTGGAAATGCGCTGGTTGCACCAGAAATGGTGTGAGCCATAGCCGTAGGTGAAAAATTCATCCAGTTCGGTCGTTTCCCGAAGTTTGTCAATGGATTGGCGGAGTTCCTCTTCCGTCCGGCAAAAGAGAAGGGTATTTACCAGTCGGATAAGGAGTGCAGGGATTTTCTCATCCCATGCACAAATTACGGTTTCAAATGTTACATTCATATTTTCCTGATTTATTCATTAGACAGTCATCTTTAAAATCTCTCTCCAGTATATCGGTTCTACCTCACTGAGAAGAAAGTCGATAAAATCTTTTCTCGCCTCTTTACACAATTCCCGGTAAAGTTCTCCAAAAGTGGTGATGTTGCCGTTCTGGTAGGTTTCCACCATATACTCGAAAATATTGTTTACCTCGTAATATCTGCACTGTTGTGCGACAGTCCTGCTATATCGTTTCATAAGGCTTTATTTATAAAGGTTTATAATGTTTCTGTTCATCATCCGTGCTTTTCCTACGGTATAATAAGTACCGCCATAGGGCTGCTTGTCCCAATAGGCCAGGATGATTTCGGAGTTGTCAATCAGGTAGTCGTTCCTGTGATGGAAGCACCCTTTGCAGTAATCTTCCCTGAGAATGACCGTTTCATCGGCAGTTTTCATTATCCGGTCGTATAAGGACTTGTTCTCCGGGCGGTATCTGTCTGACTGCCGGCGGAACGGCACAACGGCAATGAGCCGAATATCCGTGTATTCCATTTTGAGGTCGGCTACCGCTTGGGCTGCAAGCAAATCAAAGCCTTCCGCCATTCCGCTTAGAAAGTAACGATAGCCCAGACTATACAACCTTTTCACTTGCGAAACTATATCCAGATAAAGATACAGCATACGGACTTGGAGGATACGCTCTGAACGGTGTCCGGTGAACGCTACTGATTTTGTAATATCCATTGTCATAACTGTGTGTATTAAAGTATTAATAACCAAATGATAATCCCGACTACGACAGCAAAGGAAAGAATGGAAACCAAACAACCCCATGCGAAGCGGATCACGTCCGTTATCAGTTCTTTTACGAGCCACAGACCGATAAACCACGCCAAAAGACTGCCACCGTACAAACTCCAACAGAAGCCTGAAAGAATGAGCCGAACCGACCAGCCAAACAATTTATGCAGAGGCAGATTGAGTCTGTTCTTATTTCCGTTATGTATTTCTCTTGCTGTTTTCATAATCACGACATTTTTTTTATGCATTGACGAGTTGAGCTGACTTATTTCATGTGCGTCAAAAGGTAGGGTTCAGGAAAAACAAGGTTTTTGGAAAAAATACCTCGTGCCATTTATGGCGCAGGGAAGATTTTTTTCAAAACCGGAACGGCTTGACCTTGTTTTTCCGTTAAGAACCCGAAGTACCTTTGCACTTGAATAAGTTAGTTTAATTCGTTCCTTTGTTTTAAATGTGGAGTGATGGCTACTGAAAACAGTGAGAGAAATACCCCGAAGGAAGTTAGCCTTAAACTTTGCTTAGAATCGTTGTGTTATAAATCCTTTATGCATAAAGCGGTGATTAATACGAAAAAATTTCTACCTTTGTGTTAGCGATGCAAATAGCATCGTGTAATGTGTTCGTTTACCGTAGTCCAGAAATCGCCAATTTCAAAAATACAGAGGTAAATGAACCGGATAGGTTATACTTTGACGTAACCTGTCGGTTCACTCTGTATTGAGCGTTTGGCGATGCTTTGGACTTGTGACTGGCAGCGTTACGTCAATTTAATATAATAACCTTATTGTTATGGATTTACAATCTACTCCCCTGAAAGGAATAGTCCGGTCTTCAGAAGATGGGCTTTTCTATCTGTTTCCCATTCAGAGTTTATCTACATTGCAAGAGATGAAAGGGCATTTGACCTGTGCGATAGATGTCTTGAGTAATCCGGATGAAAATGATACGGAAAAACGTTTGGACGCAGTTCGGACATTGAACAGCCTTGTTGCTGCGTTGAGCGTTAATGACGGCGATTACTATGATGCGATAGATATTGCCTTTGAGGAAATCAGAGAGTAAAAATATACAGATAATAATAAAAGCCTTCCTATTTCAAAAACGGAAAAAAGAAAGGTGTTGTACCGGGCAATGTGGGATTCATCACGCTTGCTTGTACAACACTTTTCTACGATTTTGTATGGATGAAAGATCGCTCCGGTTTCGGAGAAATGGGAACGTTCTTTCTACCGATAATGATGCGGCTTTTATTCCGCTATCGGGGTTGAGGATTAGAATGGAAGAACTTCATCCGTTCCGTTATTCATCTGTTCCTGTTCATGCTCTTTACGCCGTTTTTCTTTTTCCTTCTTTTTTTCTTTATCCTTTATTTCCTGTTCTTTAAGTATTTGTTTCAGGGGCTTGACTATATCAGGATGTTCCTTTTTGAAACGTTTATAGAAGATCTCTTCTATAAATTCCGGTAAGGGGGCTTTCCACGACTCTTGCCGGTGGTTGCCTATCTTGCCGAGTTTGTCGGGGTTGAGTCCGAGTTCACGTGCCATTTGTACATGGGTATCCGATAGCCGGTGTTTCTTTTGGGCGACTATCCATTTTTCGATCTGGGATTTCTTGATTGCCATATTACTTTTGATTTTCAGATTTTACTGTTTTACCTAAAAACAAACCGGTAACGGATTTTGCGCCGAGTTGTATCAGTTTGCGTTTCATTTGCGTGAAATTCTCGCCGGAAGAGATAATGTCATCTATTAAAAATACGTCCCGGCCTTTAAAATAATCGGGATGAAAGATCAAGTTGGATAACTTGTCTTGTCCGTGAGTTCCTTTCATCTGCTCACGGTCTTCTTTTATCCATGTGGCACGAAAACCGTCCACAACTTTAAGCCGATGTGAGAGAAGGCTGCAAAAACGGGCAAAACGGGTGATGTTCCGTTCACGGGTTGCCGCCGGTATGGGGATCAGCACGGCGTTGGCGGCTTTCTCTTTAAAGAACGGCATCCGGGCGATACAAAGCGAGAAGATCTTGGCGACAAGGGCTGCTTGTCGGCCTTCCTTAAATCTAAATACCAGATTACTCGTCTTTCTGTCGAATACCGATATGTCCTTGCATCTGGTCGGGTAATAATCGTGAATATAGAAACACAGTGCTCCGTCGATACGCATCTTGCCTTTGAAGTGAGTATTGTACGGGAAGAACTGGCGCACGAAATCGCTCTCGAAAGTAAAGCGGAGTATGTCACGCCAAAGGATGAGCGTGGTTTCATCCTGTACACGATAGAGTTCTCCGTTGATGCTTTCTTTATCCGACAAACCAATGCCGATTATCAGGCGGTCATTAAAAGCGTCTTTTGATACAATATACCAATCAAAGGATTGGCAGATGCCCACGATGTCACAATCATTGGAACAAAGGAAGTAGAAGGTATTGTCGGGTTTCTGGATAATCAGAAACTCGCCGGACATTTCGGAAAGGTGGAAATAGTTGCCGACATGGGCTTCCTCTACTTCGCTGAAGGATATGGATATGGTGAGGTTTTCTATCATGACACTGTTATTTGGTGTAAAGATAGGATTTTCAGGAGAAAAAAAAGCCTTGCCCGTCGGATTTTCGGGCAAGGCTCGCTATTTACAGGCTTCTATGCATATCAGTTATAAGAAATGGTTGTCCGGTTGCTGCCGGGATTGAAAACGACAAGAACTTCGGGCTTTTTCTCTTGCAGGCGTTTGTACTCGCACAGGGAGTTGAGTACCCATTCACGGAACAGTTTCGTGCAATAGGTGTTGATGCGGAAACTGAGAAATATGATCGCTTCCAGATTATAATAGGTAACGATGCTTTTGTCCTGCTTCTCGGTTATGGTCACGTCGCCGTCATAAAGCAGGCGGGATTTGAAGATGGAGCGCACATTGGCGTCTATTGTCTGCACGAACACTCCGAACAGACGGGCAAGTTCGTGCTTGGTCATCCATACGTTGCCGTTCTCTATCTTTACACTGACGATGGGTTGTTCATCCTTGTTTTCCAAACCGGTGATGGTGATGTATCCTCTATTTTCCATAAGGCGTTGTTTTTTAAATGGTGTGACAATATAATGATTTGTTTATTCATACAGCGTTTTGCGTCGTACCTTTTTGCATACTTTTAAGTTTTCGATCCAGCATATTCATGTCATGGCTCAACTTTCTATCCACCACACGGGCATAAATCTGTGTGGTCTGAATGTTGGTGTGTCCGAGCATCTTGGACACGCTCTCAATGGGAACGCCTTTGGTAAGGCAGATTTCCGTCGCAAACGAATGCCGGGCAAGATGGTAGGTGATCCGCTTGTTGATCTGGCAAATAGCAGCTATCTCCGCCAAATATTCATTCATCTTCTGATTACTGATTACCGGAAGCAGTTTTCCGTTTTTCAATTTGCCCTCATATTTGGCGAGAATATCCAACGGTATTTGCAGTAGGGGAATGAATGACTCCACTCCGGTTTTACCCCTGTCTTTCATAATCCACTTCTTGCCGTCCACACCGATCTTTATGTCCTCACTTGAAAGCGTATAGATGTCACAGTAAGGCAAACCGGTATAACAGCTGAAGATGAAAGCATCACGCACGTGTTCCAACCGCTTTGACTTGAACTCCTTGTAATAGATCGTGTCGATTTCCTCCTGCGTGAGATACCCTCTGTCGGTCTTGTCAAAATTGAACTTGAAATTCCCGAATGGATCGATAAAGCTCAATCCGCTTTTCTGGGCGAACAACAGTATCGTATGGAAACGTTGTACAAATTTCATGGCGGTGTTGTTGCTTACCTCACATTCCTGACGCAAATAAAGGTAGAAGTTCTCGATGTGGGTAACGGTGATTTCCTTCACGGGAATGTCCGACAACTTGTATTCCTTCTGCAAGAACTCTATCATCCGCTGCTTGGTCAGTTCGTAGCGGGAATAGGTCTTTTGCGTGGCAGTCTTGCCGACCTTCTTTGCATACTGTTCATTGTGCTGGGTGAAGTAGCTGATGAGCGTTTTCTCCTTTTCCTCCAATCCCAGGAATGCGTTCCTGATTTTTTCCGGCAGTGCGTAACCGTCCACGTTCATCATGCGTGTATAGTGCATGGTGATGGCCGAACGTATCTCGTCCAGTGTCTTGTTAAGTGAGGATACCCTGAGGTTTTCTTTCTTGTCCGCACTCTGTTTGTTGATGACGGCTCTTCCCGCTTTCGTGTCCCAATTGTCGGGGTGTATGTCCAGCTTGCTGCTGAATTGCACCTGATCACCGTCCACCGTGATGCGCACCATAATTACTACATGACCGTTTTTCTTCGGTTCGTTCTTCTTTAAATAGAAGAGTGTTTTGAATGTCGATTTCATACCGTAACTCCTTTCTTGTTGCAAAGTTAATTTGTTCATTCCGTAACGGCTATGACTTTCGATTGCCAATATTCGACAAATGAGCGACTTACCTATAAATTCGTTACGGTTTTTATCGTAACGGAAAACCGTAACGAATTAGTAACGATTAATCTTCACAGGGTGGCTTTTTGAGGTCTTTTTTCTGTCGTAGGCGGGTAAGAAAAAAGCTCCTTAAACCACTGGTTTAAAGAGCTTTGTCTTAGTTTGTCGGAGTATTTTCATTTCTCCTAAGTGATCCGCCTGGGGCTCGAACCCAGGACCCCAACATTAAAAGTGTTGTGCTCTACCTGCTGAGCTAGCGAATCAATCTTTTGTTGCATCGGTTATTTCCCGATTGCGAGTGCAAAGGTAGATGTTTTTATAGTAACTACCAAATATTATTGGAATATTTTTTCAACAAATTTAAACTTCGTCTAATTATCAACTACTTAGACACATCTTCTTTTAACGCTTTCTGATAACAGCAGCGGCACAAAGGTTCATATTCTTCCTTTTCACCCAGCAACACCCTCTTGTCATTAAGCACAGTACGATGCGAAACATAGGCCAAGTTGCCACACTTCACACAAATGGCATGCACCTTAGTTACTTCGTCTGCAATGGCACACAATGCAGGAATCGGCCCAAACGGAACTCCTTTAAAATCCATATCAAGCCCTGCGATAATAACCCGCACGCCGCGATTGGCCAGTTCGTTACACACTTCGGGTAATCCATCATCAAAAAACTGAGCCTCATCAATACCTACCACATCTATCTCCGACGTAAACAAAAGGATACTGGCGGAAGAATCAATCGGAGTAGATTTGATACTGTTATTATCGTGTGACACTACTTCTTCCTCTGAATAACGGGTATCGATAGACGGCTTGAATATCTCTACACGCTGATGCGCAAAAGTAGCCCTGCGCAAACGCCGTATCAACTCTTCCGTTTTACCGGAAAACATAGAACCACATATCACTTCAATCCTTCCTCTGCGGCAGGTCTCCTCCCGATGATCTTCTGAATATACTACCATATTTTCTTTCATGACATAAAAACAATTGCAAAATTACAACGACGAATCGAAATCCACGAAAAATCGACGTATTTTTATTAATAGGGACGAAAACAGCATGTAAAGAGAAAACTTCTGTTAAATGTTTGACAAATAGAACACGTAAATACGAAAACTTTTTATCTTTGCTTTTATAACATGAAGTACAAAGTATGGGAAAACTATATGTCGTACCTACTCCGGTAGGTAATATGGAAGACATGACTTTTCGAGCTATCCGCATATTGAAAGAAGCGGATTTGATATTAGCTGAAGATACACGTACATCGGGTATCCTCTTGAAACATTATGAAATCAAGAATGCAATGCAGTCACACCACAAGTTCAATGAACATCAGACGGTGGAAAGCATTGTCAACCGCATAAAAGGAGGTCAGACGGTAGCCTTAATCTCAGATGCCGGCACTCCCGGAATTTCCGACCCCGGTTTCCTTGTGGTAAGAGAATGTGTAAGAAACGGCATCGAAGTACAATGCCTGCCTGGAGCTACGGCCTTTGTACCGGCACTGGTCTCATCAGGACTTCCGGATGAGCGTTTCTGTTTTGAAGGTTTCCTCCCTCAGAAAAAAGGTCGCATGACACGGCTGAATGCCCTGAAAGAAGAAACCCGTACCATGATTTTCTACGAATCTCCTTACCGTCTGCTAAAAACGCTGACCCAGTTTGCGGAATTTTTTGGAGCAGACCGCCCGGTGTCCGTATGTCGGGAAATTTCCAAGATACATGAAGAAAGCGTCAGAGGAACCCTTCAGGAAGTTATTGCACACTTCACAGAAACTGAACCCAGAGGAGAAATTGTTATTATATTAGGAGGCAAAGAAAACTAAACCTCAAATCCGCAACTAAGCTCTTCAGCGTCCTTCTTGCGTCTAAACGTCCT
>OGLA01000224.1_pt1 | contig 20911 bp, 12 predicted proteins | sample 1572631 | NCBI WGS metagenome assembly OGLA01 (sample SAMEA2582011, study PRJEB24529) | metagenome | biome: Human gut stool | place: China | collected 2011
CGGGGGCTTGCCGGGGTGAGACCCCGACATCTTGCTTGAGCAAGACCGCCCTGTCGCTTAAAAGCCCCACTGGGGCTTTCATTGCGGAGCTTTGCTCGCAAACGCGAGGTTCGCGAAAGTTCGCACCTGACAGATAAAAAAATTTAATTATATTTACATATTGCGCGCGAAACGCGGAAAAACGCTGAATTTGCGCGCAAATCAGCGCAAAAGCGCGCGGAAAGGCGGGGCACGGGTGACAAAACAGCAGAAAAAGGACGTGCGGCGGGGACTGCGGCGGTATGGCCGGGCGATGGAAGCGGCCGAAGGTACCCCGGACGAGCTGACGCAGGCCTGGGGCCGGGCGATCGGGCAGGCGCTGGACTACTATGCCGAGGCAGACCCGGTGTGCGCCGGGATCCTTGTGCGGCGGTACATGGCCGGGGAAAAGGAGTGGGACGTGGTGGAGGCACTGCACATCGGGCGGACGACCTACTACCGCAAGGAGCTGGAAGCGCTTTCCACCGTGGCAGTATATGCAGCGCGGGCAGGGCTGATATAGTGCCCTCTCAGTGCGCAGTCCGGCAAAAGCCGGAGCTGCTTACAGCTCTCCCAAAGGGCGAGCTCTGCTTAGCGGAGACAGGCTGGGTGCGATGCATCCGGCCTGTTTGTGCTGCAACGTAGCAAACCGCGTGCTGAAAAGTGCGCGGTTTTTTATTGCGGACCCGGACGGTAGACTGGGAGCCAAAGCACGGAGGGAGGACCGGGGATGGCAAAGCGGAGATACTGCAAAAACACCGTGCCCGGGAAGCAGGGCCGGGGCAAAAAGTACCCGGCGGCTGTGCGTGCCGAAGTGGTGATGGCCATGATCGGTTCCAACTCCATCTGTGCAGTGGCGCGCAGGTACGGCGTGCCGGAGAGCACCATCCGCAGCTGGATGGCCGAGGAGGCCGGAAAGCCGGACGGAGTATTTGCAGCAGCGCGGGCCGAGGCGGCGCGGGAGATCGCGGCGCGGGCGGCTGTGGGCGCAAAGGCCCAGGTGAGCTACCTGCAGCAGCGGGTGGCCGAGAACCAGCGGGCGGCCGAGGTGCGGGAAAAGCTGCACCGGCGGCTGGACGAGGACGCCAAAGCGCGGCAGTACGACATCGGGGTGCAGCTCAAGAGCGAGGACGAGACGCTGCAGGATGCGGCGGAGACCGGCCTTGTGGAATACGGCGCGCCGGGCAGCTACGACCGGCAGCTGAGCGACGAGGAGCGGAAAGAGCTGGAAAAGCAGCTGGAGCGATACGACAGCCGGGTGATGACCGACCGGGACGCGGCGAACGTCGCGGCGGTGCTGCTCACGGTGGCGGGGGCTGCGGCTGCGCTGGTGCCCCGGGACACCACAGACCGGGACAGCGGCCAGAGCACCCCGGCGGTGCTGATGGAGCCGAGAGGCACAGAGGACGAGGCAGAGGTGATACTGGATGGACCGGGCTAAGGGCAGACCCATCGTATGGAGACCACAGCCGAGGCAGGCGGCTTTTATGGCACGCGGCGAGGACGAGGCGCTGTACGGCGGAGCAGCCGGCGGCGGGAAGAGCGACGCGCTGGTGATCGAGGCGCTGCGGCAGGTGGACGTGCCCAACTACAGGGCGCTGATCCTGCGCAAAACCTTCCCACAGCTGCGGGAGCTGATCGACAAGACCATGCAGTACTACAAGCCGGTATTCCCGTCGGCGCGGTACAACAGCAGCACACACTGCTGGACGTTTCCGTCGGGGGCAAAGATCTATTTCGGCAGCATGTTCCGCACGCAGGACAAGTACAACTACCAGGGGCAGCAGTTTGACTACATCGGGGTGGACGAGCTGACCCACTTTACATGGGAGGAGTACAGCTACCTGATGAGCCGCAACCGACCGAGCGGGCCGGGCACGCAGGTGTACATCCGGGCTACGGCCAACCCCGGCGGAATCGGCCACGGATGGGTGAAGGCGCGGTTCATCACACCGGCACCACCGGGCACGAGGATGGTGCAGCTGGTGGACATAAAGAAGCCGGACGGCAGCGTGGAAAAGCTGCGGCGCACCCGCATCTTTATCCCATCGACCATCTTTGACAACCCAGCGCTGCTGAAGAACGACCCGGGGTACTTAAACAACCTGGCTTCCCTGCCGGAGGCGGAGAAGCAGGCGCTTTTGTACGGCAGCTGGGACAGCTTTAGCGGGCAGGTGTTCACCGAATGGCGCAACGACCCGGCCCACTACGAGGACCAGAGATGGACCCACGTCATCAAGCCGTTCCGCATCCCGGCGCACTGGAAGATCTGGCGCGGGTACGACTTTGGCTATGCAAAGCCGTTCTCGGTGGGATGGTACGCGGCGGACGAAGAGGGCAGGCTGTACCGCATCAAGGAGCTGTACGGCTGCACCGGGACGCCCAACGAGGGCACGAAAGTCAACCCGGTGGAGCAGGCGCGGATGATCAAAGAGGCGGAGGAAAACGACTCGATGCTGCGGGGCCGACACATCCAGGGCGTGGCCGACCCGGCGATCTTCAACGAGAGCCAGGGCGAGAGCATTGCCGCCATGCAGGAAAAGCACCCGAACTACATCTTCTGGAGCCCAGGCGACCACACGCGGCTTGCGGGCAAGATGCAGTTCCATTACCGGCTGGCCTTTGACGCCGAGGGCCGGCCGATGTTCCAGGTGTTCGACACCTGCAAGCATTTTATCCGGACCATCCCGAACCTGGTGTACGACGAGAGCAACGTGGAGGACATCGACACCACACAGGAGGACCACATTTACGACGAGTGCCGGTATGTGCTGATGGAAAACCCCATCAGCCCGCGCAAGACCGAGAGCGTGCCGATGCTGAAGGATGACCCGTTGGACATGGACGTGCGCAAGAGCTCCACAAGGGTGATGAGAGTGTAAGCCGGAAAGGAGAATGGCATGGCGAGAAAGAACGACCCGGCACAGCAGCCGGACGGCGGGATGCCGCTGGACGAAAACCGCATGATGCAGGCGGCACAGCTGGCTGCAATGATGGCGCAGGGGATGCAGCGGACGCGGCAGCCTGCGCAGATGCCGATGGGCATGCAGCTGCTTCCGGCACGGCCGGAGGGAGCGATGCCGGGAACCGGACTCCCTCAGTCTGCTGGCGCAGACAGCTCCCTCGGGGAGGGAGCCTTTGACGAAGCGGACGCGATCGGCGAGGACGAAGTGCGGCAGGCCAACGACCTGCTGCAGAAGTACAAGGCGGGCAAGGCCGCGCTGGACAAACGCATCATCGAAAACGAGCTGTGGTTCCGCATGGGACACTGGAAGAACTACCAGAACAAGATGATGGAAGGCAAGCCGAAGCCCAGCAGCGGGTGGCTGTTCAACAGCATTGCCAACAAGCACGCCGATGCCATGGACAATTACCCGGAGCCGAACGTGCTGCCGCGCGCAGCGGACGACGAGGTGACCGCCAAGGTGCTCTCGAAGATCCTGCCCACGGTGCTGGAGCAGTGCGACTACGAGACGGCCTACAGCGATACCTGGTGGCGCAAGCTCAAGACCGGAACCGGCGTGAAGGGCGTGTTCTGGGACCCGGCGGCGCGGGGCGGGCTGGGCGAGATCAGCATCAAGAGCATCAACATCCTGATGCTGTACTGGGAGCCGGGCGTGGAGGACGTGCAGGACAGCCCGAACCTGTTCAGCCTGAGCCTGGCCAACAACGACCAGCTGGAAAGCCAGTACCCACAGCTCAAGGGACACACCGGCCACAGCCTGGACGTGGCAAAGTACGTCCACGACGACAGCCTGGACACCAGCGAAAAGAGCGTGGTGGTGGACTGGTACTACAAAAAGGCTCTGCCCGGCGGACAGACGGTGCTGCACTACTGCAAGTACTGCAACGGCGTGGTGCTGTATGCCAGCGAGAACGACCCGGTCATGAAGGATCGGGGCTTTTACGACCACGGGAACTACCCCTTTGTGTTCGACCCGCTGTTCCGGGAAGAGGACAGCCCGGCGGGCTTTGGGTACATCGACGTGATGAAGGACACCCAGACCGCCATTGACGAGATGAACCACGCCATGGACGAGAACGTGAAGCTGGCCGCGAAGCAGCGGTATGTGCTGAGCGACACGGCAGGCGTGAACGAGGAAGAGCTGGCAGACTTTGGCCGGGACATCGTGCATGTGGTGGGACGGCTGACGGATGACACCTTTCGGCCGCTGCAGGTGAGCGGGCTGCAGGGCAACCTGATCACCTACCGGGATGACCGGGTGAGCGAACTGAAGGAGATCAGCGGCAACCGGGACGTGAGCCAGGGCGGCACCACCAGCGGCCTGACGGCGGCCAGCGCCATTGCGGCCCTGCAGGAAGCGGGCAGCAAACTGAGCCGCGACATGCTGAAGAGCGCATACCGGGCCTTTGCGAAAGAGTGCTACCTGGTGATCGAGCTGATGCGGCAGTTTTACGACGAGCAGCGGGTGTACCGCATCACCGGCGAAAGCGGCGGCACGGAGTATGTGCCTTTTAGCAACGCGGCACTGCAGGCGCAGCCCGGCGGCATGGTGGGCGGTGTGCAGCTGGGCGACCACGAGCCGGTGTTTGACATCACGGTGACGGCGGCAAAGAAGAGCACCTTCAGCCGCCTGTCGCAGAACGAGACGGCGAAGGAGTGCTACCAGCTGGGATTTTTTGCGCCGGCGAACGCGGACGCCGCGCTGGCGGCGCTGGACATGATGGACTTTGAAGGCATCGAAAAGGTGCGGGAGCGGGTGAGCCAGAACGGAACGCTGTACCAGCAACTGCAGCAGATGGCCCAGCAGCTGCAGAAGATGGCGGCGATCATCGACCAGCAGAACGGCACCAACGTGAGTGCGGCGGCCAGCGCGGCCGGGCAGGCGGCAGCAGGTAGCGGGGGCGGAAGCGGCGGCAAGACCGCAGCGGCCAGCACTCTGAACAGCCTGGGCGGCGTGGTGGGCGACAGCAGCGGGAGCCTTTCCAGCCAGGCGGCGAAGCGGGCCATGAACGTGAACAACCCGAACAAGGAATAAGGCTGCCATGGGCAGTATGATGTGCGCTGCGGCGCAATAAAAGAACGGAGGAAAACCGGATGATCGAAGCAAGTGTGATGCGCACGGTATGGAACGACGGCAAGACCGGCTACGAGGTGAAGGCAAAGGGCCATGCGGGCGCGGGAAAGTACGGGCAGGACATTGTGTGCGCAGCGGTGAGCTGCCTGATGCAGACCCTTGCCAACGAGGTGGAGGAGGCTGCGCGGGCAGGCCTTGTGGCGCTGGGCGCTGTGGCACACGGTGAGGGCTGGATGCGCGTGGAGGTGACCCCGACCAATGAGAGCTGCGACATGGTGGAAGCATGGGTGGAGCTGGTACAGGACGGACTGGACGCGCTGGCCGAGAGTTACCCGGAGAACGTGGAGCTGGTGGTGAACATGGTGTTTGCGGACGGCAAGGCACCGGACCCGGCACAGTTGCCGGACATGGTGGACGGAAAGATGAACCTGCAGCTGTTTGCAGAAGGCGGCGGAGACGGCGGTGCTGCTGGCGATGGGGCGGAAGCGACCACGGCGGTGCAGGCCCCGGAGCTGCGCCCCGCACAGGAGCGGCTGGCAAAGCGCAGCCGACCGGGCAGAGCGGTGAAGGCGGAACTCCCTCAGTCGGCTGCGCCGACAGCTCCCTCTGAGAGGGAGCCTGTGAGCAGCGCGGACGCGGACCCGCAGACAGAAAAAGAGAGCGCACCCGGCGAAGAGAAGCCCGAGCAGGAGCCAAAGACGACGGACCCGGCGGAAAAGCGCAAGGCCTTTGGCCAGCTGATGCAGAGCGAGTACGCGGCCGAGTTTGAAGAGGCACTGCAGCGGGCGTCGGAGATGGCCGTGCAGAACGTGCTGGACAACCCGGCGGTGAAGGGGCTGATGGACGCGCTGGGCGAGGCGTATGGCATCGACGTGCAGAGCGCGGACAACCTGGCTGCCCTGACCGAGGCCGTGAAGAACGGCAAGGTGAAGAACGACGAGTACTACGAGACCCTGGCAGCGGAGCGCGGCATCAGCGTAAAGACCGCGCGGGAAATGGACCGGATGGAAAGCGAGCTGCAGCGGGCGAACGCCGAGAAACAGCGGGCCGAACAGATGCGGCTGGCAGCAGAGCACCAGCAGCGGGCAGCGGCAGTGCGGGCACAGTGGGAAGCGGAAGCAGCACAGCTGAAGGAAAAGTACCCGGCGTTTGAGCTGGACGAGGTGCTGAACAACCCCAGCGTGGCGGACATGATCCGGCGCGGCATCGGGCTGGAAGCGGCATACCGGGCAGCCTACTTTGACCAGCTGATGACCGAGAGCACGGCACGCACGGCACAGCAGGTGGAGCAGGGCGTGGCGGCGCGGATCCAGCAGAGGGCACAGCGGCCGGCCGAGAACGGGGCGCACCCCGGCGGCGCGGCCGAGATGAAGGTGGACGTGGCGCACATGACCGCCAAGCAGCGGGCCGAGCTGGCAAAGCGGGCACGGCGCGGAGAGAGAATCGTGCTGTAAGAGATTTCCCACGCAGAGGGCGTGAGAAGATAAAAACCTTGAAGGAGGACAAACAGATGAGCAAAAAGAGACTGGATCTGCAGATGTTTGCGGATGCAAGCGCACAGCTGCAGAATACCACCGCATCCGGCGGCATGACCGCCGAGATGAAGACCTACTACGAAAAGACCCTGCTGGATCTGGCAGAGCCTGCGCTGGTGCATGACCAGTTCGGCGACAGCTACCCGATCCCGGCGAACAGCGGCAAAACCATTGAGTTCCGCAAATACGAGGCGCTGCCGAAGGCCACCACCCCGCTGACCGAAGGCGTGACCCCGGCGGGCCAGGCACTGACCGTGAGCGCCATTACGGCAGAGGTGCACCAGTACGGCGGATGGGCAGCCCTGACCGACATGCTGGACCTGACCGCCATCGACGACAACGTGGTGCAGGCAACAAAAGTACTGGGAAGCCAGGCAGGCCGTACCTTGGACACCATCGTGCGCGACATCCTGAACGGCGGCACGAACGTGATCTATGCGCCCAAGGTGGCGGACGGCGTGGAGACTGCCGTGACCAGCCGTGCGACCCTGGACAAGACTGCGCAGCTGACCGTGGACCTGATCGACCAGGCGGTGGCCATGCTGCAGACCCAGAACGCGGACCCCATCGGCGACAGCTATGTGGCCATCGTACACCCGCATACCAGCTACGACCTCCGCAAGGACCCGAACTGGATCGAGGCGCACAAGTACGCGGCCCCGGAAGAGATCTTCAACGGCGAGATCGGCAAGATCAACAACGTACGCTTCGTGGTGTCCAGCGAGGCGAAGATCTGGAAGGGCACCGGCTGCCCGAGCGGCCTGGCGGTGTACGGCACCCTGGTGCTGGGTGCCCACGCCTACGCCACCACCGAGCTGGAGGGCGGCGGCCTGCAGCACATCGTGAAGCAGCTGGGCTACGGCGATGACCCGCTGAACCAGCGCGCTTCTGTGGGCTGGAAGGCTGTGAAGACCGCAGAGCGCCTGAGTGAGCAGTACATGGTGCGCATTGAGAGCTGCAGTGCACGCTACAGTGCAAGCGCACTGGCAAACTAAGAAAATCAAGGAGGTACGACGATGGCAGTAAAAAAGACTGAGACGGCCGTGCAGGACACCGAGGCCGCAAAGAAGGACACCATGGACACTCTGGAGAAGGACACCGAGGTGATCCACCTGTTTAAAGACAGCCAGCGCTATAAGGCGCCTGTGTTTGTGGGCGTGAACGGCGAGACCTACCTGATCCAGCGCGGCGTGGACGTGGAGGTGCCGAAGGCGGTGGCCGAGGTGCTGCGCCACAGCGAAGAGATGGACAACGCGGCCATGGCCCGCATTGCCGAAGCAGAGGCGGCGGCCGTGCAGCAGGCACAGCGCGTGTAAACTCCCTCAGGCTCACCGGAAGCTGATGCGGCGCGATGAGCCAGCTCCCTCAGAGAGCGAGCCTTTATAGAAAGACGGACCCCGGTACAGCGGCACATGGCTGTGCCGGGGCCTTTTGATTTGGAAGGAGAAGATGACGAGATGACGGCGGGACAGGCCATGGAGCAGGCCGACGAGATGCGGCCGAACAATGAATTTTCGGACAGTCTGAAACAGAACTGGCTGCGGCAGTGCGACAGCCGCCTGCGCGGGAGCGTGGTGGAGCGCAGCGAGACGGTGGACTTTGACGACGTGGGCGCGGACACGGCATGGGCCGAAGGCCTTGCCTACGACACCGAGCTGCTGGCCCCGGAGCAGTTTGCACCCCTGTATGTGCATTGGCTGTGTGCGCAGATGGACCTTGCCCTGGGCGAGGTGGTACGGGCGGCCAACGAGATGCAGCTGTACAGCGACTATGTGCAGGAGTTTGCCGCATGGATGCGCCGGCGCTATGCCCCGGCGGGCGGTGTGCAGTGGAGGTACTGAGCCCTCTCAGCGCGCAGTCCGGCGGGGCCGGAGCTGCTTGCAGCTCTCCCAAAGGGCGAGCTCTGCTTGAAAGAATGGGGACAGGAGGGTAAACAGGATGACAGATGGACGAAATTTGAACATTTTGCAGAGCGGGCGGCAGATGCTGCGGGCCTTTGGCGGGGTGAACGAGACCTACGGGTGCAGCGAGGCGGAGCTGAGCAGCAGCCTGAATTTTTCCGGCCGGGGGTACCCGGCTTTGCAGACGCGGGCGACCCGCAAAAAGGTGCGGGAGGTGCAGGACGTGAACGGCATGTACCACCTGAACGGGCTGGTGATCTGCCGGGGGACCACGCTGGAGTACACCCCGGACGAAGACGAGAGCCGGGCAGGGGCGGTGATGCTGGAAAACGCGCTGACCGACAACGAGAAGGCCATGACCGGCATGGGCACGAAGGTGCTGATCTGGCCGGACAAGAAGGCCTTTGACACGGTGAGCGGGGAGCTGACGGACCTTGCGGCGGTGTGGACGCTGAGCGGCGGGACCATGACCGTGACCCCCTGCGACGGCGAGGGCAGGACCTACACGCCGGACGGGGTGGGCACGACCGAGCCGGAGAGCCCGGCGGACGGGCAGCTGTTTTTGAAGGGGGACGCCGAGAGCCCTTACGGCGCGGGCAGCGTACTGCTGAAGTACAGCGCGAAGAACAAGAAGTGGAGCGAGATCCTGCTGACGAGCCTGCGGCTGCACTGCCCGGGCCTTGGCAGCGTGCTGAAGGAAGGCGACACCGTGACGGTGAGCGGGATGCCGGGCACCGTATGCAGTGCGGCGGCGGCCGGGCTGAACGGCGAGGTGAGCATCAGCACGCTGGACGGGGACGACGTGATCACGACGCTGGCCGTGCCGGAGGACAGCACCCGGTACTATGGCAGCTGGACCGTGACAGCCACCGGCACCAGCTGGCGAAGCGCCGACGGCAAGGTGACCGAGAACGAAGCGGCCGCAGCGCCGGTGAAGCTGGAACGGCGGGTGCCGGATCTGGACTTTGTGACCGAGCAGGGCAACCGGGTGTGGGGATGCAGCCGGGAGGAAAACAGCATTTATGCCTGTGCCCTAGGCGACCCCACCAACTGGTACAGCTACCGGGGCATTGCGTCGGACAGCTACGCGGTGAGCGTGGGCAGCGACGGCGCGTTTACCGGGGCGGCCAGCTGCCTGGGGTACCTGCTGTTTTTTAAAGAAAACTGCATCCACAAGCTGTACGGCTCGAAGCCAAGCGACTACCAGATGAGCAGTGTGCGGTGCCGGGGCGTGGCGGCAAATGCGGCAAAGAGCCTTTGCGTGATCGCGGAGACGCTGTATTATCTGTCGCCGGACGGGGTGATGGCGTGGAGCGGAAGCCTGCCTGCCAAAGTGAGCGGCGCGCTGGACACCGGGAAGCTGACGGCGGTGGACCGGGCCGTGGGCGGGCAGCTGGATGCGCGGTACTACCTGTACCTGCACCGGAAAACGGACACGGGCAGCGGGCGGCTGCTGGTGTACGACACCGAGCGGGGCCTGTGGCAGGAGGAGAGCGCGGCGGGCACCGGCATGGTGAGCACCGGCCAGCAGCTGTACCTGTGGGACGGCAATGCCCTGTGGGCGGCCGACCCGGAGCGGGAAGAGAGCGGCGAGGACGAGACGGGGCTGAAATTTGAGGCCGTGACCGGAGACATCGGCCTTGCCGTGCCGGACGACAAGTACATCAGCCGGGTCACGCTGCGCATGGATGCACTGGCCCACACGGTGCTGACCGTGGCGGTGAGCTACGACGGCGGGGACTGGGAGACGGTGAGCAGCTGTGCGGTGACGAGGGACCACCAGCGGGTGAACCTGCCCTTTGTGCCCCGGCGGCACGACACCATGCGGCTGAGATTTGCAGGCACCGGACAGATGGTGCTGCGGAGCATGGCCCTCACCTTTGCGGATGCAGCAGGGGCAAGGGTGAGCGGCGCGGTGCCGAGACGATGAAAGGAGAAGAAAATGGCAAGCATTGCGGGACTGGCGGGCATCGGCCTGCCGAGCTTCAGCGACCAGATGCCGGAGGCGGACGCGCGGGCGCTGAAGAACTACCTGTACCAGCTGAACGAGCAGCTGACCTATGTGCTGACCAACCTTAGCAGCGAGAACATGAGCGAGGATTATCTGAGCGGAAAGGAGAGCTGAAGATGAGCAGACTGAGCAACGCGCGGAGCGAGCTGGAGCGCTTTGAACAGACAAAACCGGCCGACTACCAGAGCAAGTACCAGGGCCAGATCGACAATGTGATGGGCAAGCTGGATGATCTGGGCGGTTACGACTATGACCCGGCGGCCGATACGGCATACCAGCAGTACAAGAGCGAGTACACCCAGAAGGCAAAGCTGGCGAACCAGAACGCGCAGGCCAGTGCCAGCGCACTGACCGGCGGGTACGGCTCCAGCTACGGAACCCAGGCGGGCCAGAAGGCCTATGCGGCGACCATGAGCGACCTGGACACGATGCTGGACAGCCTGACGAGCCAGAGCCGCAGCGAGTACAACACGAAAAAGAGCGGGCTGCAGCAGGAGCTGAACGGCCTGCAGGAGGCCGAGCAGAATGACTACAACAAGTACCAGAAAGACCTGTCGAACTGGTACAACGACCTGAGCTACAGGCAGAACGAGTACAACAACGCCTATGCACAGCGGCAGCAGAACGTGAGCAGCACCCTGAACGGGCTGTTCAGCGTGCTGGGCATTGCGGCGCAGATCCTGCCGTTTTTCTTTATCTGAGAATGGAGGTAGAGCATGGGGACCATCAAGAGACTGAACGACCAGCAGAAACAGCAGGCACAGGCGGAAGCGGCCATGCCGGGAGCGTATGAGAACCGCTACGACGAAGGGATCCAGAACGCGCTGGCGGGCATGGACAGTGCCAACAGCGCAGGACTGGGTTTTGACAGCCAGAATGGCACCTACCGGGGTGCCCTGAGCCGCCTGTTTGGCAATGCAGGAGCGGGGGCCAGTGCGGCCGAGCAGGTGGCAAACAGCCTTAGCGGCGGGTACGGCACGGACTGGGCCAAGAGCGCGGCACAGCAGGCGGCGGCCGGGGAGACGGGCCAGACCGCCAACGTGTACGCCCAGGCGCGGGCGGATGCCCTGAGCCGGTGGCAGCAGGAACTGGCCGGGCAGGGCACCCAGCTGAATAACCTGCTGACGCAGGACGGGCTTGCACGCAGCGAGTACGACGGCAGCGTGGCGGACGCGGCAAACTGGCGGAACTACCGGTACGGACGCACCCAGCAGGCCCGGCAGGAGAACAGCGACTTCTGGGGCAACGTGTGGAACGTGATCCAGAACGGGATCAGCGATATGGGTAAGGCCTATAATGCCTACATGGGTTACAGCCAGCAGAAGGCGAACGCCATTGTGCAGGCGAAGGAAGAATACCGGAACGGCAACGTGGACGGCGCAAAAGCCATCCTGAAAATGTACCGGATGGACGAGAATATGTTCGACAACCTGCAGGGCGTGAGCGACTTTACGGTGCAGCAGAACGCGGCGCTGAAGGAGGCATATGAGATGCTGGACCAGGGCGCGCCGGAAGCTGCCATCAGCAAGTTTCTGGAACCTTACGACCTGAGCTACGACATATTTGACGAATGGAAGGGCCTTTCGCAGACGGACAAGGATAATCTGGACTATCTGATGAAAGCACAGGACTATACGACTGCAGGCGCACCGACGCTGGGACAGACCATTGCAAGGGCGGTTGGATATGGGACGGATGCGCTGGACAGCTTCGATTCGGTGACGAACCGGCTGAACCAGGCAGACCTTGCCAAGTACGCAAGCCAGCTGGCCATCAGCAACCGGTACAAGACCACCGGCCGAAGCACCGAGAGCACGAACCCCAGCCAGAAAACAGGAAAGGAATTTACCAACACCCAGCTGCAGACGATGGCGACGAAGTTCGAGAGCATGAAGGATACTGACCCGCTGTACCCGTTTTACAAGAAGACACTGACGGATGCGGGGTGGCTGACACCGACAGGAACAGGCACCGGAAGCAAGCTGGCGGGCGTATTACAGCGCCCGGCGGTGTTTGGCACGGTGAAGCCGGTGGACGGCACCAATGGAAACAGCTTTGACACAGCACTCGACAAGGCGCAGAGTATGACGAACCAGGGAAAGAGCGCGGACGAAATTTCGGAATACCTGATCCGGCTGGGGTTCGGCGATGATGTGATCAGCCGGGTGTCCAACGTGATGGGATGGTAAAAAGGAGAAGAAAATGGGCTGGAGCGTAGACGAGGTGCGCAGAAAGCGCGAAGCACTGGAAAAAGAGGATGCAAGCAAAAAGGCCGCTGCGGCAGCAAAGGCCAGCACGAACACAAAGGCGGCCAGTACCGCAAAGAGCGGCGGGAGCACGGGCGTGACGGCGGGTGCTCCGCTGGCAACGGGGTTGAGCACGGTGAAGGCCGGAACGAGCGCAAAGACGACCGGCACGGCAGGCAGCAAAAAGACCACCACCACGGCAACGCAGAGCCTTGGCACGCGGGTGCTGGCACAGATGGACGGCACCCAGACCGCGGCGGCAACGGCCAAGACGGGAAAAAAGCTGCCGACGGTGCAGCGGCAGAACCAGCCGGAGTGGCTGCAGACAGAAAGCGGAACCCCGGCGGCGGTGGTGCGGGGCGCAAATGAGAGCCAGAAGGCCGCACAGCGGCGGCGCAGCGGCAGCGATGGCGTGCTGGCGCAGGGGGCGCAGGCCATCAAAGACCACACGGCGAAGGCGGAGGACGAGGACAAATTCAGCGACTTTACACGGCTGAACCGGTGGATGGATGCAGACCCGAAGCACCGGACGCTGGTGAGCCTGATCCGGATGGGAAAGAGCGGCGTGGAGGATGCTGCTGCACTGGGCAGCAGCACCGGCGACAATGCCGTGAAGGCCCAGAAGCCGTATACCGACGCGGAGCTGATCGCCAAGGGGTACAGCCAGTGGCAGATCGACGAGGCGCGGCAGTACATTGCCGAGTACGACGCACTGCCTGCTGCGGAAAAGGCCGTGCGGCGCTCGGCGGACACATGGAAGGGCATTGGCGGAGCGGTGGCGTCGTTCAGTCCGCAGTTGGGCGAAAATCTCGGAACGGCGATCTGGAATACATGGAGCACGAACGCCAATGAACGTGCGCTGGACAAGAGCCTTGCAGGAGATGAACGGGCAAAGCAGCTGAAGGATATGATCACGGCGGTGGACATGGACTATAAGCCGCAGTACACGGACGAGCAGCTGCGGACCATGGGGTACAGCCAGAGCGAGATCACCGGCATGCGGCAGAAGGTGGCCGGGACCGTGACGAACGAGAGCGTTGACAAGGACGAGAGCGTGGGCTACCAGCTGTACGATTACGGCAGAAAGCACACCGAACGCGCGACAGCGGGCATGAACGAGACCGCAAAGACGGCAATGGGAATTGCGACCAGTGCGGCGGAGAACCTAGCAGTGGCGGGCATCAGCCCGGCGCTGGTGCTGCCGGTGCTGAGCGCCCAGGGCGGCGCGGAGGCTATGGGCCAGAGCGTTGACAAGGGCGAGAGCGCGGGCAAGACGCTGGTGGGCGGCCTTGCAAAGTTCGGTGCGGGGTGGGCCATCAACAGCGTGGGCGCGGCAGACCTTGCCCGGACCATGGGCAGCGACTACGCCAAGGACACGCTGGCGGGGAAGCTGGCGGACATGGTGCGCAGCGTGGCAGACAACGGCGTACTGGCGCAGCAGTACCCGACGGTGGCGAATGCGGTGTCCGGCGGCATTGACAATGCCATGCAGGCCTTTGTGGAGACCTATGCGGACAAGGCCATTGACGCGGCCCTGGGCGACGCGCAGGCGGCCGAGGAGATGTTCAGCCGAGACACCTTTTTGCAGGCGCTGGAAAGCGGCCTTTCCGGCGGCGCATCCGGCGCGCTGGGCGGTGCCGTGGGCACGCAGCTGGGAAAGATGCGGGCGGCGCTGGAGACGGAAGGACAGACCGGACAGCGGAATGAACCATCTCCGTCAGTGCAGGGCGCTGACAGCTCTCCCGAGGTGGAAGCCTTGGGAACGGCGGCAAGTGAGGCAGTGACGGAGCAACAGACCGTGCAGAGCAGCAACCCGGCGGTGCAGCAGCTGGCCGAAGCGATGGACAGCGGGACCCTGACAAGCAGGACCATCAAGCTGTTTACCCCGAACGAGGCCAACCGCGCGGCCTTTGCCGAGGCATACGGGATGGAGCTGCCCGAAACGGCGGCACAGACCCGGCAGGTGCTGCGGCAGATGGAAGCCGAGCGGAGCACGGCGCAGTCGGCACAGGAGGAACAGCAGGAACCGGAAGCCGTGCAGCAGGAGCAGACCGGGGAACTGCAGGGCAGCGGCCGGGAGATCCGGGACGGCGTGATGACCACATGGAACCCGGACGGGACCGTGGAGACGCAGGTGCTGGATCCGGAGATGGCTGCGCGGACACAGGCCGAGCAGCAGGCGCAGGCGGCACAGAAGCGGACCGTGGAAAACACCGGGGAAACGGTGGAAACTCCCGCAGTCTCGCATTCGCTCGACAGCTCCCTCGGTGAGGGAGCCTTTGCACAGCAGGCGGAACCGACAGCCCTACGGGAGACGGCCGGGCTGGAAGTGCGCAGCGAGGGCGCGCAGAAGAGCAGCGTACAGCGGGAGCTGCTGCACTGGAAGGTGAGCGAGGGCGCGGCACAGACGCTGAGCCGGAACATGCCGACGGGCATTGCGGACGAGAGCCGGTATGCGGCGGCGGCCTCCAGCCTGTACCGGCTGGGACAGATGGAGGACGTGACCACCTTTGACAAGGCTATGGAGCTGGCGAAGGGCATGAACGGCCTTGCAGTGAACACGGACTATGTGCTGGCACAGCCCGGCGGAGAAGCGGCGCTGAAGATCGCGTGGCTGCAGGGCAAGGGCGAAGCGGAAGCCGGGGCCGTGCAGACCGGGACACTGGGCGGTGCGCTGAGCGCAAAGAGCGTGAGCGGCAGCGGACGGGTGCTGTACAAAGGCACCATGCGCACGGCAGACGAGGTGGCCACGAAGCTGATCGAGCTGAACGCGCGGGCGACCGACACTGATGCGGTGCTGAAGGCGGTGCTGGAAGGCGACGAGCGGGTGAAGGCCTATGTGGACACGGCTGCCGGACAGATCTTTTTTGCAGACAGCGCGGGAGACGTGTTCGGCACCGCGCTGCACGAGGACTGGCACTGGTACAACGCGCTGGACACCGAGGGCGCAAAGGCGGTGCAGCAGCATGTGATGGAGTATCTGGCCAAGAGCGAGGGCTTTGAGAACATTGACGAGCTGATCCGGAATAAACTTTCCGACTACGCACAGCAGGGACTGACCTACGGCGAAGCGGCGGAAGAGCTGGTGGCGGACGCCTGGCGCGGAATCTTTGACAGCGAGGAGAGCTTCAAGCGGTGGGTGGAGTTCCAGCGCGGGCAGGCGGAGAAGAACGCAGGCCGGGCGGGAACCATCCGCAAGGTGATGAACGCGGTGAAGGACCTTTTGAGCGACATCGTGAGCCGGGCTAAGGAAGTGCTGGCGAAGGACCCGGAGAACCGTGCAGCCCTGAAAGCCCAGCGACTGGCGGAAGCCGAGAAGCGGGCGCTGCAGGACGAATACTTTGCCCACGCGGAAAAGGCCATGGAGAACCTGCGGGCAGCAAAAGAAAACGCCGCTGCCCTTGAGAACAAGGGTGCGGCGCAGGGGGTGCGGTTCCAGCTGCACGAGGGAAAAGATTCTCTGGTGGAGCAGATGAACGGCCATCTGGACGAATTGGAAGAAATGAAACCGGTGGCGACAATCGAAGGAACAGAGGTGTCTTTCGGAAAAACGCGAAACGAAAACATTTCCAATGTTGAAGAATTCTTTGATTCTATAGGAAACAAAGTGATTCGTGAAAACTTCGGAACGGTGGAGTTGACAAAGAGCGGTGCACGTGCAACGGTGCAGCATGGGAACAGCAAAGCAAAACAGGTTGCGGTTGCTGCAGTCCCCGAAGTAATTCAAAAAGGAAAGCAAATCGGGTATGAGCAAAACTGGCAGGGACGAGGGTATGATACTTATGTCTTTGCAGCGCCCGTCGAAATTGACGGAACAAAGCTGTATGAAGGCGTGATTGTAAGAGAATACACCCGGCAGAATGGCATGAAGAATTTCTATGTTCATGAGGTATGCTGGACAGATGGAAGCTATGTGACGTTTGACACTGAGGGAAATATGACAAAAAAAGAAGATACTCCCACACAGCTCCCGAAAGCTGTGCGGAGCACCCTTGCGGATGCTCAGGAAGTATCTTCTGACACTACTATAGCACAAACCTCTGCCAAAAGCAAGGAAAACAATGCAGCTGTGCAGAAAAATGTGCGCTATCAGCTGGCGGAGCAGGATGAGCTGGCAAAGCTGCGCACCGAACAGCAGCAGCTGACCAAGCAGCGCAGTGCCCTGAAGGAAGAACGCAGTGCATGGCTGAACAGTGCCGAAGTGCAGCGGATCGAGGCAAAGAAAAAGGCGCTGGGCGTTTTTTCCGCAGAGGGCAAGGCCTACCGGGACAGCGCAGAATACCAGGACTACCTTGCAAAGCGCAAGGAGTACAACAGCCGCCTGGCCGCGCTGGAAGAGCGGGACAGCGCCCTGACGGAGCAGATGAAAGCAGCCAATGAGCGTCTGCAGCAGCGGAAGGACGCCCAGGCCAAGGATGCACAGAACGCCTACAATGCCAGAGCCAAAGCGTACGGCGGCAATGCGGAGTACCGGCGGATGTTGGCGAAGGAGCAGTTCGGCGTGACGGAAGAATTCCGGCGGGCAGGGTACATTCTGCCGGACGGCCAGATGCTGGACTTTGCCCAGAATGACCGAAGCCGGGACACCGACCACCGGGAAATTCTGGAGGTGTTCGGCCCGGCGGAAGTGAAGAACGGCACGGAAGCTCTGAATGAGTTTTTGCTGGACGGCAATGTGCGTGTGATGGCCGAGGCACCGGGCGTGGACATTTCGGCGGACACGGCCCCCACGGCGCAGCAGCTGGAACAGATCCGGAAAATGGCCGAGCAGCTGAGCGGCGAGCGCGGGCAGTTCACGCTGGACATCTCCACAGCAGACGGCAGGGTTGCCGCCAGCAAGGAATACAGCGGGCGTGTGGATGCGGACAAGGTGGTGCGGGAAATCCGGGACTATTACAGGACCGGGGAGCTGGCACAGGAAAGCGAGTTGGCAAGATTCCGCTACCAGCTGGCAGAACAGGCGAGCCGGGACGCGAAGCGGAACGAGCAGCAGCAGGCCAGCCGGGTGATCGCCGAGAAGGCGGCGGCGCTGGACACACTAAGCCAGTTCTTTGGGCTGACGCGGGGCGTGACGGTAAGCCGGAGCGCGGTGGAGGAACTGGCCGGGCGCTGGCTGAAGGCAAACGGCAGCAAGACCGACCGGGCGAAGCTGGCAGAAGAGACCGAAGTGCTGGTGAATTACCTGAAGGCGGACGGCGCGGACATGGAGAAGGCCGAGGCGCTGGCGGAGACGCTGGCAGGAGAGATCCAGGACGGGGCAATGTACCGCAACAGCGAACTGTGGGACGAGTACCCGGAGCTGCACAAGCTGGAGTACACCGTGAACAAGAGCGGGCAGGCAAAGGCCGAGCTTGTGAAGCGGTACGGAAGCTGGAGCGAGGCGGTGGCCGAGGCACGGCGCCACGGCGTGACCCTGCGGCAGGCCGAAGGCGTGCGGGACGGCAACCCGGCGGAGCAGTATGAGAGCCTTGTGAACGATGACCGCGCCGTGGGCGGAGTGACCGATGGAGCCAAGGCGCTGTGGAAGCAGGCCGCAGAGCAGGCCGGTGTGGCTGGCAGTCTGAGCTTCGAGAGCACCGAGTGGCTGGACGTGCTGATGAACCTGCACGACGCCATCAAGCCGAAGACCATGAGCCGCTTTGCGGACAAGGCCGAGTACGAGGACGCCAGAATGGAGCTGGCGGGCAGGATCATCGGGGATATCATGCAGCTGCCCCAGCTGACCGATGCCGAGGCTATTTTTGAGGGCATCCAGCGGCACAACCTGGAAGCGGCGAAGGCGGCTGCCGGAGACGCGGCGCGGGCGGCCGAGGTGGAAAAGGGCCTGCGGGGCGTGCAGAAGGTGCAGAGCCGGGAATTCAACCGGCGGCTGGCCGAGAACCAGCGCACAGCGGGCCGGAACGCCGAGGTGCAGCAGGTGAGCGAGCTGCAGAAGCGGAACGCGAAAGCGGAAAAGCAGCTGGACGCGAACCTGGAACTGCTGGGCGTGGACGTGAGCAACGTGGGCGATCTGAACGAGAAGCTGACCGTGCTGCGGGAGACCTACGAGCGGGAATGGAAAGCCGAACGCAAGCGGATGCGGACCGAACTGCAGCAGATGCGGGACGAGGCAAGGCTGGAGGTGCGGCAGCTGCGGGGCGAGAACGCCGACCTTGCCCGGCAGGTGCGGGACGAGCAGCGGCGTGCGGACAAGGCCGAGTACAGCCTGATCGTGCAGGAAAACGAGATCATGGAATGGGAGGAAGAGAACCAGCGGAAGGCCGAGGCCTGGCAGCAGAAGCAGGCGCAGCGGAACGCACTGGCCGCCGAGGTGGCACGCCAGCAGCGGGATGAGGAGATTGCCATTGCGAAGCGGGTGGCCGAGAAGCGGGTGCAGAAAGCGCGGGACGGCCGGAAGATGGACGAGCTGAAGCGGGGCATCCGGCAGGATGCGGCGGCGCTGAACCAGATGGTGCTGCGGCAGAGCAAGGGCAAGTATGTGAGCCAGCGGCTGATCGCGCAGGCGGCGGAGGTGGCAAAGATCGCCGACATGACCGTGCTGAACGACCGGGCTGTGAACCAGCTGACGCGGCTGCAGAACAGCATCCAGGCGAGCATGGGCAGCGATGGCAGCCCCACGGCCATGACCACCGAGTGGGAGCAGACCGGGGTGCCGAAGCTGATCACGGCGCTGCAGACCGACCTGACGGCGTGGAAGGATGCAAAGCTGGCCGACTTACAGGCAAAGCTGGCGGAAGCCGAGGCGCTGCCCTACAGCGAGAAGGCACTGGCCTTGCAGGAGCGGCTGCGTAAGCGGATCCGGGAGACCGAGAGCCGCACCTACCTGCCCATGACGGTGGACCAGATGCGGATGCTGAAGGCCATCACCAGCGCGACGCTGCATGTGATCCGGAACGAGAACAAGACCGTGAGCCTTGCGAAGGCCGAAGAGGTGAGCAAGATCGCGGACGAGGCAGCCTATGAGGTGACACTGAGCAAGGGCAACCACCCCGGCGGGGCGCTGGACGGGCTGCAGAACCTGCTGACCAAGTACAACCTGGACATGCTGGGGGCCGAGCGGGTGCTGCGGATGCTGGGCGGCTACAAGAACGGCGGCCAGATGGAGAAGATCGGGCAGATGCTGAACGACGGCCAGTACCGGCAGACGAAGATCACCATCGAGGGCGAGAAGCTGTTTGCGGACGTGACGGGCGCAAAGCACGCCAAGGAAGCGCAGGCCTTTGCCGGGCCGGGTGCGGACCTTGTGGACGTGGGCCTGAGAGACACGGACCACAACGCGGTGCCGCTGACCCATGCGCAGCTGTGCAGTTTGTACATGCACCTGCAGAACAAGGACAGCCGGGAGCACCTGATGACCGGCGGCATGGTGGTGCCGGATGCGCAGCTGTACAGCAAGGGCGACGTGGAGCAGGCCTACCAGAAGGGACAGCTGGTGCAGCTGGGCATGCTGAGCGACGGAAACGGGGAAGCCATGGCGGACACCATCCTGAACACGCTGGAAGCGGCCATGACCGACTACGACCGGGCATGGTGCGCGGACATGAAGGAGTTTTTTGGAAACTACACCACGAAGCTGATCAACGAGACGAGCCTGCAGCTGGTGGGCTACAAGCGGGCCACAGTGCAGAACTACTACCCCATTGCGGTGGACAAGGCTGCACTGGCGACCGAGATCGACGGAGTGAAGCTGGACGCGACCATTGAGGGCCGGGGATTTTTGAAGAACCGTGTGAAGAGCAGCAAGCCCATCCTTTTGGAAGAGTGCTCAAGCGTGGTGCAGCGCAGCCTGCGAGACACGGCGGCCTATGCGGGACTGGCCGCGCCCATCCGGGACGTGCAGAAGATCCTGAACGCAGGGGTGGAGACCCGGGACGGCGTGAAGACTCTGAAAAACGGCGTGATCAAGGAGCAGTGGGGCACGAAGGCCGTGAGCTACCTGGACGATCTGCTGACCGACCTGCAGACCACCCAGCGGCACCGCTCCAACGGCGTGAGCCGGATGCTGAGCACGCTGCGGGGCAACTACGCGGGGGCGGTGCTGACCCTGAACCCGGGCGTGGCCATTGCACAGGCGGCGAGCCTGCCGACGGCGGCGGCCGTGCTGGGCGGGGACACCATGGCGTCGGTGATGCCATTTGTGAAAAACCTGTCGCCGAAGCAG
>OGLA01000247.1_pt1 | contig 19124 bp, 20 predicted proteins | sample 1572631 | NCBI WGS metagenome assembly OGLA01 (sample SAMEA2582011, study PRJEB24529) | metagenome | biome: Human gut stool | place: China | collected 2011
TTTTCATCGCTATTATTCAGCAGAACTTGGCTTCGGTCATGCTTAGGCAGCATTGTCATTTAATATCTCTTTTTTTAAATGCTCATAAACATTAAAAAAAAGTTCTTCTGTCTCCTGTGCTGTGTATTTTTCCGGCTCAATTGTAATAGTTGTATCTATTCTGTTTTTTCCTGCATATATGCTTACATCCAGATTTTTTTCAGCCCCACTGTACCTGGGTTTTTTAAGGTCCGACTTTTCTATATCACGCTCTCCATCTGATATCTCCAGAAATAATGCCGCAACAATTGAAACCAGAATTATAATTATTATTTTTTTATCAAATTTCAATATTTACTATCCTCTTAGCAATATAATCTGCAACAATAACAACAATAAGACATACACTCATAAAAATACGACCGGCAATATTTCCATATAACATTGCAATAAAATCGTAAGATGTAAATCTTAAATATCCGACCATTGCAAATGGCATGATACTCATAATCCCCTGCTCCTGTTTTTTCCCGCTTATTATTGTTTTTATTTCACTGTCAAGCTCAATTTTTTCCCTGATAAGCGATGTTGTATCCTTAATTATTGTTATCATGTCGCCGCCGCTTCTTTTTGCATATCCAAAAATTTCCGAAAAATATTGTATTTCTTCGACATCTGACTTCCTCGCAAAATCTTTCAATACATTTTCAATATTTTCATTGTTATGTATTCTCGTAGCTATTTCTGAAAATGATTTTACAATCACTGCATTTCTTCCATACAACATTTTTAATTCTCCCAACGCTTCTTTAAACGAATTTTCAACAGAATAACCTGCATTTAATGCAAATGATACTGCTGTCATTGCATCCTTAAACTGTAATGCAAGCTGTTGTCTTTCTTTTCGTTTGTTATTTTTTGAATTTTCTCTTATATACAGATACAACCACGGACTCATTAGTATTGAAAAATAAATATTTCCGTAAAAAAGCCATGATGCAGCAACTATTATCAATATCCCCTTAGCCAGCCATAGTATTATCTTCTTGTCCATATCCGGCAAAATACATTTTCTGCGTATTGACAAGTTTATTACCTGTGGCTTTAAGTTCTCCCAAAACCCGTCCGTTACTCTCTGCATTTTCAGCGAATTCAAACAACTTGTTAAATTTAACTTCTCCTCTAGAAACTCCCACAACTTCCGCAATCTGTAAAACTCTCCTTGTCTTATCCCTGAGTCTGCCCAGATGAATTATTATATCAATAGCTGATGTAAGCTGCTGCCTTATTGCCGCAACAGGCATATCTATCCCCATAAGTATCATCGTCTCAAGACGTGTCATCATATCTTTGGGGCTGTTGCCATGTCCTGTAGATAGACTTCCATCATGTCCTGTAGACATTGCCTGAACCATATCAAGAGTTTCTTTCCCCCTTACTTCTCCAACTATAATTCTGTCAGGTCTCATTCTCAGACTTGCTCTTATAAGATTCCTTATTGTCACTTCATTTTTACCTTCTATATTGGCATCTCTTGCCTCAAGCCTCACAAGATTTTTTACATGATTTATCTGTAATTCAGCAGCATCTTCAATTGTTATCACTCTCTCATCATTATCAATAAATTCAGAAAGAGCATTCAAAAATGTTGTTTTACCGCTTCCCGTTCCTCCAGATATAAAAATGTTATATTTTGACTTTACAGCCATCTTTAAAAAATCTGCCGCCTCCTGCGTGAGCGAACCTGTTTCAATAAGTTTTTCCATAGTAAGTGCATCTTTATAGAACTTTCTTATAGTAATTACCGGTCCATTCAATGCAACCGGAGGCAGAACAATGCTTACTCTGGAGCCATCCTCAAGCCTTGTATCTGCAATCGGTGATGATATATTAACTATCTTATTAGATAGTGACGCTATTTTTTGTGCAATGTCTTCAAGTCTTTCCTCATTCTCAAAACTCTTATCCCACTTTGTTATATGACCGTTCCTTTCAAGGAAAATATCATCTTTTCCATTAATCATTATCTCTGTTATAGTATCATCCTCTAACAGTTCCTGAAGTACATCAAGTCTTCTTATCGCATTAAAAACAGACTCCTCAAGTTCTTCCTTCTGCCTTATGGAAATCATATAAAGTCCGCTTTCCTCCTGAACACATTCACCTATTACCTGCTTTAATGCAACATCTGTTATATCTCCCGACATGTCTATTCTGTCATATACCCTTTTTTTAATTCTCCCGGCAAAATTCTCCTCATTACACCCGTTTTCTATATCTTTTCACTCCTTTCAAGTATTTTTTTTACAAACCGGTACATACCTCCGGATTTGATTTTTTCCCAAAATTCCCTGTCCACACCACTTTCACATTCAGGCAGGCGCACTTTCTCTATTCTGTCTAACATTTTTGACATTCCTATTCCGTAAAAATATGTCTCAAATTCAAGAATCTTACGTTCCGAAAGATAATCATTTCTTACCGGCATATATATAGTGCTGCAACATTCCATAAGTCTCCACGGCTGTTTTACTGCTGATGACAAATCAAGAATAATAACTTCATACCCCTTATTCTTTCCCACACATTCAACAAATGACACCAGCTGTTCCGACTCAACATACGAAATATCTTCTGCACACATAACAGGTGCTATATAGTCAATCCCGTCCACACTCCGTATTGTTCCCATTATCTTTTCTGCCGCATTATCCCTTTGCTGCCTGTAATAATAAAGTGCATCGGAAAGTGTAATATCATCCGTGCTTACAAGTATCTCATCAAGACCAGAAAACTCCTCAAAATTAATATACAAAACCTTATATTTTTCACTTAGAACTTTGGCAATATTTAAAGCAAACTCAGTCTTTGGCATAACATTAACCGGTGAATAGATTCCGATAACATCAAATGTATCAAGTCTCTTCTTTGGCTGTAAATCACTGTGCTCCATAAGTTCACGATATATCCTGTCCATTGGCTGGTACCTGTAAACCGCTGTTGCATTGCTGCCAAAACGCTTAGCATCTGTCTCATTTTCAGGTTCTTCCGTAAGCACAACAAGACTTCCATCATATAGATCACTTATTCCATCATAAAATCCGGACTCGCTCACCATTGCAACCGTAGGCGAACCATCTCTTAGATATTTTTCAAATGCATCTTTTTGTGTAAACAGTTCAATGTTAAACTGCTGATTAGCTTTCATGCTCATAGCATGCATAAGCCGTCGTGCATAATTTTCATTATTATCATATATTGCACACGTCCTGTTCACTCTTCATCCTCCAATATAAATATTTGTTAAAACTGCAATTACACACCCTGCAGCCATATATATGCTGTAATGAATTCTGTGCATCTTCATATTCCCAATCTGAATAGCACTGCATCTTCCCATTACTATTCCGGCAGTTCCCACTACTGCCGCACATATAAGCGAACTTATTATCATAATTAATACCCCTTTTATTCCAAGCAGCATCCCACATACTGCTGAAAGTTTAACATCTCCTGCACCGGCTCCTTTAACTATATATATTGCTGACATTACCCCTAAGCCAGCAATACACGCCGTCAAATATTGCATTGCACCTCCTTTCATAATCTGTTCTGTCAAAAAAACTCCAGATGCGGCTATAAAACCGCATATAATAATTCTGTTAGAAATTCTGTATCTTCGGCAGTCATCCACAACCGCCGCAGACATGATAATAACAAGCAGAATCATTCTGATAATCTCAAAATAGTCCATACTTCTCCCTTTAAAAAATTATAAATATCTGTGGGAATTCTCCTGCTAAACTAACAGGATGACACGAATGTGTCTTAATAGATGTTCTTATATACAATAAAAACATACATAGAAATGGGGTATAATTACCGGCAGCACTTATATTCTGTTGCCGTATAAGTATAGTATCACTTTACTTTCGCATTGTCAATACCATAAATATATTTTTTATAATTTTCTCTTGTAAAATAAGATAACTCCCTCTTTATCAGGATGTCCTGCATTAAGAGGGAGTAAAAAGGCATTACTTATATTATTATGTCGTTATTATAAAATATCGAAATATTATAATCATTTATAATTTCTTATGTAAAAGCTGTATTGTTGAGCTTAATTCTTCTCTTAAATCTTCCTTTTCCTTTGGAAGCTTCATAAGAACTTCATGTAAATCAGCTGTAACGTGATCATTACCAACTTTCTTTAATGTCTCACATACTTCTTTCAATACATCATCCTCATTTGCTGCTACTGCAACGTCCGCAAGTCTGAGCAAAAGGTCTAAGCTGCTTTCGTCATCTGACTGTGCAAGAGCCTGTGCAAGTTCCTTTTTCTGGTTCTCGTCACCATAAACATAATCTGCAAGACGGCTCCAGTCTTTTCTGTGAACCAGCTTTTCCATTTTTTCTTCAGGTGATTTCTTTCTAAATAACATATATATTCCTTCTTTCTCTCAATACATGCCTTTTATCTTACCCGCATTATACGCCAATATATTTTAAATGTAAAATATTTTTGTATATTTTTTTAATCTGTGGATATACTTGAATTAAAGGAAGTTTTATACAAAACATGCTTTAATTTCCATATGTATTATTTTATGAAAGGAGGTATCTCTAATGGGCTTTTTTAAAAAGAAAAACACACCTGTAACATATAATGAAAAATATCTCAAAAGCGAAATCGACATGACAAGAGATGCTCTCAATGCCGCATATTCCAATTTTGATAACGCTACAGACCCCGACCTTATTGACTGCTATATTTACCAGTTAAATTCAGAGCAGAAACGTTACAAATATCTTTTGCAGCTTGCCCGTGAATACGAAGATAATACTACTGCATAATCATTATAGCAGCTTATTATTCTTCTGTTTCTACAGAATCGCTGACCGATTGTCCACCATTTTCAGATTCTGTTTCTGATACTGTAACCACAGGTTTTTCATATGATAAAAGTTTATATACAAGTGCTGCCACAACAGCTCCCGCAAGCGGTGCAACTATAAATACCCATACCTGTGAAAGTGCCTGAATATCTCCATTTACCGCTCTTGCAAGTGCCGGTCCGAAACTTCTTGCCGGATTAACACCCGTTCCTGTAAAAGGAATCCCAAAAAGATGTACCGCTGCAAGCGAAAGTCCGATTACGATACCAGAAACACTCTTATAGTCAGGTTTTGAAGTCACTCCGATAACTGTAATTACAAATACAAATGTAAGTATGAATTCAATTATCAATGCTCCCCATACATTTACCTGTAAAAATGCAGATGCATCGCCATATCCGTTTGTACCAAAACTCAAAAGATTGTATCCGTATGAGCTGTACTGTGAAATAATGTCCTCACTAAATGTTTTTGAAATTCCAAGCATTGCAAATCCTGCCGCAACACCTCCAAGCAGCTGTGCTATTACATATCCCATAAAATCCACAATGCTCATTCTCTTTGAAATAAGCATGCCAAGCGAAACCGCAGGATTAATATGGCATCCTGAAATATTACCAATTGAGTAACACAAAACAGCAACTATAAATCCAAATATCAAAGAAATTCCGACTACTCCGAGAAATCCCTGATAACCTGCAGTAAATGACGCAACGCCACATGCAAGAAATGTTAATAAAAATGTACCAATAAACTCAGCAAAATATTTTCTCATTTTTCTTTTCCTTTCCTTATAAATCTGATATTATATAATGTACGTGATTACAAGATAGAATAGCATAATCAATGTAATTATACAATAATTTAATATGGGAGGTACTAATGGATACTAAAAAACAAAAGAAACCCCTTTTAATTGCTATATGTATTTTGTCTGCTCTGCTTGTCTTAGGACTTGTGCTCGGACTTACGGTTTTCTTTAAATTCCGTATGTACACAATTTTCTCAAACAGAGGTTCAAGATTATATTCACCTGCACAGATACGCGATATTAAATCTGACGCATATGATAAAGGTGCCAATGATTTTGTCGATGACATGAAAGGCCGCCTTGAAAACGGAACCGGCATTAATACAGTTCTACGCGAAATTTATACTGAAGATTTCATTTACACGGTTGATGGCAAATATTATTTTTCACCTATAAATTTTGACCTCAAGATGAACAAGCTTAACAATGCTAATTTTTCAAAGAATTCCAATGGCGAAATTACATATTCTGAAAACGGTGCCGTTGTATCGCATAAAGGTATTGATATTTCACGTTATCAGGGTAATATTGATTTTTCAAAAGTTAAGCAAAGCGGCATAGAATATGCAATAATCCGCTGCGGTTACCGCGGATATTCAGGCGGAACAATCAATGACGACTCTTCATTTGACATATATATGCGTGATGCACTCTCAAATGATATAAAAGTTGGTGCATATTTCTTCTCACAGGCTCTTACTAAAGACGAAGCAGTTGAAGAAGCCGACTATGTAATATCAAAGTTAAAACCTTATAATGTTACATGTCCGGTTGCAATTGATGTCGAGGAAGTAAATGCCGGTTCTTCACGCCAGAATACCCTCACTAATGAAGCATTGACAGATACTGTTATTGCTTTCTGTGACCGAATAAAAGAAGCCGGATACACTCCTATGATATATGCCAATTCAAGATATTTTGCCGGCAAACTTGATATGTCCCGCCTTGAGGATTATGAAAAATGGTATGCATTCTATGCAGATGTACCATATATGCCATATGAATTTTCAATGTGGCAGTATACTAACACAGGTTCTGTTGACGGAATCTCAGGCAATGTAGATTTAAATATAAGCTTTAAATCATGGAACTAAACAACTAAATCATTAACATAGCCAGTATTACGCTGGACACTATTCCTGCCAAAGTTGATATCAACGCACCGGAAAGTGTCCAGCGTGTTTTTGTTATTTTGGCTGCAACTGAATAAACGGATATCGTAAAAAATATCGTTTCTGTCGCAGAGGAGGCAATTGACGCGATAAGACCTATAAGAGAATCGGTGCCATATTCCTTAAACAAGTCAAGCGTCAGCCCGGTCGCTGCTGATGAACTGAACATTCTTACTATAAGCAATGGAATTACAGGAGATGGAAGTCCTATTTTTCCTGTGAATTTTCCTATGAAACCGGATATCATATCTAAAAATCCCGATGCACGAAGTACGCCAACCGCCATCATGAGCCCGACAAGTGTAGGTGCTATTGATACAACTGTCTTCATGCCATCTTTTGCACCTGTCACAAATTCATCATAAACATTTACTTTCTTTATCATTCCGTGAATTACAATAAAAAGCATAACCGCAGGAATTATATATCCTGAAACTGCAACAACCACATTCATACAGAATCTCCTTTTCCGCCAGAAAGTTTCCTGCCTGAAAGATACATTATTCTGCAAAATATAACTGCCACAAGCGTACTTACTGTCGTTGCAAGAATTGCCGGTGCAACTATTGATGTTGGATTAGAGCTCCCATACATGCTTCTGTATGCGATAATATTAACAGGTATAAGCTGAAGTGAAGATACATTTATTACAAGAAATGCACACATTGTATCTGATGCTTTTTTTGAACCACCATTAAGTTCTGCCAGACTTTCCATTGCACGAAGTCCTGCAGGTGTAGCCGCCCAGCCAAGCCCGAGAATGTTGGCTATTACATTTGTTGTCATATGCTTCATTGACTCATGTTCACATGGGACATTCGGAAACATCCAATGCATTACAGGTCTGATTTTTTTCGTACAAGTCATTATGAGTCCTGATTTTTCGGCTATTTCCATAAGTCCCGTCCACAAAGACATAACTCCAAGCATTGTTATACACAAAGTTATTGCATCTTTTGCACATTCAATTGCACCATCCGCAACCGCCTGGACATTTCCGGTAAACGCACCATAAATGACCCCGATGATAATCATAAATCCCCATAAATAATTAAGCATAGGCTCACCGTAATATTATCATTACAATAAACCTATGCTTAACTTTTTAAAAATATTACTATTTTGTTTTGTGTTCATTAACAAACTTACATATCATTTCTCTTGTCAGACTGACATCGTCTTCCTCTATATCAAGTTCATCGGCATGAAACCATTTTCCGACCGACAACTCATCTTCCTGAAGATGTATGCTGTCATCTCCGTCAAGCTCACAGAAATATCCATAAAGAAGTGAGCCCGACAACGCCCACGGCTGACTCTTATAATAACGGAGATTTTTTACATGAACGCCTACTTCCTCGTATACTTCACGCATAACAGTTTCCTCAACCGTCTCTCCAATCTCGGTAAATCCGGCTATAAGAGCATAATTGCGGTAAGTTCTTCCGGCATATTTGGTAAGAAGTATCCTGTCGCCATCTGTGACAGCCACTATAACTGCCGGGCATATCTTAGGATAAACTGTATTTTTACAATCCATGCAATGCATCATACGTTCATTTTCACCATGAAACATCAATCTGCCGCATCTTCCGCAATACCTGTTATCACGATACCAGCCATACAGGTGGTATGCCGTAATTGCCGCAAATGCAAGTTCTTTTGGCTTCGCATTGCGGAATACATTTACACCTGTAAAATCATAACCTTCAATTATATTTTCATACTCGGCATGTATTCCCGAATCTGCCATTTCTCCAAGAAAAGCACCCTTCTGCACTTTTCGTTTTGGAAGTGCAAGAAAAAACTTCTGCTCATTATCGTTTTGTGACGGCTCTTCACCTATTTTTTTGTCAGTCAGGCAGAATAAATATATAAAATCATATGTCTCATTAACATCTGTTCCTGATGCTTTTTTAACTTTTTCAATAAAATCGCCATATTCCGGATAAGTTATGCTGTCACCGTTTTGTGATGCCAAAACTGTATTTCCTTCAAAAAAGAAAATTGTATCTTTAGCATCCGGTGTAATATTTCTATACTGGTTATCCAGATGTCTTGGGGCAATATCCTGTATCATTGTGTATTCTCCGTAATAATTAACTAGAATGTTACCAGTTCGTTTACCGGCGGCTGTGCAGGTTCAACTTTACTTACATAAAGAACAGGACCTTTTTTCTTGTATGCCATCTGAAATTCATACTTGACTGTTGCAGTAACTGTAACCCACTGCTTATTTTCAAGTGAAGAGATATTATCATAGAAACTTATATATCCTATAAACTGCATATCAGCCTCACAGCATGTCATTACTTTTCTTCCCGGAACAAAATTCTTGTCCTTGAAATATTTATTTTTAAGAACCTGTCCCTTGAAACGGACTGTCTTATTCCTGTATGCTTCAGGTCTCTCGGAAACATCCATATACCAGATACCGTAATCATCATCTTCAATCTCGATAACATCAGCATTAATGTCATATGGAAGCTGTTCTGCAATTGACATCATATCGCCTTTTTCATCCTCAAATACAATCTGTATTGCAGAATTTAACGCTTTCATGCTTCTTCTGTAGCTTCCAAGCTCCATGCTTGTCTTGCATCTGTTAAATATTACCATGTCAGCATATTTTACTGTCTCTGCAAGAATCATCTTCATGTTAGCCCACTGCACACCGAACTGTGCTGCATTAAAAAGCGTAATAGACTGATATATCTGCCAGCCCTTTGGCTTTTCTGTCTCGAAAATCATCGTAGGTTCCCACATGCCGTTATATTCAACAATAACAAGCCATGGATCATACTTTTTATCAAGTTCGTTAAGTTTTTCTGTTGTAAACTCCTCTTTTTCAAGCACTACCATATCAATGCCGTTTTCATCAAGCATTTTCTGGTCATACTCTTCTTCGCCCTCTTCGCAGACAATGAGAAGCTTTTTCTTTGCTTCATCAAACTGACCCATCTCTATTGTTTCAGTGATGAATCTTGTCTTGCCGCTCTCAAGCTGTCCGTTTATTAAAAATATAGGAATCTGGTATTCTTCATCTGCCATTCCGTACATTTACCCCACTTTCATCATAAATTAAATAACTCTTTGAGTGCATCTTCTTTGAGTTCGGCACCTATTACACAAATTCGTCCTGTATAATCAGGATTGCCTTCTCTTATTTCATATTCTTCAGGTACAAGGTCAAAGTACATCCATGTTCCGTCATTTGCAGGAAGCATGCCCTTTGCTCTCAAAATACTGCCATATTCATTTGTATTGGCAAGTTTTTTAAGAATAGCATCAAGTGCTTCTTTATCATATTTGTTAGGCGTCTCTTCTCCCCAGCTTGTAAATACATCATCTGCATGGTGATGTCCTTCATGGTCATGATGATGATGTTCATGCTCGTGGTCATGGTTATGATGGCAGCACTCATCACCATGGTCGTGATGATGATGTTCATGCTCCTCATCTTCATCATGATGGTGACCACAGCAGCACTCGCCGTCATGGTCGTGATGATGGTGCTCATGCTCTTCATCGTCATCATGATGATGTCCGCAACAACACTCGCCGTCATGATGGTGATGCTCATGTTCATGCTCCTCATGTGTCTTTTCTGCCTGTTCAGCAAGCATTTCAAGCTCAAGATTAGTAACATTTTCCATAGCAGCAAGAATCTGCTTTCCATCAAGTGAATCCCATGGAGTTGTAATAATATGGGCATCTGCATTGAGTGAACGAATCATCTCGATAGCTTTCTTTAACTTGTCCTCACTTACATTCTGTGTCCTGCTCAAAATAATTGTTCCGGCATGTTCAATCTGATTATTGAAAAATTCACCGAAATTCTTCATATACATCTTTACTTTTGATGCATCCGCAACAGTTGATGCACTGTTTAACCTGATTTCATTTTCAATATGAAGGTCCTTTACAGCCTTGATAACATCTGAAAGCTTACCTACACCTGATGGCTCAATAATGATTCTGTCAGGGTGATATTTATCTACAACTTCCTTTAATGATGTTCCAAAATCACCTACAAGTGAACAACAGATACAGCCTGAGTTCATCTCTCTGATTTCAACGCCTGAATCCTTTAAGAAACCGCCATCAATACCTATTTCACCGAATTCATTCTCAATAAGGACAACCTGCTCATCCGGCAATGCCTCTTTTAAGAGTTTGCTGATAAGAGTTGTTTTTCCTGCACCAAGAAATCCTGATATAATATCTACTTTTGTCATGTTAAACAATCCTCCATTCTAATAATTTAAGCCGTTTTAACGACATTTATTCTTTAATTTTCGCCTCTGATGTTATTATATCAAACTTGTCAACCTCAAAATGCGGAGCAGCATAACTTTAGTACCGCCCCGCATTTTATATAATTTACACGGACGTCAAACCTGATTTTGCATGTCCGCCTATTCTTCTATGCTTTCCAAAACTTTGAAATAATTTTCAAATGTTTTTTTACAACATTCGTAATTATCTATAACTATTCCGTCAACTTTTAATCCTATTAGAGCAAATGACATAGCCATTCTGTGATCATCATAAGTCTGCACAACCGCCGGTTTAACATCAGACGGATAAATCTTTACCGCGTCCTGTTCTTCTTCCACTCTTACACCCAGCCTTGCCAGTTCAGTAACTATCGCATGGATTCTGTCTGATTCCTGAAGTCTTATATGTCCTATATTTTTTATATATACAGGCTCTTTTGCAAATGGTGCTATAGCAGCAAGTGTCATAGACTGGTCTGAAAAATCATTCATATCAATCTCAATGCCATGAAGAGTTCCGTCAGCTGGTGCTGTTACGCGGATTCCACGCTGTTCCTCTTTAACATCACAGCCCATTTTCTCAAGTACATTTAAAAATCTCATGTCACCCTGCATAGATGTAGAATGTACACTTCTTACAAGAACACTTCCACCGGTAATTGCCGCTGCCGCATAAAAATAACATGCTGCCGACACATCCGGCTCAATCTGATATGTCTCCGGCTGATACTTAGAACCTGCCTCTATAACATATGTTTTACCGTCAAATGAAACTGCACATCCAAACTGTGCCATCATTTTTTTAGTAATTCTTATATATGAGCCATCTGTTTTTTTGCTTGTAATATGAATAGTAAGACCATCATCAAGCATTGGTGCAACCATCATCAATGCACTTAAAAACTGTGTGCTCTCACTTATATCAATAGAAACCTCTTTTGTCGGCTTCCTGCCTCCAAAAGCTGCTCCTGTTACATTTACAGGAAGATGGCCTTCTTTTTCTGTAAATTCAAACTGTGCTCCCATTGATTCAAGTGCATCAAATAAAGGCTTCATCGGACGTTTTTTCATCTGCTGCGATGCGTCGATAAAATATTTACCGTCCGAAAGTGCAAGCATAGCTGTGAGAAATCTTGCTGCTGTTCCCGCACTTCCTACATTAATTGTGGCTGACTTATTCGGAATGTCTCCACCGTGACCGTGAATTATTGCATATTTTTCAATCTCACTCGCTTCGATTATGTATCCAAGCGATATGAGACTTGACAAAAAATATCTTGAATCATCACTGAACAAAACACCATTCAGGCAACATTCTCCGTCTGAGAGAGCTGCCATAAGCAACGCTCTGTTTGTAATACTTTTTGAACCCGGTACTTCAACTTCACAATTAATATTATGTGCCGGTTTTTTTACTTTATATTGTGACATTTCTACCAACGCACCATGCCTTTCGCCTTACTTTTGCTCACAATCTCTGTTATTAATATCGTAATATGGTCTGTGATGACCAACATACTTATATGCCGGACGTATGATTTTTCCTGCATTTACAAGTTCCTCAAGACGATGTGAGCACCATCCTGAAACTCTTGAAATAGCAAATATAGGTGTAAACAGCTCTTCAGGTATTCCAAGCATTGAATATACAAAACCGCTGTAAAAATCCACATTTGCACAGACAGGCTTAAACATCTGACGCTTCTGCATGATGAGATTTCCTGCCTCTCTCTCAACAAGTTCATACAAAGCAAATTCTTTCTGCATGCCTTTTTCTTCCGAAAGGCTTTTTGCAAATTTTTTAAGAATTACAGCTCTAGGATCAGAAAGTGTGTATACAGCGTGTCCCATGCCATATATAAGACCAGCATGGTCAAATGCCTGCTTATCAAGTATTTTAAGGAGATATTCACATATCTCATCTTTATTTTCCCAGTCGCTGCAATGTTCCATAATATCTGCAAACATACGCTGTACCTTTAAGTTGGCACCACCATGCTTAGGGCCTTTAAGTGACGCAATTGAAGCAGCTATTGCTGAATATGTATCAGTACCTGAAGATGTTACTACATGTGTTGTAAATGTTGAGTTATTACCACCACCATGCTCTGCATGAAGGACAAGGCAGATATCAAGAACTTTAGCTTCAAGTTCTGTAAACTGTCCATCATCTCTTAACATATAAAGAATATTTTCTGCAATTGAATAATCTTTTCTCGGATTCTTAATCATAAGTGTTCCATCAAGCTTATAATGTCTGTATGCCTGATAAGCATATACAGAGATAAGCGGCATTTTTGCGATGAGCTGCAATGACTGTCTCAACACGTTAGGAACGCATACATCATCAGGATTTTCATCATACGAATAGAGGCTTAAGATACTCTTCATAAGAGAATTCATTAGGTTTGTACTTGTCGCCTTCATAATTACATCTCGAAGGAATGCTCCTGAAAGCTCTTCAAGGTCGGTAAGAATATGAATAAAATTCTTTCTCTGCTCCTCTGTTGGAAGCTTACCGAATAACAAAAGGTATGTTGTCTCCTCAAAACCATACTTTCTGTCACCAAATCCGGCAATAATCTCAGCAACATTGAATCCCTGGAAATATAATTCACCGTCAACAGGGACCTTTCGACCATTATCACTGCGTGTACCAACAACATCGGAAATTTCCGTAAGTCCTGTGAGTACACCATTACCATTACTGTCACGAAGACCACGTTTTACATCATAGTCAACATAGAGTGACGGGTCAATAGAGCCTGAACGGGTACACTGCTTTACAAGCTCCTCAAATGCACTCTTCTCAACGGTTGTCAGTTCCATCATCTGTTGATTGTTCATTTCTTCCTACCTCCAAAACGCTATTTCCTGTAATAAATCTTACAAACTGACGCTATTATGCTATATTTACAGGACTTTGTCAAACATCCGTTTTATTTTAGTGAAATACACACCGGCTGTCTAACTCTTCTCCCATAAAATCAAGATATACTGAATGTGTACGGTTATAAACTTCTTCATCATCCATAAATTCCCCTGCATAAAGAATTCTATATTCATTATCATAAAAGTTACAGCTTACTCCGCTTAAATTCATATCATTTTTCTTGTAAAATCCTATCCTTTTTATCATATAATCCTTAGCCGGTCCATCCTCTGCATACTCAGGATTTTCAACCTCAAGAATAAGCCTGTTGCCGCTGTCTGCAATTTTTTCTTTGATTTTCCCAAGAAATTCAGAACCGATTCCGCTGCTTCTTTTTTCAGGAACTATTGCAAAATAATCAAGAAGAACGGTATCTTTTGTTCTGTCATTAATAAAGAAAGCATATCCTGCAAGCTCACCATTTTCATTGTAATATCCGTATACAAAATACATATCTTTCTTATACATATCAATTATCTTCTTTAATGACTTTACTTCGCTCTCCGGGAAATCATTGACAAGTCTTTTATTATAAATTTCTGAAAAATCGTCTATATCTAATATTTTAATCATTATTATCACCTATCCTTACCGCCATAACTGCAGTACACAGCTCTCTAAAATCTTTTGCTCCCTCAAAATCTTTTTTACCAATTACAAAACATACGGGAACCGCCTGTTTTTCATTGCTGCCACCTTTTAAAAACAAATAAAAACTCTCTGTATCCTCACACCATTTTTCAACGCTGTCCCATGGTATAATATAGTTATCATCATTTACCTTGACATCGATTTCATCAGATGTTATCACATACTCATACACAATGCCTACATTCTTTGAATACTGTGCAGTAAATAATTTCAAACTGTTTTTATCAATTCCATACATGCCTGCATAGAGCAGAACGGCACATATCGCCGCAAAAACAAATGCAATGCTTTTATAAGAATCATCAATACTATACATTGTCCTTGCAAATATGCTGACGCTCACCATTCCGCACACAAGCCCTGACATATTTAAAACCAGCTTTTTTGTCTTGTATGTCTGATTATCAAAACCATCTGCACGCATTATATTTTTTATCATATCCTTTTTAAATTCTGTTTTATTTTCTATTTGCATTTTATTACTCTTTTCATTAAAATTATAATTATTATAACAGATTGGAGGCTTCTATGGCTATAGCATGTATTACAGGTGCAAGTTCCGGAATCGGCATGGAATTTGCAAAACAACTTTCTTTTATGGGTTACAATCTTATTCTTGTAGCCAGAAACCGCAAGGCTTTAAAGGAGCTTGCCGATTCACTCCCGACTAAGTGCATGATTATCACATGTGACCTTGCAAGTGAAGATTCATGCCGCACACTTGCTGACAAACTCAAAAAATATAATATCCGGATTCTTATTAACAATGCCGGATTCGGAGATGTAGGTGCTTTCTGCGAGACAAGTCTTTCCAAAGAACTTGATATGATCGATGTCAATGTGAAAGCCACTCACATTCTCACCAAAGAACTGCTTCCGGGATTTATAAAACGTGACTGCGGATATATTTTAAATGTTGCCTCAAGTGCCGGACTTCTCCCTGGCGGTCCTTATATGGCAACTTACTATGCAACAAAAGCATATGTTACAAGTTTTACAAGTGCGATTTATGAAGAACTGAAAGATATGAAGAGTAATGTCCACATAAGTGCATTATGTCCCGGACCTGTTGACACCAATTTTAATGAGACAGCAAATGTTATTTTTGCCCTTAACGGTATCAGTGCCGAATATTGTGCAGCCTATGCATTAATTAAAATGTTTAAGAAAACTCTTATTATCATTCCGACATTTAAAATGAAAGCAGCAATCCTTAGTGCAAAATTATCACCACGGAAAGCCGCTCTTGCAATTACAAAGCATCAACAACGTAAAAAACTGTAAATTTCTTATATGTATAATTTTAATAACTTATTCACCCCTCAGGCTCTGGGCGGTTTCGCTTATTTTCCTGAGGCGGTGGTTTACACCTGATTTTCCTACGGGCGGATCTAAAAGTTCACCTATATCTTTTAAATTCATATCCGGATTATCAAGACGCAGTCTGGCTACATCGCGAAGCGTCGGTTTCAAATAATCAAGTCCGACTGTATCTCTTATATATTCTATATCTCTTATCTGTTTTACAGCCGCTTCAATCGTTTTATTAAGATTGGCTGTCTCACAGTTTACTTTTCTGTTTACATCATTTCTCATGCCTTTGAGTATCATTACATTATAAAGATTCATCTGCGATACATAAGCACCACACACATTAAGACAATCCGTTATGTGACTGCCCTCCTTTATGTATACAATATAATTTTTCTTTCTTGCTGTAATTTTTGCATCAAGATTAAAAAATGTCATCATAGACTGAAGCTGTAATGCATCGTCGTTGCTGTCACATACAACTTCAAAATGATAAAATTTATTCGGATCGCTTATCGAGCCTGCTGTGAGAAATGCCCCCTTTATAAATGCTCTCTTGCAGCAATCTTTCTGAACAATCAGAGGGTCTGCAAATACTCTCCTTGCATCATTAAGATTATCATCAGTCAGCCATTTTAAAGTCATAAGTATATGTTTTACATACTTTTCGTCTCTTATTATAAGCTGCAAGCCGTCTTTTATAATTTCATTTTCCGTAATTCCGAAAATCTTTGCGGCTAGTTCTGTAAATACTGCAGCAACCGTTTCATTTTCAGTTACAAAAACTATTGTATATTTTTTATTTGTGTCGGTATGTATATGTCCGCCAAACGCCATCATGGCTGCAAATTCAGCAATCTGACAATGTTTTGCTGTATCTGTTTTCGTCTTTAATTCTTCTTTTACTTCTGATGAAAATGACATAATTCTCCTTACAATTTTCTCTTTGCGTCTTTATCTATATCACGATGTTCAACTTTACAGCCGTACTCTGTCTTTTTAAGCCTGTCCGCTATCGCATTGGCAAGTGTCACTGAACGATGCTTGCCGCCTGTACATCCTATTGCTATAACAAGGCTGTTTTTTCCTTCCTGCACATATTCCGGCAGAAGAAAATCAAATAAATCCATAATTTTATCAAGAAAAATATGTGCTGCATCAAAGCCCATAACGTAATCCTGAATAGGTTTATCATTACCTGTAAGTTTTTTTAATTCTTCTATATAATAAGGATTTGGCAGAAATCTCACATCAAATACAAGGTCAGCATCTGCCGGAATTCCATATTTAAATCCAAATGAAAGAACTGTGACAAACAGATTATTATAATGTCCGTTCTCTACAAATATTTTTTCAAGTTCTTGCTTTAATTCCCTTGTAAGAAGTTGGCTTGTATCTATAATATAGTCAGCCTTTTCTTTTAAAAATGTCATTTGCTCACGTTCAAGCACAATTCCTTTATCCACTCTGTCGTCCTTTGCAAGTGGGTGTGTACGTCTTGTTTCTTTATATCTTTTAACAAGCACATCGTCATTAGAGTCAAGAAATAATATTTTATAATTATAATGTCTTGATTCTAATTTTTTTAACACTTCATTTAATTCACTTAACGCATGACCACTTCTTATATCAATGCCGAGAGCTATATTTGAATAGCCTTCATCTTGATTTGCGGCAAGGTCTGCGAATTTTATAATTAACGAAATAGGCATGTTATCAACACAATAATACCCTTCGTCTTCAAGTACATTTAACGCAGTGGACTTTCCTGCGCCAGACATTCCTGTAACTATAACCATTTTCATATGATATCACCATTCCTAATAAAACTTAAAATCCAAGTTTCTTAACTTCAAGCTCAAGTTTTACGCCATTAAGCTCATATATTTTATCACTTACTTTATTAGTAAGCTCAATTACATCACTAGCAGTAGCATTTCCCTTATTAATAACAAATCCAGCGTGTTTTTCTGAAACCTGCGCACCACCTACACTAAAGCCTTTAAGCCCTGCATCTGATATAAGTTTTCCTGCAAAATAACCCTCTGGTCGTTTAAATGTACTTCCAGCACTAGGGTATTCTAATGGCTGTTTTTCTTTTCTTTTATCAGCAAGTTCTTTTAATTTATCGTAAATTACAGCCTTTTCTCCTGCTTCAAATGCCATCGTTGCGCTAAGTACAATATAATTTTTCTTTGAAATTACACTTGTACGATACCCCAACTCAAGCTCATCTAAACTTAATGTATGCACATTACTATCTATATCCATTACTTCGGCACTTACTATAATATCTTTCATTTCACCGCCATAAGCACCTGCATTCATCATAACTGCACCACCTATAGTTCCCGGAATACCTGTTGCAAATTCAAACCCTGTAAGACTATTATCTGCAAGTATATGACCAAGTTTTGAAAGCATTATACCAGACTGTGCCTTAACATAAACTTTATTAGCTTTATCAACTGCACTACTAGAATTATCATGTAAAAATTCATACGAATTGAACTTATTATAAAGTTGTATTACAACACCTCGATAACCCTCATCACTAACTAAAAGATTACTGCCATTACCAATAATATAATAGGCTATATTATTCTCTTTTAAATATACAATAACTTCTTTTATCTGATTGACATTTTGTGGTGTTACAAGACAATCTGCATTGCCACCTATTCTAAATGTTGTATGAAGCTTCATTGGTTCATCTGGCTTTACATTTTCATTTCCAAGTATGTCTGTTAATCTTGATATAATATCCTGATTTAACATTTAACAATTCCTTGCTGTAATTAATTACAGCTTTTCCTTTCCTAAATATACTGACTTATTATTTGCGCATACAAAGTAAGTCTGCATAAATATTGCATATACCATTACTACTAAAATTGATATCTTAATACAAATGCCAGACTTACTTAATAGTGTTAAAATAAAATATTAATATTTATTGTACAAGTTTTGCACAGCCATACATTCCTGCGTCATTGCCAAGCTTTGCAAGGATAATCTTTGTCTGTCTACTTGCGTGAAATGCCTGCTCTTTGTAATGTTTTTCTATTCTTTCTATGAAAAACTCTCCT
>OGLA01000251.1_pt1 | contig 18600 bp, 18 predicted proteins | sample 1572631 | NCBI WGS metagenome assembly OGLA01 (sample SAMEA2582011, study PRJEB24529) | metagenome | biome: Human gut stool | place: China | collected 2011
ATGAAAGATTAAACTCCACTTGTGCAGAAGAGAATTCCACTGTATAAATGGATGGTAGAATTAAACTTTGCAATTTTCAGTTGTTAACTTTGAAGACAGTTTCTTTACGATTCTGCCGCAAGTGTGATAAAATAGCAGAAGATATGATTTTTTCTGCAAAGGAGTAAGAGACAATGTTAAAAGGAAAATGTGTGGTACTCGGCGTGACCGGAAGTATCGCTGCCTATAAAATCGCCTATCTGGCAAGTGCGCTCGTCAAGCAGCATGCGGATGTGCATGTGATCATGACGGAAAATGCAACCAATTTTATTAATCCTATCACGTTTGAGACGCTCACAAGCAACAAGTGTCTGGTCGATACGTTTGACCGGAATTTTCAGTTCAATGTCGAGCATGTGGCACTGGCAAAGCGTGCAGATATTTTTATGGTAGCACCGGCTTCTGCAAATGTAATTGGCAAGATGGCAAACGGAATCGCAGATGATATGCTGACAACAACGATTCTTGCGGCAAAATGCCCGAAGTATGTTTCCCCTGCCATGAATACCAATATGTTTGAAAATCCGATCGTACAGGATAACATCAAAAAGCTGGAGCATTATGGGTTTCATATCATTGATCCGGCGAGTGGTTATCTTGCCTGCGGGGATACCGGAGCCGGGAAAATGCCGGAACCGGAAACACTGTTTTCTTATATTATGAAAGATCTTGCCTGCGAAAAGGACATGGTCGGAAAGAAAGTGATGGTCACAGCAGGACCGACACAGGAGAAGATTGATCCGGTGCGTTATATTACGAATCACTCTACCGGAAAAATGGGCTATGCAATTGCGGAAAACTGTATGCGCCGTGGCGCGGAAGTGACGCTGATCACGGGACCGGTGGCAATCACTCCGCCGCCGTTTGTAAAGGTCGTTCCGGTTGTATCTGCCGCGGATATGGCAGCAGCCGTAAAGGAGACAGCAGAGCAGCAGGATATTATCATCAAAGCGGCAGCAGTAGCCGATTACCGTCCAGATCACCCGGTCGATGAGAAAGTCAAGAAAAAGGATGGCGATTCTACACTTACGATGGAACGCACGGAAGATATCCTTTCGTATCTGGGCGCGCACAAAAAACCGGGACAGTTTCTGTGTGGATTTTCCATGGAGACGGAACATATGCTGGAGAATTCCCGTGCAAAACTTGCAAAAAAGAATGCAGATATGATTGTGGCGAATAACCTGAAAACCACCGGAGCCGGATTTGGTACAGATACCAATGTTGTGACGCTGATTACGGCAGATGACTGCAGGGAACTGGAAATAATGAGCAAAGCGGATGTCGCATCAGCGATTGTGAGTGAAATTTTAAAGAAAATGTGTTAGTATTAAAATATGACAGACTTAGAAGCCTATTATAATAAATTTAATGAAGAGAAGCGTCTGGACAGCCGACACGGCAGGGTGGAATTTGTGACAAGTATGCATTATATCCATCAGTGTCTGGATGAAATTGTGAAAGAACGTGCAAAAGAGGAAATTCATATTCTTGATATCGGGGCGGGAACCGGACGATACAGCGTACCGCTGGCACAGGAAGGGTTCGATGTGACGGCCGTGGAACTGGTGAAGCATAATCTGGGACGCCTGAAACAGAAGGGTGCAGGCGTGCATGCATATCAGGGAAATGCAATGAATCTGAAAAAATTTTCCGATGATTCCTTTGACGTAACCCTGTTGTTTGGGCCGATGTATCATCTGCATGAGGAAAAGGACAAGCTTGCTGCGCTGCGGGAGGCGGTGAGGGTGACCAGACCCGGAGGCAGGATTCTCGTGGCGTATATTATGAATGAATTTTCCGTTATCACGTATGCGTTTAAGGAAAAACATATTCTGGAGGCGCTTAAGGAGGGAATGCTCACAGAGGATTATCACTGTACTTCAAAAGCCAATCCTCTGTATTCCATGGTTCGTCTGGAAGATATTGAAGCATTGGACCGGCAGGTAGAGGTCAGGCGCCGGCAGATCATAGCGGCAGACGGTGCAGCAAATTATATGCGTCCGTTTTTAAATGCGCTGACGGAAGAAGAGTTTGATGCGTTTCTGCAGTATCATCTGGCAACCTGTGAACGGATGGATCTTATGGGTGCAAGCGGTCACACGGTGGATATTCTTGTGAAAGAGGAGTCTGAAAACGTATGAAAAAATGGATATTGCCAATCCTAATGGCAGGATTTTTGCTGACGGGATGTTCTTCTCCTGCAGCAACGTCATCGGCTTTGCCCTCTTCTACGGAAAAAATCACGGAGACACAGATGACGGAAGAACCGGGTACGCTGGAAGAAACGGAAACCGGGACTGCAACTGAAACGCAGCAGGAACCGGTGATACAGACGGTAAAAATTACAGCGACAGGTGACTGTACGCTTGGGGCAACACAGACGCATGGGTATGCAGGTTCCTTTCATGAATACTATGATAAATACGGGCAGGATTATTTTTTTAAAAATGTCAGAAGTATTTTTGAGCAGGATGATTTTACACTGATCAATCTGGAATGTGTGTTGTCAAATGCGACCGAGCGTGTGGAAAAAACGTGGAACTTAAAAGGAAAACCGGAGTATGTTGGTATTATGACAGACAGTTCTGTGGAGGGGGCAAGTCTGGGAAATAATCATACGTTTGATTATGGGCAGCAGGGACTTGATGATACCAGAGAAGTGTTAAATAAAGCAGGGATTATCTTCGGATTCAATGATCATGTGGATACCTATACCACGAAGGATGGTATCAAAATCGGAATTGTCTCCGCAAGCCAGTTGTCTGCAGATGAAAAACATGCCAATTATATCCGGGATGGGATTGCAAAACTTCGGGAAGAAGGAGCGGATCTGGTAATTGCCTGTTGCCACTGGGGGATAGAGGGGGATCATTATCCGAATGATTATCAGCAGAAGCTGGCACACCAGGTGATTGACTGGGGAGCAGATCTGCTGGTCGGTACACATCCTCATGTATTGCAGGGAATGGAATTATACAACGGAAAAATGATCTGCTACAGTCTTGGAAATTTCTGCTTTGGGGGGAACAGGAATCCAAAAGACAAAGATACGGCGATCTATGAACAGACCTTTACCTTTGTGGATGGGGTACTGCAGACAGATATATCAGCCGATATGATACCATGCAGCATTTCTTCCACATCAGAAAGAAATAATTTTCAGCCTGCCATAGCAAAAGGCGACAGAAAACAGACGATTATTGATCATATGAATGAGTATTCGGAAAAGTACAGTAAAATCGGATTTGACGCAAATGGCAGGGTAATCATCAGGGAAGAGTAGGGAGATAATATAAAATTTTATGTGGCAAGTAAATAATAATGATAAGAGGAATCAGCACATGAATGCAAGTTTTTGGAATTATCCGTCAAAACAGAAAAGCTGGCCGATAGACGAAGAAATGGAAAGTCTCGGGGAAGTCATTCATCCACTCGATAATATCGGTGGATTTGATGTACGTCCGGGATTTTATCAGATGAATGGTGCATATCAGACAGAGGAAGGGGTAAGTTTTACCGTAAGCTCCCATGGAGCCACGAGCTGTGTCCTGCTGTTATTCCGGCCGGCGGCACAGGAACCGTATGCAAGAATCCGCATTCCGGAAAGTTATAAAATTGGAAATACGTATTCTATCCTTGTTTTTGGCTTAAAAGCAGAGGACTTTGAGTATGCCTATCAGATGGACGGTCCTGCCGATCAGGCGAGAGGGTTACTGTTTAACAGAAAACATACGCTTCTTGATCCATATGCGAAAGCTGTTACCGGTCAGAGAAACTGGGGAGAAAAACCGGAAGGCGGAAAGGATTTTGTCTATAAAGCCCGTGTGGTGCAAAGTGATTTTGACTGGGGGCGGTATCGGAATCTGAATCACAAATTTGAAGATCTGGTGATTTATGAGATGCATGTCAGAGGATTTACCAAAGATGCGTCCTCCGGCGTAAAAGGCGGGGGAACATTTGAAGGTCTGCGGCAGAAAATTCCGTATCTGAAAGATCTGGGAATCAATGCGGTAGAACTCATGCCGATTTTTGAATTTGATGAAATGGAAAGTGCCCGTGTGGTGGATGGCGTGCAGTTGTACAATTACTGGGGCTATAATACGGTTTCCTTTTTTGCCCCGAATACAAGTTATGCATTTCATCAGGAGCATAATCATGAGGGGGATGAATTAAAGCGTCTGATCCGCGAACTGAAAGAAAATGGAATTGAAGTCATTCTTGATGTGGTATTCAACCATACGGCAGAGGGAAATGAAAACGGTCCATGTTTTTGCTTTAAGGGGATTGATAATAATATTTATTATATGCTTACACCGGATGGATATTATTATAATTTCAGCGGCTGTGGCAATGTCTTAAACTGCAACCATCCGGTGGTACGGAGGTTTATTACGGATTGTCTGCGGCACTGGGCAGTAGAGTACCGTGTGGATGGATTCCGGTTTGACCTGGCATCGATTCTGGGAAGAGATCAGAATGGTGCACCGATGGAGAATCCGCCGATTCTGGAAGCCCTTGCATTTGACTCTATTCTGGGGGATATGAAGCTGATCGCAGAAGCCTGGGATGCGGGTGGCTTGTATCAGGTTGGAAGTTTCCCGTCATGGAACCGCTGGGCCGAATGGAACGGAAGATACCGTGATGATATGAGAAGCTTTTTAAAGGGCGACAGTGGCGTCGCAGGGCGTGCAATTACACGTATCACCGGATCTTCCGACATGTATGATCCGGCAAGCCGCGGATATAGTGCATCCGTCAATTTTCTGACCTGTCATGATGGGTTCACGTTGTATGATCTGTATTCATATAATGAAAAGCATAATGAGAAAAACGGATGGAACAATACGGACGGGGATAACAACGGCCTGAGCTGGAACTGCGGGGTGGAAGGTGAGACGGATGATCCGGCGGTTATGAGCCTGCGACGCAGACTCGTGAAGAATGCATTTGCCACGTTGTTATGCAGCCGTGGACCGGCTATGTTTTTTGCAGGGGATGAATTTTGTAATACGCAGTATGGAAATAACAACGCATACTGCCAGGATAATATTATTTCCTGGCTGGACTGGAACAGACTGGAAGAATTTCAGGAGATTCATGATTTTGCCCGTTTTATGATCCATTTCCGTGCAAAGCATCCGATTCTGCGAAGGGATACAAAGCCGGCAGTCTGCGGGTTACCTTCCGTAAGTATCCATAACGGAGAGCCGAACCGGAATTATACGGACTATAATACACATTTAATTGGAATCATGTATGCGGGAAGAAATGCCGATGATACGGATGATGATATGATCTTTTACGGAATGAATGCGTATTGGGAGCCTTTGGAGATGCGCCTGCCTTCGTTGCCGGAGTCTTATCATTGGAAACTTGTAGTAAATACTTTCTGTGAATACCAGGATGGGGCAGATTTTGAAGCCCAGACACAGGGAGATCAGACACGTGTGCGTGTTCCGGAACGTTCTACGGTAATTTTACTGGCAGAACATGATTTATAAAAAAGAGTTGAGCATCGCTCTGGAAACAGGGCGTGCTCAACTCTTTTTTTCGGTGGTATCGGGTCTGGTTGTAATTTCACTGGTTCCGATGAGGTAATCTGCAGAAACATTCAGAATCTGCACGATGGCTGCAAGATCCGCAACGGTCGGAGAACGACGGCCGGTACGGTATCCGCTGATCGTGGACGGCGAAACAAACATTGCATTTGCCAGCTGGATATTGGAAATATTTTGTTTATACATAATCAGACTCAGACGGTCACCAAAATCTTTGTATTTATTTTTATCATTCGTTTTCATACAAATGATTTTATAGAAAGTTGATATAAAAAACAGAGAAAACGCGTATTGCGTTTTAATTCTTAAATAAACGGAAAAAGATTTCCAAAAAGATAAGAAATTAAATCCATCCGCCGTCTAAGGTGAGAATCTGTCCATTCAGGTAACTGCTTGCTGTGGCAAGAGAATATGCCAGTGAAGCAACTTCTTCCGGGGATCCCATACGGCCGGCAGGAATTTCTTCGATGAGTGCAGAGCGTTCTTCCTCGGAGAAACAACGGTTCATATCCGTATCGATTACCCCACAGGCGATGGCATTTACCTGGATATTGCTAGGGGCAAGTTCTTTGCCCAAAGCGCGTGTAAGGGAATTGATCCCGCCTTTGCATGCAGAATAGGCAACTTCGCAGGAAGCTCCGACATTTCCCCATACAGAAGAAATATTGATGATATGTCCGGATTTGGCATGAACCATGGAAGGGATGACCTGTCTGCAGGTGGAAAAGACGGATGTGAGGTTTGTCGCAACTATCCGGTTCCAGTCGGTAATATCCATGTCGGTGAGCAGACCGATATAAGAGATGCCGGCATTGTTGATTAACACATCAATCTGGCCGAAGGTATCCAGTGTTTTTTGCACCATGTCACAGATAAAAGTATAGTCTCCTACATCACCACGGAAGCAAAGCACCTGTATGGAGCAGGTTGTTTCAAGTTTTGTGGCAAGTGCCTGCAGCGTTTCATAAGAGTTATGGCAGCAAAGAGCCAGATGATAGCCTTCAGCGGCAAATCGACATGCCAGGGCTGCACCGATTCCACGGGATGCACCTGTAATCAAAGCAGTATGTTTCATTGTTCTTCTCCGTTCTTTTTTTATATTGTACCATAAATTAAAAAAATTCACTAGACAAACACCGGAGAATGTGTTACTATAATTGGGCAGTTGAAACGGCGCGTGGCTCAGCTTGGTAGAGCGCTGCGTTCGGGACGCAGAGGTCGCAGGTTCAAATCCTGTCGCGCCGATGATACAAGGATTCCGGTACATGGGTGAGAGAATCCTTGGCAGGGGCAACCTCAGAGGCTTTTAGAGAGCTTCTGGGGTTCTTTTTTTGCCTTCAAAAGTTTTAGAAAGGCTCTATGTCAAAAAAACTGTCGCACGAATTTTCGCGCGACAGTTTTTTCTTATTCTACCGTTACAGATTTTGCCAGGTTACGTGGCTGATCCGGATTTAAGCCTTTTCCAACGGATGTGTAATATGCAATCAGCTGGAAAATTACAACAGATTCAAAAATCGTAAATTCGTCGGATACATCCGGAAGATTGATGTGGACATCACAGATAGAAGGATCTGTGATTTCTTTGTCTTTGGACAAAAGAATGACATAAGCACCACGGGCTTTTACTTCCCGGATATTGGAAATAACTTTGCTGTATACATGTTTCTGGGTAGCAGCGGCAATGACAGGAACCCCTTCACTGACCAGAGCAATGGTTCCGTGTTTTAATTCACCGGCAGCATAGGCTTCGGCATGAATATAAGAAATTTCCTTTAATTTCAAAGCACCTTCCATGCAAAGGGTATAATCGAGTCCACGACCGATAAAGAACGCGTTGTTGGCATTGATCATGCGTTTGGTCAGCTGTTCAATATCAGGAGCCTGTGCAAGAACTTCCTCGATGTAATTTGGAATTTCCTGCAGTGTTCCAATAAATGTACGTGCTTCTTCGACAGAAATCTTTTGCTGTTTCATGGCAAGTTTGCATGCAAGCAGGTAAAAAGAAGCAACCTGAACGGTGTATGCTTTTGTACTTGCAACAGCGATTTCCGGACCGGCATGTGTATATAATACATAGCTGCTTTCACGTGCAATGCTGGAGCCTTTTACATTTACAATGGACAGTGTTTTCTTTGTATATTTATTTGCAAGGCGAAGAGCTTCCAAAGTATCAATGGTTTCTCCGGACTGGGATACAACGATCACCATGGATTTTTCATTGATTACCGGTTCTTCATAGCGGAACTCCGATGCGATTGCCACGGTAACAGGAATATGTAGGCGGTTCTGGATCATGGTTTTTCCTACCATTCCCGCGTACATTGCAGTACCACAGGCAACGATTGTAATGTCGCTTACATTTTCAAAGAAGGAATCCGCAATGGCATCTTCCGAAAAATCCGGGAGCATATCTTTGATACGTGGGGTAATGGTTCTTGTGATGGCAGCCGGCTGTTCATGAATTTCTTTGATCATGAAATGCGGATAACCATCTTTCTGGGCTGCGGTAACATCCCAGTTTACTTCCATATATTCCGGTTCTACGGAATGACCGTCTAAATCCTCTAACGTAATGCCGTCCGCAGTCATAGTTAAAATATGATATTCCGGCACGATGAAATAACGCTTGTTGTATGCGATAAAAGCAGTCAGGTCAGATGCAATAAAAGCACCGTCATCACAGTATGTTGCAACCATAGGGCTGACATTTCTTACCGCATAAATTTCACCCGGATGATCCTTGAACAGAACGCAGAAGGCAAAGGAACCTTCAATTTCGGCTACTGCTTTGCGAAGAGCTTCTTTTGGATCTCCTTCGTAGAGTTTATTGATCAATGCGGCGGCAACTTCGGTATCCGTCTCGGAAATCAGTTCATCCGTCAGATCGTATTTGGTGGCGAGATCATGATAGTTCTCGATGATACCATTGTGGATCAATGCAACCTGTCCGACCTTATGAGGGTGTGCATTGGCATTGGTAACGCCACCATGGGTTGCCCAGCGGGTGTGGCCGATTCCACACGTAGAATTGTTATCATCATCGCAGATTGCACGAAGATCTTTTACTTTTCCGACAGTTTTCCGAAGTGAAATTTTTCCGGTATCTTTAAAGTACGCAATTCCCGCACTGTCATATCCACGGTATTCAAGGCTTGCAAGTCCTGTCAATAAGACATCCTGGGCTTTTAATTTACCTGTAAATCCAATAATTCCACACATAATTGAAATCTCCTTTTTCTCATATAATTTTATGATCCCGATATTGTTTTCGTTCATCAGAATATTTTTCATTGTGCATTATGTGGTAACACGTAAGTGTTATCACCTATGCCAATTGCTTCGCGTAAGCAAATTCTCATGCAATTGGCTCCATCGGGGTACGAATCCTTTGTTCGGATGTTACCATCCTGTTTGTGATTCGTATGCGCAGCCCCTTTCTGCGTTCAGGCATCCGCCGAATCTTCGATCACCTGAATCCTCGTTAACCCTTGTGGTGCAGCGAAAGCTGTATCACATTTGCACATTGCTTCCGCGAAAGCTGTATCACAGGGTACATGGCGCTAAAGTTTTTAACTTTTCGAAATCTGTTTCTCCTTTCTATAACAGACACCCCCATCTTAACATAAACACCGGGGTTCTCACAACCGAAAATATCCACAGAGATTTACAGTAATTGCATAAATTTTTCACGTTACTTACAATCTTAAAAAAATTTATACATCTTTGCCTCTGGTATGATATGATTAATTCCAAATGAAAAACATACAGGGAGGAATCTATGGACGAACAGACAAAACAAAAACGAAAAGATATCGTGGGGTGGGTGATTTACATAGCAGTTCTTCTTGCCATTATTATCACATTCCGTTGTTTTTTGATGATCGGGCGGGTGCCATCTGAGAGTATGGAACCGACACTGATGGTTCATGACTGGCTCATCGGAGACCGTCATGCATATGAGGAAGAAAAACCACAACGCGGCGATATTGTCATGTTTTATCAGAAAGATGAAAATGAAACCATGGTCAAACGTGTGATCGGACTTCCGGGGGAGACGGTTTCTTTTGTCGGAGGAAAAGTATACATCAATGGGGAACCGCTGGATGAATCGGCTTATCTGGATGACACTGTCGAAACGGATTGTGGAGAAGAAGATAAAACCTTTACCGTTCCGGAGGGCTCTTATTTCATGTTGGGGGATAACCGGGAAATTTCCCTGGATGCGCGATATTGGAAACATACCTACATTACAACGGATGACATGAAGTCGAAGGAAATCCTTATCATCCCGTTTCACAGGCTTCCGTGGTTTTAACCCTTTTGTGTCTTGACACCTGACGGGCATGTGAGTATACTCTATGTAATATGTTGAATGTAACAAGAAATGTCTGTATAGAAGGGTATTTCGTGAAAAGGAGTATTTTATGTTAACGACAAGAGAACTGCAGGACGAGATCATCCGCCTGAAGAAAGAAAAGGATATCTGTATTCTGGCACATGCATATCAGAGTCATGATATCTGGGAGGTGGCTGATTATGTAGGGGATTCCTATGGGCTGAGCGTGCAGGCTGCCAAGGCAGCGCAGAGCACTGTGCTGATGTGCGGAGTCCGTTTTATGGCAGAGACGGTCAAGATTCTGTCCCCACAGAAAAGGGTATTGTTATCCAACAGCAATGCGGGATGTCCGATGGCAGAGCAGATGGATGTGGAACTGATTTCCGGGGTGAAAAAGATGTATCCGGATTATACCGTGGTAGCGTATATTAATACGACTTCCGAGTTAAAAACGATTTGTGATGTCTGTGTAACTTCCTCATCGGCAGTTCAGATTGTAAAGAATATAGAGAATAAAAATATTTTGTTTATCCCGGACTGCAATCTGGGAAAGTGGGTGGCTGATCAGGTGCCGGAGAAAAATATCAAACTGCTGCAGGGGGGATGTCCAACGCATGTCCGCATGTCGAAACGGGATGTGGAAAAAGCACGAAAGGCACATCCGGACGCACTTCTTCTGGTACATCCGGAATGTCTGCCGGAGGTTTCCGGGCTGGCGGATTATCGGGGAAGTACAACCGGAATCATGGATTATGCAAAGAAAAGTGATGCAAAGGAATTCATTATCGGAACCGAGAACAGTATCGTGCAGCATCTGCAGTTTGCATGTCCGGACAAGCAGTTTTATCCATTATCAAGAGACTGTGTCTGCCACAATATGAAACTGACCACACTCGGAGATGTATACCAGTGTGTAAAGGGCACCGGCGGAGAGGAAATCAAGCTGGACGAAGAAGTGCGTATAAAAGCAAAACGCTGTATTGATACCATGCTGGAACTTGGCAATTAAAGCAGGTCAGCCTGCAAAGATGCGCGCCCTGCGGAGTCAAAGATGATGCTGTGTCTCCGCAAGGGCGCGAAAGTGTGCGGTAAACGCACACTTTATTTTTTTACCGATTTTACAAGGGAATCCAATGTAACCGTTGTGGTGGTATCACCGGCAAGGAGCGTGTACGTTTCTCCGCTGGTGAGCTTTGGACAACTGATTACAAAAGAATTATAGGATTTGGCAGGGGTATAGGAAAGCAGCATCCGGGGTATCAGATTGTGGTAGTGTCTGTTCTGAAAACAATTTATGAAGAAAGAAAAGGAAAACTTAAGAGAATCTAAATTGACTTGCAACATAAACTTATATAAAATAAAAAGCGCGGAGATGTTCGCAGAGTTCATTTCAAACGAAGAGGAGGAATTTTATATGATATGTCCGAAGTGCGGCAGTGAAATGCCGGATGACAGTACATTCTGCACCAGATGCGGAGCCAGCTTACATACAGGAACACAGGAAAATCAGAATTCGCAGGGGACGCCATACGGCTACGGAAATCCACAGGGAAACAACGGAGCGTATTATGGCAATCCACAGATGAACAATGGTATGCCGTACGGGCAGCCTTATGTAGATCCTAAGGATCATTCCACAGAATTTGACGGAAAAGATATTGCGGAGCACAAACTGTTTGCAATGCTTCCATATCTTCTGGGAATTTTGGGAACTATCGTGGCACTTCTTGTGGCGAAGGATTCTCCTTATGTCGGATTTCATGTGCGTGAGGGAATCAGGATCCTTGTGTCTGAAGTTCTGCTGGGACTGATTACTGTAGTGCTCTGCTGGACCGTTGTCGTTCCGATTGCAGCAGCCGTATGTTTTATCATTTTATTGGTTGTCCGTATCATCAGTTTTGTCAATGTCTGCAATGGAAAGGCAAAGGAAGCTGCTATAGTCAGCAATTTCGGATTTTTGAAATAACTTATAAAGATCCAATGAAAAAGAGAAGAAGATTCTGCATGCTATGTAAGAATCTCCTTCTCTTTTTTGTGGAAACATGGGATGTTTAATTGAGAAGAATGGAAAAAGTCAGGGAATTTCCATCTTCACTTTTGGCAGAAATTTTCCCTTTGTGTGCGGTTACAATGGCGTAGACTACGGTAACATCTTTATACATAGAAGATAAGACGGGAGCCTTAAATAAACTTAAAACATTCGTAAGTTTTGTCGTTTTACAGGACAACATATTTTTTACATTGAATTTACATTAGTCTGGTTATGCATTTTACACAGACCCGATAAGATAACAACTGTAATGAGGAACAACATGAAAGAAAGAGGAGAAAATCATGAAAAACAAACTTGTAAAAATGATGGCTTTACTGACAGCAACAACAATGGTCGCTGCAGGTGTGATGGGATGTGGTTCTGACAGCAGTGATGCAAACGCTGATGCAAATACAGATACAACGGCATCTGATACAACTGCAAATACAGATACAACAGATGGAGCGGATCTGAGTGGAACCGTTACACTGGCAGGAAGTACTTCCATGGAGAAGCTTGCAAATGCCATGAATGAAGCATTCATGGAGAAATATCCGAATGTTTCCGCAACCGCAGAGTTTACCGGATCCAGTGCAGGAATTGAATCTCTGGAGGCAGGAAGCGTTGATATCGGAGATGCTTCCCGTGCCCTTTCTGACGATGAGAAAAGCCAGGGTATCGTAGAGAACATTGTGGCAATTGATGGTATCGCAGTTATTACAGATACAGCAAACACAATCACAGATATTAAGTCTGAAGATCTTGCAAAAGTATATACCGGAGAGATTACAAACTGGAAAGATCTCGGCGGACCGGATGAGCAGATCGTAGTCATCGGCCGTGAGGCGGGATCTGGTACAAGAGATGCGTTTGAGGAATTGATGGATGTAAAGGATTCCTGCAAATATGCACAGGAACTTGATTCTACAGGTGCTGTTTTGGCAAAGGTTGCAGCAACTCCGGGAGCAGTTGGATATGTATCCCTGGATGTGCTGGATGACACCGTAAATGGATTAAAGATCAACTCTGTAGAGCCGACAGAAGACAATATTCTTGCAGGAGACTATGTATTACAGAGACCGTTCGTAATGGCTACCAAGGGTGAGATTTCTGAGCAGAGTAAGCAGGTACAGGCATATTTCGACTTTATCAACTCTGCAGACGGACAGAATGTTATCAAGTCTGTAGGGCTGATCATCCCAAACAAGTAATATAGCAAGAAACACGTAAACAGGCAAACGAGGATAAAGATATGACAGGCGGCAAAGCAACAAAGCACATCGTGGAAACGATTGCAAAAGTAATATTTCTGGTATGCGCAGCCGTTGCCATTGTAGCAGTTCTTTCCATAACGGTTTATATGTTTGCAAAGGGCACCCCGGCACTGGCAAAGGTCGGGGTGATTGACCTGTTATTTGGAACTGTATGGCAGCCGACAGCAGCAACACCATCTTATGGCATTTTATACATTATTCTGACTTCAATTATAGGTACTGCAGTTGCAATTTTGATCGGTGTACCGATTGGAATTCTGACAGCGGTATTTATCACGGAAGTAGCCAACAAAAAGCTGGCAGCAATTGTTCAGCCAGCGGTAGAACTACTGGCTGCGATTCCGTCTGTAATCTACGGATTGTTGGGGCTTATGGTTTTAAATCCATTGATGTACCGTTTGGAAAAGCGGGTATTTGCAGGCAGCACTACCCATCAGTTTACCGGTGGATCGAATCTGCTTTCTGCGATTATTGTGCTGGCAATTATGATTCTGCCAACCGTGATAAACATCAGTGTTTCTTCGATCCGTGCAGTACCCGGACATTTAAAGTCGGCTTCTCTTGCACTTGGGGCAACACATATCCAGACGATATTTAAAGTGATGATCCCGGCAGCAAGATCTGGTATTATGACAGGTGTAGTGCTTGGAATCGGACGTGCGCTCGGAGAGGCTATGGCGATCAATATGGTTGCCGGAGGTTCCGTAAATCTGCCGTTTCCATTCAATTCGGTACGTTTCCTGACCACACAGATCGTCAGCGAGATGAGTTATGCCGAAGGACTTCACCGGGAGGTACTCTTTACGGTAGGTCTGGTATTGTTTATCTTTATTATGATTATCAATCTGGTCCTTGCACAGGTGGAAAAGAAAGGAGCCGTTGAACAATGACAGAAAAGAATACCAGTATTCGTACCAAAACAAGGCATCCGGCGGATTTCCTTACTTATATTGCCATCTATGTATGTGCAATTATTTCCGTTGCACTGCTTCTTGGGATCATTATATATGTATTTGCCAAAGGTATCCGGAGTGTAAATTGGGAGTTTCTTACCAGTGTGACATCTGTATTAAAGGGAACGACCGGTATTGCAGGAAATATTGTAAATACGCTTTATATTATCATTGTAACGATGCTGATTGCTACTCCCATCGGTGTTGGGGCTGCCGTTTATTTAAATGAGTATGCAAAACCGGGAAAATTAGTCAGTCTGATTGAATTTGCCACAGAGACACTTGCGGGGATTCCGTCCATTATCTTTGGTTTGTTTGGTATGATGTTTTTTGGACAGACTCTGCATTTGAAGTATTCTATCCTCACAGGTTCGTTTACTCTGACTCTGATGGTACTTCCTCTGATCACCCGGAATACACAGGAAGCGTTAAAAACGGTTCCGGACAGTTACCGAAGCGGAGCGATCGGTTTGGGCGCCGGAAAATGGCATATGATACGCACCATTTTATTACCATCCGCAATGCCGGGAATCATCACCGGTGTTATTCTTGCCATCGGACGAATTGTCGGTGAGTCAGCAGCACTGTTGTTTACAGCGGGAAGCTCGGGCCTCCTCCCGAAGAGCTTTGCCGATCTGTTTGCAAAGGCGAAAATGCCGGCCGGAACTCTTACCATTCAGCTTTACCTGAGTGCAACGAAGGGGGAATTCGGGGTAGCATTTGGTATTGCAGTAGTTCTGCTGATTATTGTTCTTGGCATTAACCTGCTTACCAAAGCGCTGGCAAAGAAATTTGATGTCAACCGCAGATAAATAAATATATATATATAAAGAACTCCTTCGGAAAACCGCTTCCGAAGGAGTTTTGCGTATTTTTGAAAAGCTATGCGCTGGTAGGCATGGGAACATGCGTCAGGTTCTGCCGCACCTCCTGAAACTGTTCCGGAATATCTTCTATAGGCATGTTTTGCAGTACATCGGTGGTGCCGGCTTTTAATGCGGTTTCGTAATACCAGCATTTATAATCCAGGGTATTAAGTGTCTGCTGCAGGGAAGCCATCTGCTCCAGCAGGACGGTGCGCTGCTGCTGGAATAACTCTAAACGTTCCTGAATTGTGGAATCTCCCTGTTGCAGAAGGACAATGTATTTTTTGATATCTTTGATTGACATTCCTGCTTTTTTCAGACATTCGATGATCTGCAGCCATTCGTAGTCTTTCTCCCGAAACATCCGGATACCGCCGGAAGAACGTTCCACAAAGGGAAGAAGGCCTTCTTTATCGTAATATCGCAGTGTGGAACCTGCAAGCCCAAGCATTTTTGCCATTTGTCCAACCGTATATGTCATATGCACATTCTCCTTTTTGTAATTGCTTTTTTCTTGGATTATAAATTTCTCTGTGAAATCAGTCAATGGCTGTTTTACGGGTTTCTTAGAAAATAATAAAGGAAGAAAAGGTGCCTGAAAATATTTAACAGAAAATCCGGGAATACTTATGAATGACAATCATTACGGAAACCGTAATAAACCAATTTCATAAAGGAGGAAGAAATGACGGAACCGGATACTATAAAATTATTGAGAGAATGCGACGCGGGAATCAAGATGGGAACGGCATCCATCGGGGAGGTCCTCGAAAAAACAACCAATGAAAAATTAAAAAAACTGCTGGAAATATGTAAAGAAGGGCATGAAAAACTGAAAGAAGAAATTCAGAATAAACTAGAACAATGTCACGATACGGGAAAAGATCCAAATCCGATGGCACAGGGAATGTCCTGGATGAAAACAAATGTAAAACTTGCCATGGATGAATCGGATGCAACGATCGCAGATCTGATAACGGACGGCTGTAACATGGGAGTAAAATCTTTAAGCCGTTATCTGAACCAGTATCAGGCTGCAGATGAGGAAACAAAGGATATTGCAAAGAAATTGATAAAACAGGAAGAAGAATTAAGCATTCATATGCGGTCATTCTTATAATTTAGGTTGAATTTTGTATAAAAGCACACTATAATATATAGAGTTTATATATTAAAAAGAAGGATGTGAAGTGATGAAACTGGGAAATCCTAAGACAAATGCGGACGTCCAAATGTCGGAAGCATTTGTCACAAGTGTGTTTTTGGCACTGTCCGGAGGCTTTCAGGATGCGTATACATATTTTACGCGTGAGGAAGTATTTTCCAATGCACAGACGGGAAATATTGTTTTGATGAGTACGCACCTGATGATGGGAGAATGGCTGGATGTGTTACGATACTTATTACCGCTTCTGGCATTTGCATCGGGCGTTTTCTTTGCAGAGAAGATTCATGTGATCTTTAAATATGCTAAGAAACTGCACTGGCGGCAGGGTGTGCTTTTGATGGAAATTGCGATTCTGTTTTTTGTTGGATTCATGCCAAAACACCTGGATCTGCTGGCTACCGTGCTGGTATCGTTTGCATGTGCAATGCAGGTACAGACATTCCGGAAAGTAAGCGGATATTCTTATGCAAGCACAATGTGCATCGGAAATCTCCGTAGCGGAACAGAAGCATTTACCGGTTATCTGCAGACCCATGACACAGAAAAATTAAAAAAGGCACTGTATTATTTTGGCATTATTTTATTTTTCGGACTAGGGGCTGGTATTGGAGGAAATCTCTCTATCCGGTTTGGATATCATATGATCTGGGTATCGAGCGGACTGCTTCTGATCAGTTTTCTGCTCATGTTTGTGGAAAAGATGGACCGGTGAATTCATCGGGAAGATACCGTCGTGGTCTCTATGCCGATAAAATTCATGTAAAAGATACCGTTGTGGTACCTATATACCGAAAATTTAATATTTAGATACCGGAAAGTCTCTATAGATCAAAAATTGCTTCTTCAGGTACCACTTTTATGAAAAAAGCGGTATCCGGAGAAGCAATTTTTACTATATAGGTGACATTTCCTGATTTCAAGCATTAAAATTTCGAAAATCCGTCACCTAAAACTTTAATTTTTCATCTATAGATATCCGGCCTTATCATCAAGTGATTTAACAGGGTATTTTTATGTTCAGTTTATGGGATTCGTATATCCTTTTCGGGAGCGCCTTTAACTGCAGGTTCTGGTGCCTTTATGTTTGTTCCACAGACAGGATTTGCGGACATCATTCTTTTACTTATGGTTTTCCAATTCACAGGAAGAAGGGGTACATTTCTTTCGGAAGAACAAATTTACAACTGCGCCGTAGTTCCATCATGTAACGTTAATAGCATAAAAGTAAAACCTTTGCCAAACCAACCTGAAATCAACATCGGCGCTGACTTGTAAATTTTTCTGTAGAAAGAGAATGTCCCCCTTCTTCCGTCGCATAGAGAAACCTTATATCTAAAACAACTCCCCCGCAAATCCGTCCCACTTGCCAAACCCAAAGGCTCCCAGCCCCCCGCAGTTAACCAGCAATTTATAAAGTTTTGAGATACTCCACAATACTTGTCACACTGTTGGCACCATCCGCCACCGCGGTCACAATCTGACGCAGCTTCTTGGTGCGGACATCTCCTGCCACAAAAAGCCCCGGCTGCTCCGTCACCCCGTCTTCTCCGGCACGCACATAGCCATGATCTAAATCCAGCACAGAAGCCACCGCATCGGTCTGCGGATTCATACCGACTGCGATAAAGATACCGCTGACCGGCAGTTCTTTTTCTTCTCCTGTTCCGGTGTTTGCGATTACCAGATGATCGACCATCTGCTCCCCACAGATTTCTTTCACCACGGTATCCGGCAGGAAGGTGATCTTCGGCTCATTTGCCACCTGTTCCTGCAGTACCTTCGTGCCACGCAGTTCCTGTCTGCGGTGAATCAGATACACTTTTTCACATCCGGCTGCCAGATACAGGGCATCTTCCAGTGCCACATCTCCACCGCCGACAACCGCCACTGTCTTGTTACGGAAAAAAGCTCCATCACAGGTTGCACAGTAAGACACCCCGGCTCCTGCCAGTGTTTCTTCTCCCGGCACCCCGAGTTTCCGGTGTCCGGCTCCGGTTGCCAGCAGTACCGTTTTTGTCTCATAGACGGTTCCGGAAGCACCGGTGATTTTCCACGTTCCGTCTGTATTTTTCTCTACGTTATCCACTTCATCGCTGATGAACGGAACCTCCAGTGCTTTTGCATGCTGCTCAAATTTCTGTGCCAGATCAAACCCATTGGTTTCCGGCAGTCCCAGATAATTATCAACTTCCTGCGTATAAATCATCTGTCCGCCACCCATCGGCTCTTTCTCTAAAACAACCACATCCAGACAGGCACGCTTTGCGTAAACAGCTGCCGAAAGACCTGCCGGACCGCTTCCTATAATGACTAAATCGTACATGTTATTCCTCCTGATTTTCAAAAAATCTATTTCATAAATAATGGCATT
>OGLA01000257.1_pt1 | contig 18321 bp, 10 predicted proteins | sample 1572631 | NCBI WGS metagenome assembly OGLA01 (sample SAMEA2582011, study PRJEB24529) | metagenome | biome: Human gut stool | place: China | collected 2011
AGGATGATAGGTCAGGAAGTATAAAATGGGAACGGGTATGGAAGGAAATAGATTGAGTGAAGTTAGGCAGATAACTGTATGGGTGATGCTTTGGATGGTCTCTATGACCTTATTTTCATTGGTTGGCTTTGATGCCTCCGGTCTCCTTCCGGGAGAAACAGTCGGGCAATGGGTGCACTTTGACAAGACTTCTCTTTGGGGGACAGGATGTATTCTGCTGGTATTTTTCTTTATGACTCGCAATCGTTTGATAACGTTGGATTCTGTGATTTCCTGGACATTGGTTGTTTGGGCTGGCATTGAGGCTGTTTGGGGATTGAGGCAGCTTTATGGTTATGCTGTGTCCAACCATTCCTTGTATGTATTGACAGGTTCTTTCTTCAATCCGGGGCCTTATTCCGGCTATTTGGCCATGATACTTCCGGTCTGTCTGTATCAATGGCTGACCAAGAGGGGGGAGATTCTCTGCTCTGACCGGAATGATGGAAGAAGATGGAAAAAGGTGATGGATAAGGCTGGAACTATGGTTGCCGGTGGTGTGATGCTGCTTATCCTTTGTGTGCTTCCGGCAGGAATGAGCCGTTCGGCATGGTTGGCGGCAGGAGTTTCCTGTCTGTGTGTATATGCTTGGCATATGGATTGGACGGATAAGTTCAGATTATTATGGCAGCAGCAAAGGCAGCGTGTGGTGATGGTAGTGGTCGGTGGATTCTGTGTCTTGCTATTGGCAGGCTATTTACTGTTTGTCTTGAAACCCGATTCTGCACGTGGCCGTCTTTTCATGTGGAAGATAACTTGTCGTGCCATTGCAGAAAAGCCGTTGACCGGATATGGGATTCATAATTTCGCAGCAGCCTACGGAAATGCGCAGGAAACTTATTTTGCAGCAGGTGATTATGAACCGTGGGAGGAACGTGTGGCGGGAAGTCCGGAATATGCATTCAATGAATATCTGCAGGCTGCGGTCGAACTGGGCATTCCTTTGGCTGTATGTCTATTGGTTGTGGTCGTGCTGTGTTTGTATAGGGGAGTCCGTAAAGGACGTTATGGTATCTGTGGGGCTATTCTTTCTTTGATGATATTCTCTTTTTCCTCCTATCCGCTACAACTTCCGGTATTTATCGTTACATTTGGAGGATTGCTTGTGGCGTGCTTGTCCGGTGCCGACCGTTGGCAATGGTTGGGGCTGGCTGTATCAGTAGGCATCATTGGCGGTTTTCGCCTGAAGAATGACTTGCAAGTGGAGCAGGCCTGTCGGGAGTGGATGAATGCGCGGGTGCTGTATAATGCAGGTGCGTATCAATCGGCAGAGAAAGAGTACGGGCGCCTTTATCCTCTGTTGAGGGACCGGGCATCTTTCTTGTTCGAATATGGTCATGGATTGCACAAGCAGCAGCAGTTCAGTAAATCCAACCGTATTTTGAAAGAAGCTTTACTGCGTAGTTGTGACCCCATGATACTGAATGTGATAGGCAAGAACTATCAGCAGATGGGTGATTGCTTGTCAGCGGAAGACTGGTTTATCCGTTCCACCCATCGTTTGCCGGGACGTATTTATCCCTATTATCTGCTTGCGAAGCTTTATGCGGAACCAAGCTTCAGGCAACCGGACAAGTTTGAAAAAATGAAGTGGATGGTATTGACGAAAGAGCCGAAAGTGCATTCTACGGCAATACGACAGATGAGGGAGGAAATAAAAAAGATTCAGCTTATTTTTGTCCATATTAAAAAAGATGAATAAAAACGGAAGGTGTTAATAATGAACGAACTAATTGCTAAAGTGCTATGAAAAAAGTGTCCACATGCAAATATCGGTTCGTTTTTTTGAAACGATTAATTTTATCAATTTATAATTGAGTATGAATATGAAGACACAGAACTATCGATACCTGCTATGCATGGCCGTTGCCCTGCTTGCCGCCTGCTCCGATGCCGGAAAGGGAAAAGAGTCCGAGGAAGGGGTGGCAACCGTCCTGCCAAGTGAAAGCAATGAAGTGACCGTGAAAGTCCTGAAGCGGGCGACCTTTGAGCATGAACTGGTGAGCAACGGAAAAGTAACCGCCGGTGCCATGGCGGATTTGCGTTTTGAGACCACCGGTGTAGTGGCACACATCTACGTGAAGAACGGTGACCCGGTGCGCAAAGGGCAGAAACTTGCCGAACTGGATAAGTTCCGCCTGAAGAACAAGACCGCGCAGGCCAAGGATGCCTTGGAAAAAGCGGAACTTGAGCTGCAGGACGTATTGATAGGGCAAGGCTATCCGGTGGGGGATGCCTCCAAAGTACCTGCTGACATCATGAAGCTGGCCCGCGTGAGGAGCGGTTACGACCAGAGCCTCGCCCAGTATGAGCTTGCCGCGTATGAAGAGGAACACGCCACGCTGGTTGCGCCTTTTGACGGGGTAGTGGCGAACCTGTTCTCCAAACCGTTCAACGAGGCAAGTACCTCGGAAGCCTTCTGCTCCATTATCGGCACTCAAGGTATGGAGGTGGACTTCACGGTGCTGGAAAGCGAACTGCCGTTGATAAAGAGTGGCGACAAGGTGATTGTTACCCCTTATTCGGATGCCGGCTTTAGGCAGGAGGGGCGCATCACCCAAATCAATCCTCTGGTGGATGACAAGGGGATGGTTAAGGTGAAGGCTGCCGTCAATGGCAAGGGACGGCTGTTCAGTGGGATGAACGTGAGGGTGAACGTGCACCGCTCTCTGGGCGGACAGCTTGTAATCCCGAAGAGTGCCGTGGTGTTGCGTTCGGGCAAGCAGGTGGTGTTTACCCTGAAAGACGGAAAGGCGCAGTGGAACTATGTGCAGACCGGTCTGGAGAATGCGGAAAGCTATAGTATGGCCGACGATGCCCTGAAAGAAGGCGATACGGTCATTGTGACGGGAAATGTGAATCTGGCACATGAAGCATCGGTGAAGGTGGTTGATAGATAATGAGTGATAAGTGGTAATTCAAAATTCATAGTTCAATTGATAAAGTTTTTGATACAGCGGCCTATTGCCGTACTGATGGCATTTACAGCATGCTTCATTGTCGGGCTGGTGACTTACTTCACCTTGCCGGTATCCTTGCTGCCCGATATTGCCATCCCGGAAATTACAGTGCAGGTGTCGGCGCAGAATACCTCGGCGCGTGAATTAGAGAATACGGTGGTGAAACCTCTGCGGCAGCAGCTCATCCAGGTGGCGAAACTGAAGGACATGGACAGCGAGACGCGCGATGGTGCAGGCATCATCCGCCTGGGCTTCGACTTCGGTACGAATACCGACCTTGCCTTCATAGAAGTGAACGAGAAGATTGACGCCGCCATGAACTATCTGCCCAGGGATGCCGAACGCCCGAAGGTGATAAAGGCAAGTGCGACGGACATTCCTGTCTTCTACCTCAATCTGACCCTAAAAAGCGACAGTGCATACGGCAAGGTGGACGAACGCGCGTTTCTTGATTTGTGCGAGTTTGCCGAAAATGTCATAAAGCGTCGCATCGAGCAGTTGGCGGAAGTGGCAATGGTGGATGTCACGGGTTTGGTCGAACGCCAGTTACAGATTGTGCCCGACCCGGATAAGCTTGCTGTGTTGGGGCTCTCCATTGAAGACATAGAAAACGTGCTGGCGCAAAACAACGTGGAGCCGGGCAGCATGACCGTGCGCGACGGCTACTACGAATACAACATTAAGTTCTCCACCCTGCTGCGGACAGAGGAGGACGTGAAGGGCATCCTGCTGCGAAAGGAAGGACGTATCATCCGCTTGGGAGACTTCTGCCGGGTAGAGATTGTTCCTGCCAAGGAGAAAGGTGTCTCCATGAGCAATGGCAAGCGTGCCGTTACCCTTGCCGTCATCAAGCAGGCGGACGAGAATATGGAAGACATGAAGCTTGCCATCAACAGCACGATGGACTACTTCAAGAAAGTATATCCCGACATTGATTTTAGCATCAGCCGTAACCAGACGGAGTTGCTGGACTATACCATCTCCAATCTTCAGCAAAATTTGTCGTTGGGTTTCCTGTTCATCTGCATTGTGGCGGTACTCTTCTTGGGGGATGTCAAGTCGCCGTTCATCATCGGGTTGAGTATGGTGGTATCTATTGTCATCTGCTTCCTGTTCTTCTACTTGTTCAAGATGTCACTCAATATCATTTCTTTGTCGGGATTAATCCTGGCGTTGGGTATGATGATTGACAGCAGCATCATTGTGACGGAGAACATTTCGCAGTATCGCGAACGGGGCTATTCGTTGCGGCGGGCTTGCGTGACGGGAACGAGTGAGGTGATTACGCCCATGCTGAGTTCGTCGCTGACCACTATTGCCGTATTTGTGCCGCTGATATTCATGAGCGGCATTGCAGGGGCGTTGTTCTATGACCAGGCATTCTCTGTTACGGTGGGGCTGCTGGTTTCCTACTTCACGGGTATCATGCTGCTGCCGGTCCTCTATATGCTGGTCTACCGGACAGGGTTGCGCGGCAGGTCGTGGTTCTCCCGCATCCGCATCAACAATCCGTTGAAGGAACATACGCTGGACCGTTTTTATGATGCGGGCATCGACTGGGTATTTTCCCACAAGACGGTAAGTATCATATTCTGTGTGGTTTCTATTCCTCTTTGTGTCTTTCTGTTCTATTCCGTCGGCAAGGAGCGTATGCCGCAGATAGACCAGAATGAACTGATAGTCCACGTGGAATGGAACGAAAACATACATGTGGACGAGAACCGGCATCGTGTGAATGTGCTGTTCGGCCAGTTGCTGGACAAGACAGTGGAACAGACGGCTGCCATAGGCCAGCAGGACTATCTGCTGAACCGTGAGCAGGCTCTCTCTTCTTCGGAGGCGGAATTGTATTTCAAGACTTCCTCGCCTGACGGGATTGCTCCCTTGCAGAAACAGGCGGGCGAGTGGCTGACACGGGAATATCCGTTGGCGACAGTCTCCTTTTCTCCACCCGAAACCGTGTTCGAGAAGCTTTTCGTGACCGGGGAGGCCGATGTGGTGGCGGAACTTTATGCCCGCAATAAGGAGAAGGCGCCGGCGGCGGAAGAATTGCGCGGACTGGAACAACAGTTTGCGGAGCTTACGGGGACAGCGCCCGTAGGCATCGCTTTCGAGAACCAGCTTGACATAAGCATCCTGCAGGAAAAGCTGTTGCTCTATGACGTTTCGTATGACGAGCTTTACCGTACGCTGCGGACGGCATTCAAGGAGAACAGCGTAGCTATGCTCCATTCCTACCAGCAATACCTGCCTATCAGCATTGTGGGCGAGGAGCGGACAGTGAACGAGGTGCTGCAGCAGACATTGATACAGACCCGTCCGGACAGTAAGGGCGAAGTGGAGTATATTCCGCTTCGGGAGCTGGTAAAGGTGCGTCCGGCCGAGGATTTGAAAACGATTACGGCAGGACGCAACGGTGAATATATACCGTTCCGTTTCTATGAAGTGGACGATGCTCCGGAGTTGATGGAAAAGGTGAAGCGGGAGGCAGATGCCACGGGTGACTGGGATACGGCCTTCTCCGGCAGTTTCTTCTCCAACCGCCAGATGCTGGACGAGTTGGTGGTGATTCTTTTCATCTCTATCCTGCTGATGTATTTCATTCTTGCCGCCCAGTTCGAAAGCTTCGTGCAGCCGCTCATCGTGCTGCTGGAAATTCCGATAGATGTGGCGTTTGCCCTGCTTCTGTTGTGGATATGCGGGCATACCCTGAACCTGATGTCTGCCATCGGACTGATTGTGACGTGCGGTATCATCATCAACGACTCCATCCTGAAGCTGGATGCCATTAATGAATTACGGAAAGAGGGGATGCCGTTGCTCGAGGCCATCCACGAGGCGGGACGGAGAAGGCTCCGGCCCATCATCATGACATCGCTCACCACGATATTTGCCATGGTTCCGCTGCTGTTCTCGTTCGATATGGGGTCTGAGTTGCAAAAGCCGCTTTCCATAGCGATGATTGGGGCGATGTTCGTGGGGACACTGGTCAGTCTGTTCATCATCCCGTTGATATATTGGTTTATTTATAGAAAAGAAAGAGCATGAAGAAATTAAGTCTTATACTTTTGTTCAGTCTGGGAGCCCTTTCCGCTTTTGCCCAGCAGCGGATAACGCTCGATTTGCAGCAGACCATTGCCCTGGCGAATGACAGTTCGCTGGAAGCCTTCCGCACCAAGAACATGTATCTGGCCGGTTATTGGGAATACCGCACCTATAAGGCAAACCGCCTTCCCAGCCTGACGCTGAACATGACTCCGGCACAGTACAACCGCGATATCACCAAGCGTTACGACTCCGAACAGGACCTTGACATCTATCGCAGCCAGCAATCCTTCTATGCATACGGCAATCTTGCCGTCAGACAGAATTTCGACTTGACGGGCGGTACGTTCTATCTGGATACGGAGCTGGGCTATATGCGGAGCTTCGGTGGAAACAAGTATACCCAGTTCACCAGTGTTCCGGTTCGTTTGGGCTACTCGCAGAGTCTGGTCGGTTACAATCCTTTCCGTTGGGAACGCAGGATTGAGCCGCTGAAGTACGAAAAGGTGAAGAAGGAGTATATTTACAATGCAGAGCGAGTATCCGAGCAGGCCACTACCTATTTCTTTGCGCTTGCCATGGCACAGGCGGAATATGACTTGGCCAAGGACAATGCCGTCTCCACCGATACCCTCTACCGCATCGGCATGCAGCGCTTGAAAATAGCCGCCATCAGCCGTGCCGACCTGCTGACGCTGAAACTCGACGTGGTGAATGCCCGCAATACTTTGCAGAATGCCGCCAGTGCCTTGAAGCGCGCCATGTTTTCGTTGGCATCTTTCCTGAATATGGAGAAGAACACGGATATCAGGGTGTCGCTTCCGGGACGTCCGAGGGCGCTGACCATACCGGTTGATGAGGCTTTGCTGGCCGCTCAAGCCAACAATCCGGAATTTCTGGGGCTTCGTCAGGAAGTGCTGGAAGCCGAGCAGACAGTAGACAAGACGAAGAAGGAATCGCGCTTCAACGCCAGCATCAACGCCAGCGTCGGCTTCAACCAGGTGGCGGAGAAATTCGGTGAAGCATACAGGCATCCCATGCAGCAGGAGATGGTGTCGGTCAGTGTCTCCATTCCACTGGTGGACTGGGGCGTGAGGAAAGGCAAATACAACATGGCGAGGAACAATCTGAACGTGGTGAAGACTTCTGCCCGGCAGAGTGAAATCAGCATTGAGGAGGAGGTTATCATGACCGTCAGTGACTTCAACGTCCAGCAAGCCCTCGTCGCCAGTGCCGAAGAGGCCCTCGACCTTGCCATCCTGGCGTATAACGAAACCCGCCAGCGCTTCATTATCGGCAAGGCAGACATCAACAGCCTGACCCTCTCGCTGAACCGCCAGCAGGAAGCGCAACGCAATTACATCTCCGCCTTGCAGGACTACTGGCTGAATTATTACAAGATACGGAAACTGACGTTGCACGACTTTGCCAGCGGATTTTCGCTGTCGGAAAAATTTGATTATAATAACTGATGAAACGAGTTTCTTCCTTCACCGTCATAGTGGCGTTTGTCTGCCTTGCTTTGGTAGGGGTGGCGTTGATACCGCTGCTCCCCGTCAAGCTGAATCCGTCACGCAGCCTGCCCGGCTTCACGGTGGGTTTCAGCATGCCTGGCACTTCGTCGCGGGTGGTGGAGATGGAAGTGACCAGCAAGCTGGAATCCATGCTGGCGCGTATCCGCGGAGTGAAGCGGCTGAACTCCACTTCGGGCAACGGCTACGGCAACATTACTGTGGAGCTGGACAAGCATGCCGATGTCGAGGCAGTCCGCTTCGAAGCTTCCACCATCATCCGGCAGACGTGGCCCCAATTGCCCGAAGGTGTCAGCTATCCCACCATTCACATGAAAGTGCCCGACGAGAACGCCTCACGCCCTTTCATGTCCTTCACACTGAATGCCCCTTCCACTCCGATATTGATTCAGCAGTATGCCGAGGAGCATATCAAGCCGCGGCTGGCAAATATTCCGGGTATCTATAAGGTGGAACTCAGCGGTGCCACGCCCATGGAGTGGAGACTGGAATATGACAGTGAACAGTTGCGCTTGCTGGGTGTGACCCTATCGGACATCAGCGAGGCAGTACAGCGGCATTACCGGAAGGAATTTCTGGGTACGCACAATGTGGATACAGGTAACGGTAGCCGGGAATGGATACGCCTGGCACTGGTGCCGGAGAGCAACTCCCTTGGTTTTAATCCTGCTGCCATCACCGTGACGGCTACCGACGGGAAACTGCTCCGCTTGGACGAACTGGTGTCGGCTGTCCGTATGGAGGAGGAGCCGCAAAGCTATTACCGCATCAATGGGCTGAATTCCGTCTATCTATCCATTACTGCGGAAGAAACTGCCAACCAGTTGCAACTGAACCGTGCCGTGATGGACGAGATGGAAGCTGTTCGGCAGGTACTTCCTGTCGGATATGAAGTGCATACCAGCTATGATGCGACCGAGTACATACGGGAAGAACTGGACAAGATTTACTTCCGTACCGGTTTGACGGTACTCATCCTGCTTGTATTTGTATGGCTCATTACTCGTAAGTTGAAATATCTTTTTCTGATAGTTACCAGCCTGGCTGTAAATATAGCGGTGGCACTTATCTTCTACTACCTCTTCGGACTTGAGATGCAGCTTTATTCGCTGGCGGGTATCACTGTCTCGCTGAATCTGGTGATAGACAGCACCATTGTCATGACCGACCACATTCTGCATCGGCGTAATCTCAAGGCCTTCCTGTCGGTGTTGGCGGCAACCCTCACTACGATGGGTGCGCTTGTTATCATTTTCTTCCTTGACGAGAAGATACGGCTCAACCTGCAGGACTTTGCAGCGGTAGTGATCATCAATCTGGCTGTTTCCTTGATGGTGGCGTTGTTCTTTGTTCCGTCGATGATTGAGAAGATAGGACTGGTGAGGCGGATTACGGGGAAGAAGAGGCGTCTTGTCTTGCCGGGGCTGACGCAAACATTCAAAACAAGGTTGGGACGGATTTTCAGACGTTTCCCCGTTTATTTCTCCTGCTGCTATTCTGCTCTCATCCGTTTTCTGTGCCGTTGGCGCTGGGCTGTATGCCTGCTGTTACTGTTGGGTTTCGGTCTGCCCGTTTTTCTGTTGCCCGACAAACTGGAAGGAGGGGGAAAATGGGAAGCTGCTTACAATAAGGTATTCGGTTCGGATACCTATAAGGAGTCGGTGAAACCCATTGTGGACAAGGCGCTGGGCGGCAGCTTGCGGCTTTTCATACAGAAGGTGTACGAAGGCAGTTACTTCACCCGTAATGAGGAGGTGGTGCTCTATGCCAACGCCAACCTTCCCAATGGCAGCACCCTCGAGCAGATGAACACTTTGATGAAACGTATGGAGACCTACCTCAGCCGGTTCAAGGAAATCAGGCAGTTTCATACTTCCATCTACAGCCCCCGGCGTGCCAGTATGCAGATTTATTTCAAGAAGGAAGCCCGGAACAGCGGTTTTCCCTATACACTGAAAGCCAATATGATAAGCAAGGCACTGGAACTGGGAGGCGGCAGCTGGGGCATCTACGGATTGCAGGACCAGGGGTTCAGTAATGACGTCCGCGAGAGTGCCGGCTCCTACCGCATCAGGATGTACGGCTACAACTACGACGAACTCTATGAGTGGGCGGAGAAGCTGAAGGCCAAGCTGCTGACGCACCGGCGTATCAAGGAAGTGCTCATCAATTCGGAGTTCTCCTGGTGGAAGGATGACTATCAGGAATTCTACTTCAACCTGAACAAGGAGCGCATGGCGCAAGAGGGCATCGACGCGCAAGTGCTTTTCTCTGCGGTGCGCCCCATCTTTGGCAAGAATCTGGAGATTGGTTCGGTAGCGGCCGAGCAGGGGATGGAGAAAATCAAGCTCTCTTCCCGCCAGTCTGCCGAATATGACATCTGGGCGATGCAGTTCTTTCCCTATGGAGTAGGAAACGGCAAGCATTACAAGCTTTCCGAACTGACTACTGTGGAAAAGGGACAGATGCCGCAGGAGATTGCCAAAGAAAACCAGCAGTACCGCCTCTGCCTGCAATACGAATATATCGGCTCCAATGAGATGGGCAACAAGATACAGAAACGTGACCTGGAGGAGTTCAACAAACTGTTGCCGATGGGTTATACAGCCGAGTCGGACAGCAACAGTTGGTCATGGGGCGAGAAGGACAACCGCCAATACCTGCTTCTGCTGGTGGTGATAGCCATCATCTTCTTTACGACCAGCGTTCTGTTCAACTCCCTGAAGCAGCCGCTTGCCATCATCTTTGTGATTCCGGTTTCTTATATCGGGGTATTTCTTACTTTCTATTGGTTCCGGCTGAACTTCGACCAGGGCGGTTTTGCCTCGTTCGTCCTGCTGTGTGGCATCACGGTGAATGCCAGCATCTATGTCCTGAACGAGTACAACAGCATCCGACGTCGTTTCCCCCGTCTTTCCGCTCTTCGTGCCTACGTCAAGGCGTGGAATGCAAAGGTCGTTCCTATTTTCCTCACGGTAGTTTCTACCATTCTGGGATTTATCCCTTTCATGATAGGTGAGGACAAGGAGGCTTTCTGGTTTCCATTGGCGGCGGGTACCATTGGCGGACTGGTGATGTCCGTCATCGGTATCTTCTTTTTCCTGCCGGTTTTTGTGCTGAAACAGCGTGATTTTCTTAGGAAATGATTACTTTTGCTCGATTTTGTTACCTGAATGGATACTTGAATTTTAAATATGGAAAGTGCGGAGTACTCTTTGGATGAGTTATTATGTCAGTCTCTTCTGTTGTTTCGTCAGTATCGGTTTTATGATGCTCCAGAATGTGGAGAAAAGGCATTCCGGATATTGGAGGAAGCCCATGTATGGATGGGGCGTACGCAAGAGTGTGTGGATATGGCGAAATGGGGGTGCGTGATAGAGTGTCTTGCGCAGAAATACTACATAGAAGATGATACGGATGCGATTCTGGAAGGAATTGATGCTGCCTTGGTTGCGCATTGGAAGAGGATAGAGAAAATCCATGCAGAAGTCACCACCGTTTATTTATGGCTGGGGTACTATTTCCTGCTACGTTTCAGAAACCGGGAATCCCGTTCCCATTCCCGTTGTAAACAGATAATGTCCAGCTTGTTGTGTGCTTTGGTCGAAATCTTCCGTAAGGTGGAGAAGGGGGGAGCCCCGACAGAAGTCTTGTCACATCTTTCGGTAGATGATTGGGGAGAGACCGTCTGCTGGATGGAGCAGGTACATGATTCCCGTCTTTGCGAGAAGCAGTCGTCAGCTTTGCTGGCACAACTCTATAACCTGAAAAGTGTGGAGTTGGAAAAAGGTCTGGGAAAGCAGGATGCTTTGCTCCAGCAGATTCTGGAGTTTTATTGCTTTTAAGGGAAAATTATCTCTGCTTAGTTTTATCATTTCTGCTTCCACACTTCCACCTACTTCCTGCATCCCTTTATTCATCGGCATTACAAGTGCTGTGGAAGCAACTCAAAAAGGTGGAAGCAACTTTTGCTTCCACAGCGGAAATACGCCGAAAAGTAAGTTAATATCTTGTTTGTTAGTGTATTAATAGAATGTACAGCATTTTGCAAATATCTTGTTTACACGATATGCGTTTCGTGTAAACACGGTATTAACTTCGTAAAAGCCCGTGCGATAATAGGTGGAAGTCAGGTTTTTGGTATGGATAAGATAGGTATTCAGTATAGGCAAGCTATGCATATGAGAGCTGTTTAACGGCCGTGAGGCGTTCGCCTAACGGCCATAAAGCACCTTGTTGACGGTCGTTAGCAGAGCGCCTCACGGCCGTTGGGCGCTGATAAACTAACATATCAGCAAGAAGGAAGGCTTATGTGAAAGGAAAGGAGCGCAGGCTTACAATGTTTTGAATGAGGGAGTAGCAGTAGAGTATCGCATGGTGTGTATGCCTACTGTGTATATCACTAAAAAAGGGAAACCGACATTGTCAGTTTCCCTTTTTTATTTCGAAATAGGAGTCTGGAATTAACCGTTAACTCTTTTTTCTTTGATTCTTGCTTTCTTACCGGTAAGAGCGCGCAGGTAGTACAGTTTAGCGCGACGAACTTTACCCACCTTGTTCACTTCGATGCTGTCGATAGCCGGTGATTCAATCGGGAAAATACGTTCTACGCCTATGGTTCCTGACATCTTACGTACTGTAAAACGCTTCTTGTCTCCATGTCCGGCAATCTTGATAACAACACCACGGTACAGCTGTACACGTTCCTTGTTACCCTCGACAATACGATATGCTACTGTTACAGTGTCACCTGCCTTGAAGCTCGGGTGCTGTTTTCCGGTAGCAAATGCTTCTTCTGCAATTTTAATTAAATCCATTGTTGCTATTATTAAATTGTTTTATCGTTACAACGCAACATACCAAGTATCTCTTCTCTTGACAGCGATTGCGCGAAAGCGGTGCAAAGTAACGAATTATTTGCCAGATACACAAGTGCTTCAAGCTTTTTTTCGCCAGTTGGGATGATTTTTGAGCGTTTCATTCTGCTAAACGCAAGTCTAAATAATCGGTTAATTGTGTGGCTCAGTCGCAAAAGAAAAGTATATTTGTAGCAATTTAAAACTAAATGAATATGAAGAAACAAACTTTCAGTCTCCTTGCGGGGGCAGTGTTGGCGGTTGCGCTTCTATTGGTTTCCTGCCATTCTTCCTACGAAGTAACCAAGGTAGAGGGAGGCAGAATTCCCATGAACTCTGTCTGGGATGCCGAGCCGGATGCCGAAGCCGTGGCTCTGCTGGCGCCTTACAAGGCCCGGATGGACAGCGTTATGTATCATGTGGTGGGAACCGCAGAAATGTCGATGGACAGATTCCGGCCCGAAAGCCTTTTATCCAATCTGATTGCAGATGTACTGCGTGAGGCTGCGGTGGAAGTGCTGGGCAAACCGGCCGATATGGGGCTAATCAATATCGGTGGAATCCGGAATTCCCTGACGGAAGGAGATATCACTACCGAAAACATCTATGAGATATTGCCTTTTGAGAATTCGCTCTGTGTGCTGACGATGAAAGGCTCTGCCATGAAGCACTTGTTTGAAAACATTGCGGTGAGACTTGGTGAAGGGGTGAGTGGTATACAGTTGGAAATCAGCAAGGATGGCAAGCTGCTCCAGGCTTCCATTGCCGGCAAGCCGGTGGAGGATGACCGTGACTATACGGTTGCCACGATTGATTATCTGGCTGATGGAAACGATGGAATGACGGCTTTCCTGCAGGCGGATAAAAGGGAGTGCCCGGATGGGGCTACACTGCGTGGTCTGTTCATGAAGTATGTGGAGAAGCAGACGGCAGCCGGCAAGAAGGTGACTTCGCGCATGGAGGGAAGAGTGGTCGTTAAAGAGTAAGCATTAAAAAAACAGAAGTTCTATGAAACATATGTATTCCTTGGCAGCCCTGCTGCTTTTCATGCTCCCCGCATCGGCACAGCAAGAGGGGCGTGTCATTACTGAAGAACCCCTTTGCCTGGTGTCCGCCGATTCTGTATCGTCCGGCCAATCCGGAAAACAACTGTTTATCCTGCACACCAGCGATACGCACAGCCGTATAGAACCCATCAGCGCCGAGGCTGCCGACGAGTATGCCGGGATGGGCGGTGTGGTGCGCCGTGCCGGTTTTGTAAAGCAGTTTCGCGGCAAGCATCCGGATATGTTGCTGCTGGATTGCGGAGACATCTCGCAAGGTACCCCTTATTATAACTTTTTCAAAGGCGAGCTGGAGGTCAAGATGATGAACCTCATGGGCTATGATGCCATGACGATAGGTAATCATGAATTTGATTTCGGACTTGAGAATATGGCGGAATTGTTCCGTATGGCGGATTTTCCCGTGGTCTGTTCCAATTATGACGTGACGGGTACGGTACTCGAAGGGCTGGTGAAGCCTTATATCACCTTGGTGCGCGAAGGGGTGAAAATCGGAATCTTCGGCCTGGCCCCCAAGATGGAAGGGCTGGTGCAGGCGGATAAATGCATAGGCATTGTCTACAACGACCCGATAAAGGTGGCCCAAGAAATGACAGACCTTCTCAGGGAGAAGGAGAATTGCGAGGTTGTGATTTGCATGTCTCATTTGGGTATCCGCAGTGCAAATCCCGAAGGCGCTTCCGACGAGAACCTGGTAGGCAAGACGCGTGGCATTGATGTCATTTTGGGAGGACATTCGCATACTTTTATGGAAAAGCCTGCCGTTTATCTGAATGCGGACGGCAAGAGCGTTCCCGTGCTGCACACCGGAAAGAGTGGCATCTACGTAGGAGAAATGGTACTTACTTTAACTGAAAAATAGCATGATGAAAAGACTCACCCTCCTTTTATGGGTTGCAGGATTGTTTATATTGGGATTATCTTCACTTCACGCCCAGACGGGAGGCCCGTTTCTTCCTTCGGCTGCAGACAACCGGTGCCGGCAATGGGTGGACTCCGTGTTGTCAGGTCTGAATGTACACGAAAAAGTGGGGCAGCTCATCGTTGCCACCATTCCGGCCAGAGCAGACAAGGCCACGAAAAAGCAGATGCGCGAGCTGGTAAAGAAATACAAGGTCGGTGGCTTGCTGTTTTCCGAAGGTACTCCGGAAGAGCAGGCTATCTTGACCAATATGGCCCGGAAGGATGCCAAGATTCCCGTTATGGTTACTTTCGATGGAGAGTGGGGACTGTCAATGAGGCTGAAAGGCGCTCCGGACTATCCCCGTAATGCCGCCTTGGGATGTATCGAGGACAATGGCCTGATTGAAGAATATGGACGTGAGGTGGCCCGCCAGTTCCGCGAATTGGGGGTACACGTCAATTTTGCACCCGATGCGGATGTCAATACGAATCCGCTGAACCCGGTGATACACGTACGCTCCTTTGGCGAGAACCCGCAGCGGGTGGCGGAAAAGGTGGTGGCATACAGCCGTGGGCTCGAAAGCGGGGGCATACTTTCCGTTTGCAAGCATTTCCCCGGGCATGGCGATACGGATGTGGATTCTCATAAGGCGCTTCCCGCCTTGCACTACGACCGTGCACGCCTGGACAGTGTGGAACTTTATCCCTTCAAGGAAATGGTACGTGCCGGATTGGGGGGTGTCATGGTAGGCCATCTGCAAGTGCAGGCGCTGGACCCGGACGGGGTGACTCCTTCTTCCTTGTCGCGGAATGTGGTGACCGGGCTGTTGAAGGATGAACTCGGCTTTAAAGGGCTGGTGTTTACCGATGCCTTGGACATGAAGGGTGTGTCTGCCATTCCGCAGGTAACTACCAAAGCGCTGCTGGCGGGAAATGATATGGTGCTGGTACAGTTCAATACGAAGAATGCGGTGCAGGAGCTGGTAGATGCAGTGGAGTCGGGACAACTGAGTAAGGACGAACTTGATGCCAAGTGCCGCAAGGTATTGATGTACAAGTATATGCTTGGCTTGAGAAACCGCCAGCCGCAACTTCGGGTCAGCGGAATGAGCTATCGCATCAATACGGAGGAAGCGCAGGCGTTGGCTGCCAAGTTGCGCCGTTCGGCAGTGACTGTATTGAACAATTATTTCGATGTCCTCCCGCTGGCACCGGTGGAAGGTGATATTGCCGTGCTCAGCATCGGAGAGAAGGAGGCAGATGCTCCCTTTGTGGAAGCTATGAAAAAGAATGCAGGCATCAGCCATTTCCACTTGCCTTGGAATGCCGATGAGGCTCTCTGGCAGGAAGTGCAGGGGCAGTTGGCTGCTTTCCGTCGCGTGGTTATCAGCATCACCGGTTCGGCTTATGTCAGCGACCGTGATGTGGCCTTTCTGGAAGGCTTGAACCTGCGTGCTCCGCTGGTCTATACTTTTTTTACCTCTTACCGTACATTGCAACCTCTGATGCCCGCACTTGCCAAATCTAGCGCTGTGGTGCTGGCACATTCGGCAGAGACGGATTTGCAGCAATACGTGGTTGATGTTCTTTTTGCCAAAAAGCCGGCCAGTGGCAGAATGTCGATGAGTATCGGTAAACTGTTTCCAGCGGGAACGGGCTGTATGATTGAACCGGGCATGAAACCGGGGAAGACTGTTCCGGAAGATTACGGCATGAAATCGTATGTGCTGCAAAGTATCGATGCCGTTGCCCGGAAGGGACTGGAAGCGGGAGCTTATCCCGGTTGCCGCGTGCTGGTGTGGAAAGACGGACTGCCGGTATATGACAAAGGCTTCGGAACCCACTCTGATAAGGATACCACTACTGTCCGTTCTTCGGACCTTTTTGATTTGGCTTCGCTGACCAAGACTACGGCTACGTTGCTTGCCGTCATGAAACTGTATGATGAGGGCAAGATAAAACTGGATGACAAGGTTTCCGCTTATCTGCCCTTCTTGCGCAATGGCAACAAGCGGAACATTACCATCCGCGAACTTTTGTTCCACGAATCGGGGCTTCCTCCCTATATCCGCTTCTACCTGGACATCATAGACCCGAATTCGGTACACGGTCCGTACTCCCAGAGTTGGGTGGACGAGTGGCATCGTACGCAGGTAAGCGAGCATAGCTATTATTGTTCCGATTTTAAGTTCCGGAAAGGGATGGTGTCCGACAAGAATACACCGGCCTATACTCTGCACATGGCAGATGGCATGTGGCTGAACAAGAGTTTCAAGAATTCTATCCTTCAGCGGATAGCCAAGTGCGAGTTGGATGGCAAACGTTATGTTTACAGCGACCTCGGCTTCGTGCTGTTGCAGCAGGTAGTGGAGAAGGTGACGGAGCTGCCGATGGATTTGTACCTTGCCCGTGAGTTCTATGCCCCGATGGGATTGCAACGTACTATGTTTCTGCCTTTGACGAAGTTCACCAAAGCGGAAATCATGCCCACGGCATCCAATGACTTCCTGCGTCGCCAGGATATATGCGGATATGTGCATGACGAGACTGCTGCCTGCATGGGTGGGGTGTCCGGTAATGCAGGACTTTTCTCTACGGCCGAAGAGGTGGCAAAGGTTTATCAAATGTTGCTGAACGGCGGTGAATTCAATGGCAAGCGTTTCTTGAGTGAGGCAACTTGCCGTTTGTTTACGACGGAGAAATCCGCCATCAGCCGTCGCGGTCTGGGATTCGACAAGCCGGATGTATCCATTGTGAAGCGCAGCCCTTGTGCTCCTTCCGCTCCGGAAGCAGTATATGGACATACCGGATTTACCGGTACTTGTGCTTGGGTGGACCCGGAAAACAAGACAGTGTATGTATTCCTCAGCAACCGCTTGTGCCCCAATGTATGGAACACGAAACTGGGTGACATGAATATAAGAAGAGATATCCAGGAATTGATTTATAAAAGTATTATTCCGCAAATCCCCTAAAAACAATCTATCTATAAGGAATGAAGAGAATATACCTGCTTGCCTATATCACTATATTGTGTTGTCTTTGTCCGCTTCTGAAAGCGCAGCTTGGCCCGATGCCGTTTACTCCGGTGCCGCCGAACGACCCTTCGCTTGTACGTCTCTTGAACAGTGACGTGCGGTGCAGGCAGTGGGTGGATTCCGTCATGCAGCGTCTGACTCTGAAAGAACGCATCGGACAACTGTTCATCTATACGATTGCCCCCCAGCAGGACAAGGCCAACAAGGAACTGCTGCGTAAGGTGGTGGAGGACTATAAGGTAGGCGGTCTGTTATTCTCCGGCGGATTGATGCAGAACCAGGTGATGTTGACCAATGAGGCGCAGCGGATGGCGGAAGTTCCGCTGATGATTACCTTTGACGGTGAATGGGGACTGGCTATGCGCCTTCGCGGTACCCCGAACTTTCCGCGAAACATGGTGCTGGGCTGCATACAGAACGATACACTGATTTATGAATATGGGCGCGAAGTGGCCCGCCAATGCCGTGAACTGGGGGTGCAAGTGAATTTTGCTCCTGTAGCGGATGTGAATATCAATCCCAAGAATCCGGTTATCAATACCCGTTCCTTCGGTGAAAGTCCGTTCAATGTGGCGAACAAGGTTGTTGCCTACTCCAAAGGGTTGGAGGATGGTGGTGTACTTTCTGTCAGCAAGCACTTTCCGGGGCATGGGGATACGGATGTGGATTCTCATAAGGCGTTGCCCGTGCTGCCTTTTACCCGTGCCCGTCTGGACAGTATAGAGCTTTATCCTTTCAGAAAAGCCATTCGTGCCGGATTGGGAGGAATGATGGTGGGGCACTTGGAGGTGCCTACCATAGAGCCGCAAAAGGGGCTCCCGTCTTCGCTTTCGCGTAAGGTAGTTTCCGGTCTGTTGGTGAATGACCTCGGCTTTCAGGGGCTT
>OGLA01000286.1_pt1 | contig 16867 bp, 19 predicted proteins | sample 1572631 | NCBI WGS metagenome assembly OGLA01 (sample SAMEA2582011, study PRJEB24529) | metagenome | biome: Human gut stool | place: China | collected 2011
GGTGTATCATCATAGGCACAGGAGTTGTTGTAGTTGCTTTATTTTTGGTCTGTTTTATAAAAAAATAAACTAAATCTGCATCCGGATGACAAGCCTCCCCGCTTCATAAGCCGCATTCATCTGCCCGTGCATCTGCTCCACCAGCGCCCGCGCTATGAAAGCCCAAGTCCGGTCGGTCATTGTAATGTCCGGTGTGATCCGGTGTCTTTTGAGCACCGCATACATTGCGGCAATGCTTCCCTCTAAAATGCGATTTACCGACACTTCCTGCAAGGATTGTGCCAAAGGCACAGACAGGACAACCGAATACCGGAACAGTTCTTCCGTCAGTTGTGTCATCACATCCGTGCGTTCCCGGATGATGGCAACATACTGGAGGGAGGCAGCAGATAACGGTTCCTTTTCCAAAAGTTCCAGATAGCCGCAGATGGCAGTCAGCGGTGTGCGCAGATCGTGGGAAATGCTGGTGACTTTCGGATACAGAAGAGGTACGCAGATGCCTGGCAAAAGGGAGATGCGTGGATACTTCAGATTTTCTTAAGGATATCTTAGAATTTCATACACAGGACGTTCACAGTTGGCTGATAACCTGTAACAAGCAAAAAGAAAGGAATGAAAGGGAATGAAACTACAAAAGAAAGCAGCCGTACAGCTGCTGCTCCTTGCAGCAGCAATGCTTATGGTTTGCTATGGCGCGATGCGTGGAGAGGCAGCCACGGTACTCTCCAAAGCAATTAAATTATGTCTGGAGTGTGTTGGCATTGGATAAAAAAAAGCATAAGGCATCACATGTTCTTGCACATGTCCGTGGGTGGATTCAGGCTGTGGCAACGATTCTTACGAATATTCATCTGCCGAATTTTTTTAAGGGAGAGATCTACCGTGGTAATGCAAAGACGGTCTGTGTGCCGGGACTAAACTGCTATTCCTGTCCGGCAGCAGCGGGAGCGTGTCCGATTGGGGCCTTTCAGGCAGTGGTTGGTTCATCAAAATTTAAGTTTTCATATTATATAACCGGTTTCCTGATTCTGGCAGGGGTTCTGCTGGACGGTTTGTGTGTGGTTTTTTGTGTCCGTTTGGATGGTTCCAGGAACTTTTGCATAAGATTCCATTTAAAAAAATATCCACCCGGAAGTTAAAGCCGCTTCGGTTTATCAAATATGGAATTCTTTTGGTTTTCGTTATTCTGCTTCCTATATTGGTGACGAACCAGCTGGGAATGGGGGACCCATTTTTTTGCAAATACCTCTGTCCACAGGGAGTATTAGAGGGGGCACTTCCACTTTCGATTGCAAATGCAGGCATCCGTGCGGCATTGGGAAAGCTGTTTACATGGAAGGCCGGAATACTGGTTGCGGTCGTGTTGTTAAGCCTTATGTTTTATCGCCCGTTCTGCAAATGGATCTGTCCGCTTGGCGCAGTCTATGCGCTTTTTAATAAAGTATCTCTTTTACAGATGCATATAGATACCGGTAAATGTGTATCTTGCGGCAAATGTGCCGGTGTCTGTAAAATGGATGTGGATGTGGTCCGGCATCCAAATCATACGGAATGTATACGCTGCGGAGCATGTGTGAAGGAATGTCCGGTAGAGGCAATCAGTTATAAGTATGGATTTGCAGAAAAATCAAAAAAGAAGAAGGAGACTAATTAAAATGAAAAAACTTACAGTAATGTTACTGGTTATGACTCTGGTATTTGGACTTGCCGCTTGTGGCAATGTCTCGGAAAAAGGCAGCACTGTGACGGAAACGCAGGCACAGTCTGCGGAAGATACAGGGGCTGGTAATGCAGAACTCAACAAACTGTACGAAAAGGAAAATGCCATTATTGCGAAACATCAGGAATTGTGGAATACGGTTTTTAATAACATTGACAAAAACAAAGCTGCAGACGCAGGAGAACAAAATTATGGAACGTTTCTGGAGACACAGCTGGATCATGTGAAGGACCAGTTTTCGGAGGCAGACCTGAAAAAGCTGGATAAGGATATCGAAGAGATTAAGAAAATCGAGGATCAGGTAACGGAACTTACCGCGCAGATGGGAACAGAAAATTCCGGCGCCCAAAGCGCGAATGCAGAAACATCCGTCTTTCCGTCTTTTCAGGCGAAGGATCTGGATGGAAATAAGGTGGACAGCAGCATTTTTTCACAGAATGCGGTAACGGTTGTTAATTTCTGGTTTAATGGATGCACGCCATGTGTGGAGGAACTTCCGGCACTCAACAAATTAAATGAAGAACTGAAGGCAAAGGGTGGTCAGGTCATTGGCGTAAACACAGATTCACTCGATGGTAACAAAGAGGGAATTGCGGAAGCAAAAAGCATCTTGAAAAAACAGGGAGCAGACTATACCAACCTTTCCCTTGATTCGGACAGTGAGGCCGGTAAATACGCAACAAATATTATGGCATTTCCAACGACAGTTCTCGTTGACCGTAATGGCAACATTGTCGGAGATCCGATCATGGGCGGAATCACGAGTGATGAAGTTTACAAAAAGGTGACAGCTGCGATTGACCAGATCTTAGAGAAGGATAAGCAGTAAGATGGATACGGATAGGGTGGTAACTTTAAAAGGAGAATTCCATGGAATATGAACACATTGTCCATTCGTTTGAGCCGGTGTACGACAAAGCTTCCGAAATCCTCATATTAGGAACCCTGCCGTCCGTCAAATCAAGAGAAAACAATTTTTATTACGGGCACAAACAGAACCGTTTCTGGAAAGTGCTTGCAACACTTTTAAAGGAGCCGGTTCCAGATACAATTGAGGAGAAAAAAGCCATGCTGCTTGCCCGCCGGATTGCCCTGTGGGATGTGATCCAAAGCTGTGACATCAAAGGCTCAAGTGACAGCAGTATTAAAAATGTACAGCCGACGGATATTGGCATGATTCTGGAAAAAACGAACATAACACGTGTTTATGCAAACGGAAACAAGGCAGGACAGCTTTATAAAAGATACCAGTTTCCGGTCACGGGGATCGAAGCGATGGTGCTTCCATCCACAAGTCCGGCAAATGCCGCGTGGTCGCTGGAACGGCTGTGTGAGGCGTGGCATGTGATTCTGGAACAATGATAACAGAGCCTTTTATAAAAGATTTAAAAAGCCATCTTTGTAAAGAAAGATGGCTTTTTTTAGTACAAATCAACGGCAAAGTGACGGAATGGCAAAGAAAAAATATGAAAAAATTGAACAAATAACGGAAAAATATGAAAATTTTTAATGTGAACCAAAAAATATTCTATAGTTTATGAGATAAAAATCCCGTATACTAGCATTACAAACAAAACAAGAAGGGGGAAATTCTTATGAAAAAGAAAATTGTTGCAATTATGATGATGGCGGTACTTGCACTTTCAACCGCAGCATGCGGAGCCGATGGGGGAAACAACGGCGGTGGCACACAGGCAGGCAATACAGGGGGAGGCACTTCTACCTCAACTGTCGCAAACAAGGATAAACCATTGGTATGGTTTAACCGTCAGCCGTCAAACAGTTCTACAGGAGAGCTTGATATGACAGCACTCAATTTTAACAAAGATACTTATTATGTAGGGTTTGATGCAAATCAGGGTGCAGAACTTCAGGGTACCATGGTAAAAGATTACATCGAGAAAAATATTGACAAGATTGACCGTAACGGAGATGGCGTGATCGGCTATGTTTTAGCAATCGGTGATATCGGTCACAATGATTCCATTGCCCGTACAAGAGGTGTTAGAAAAGCACTTGGAACAGCAGTGGATAAAAACGGCGAGGCAGACAGTGCACCGGCAGGAACCAATACCGATGGAAAAGCATCACAGGTTCAGGACGGAAGCATTGAAGTAGGTGGAAAAACCTATGTGATCCGTGAACTTGCTTCCCAGGAAATGAAAAACTCAGCAGGTGCTACATGGGATGCAGCAACAGCCGGCAATGCAATTGGTACATGGTCATCTTCTTTCGGGGATTCCATTGATGTCGTTGTATCCAACAATGATGGAATGGGAATGTCAATGTTTAATGCATGGTCAAAGGATAACGGTGTACCGACATTCGGATATGATGCAAACAGCGATGCGGTTGCAGCAATTGCAGAAGGCTACGGTGGAACGATCAGCCAGCATGCAGACGTACAGGCATACCTGACACTGCGTGTTCTTAGAAATGCACTGGATGGTGTAGATGTTGACACGGGTATCGGAACTGCAGACGATGCAGGAAATGTATTAAGCAGTGACGTTTATGTATACAAAGAAGACGAGAGATCTTACTATTCCCTGAACGTGGCAGTAACCGCTGATAATTACAAAGATTTTACAGATTCTACCGTTGTATGGGAACCGGTATCCAAACAGTTAGATGCATCTGCCCATCCGACAAAGAAGGTATGGCTGAATATTTACAATGCTTCTGATAACTTCTTAAGTTCTACCTATCAGCCGCTGTTACAGAAGTATGATGACCTTTTAAATCTGGATGTTGAGTACATTGGTGGTGACGGACAGACAGAGTCTAATATCACAAACCGTCTGGGCAATCCGGGACAGTACGATGCTTTTGCCATCAACATGGTGAAAACAGATAATGCAGCTTCTTACACAGCTCTTTTAAATCAGTAAAACAACTTAACTTCGGGGGGAGAAATACTGGTTCTCTCCCCGAAAACAAAAGGATAGGAGCGGATAGTATGGGGGATCAGAGCAAAGATATTATCTTATCGATACGTGGCATGAGTAAATCATTTGGCCGCAACAGAGTACTTGATCATATCAACCTTGATGTGAGAAAAGGAACAGTTATGGGACTTATGGGAGAAAATGGTGCCGGTAAGTCAACAATGATGAAATGTCTTTTTGGAACTTATCAGAAAGACGAAGGAACTATATACCTTGACGGAAAAGAAGTGAATTTTTCCGGTCCGAAGGATGCACTTGAAAATGGGATTGCAATGGTGCATCAGGAGTTAAACCAGTGTCTGGAGAGAAATGTTGTGGATAATCTCTTTCTTGGCAGATACCCGGTAAATTCCCTTGGGATGATCGATGAGGGAAGAATGAAAAATGAAGCCTCGGAATTATTCCGGAAACTGGGAATGACGGTGAATCTGGATCAGCCGATGAGAAATATGTCCGTTTCCCAGCGGCAGATGTGTGAAATTGCAAAGGCGATCTCATATAATTCGAAAGTAATCGTATTGGATGAGCCAACATCATCACTTACCGTACAGGAAGTGGATAAACTTTTTGATATGATGCGGATGCTTCGTGACCAGGGCATCTCCCTTATTTATATTTCCCATAAAATGGATGAAATATTTGAGATCTGTGATGATATTTCCGTACTCCGGGATGGAAATCTGGTCATGACAAAAAGTGCAAAAGAAACAAATATGAATGAACTGATTACTGCAATGGTAGGCCGTGTGCTGGAAAACCGTTTTCCACCGGTGGATAATCAGCCGAAAGATGTTATTTTATCAATCCAGCATTTGTCCACAAAATATGAGCCGTATTTACAGGATGTTACATTTGATGTCCGTGAAGGGGAGATTTTTGGCTTATATGGCCTTGTGGGAGCCGGACGGACAGAATTGCTGGAAACCATATTCGGTATCCGCACAAGAGCCGCAGGCCGTGTTTATCTGAACCATAAGCTTATGAATTTCAGCTGTGCAAAAGAGGCAATGGATTATGGATTCGCGCTTATTACGGAAGAACGGAAGGCAAATGGATTATTCCTGAAAGGGAATCTTACATTTAATACAACCATTGCAAATCTTAATGCATATAAAAAAGGCGCGGCACTTTCAGAACCGAAAATGACAAAGGCTACCGCAAATGAAATTAAAGTCATGCATACCAAATGTCTGGGACCAAACGATATGATTTCAAGTCTTTCCGGAGGAAACCAGCAGAAGGTTATTTTTGGAAAGTGGCTCGAGCGTGAACCGAAGGTGTTTATGATGGATGAACCGACAAGAGGAATTGATGTCGGCGCAAAATATGAAATTTATGACCTGATCATACAGATGGCAAAACAGGGAAAGACCATTATCGTGGTTTCTTCTGAGATGCCGGAAATCCTTGGTATTACAAACCGGATCGGTGTCATGTCGAACGGACGGCTTGCGGGCATTGTCAATACAAAGGAAACGAATCAGGAAGAATTACTTCGCCTCAGCGCGAAATATTTATAGGCAGGGGGGACAGATATGGCAAATAGCAAGATTCTTACAGCGGAGCAGGAAAAAACACTGCGTCAGCCGATTGAGGAATATGTCGGAAAAATACAAAAAGAGATTGATGAACTCAGAAAAGATGGTACGGCAAAAGTCATTATGTACCAGGGCAGGATCGAAAACGTAAAAAGAGATAAAACACTTTCCAAAGGGGAAAAAGATTCTGAGATTGCATCCTGCCAGAAGGAGCTTGAACAGGCAAAAGCGGTAGAAGCACAGAACAAAGACCAGATCGCAAAACTGATCGGGAAAGCAGAAAATTATCTCAAAAATAATTTTGACAAATATTATAATGCAGTTAAGGCAAGTTGTATAGCGGAAAAGGAACAGGCACTGCAGGAGCATCAGCAGAGACTTGCAAAGATTGAAAAGGAACACAAAGAAACTCTGGCAAAGACTTCCGCCCAGGCCGAGGTCAAAGAAGAAAATTATGTATATAAGAACCGTGTTTCCAATGAAAAGATTGAACTGGAAAAAGAGTATCAGAGGATCAAAGACCGGAAGCATGATGCGTACAGTTACAAGTATCATCTGATTGATCTGCTCCGGTTGTCCAAATTCACATTTGCAGAAAATCAGGCACAGAAATGGGAAAATTATAAGTATACATTTAACCGGAGAACATTCCTTTTACAGAATGGACTCTACATCGCGATCATTCTTATTTTTGTTGCGTTATGTATCATAACTCCAATCAAAAAAGGAACGCCGCTGCTTACCTATAACAATATCTTAAATATTCTCCAGCAGGCATCGCCAAGAATGTTCTTGGCACTTGGAGTTGCAGGACTCATTCTTCTTACCGGAACGGATCTTTCCGTTGGACGAATGGTTGGTATGGGAATGACAACCGCAACCATTATCATGCATCAGGGTGTAAATACAGGTGGTGTGTTCGGACACATCTTTGATTTTACGAAAGTACCGACACCGGCAAGAGTCGTTCTTGCACTGGTAGCATGTATTGTATTATGTACGTTCTTTACAAGTATAGCCGGATTTTTTACAGCGAAATTCAAGATGCATCCGTTTATATCGACCATGGCAAACATGCTTGTCATTTTTGGACTGGTAACCTATGCGACAAAAGGTGTTTCCTTCGGAGCGATCGAGCCGACCATTCCAAATATGGTAATTCCAAAAGTCAATGGATTCCCGACCATCATTCTCTGGGCAGTTGCAGCAATTGTCATTGTATGGTTTATCTGGAACAAAACAACCTTTGGTAAAAATCTTTATGCTGTCGGAGGAAATCCGGAGGCAGCAGCTGTTTCAGGAATTTCTGTCTTTGCAGTAACACTTGGTGCATTTATTATGGCAGGTATCCTTTACGGATTTGGTTCCTGGCTTGAATGTACCCGAATGGTAGGATCCGGTTCTGCCGCTTATGGACAGGGCTGGGATATGGATGCCATTGCAGCCTGCGTTGTCGGTGGTGTATCATTTACCGGTGGTATTGGTAAGATTTCCGGTGTTGTTACCGGTGTATGTATCTTTACAGCATTAACATACTCCCTCACAATACTGGGTATTGATACCAACCTCCAGTTCGTATTCTCGGGTATTATCATCCTTGTTGCAGTAACACTGGATTGTCTGAAATACGTTCAGAAAAAATAAAACATATACTCTCCTCTATAATGAAAAAGCAGGGATGCCGGTGATGCATGAAACATGCAGGGCATCTCTGTTTTATGTTGGAAAGGTTTTACTTTATCTGGACAAATTGCTATAATAAATAAAATAACATGGGGGAAGAGATATGTATACATTATTGCTGGTGGATGATGAAGAAGAAGTCATTGAAGCCATCGTTAAAAAAGTCAAATGGGAGGAACTCGGTTTTCAGGTTACCGGGCATGCAAACAACGGATTTAAAGCAATGGACATGCTTGAAGAAATGCAGCCGGATGTTGTTATGACGGACATCCGGATGCCGTATATGGACGGACTGGAATTGTGTGCGCATATAAAAGCAAAGTATCCGGCAACAAAAATTCTGCTTTTTACCGGGTTTGATGATTTTGAATATGCAAAAGAAGCCGTGCATCTTGAAATCGAGGAATATATTTTAAAGCCGCTCAATGCTGTTGAAATAACAGAAGTGTTTAAGCGTCTGAAAGAGAAACTGGACTATGAGATCAGTGAAAAAAGAAATACGGATCTTTTGAAAAAATATTATGCGGATTCCCTTCCGATGCTGCAGGCGAATTTGTATACAACGCTTATTGAAGGACGTATTCCGGAAGAGGAGATGCCGCATTATTTTAAGGATTACCAGATTGCTTTTACAGGCCCGTGGTATTGCTGCCTGATCATACACACATCGGCAAGTCAGGTTCCGGAGGGCATGGATATACGGCTGCTTTCGGTATCGGTAGACCGGCAGGCAGGGGAGAACCTCGGGGAAAAATGGAACGCGAAGCGTTTTCGCTATCTTGGGGATACCATTATGATTATGCAGTTAAAAAGTGAGGAAGAAATTTCAGAACTGACGGATGCCTGTGACCGTTTCTGTAAATATATCCATCATATTATGGGGGCAAAAGTAACCATAGGGATCGGTCAGGTATGTGGGCACATTGCAAAGATTGCAGCATCGTATCAAAGCGCCAGGGAAGCGGTTTCCTATCGTGTTTTATATGGAAGCAACCGGGCGATAAATTTAAAAGAGATTGTTCCACAGAGAAAAATCCAAAGGGATGCCGGAGAGAAAACAGAACTGTCCAATGTGTTCAAAAAGATCTGCCTTGGAGAAAATGAAGATATTGCAAATGCCATAGAAGTTTACATGCAGCATAAATTCCTTGACCTGAAATCATTGGAAAAATATCATGTGGCAGTTATGGAACTCATTGGCGAACTGTATCATTTTATGGTCAACAATGAAATGGATACCACAAAAATACCGGGAGGTATCGGTTCTTTGTATAATGAACTGTGTAATTTAGAACCGCAGGTTTTGCAGAAATGGCTTTTAAAATTCTGCTGTATGCTGCATGATGACATGGCAGATGCCCGGTATCATTCCAAGAAATCCCTGATCGGGAGGGCAAAAGAATATGTGCACGACAATTATCAGCAGGAAGATTTGGGGCTTGACGATATCTGTAAAGAACTGGGCGTGTCAAATTCTTATTTTTCAAGCATGTTCAAAAAAGAAACAGGGAATTCTTTTGTCGGATACCTGACGGAATACCGTATGGATAAGGCGGCACGCATGCTTGTGGAAACCGCGGAAAAAAGTTATATGATTGCAAAGAGTGTGGGATATTCCGATCCAAATTACTTCAGTTATGTGTTTAAAAGACAGTTTGGGGTATCCCCTTCAAAATACAGGACAGCATATGAAAAAAATGAAAAATAAACCGGGAGATATCCAGTCAACCATCATGGTTGCATTTTCTGTAATATCAACTTTAATTATGGTTTGTATGGGCATGATGGTATATTGGAAATTTTCGGGGATTACACAGCAGAATATTGTGGATAATAACCGAAAGATTATGGATCAGACGGTGGATTCCATAGAAAATTATCTTGTGAATATGAGGCAGATATCGGATGCCGCATATTATGATGTTATAAAGGAAAACGATATCCGGGAACAGAACGAATCCATCCACAAAGGGTTAAATCTTTTATATGAGGCAAATAAAGAGAACTTAAGGAGCATTGCTATATATAATGGATACGGAAGCCTTATGGCAGCAGAGCCGGTTGTTGCCCAGAAAGAAGAACCGGATGTGACCAGACAGGGATGGTTTATGCAGGCAAAAACACGTATGGAGAATATCCATTTTTCCACACCCCATGTCCAGAATTTATTTGATGACGGTACCTGTCGGTATTACTGGGTGATTTCTTCCAGCCGTGTCGTGGAACTTACGAATGGGACAGATACACAGTTGGGAGTGCTGCTTGTGGATATGGACTATTCCGGGATTTCACGTATGATGGAACGGATCAATACGTCAGGAAAAGGACAGTATTTTTATCTGTGTGATGGTGAGGGAAATATTATTTATCATCCGCATCAGGCAAGAATTGACAATGGCATGAATACAGAAAGCAGCGTAAAGGCAGCTTCGTCCAAAGAAAAAATTTACGATGAATATTTGGGAAAAAACCACAGAAAAGTTATGGTGGGTGCAATCAGTTATACAGGATGGCGCCTGGTCTGTGTTATGCCGTATGAAATATTCACAAATAAGATGGCCGATGTAAAGCAGTTTGTCCTGCTTATTTTACTGCTTATGGCAATGATGCTTGTATTTGTAAACCGCATCATTTCCGTGCGGATATCGCGGCCGATTATGAAACTGGATCACTCGGTGCGTGAATATCAGGAAGGAAAAGAAGAAAAGATTGCAATCGGAGGCTCAACAGAGATCCGGCATCTGGGACAATCCATTCAGGAATCCTACCGGCAGAATTCCGAACTGATGAAAAAAGTCATATGGGAACAGAATGAAAGAAGAAAAAGCGAATTTGATGTGCTGCAAAGCCAGATCAACCCGCATTTTTTATACAATACATTAGACTCCATCACCTGGATGATAGAGAGCGGTAAAAATGAGGAAAATTACAATTGAATATAAAGATTTTCCACAGACTTTAAAAGATATAGAAAATCCACCTATGCAGCTATATTGTGAGGGGAATATTAGTTTATTAAAGCAAAAATCAATATCAATAATTGGTTCAAGATGTTGCAATATACAAAAAGTGCGGTATAAAAACAAGTTTGAAGTTGTATTTGATATCCGTCCGGATATTCTGGATGATTGTATCGTGAAACTTGTGCTGCAGCCGATCCTTGAAAATGCGATCAATTACGGCGTAAGGGAGATGGATGACTGCGGAAAAATCCTCATTCGCGGATGGAAAGAGCAAGAAAATATCTTTATGCAGGTATCGGATAACGGAATGGGGATTCCGGAAGAGGAGATTGACCTGTTATTAAAGGATACAAACCGTGTACATAAAAAGGGCTCCGGAGTCGGGCTTGTAAATGTAAATAACCGGCTCCGGTTATTGTTTGGAGAACCATACGGACTTCAGATAGAAAGTGAACTGGATGAGGGAACGACAGTGACAGTTATCATCCCAGAGATTGTTTACAGTGAGGAAAACTGCAGGAAATTTGAGGAACACCATATGCCGGAGGATTCTTAAAATGAAACATGGGGAAAAAACATTTGTGATAATAGAGGCAGTTCTGGGAATTCTCGTGATTCTGGTTCTCGGCTTTATCATCTATAAGCAAAACGGCCATGAACCGGAAACAATTGCGGTGATCATACCGGATGTGGATGAGAGCGAGTGGTCAGCGTTTAAATACGGACTGAAAATGGCAGCACGGGAATATGATACAGATGTTGTGATCATCAGTAAGGACAATATGGAAACCGCCAATGAGGAGATTGAGATTATGAATCAGGAAATTGCAAAAGGAGCAGATGCGGTGATCGTAAAACCGATTGCAAACCGGGATGGGCAGCAAAAGCTAAAACAGCTGGAAAAAAGTGTTCCTATAATGGCCGTGGGAGATACATTTCCCGAAGAACCGTCCGGATTGCATACAATAGAACCTGATCATTACCATATGGGTGCGGATCTTGCCCAAAAGCTTCTGGAAAATTACCGTGGAAATCTGATCGGGAAGAAGATTGGGATCTATTCGCAGTATGCCACTTCAGAAGCAGTGATAAAAAGAAAGAAGGGGATTTGTGATACATTAAAGGGGAGTGGCGCAGAAATTTTATGGTCTGTATCAAAAGAAAATGATTCGAAAGAGAAAATCAATTTACAGACGCAAAGAAGGGTGGATATCGTGATGGCTTTGGATAATGCAAGCTTTGTGGAAGCCGGGGAGGCGGCAAAGGATAATGACCTGTATGGGGCGGTACTCTATGGAATTGGAAATTCAACGGAGGCAGTTTATTATCTGGATGCAGGATGGGCACAATGTCTGGTTGCTCCGGATGAGTTTGACGCAGGCTATGAAAGTGTTGCAGAACTTATTAAAAAACGACGTAATTTTTTCTATAAAATGAAAGACCGGCAGATTACGTATACCGTTCTCACACGGGAGAATCTTTTTTCGGAGGAGAACCGGAATCTGCTGTTTACAATCAGCCGGTAAAATCAGGGGTTATCATGGATAAAAGAAAAATAAAAAACGCTATGGCATTAATTGGTCTGATGGGAATTCTTTTGTATGGTGCATGTGGAAACGAAAAAAAGGAAATACCGAAACAGATTTATATTGGTGTCGCATGTTATGACCAGAGAGATACCTTCCTGGGGGAACTTCTGGAAAATTTTAAAAGGGAATGCAGGACACTGGAAAAAAGGGGATATGATATCAGTCTGACCATTATGGATGCTGCAAATTCGCAGAGAACGCAGGACGATCAGGTGCAGGAAATGATCGGCAATGGCTGTGATATTCTGTGCGTCAATCTGGCAGACCGGACGGATCCGTCGCAGATCATTACAGCCGCGCAGGAACACGATATTCCCATTATATTTTTTAACAGGGAACCTGTGGAAGAAGACCTGATGCAGTGGGATCAGTTATATTATGTCGGAGCAGAAGCAAAACAATCCGGACAGATGCAGGGACAGCTTGCAGCAGATTATATCAAAGAACATCCGGATGTGGACCGTAATCATGATGGAAAGATCCAGTATGTGATACTTGAGGGGGAAATGGGGCATCAGGATGCCATTATTAGAACGGAAAGCGTTGCGGAGAGCCTGAAAGAACAGGGGATTGCACTGGAAAAACTGAGTTATCAGATTGCAAACTGGAATCGTGTGCAGGCACAGAACCGTATGATGCAGCTGATCGGACAATATAACAACCGGATGGAAGTTGTTCTTGCCAATAATGATGCAATGGCACTCGGTGCTATGGATGCTTATGAAAAGCTCGGGTATACGGAAACAAACCGGCCGGTATTTTTTGGAATAGATGGGACAAAAGAAGGGCTTGAAGCGGTAAAAGACGGAACACTTGCAGCAACCGTATATAATGATAAAGAAGGGCAGGCAGCAGCAATGGCAAATCTTGCATTTTCGATTGCTACAGAGGATGAAAATAATCCAAATCCGTTTAAAAATTATAAATATATATATCGCGCATATCAGAAGGTTACAAAAGAAAATGTGCAGACATTTCTGGAGAAAGAAGAATAGAGGATGCGATCAGAAAAAAGGAGAAACAGACATGAATAACTGGGAAAGAATGAAAGCTGGCAGACTCTACAATGCCGACAGCAAAGATCTGGAAAAATACCATTCGTTTGGGATGGAAACCTGTGATAAATTCAACCGCACACCGCTGTGGATGAAGAAAAGAAAGCAGCGTCTGCTGGAAAAAATGATTCCATCCGTTCCTCTCCGATGAGCGCCTGCCGCAGCAGTATCCGGACGGTTTCCATGATCTTGAGTATGCAAAGCCGATCCACATCGGAAGCGGAAGCTGGATCTGTTCGAGTGCAACAATCTGTGGCGGAGTGACCATCGGGAAAAACTGTATCGTTGCGGCTGGAGCGGTCGTAAACCGTGATGTGCCGGATGACTGCATCGTGGCAGGTGTTCCGGCGAAGGTATTGCGAAAGCTGGATGAGCAGGATCGGATGCAGGTGTGGGATACTTACATGAAAAACGAAGTGCCGTTGTCGGAGCGGGAAAGTGGGAGAAGTAGATCATGAATTCGTGGATGGATCTTGCAATGCGCGTACAGAGTATTGCGCAGGCAGGGATTGATGACCACACCTAATTCTCAGTGTGCATTAAATGCTCTTGCCATTGACAACCCTATTGAGTATGCCAGGTTGGCTTTGACGGGTGAGATGCAAGATTGGGTGAATGCGGAAGATAATCTAGAAGTATGGTAATTTTATGGGTGGATTGCTATGTATGGCAGTCCACCTTTCTAAGAATCTTCGGGAAAATATAAGTGGAATATAAGAATTGTGCATGGTACAATAGAAAGAGAAAAATTAGATTGATCGAGCTTAAAGCTGGGATACTTCTTGTTCGAAGGACAAGAAGGTTGAGTTGAGAAAGATTATAACCATCGGGAGATATAAACTCAAAGTTATTTGGTAAGGTATTAGATACTTTTTTTTACGAGGCGATTTTTATTCCCGAATGTGTTTCTGCACCATCCAAAGATATTATTAACCAGCCAGATTTGCAGGTATATGTAAAAGACTTTGGTAAGAATAAGGGAGACTTATGTTTGGTTGCTCAAGTTAGTGATAAAATTGTTGGTGCTGTATGGGTTCGGATTATGAATGATTACGGGCATATAGATAATGAAACACCGTCTTTTGCAATTTCACTTCTTAAAGAGTATAGAAACTATGGTATCGGAACAGAATTAATGAAACAGATGCTAATGAAATTAAAACTAGCAGGATATAAATAAGCATCATTATCTGTTCAAAAGATGAATTATGCTGTTCGCATGTATAGGAATGTAGGATTTGAAATCGTTGATGAAAATGATGAAGAATATATTATGATTTGTAAATTATAGGCACTTGTAAATGCCGGTTTAACAAATTAAAAGGAACTTTCACATTAACTAATTTTACCACACTCCCACGAGTAGATTTTATCTGCCCGTGGGAGTACTTTTTTCAGCTTAGTGATTTATCTTACAGCAGCCATGATACAAAATATTCAGTCAGACCGAAAAGCCAATCCTCCAGCTCACTACATTGATATCCACTGGAATATACCTTACGGCAATCAATGCCAAAGTTACGCTGACAATACATAAGGCAAGGTTGCTGTGGTATTCTCTGCGAAAAACACATTTACCTTATAGGTGGTCTGTCCTTTTCTTTTGGTAAAAGAGGACATCGCCCGCTCCTTACTTGCTGTCTGCTCCATAATAATTTCACCTCCTCCTTGAAATGCAAACATATGTTTGTTATAATTGAAGTATCTTTGATGGACTGCGACAACGGATAAGATAAATCTTCATGGAATACGGACGATGTGCAGATGATGGCACTAATTATGACCATGAAAAACAAACCGCAGGCAGTAATGATGAGTTTTCAGAAAGAATATGCAGAAAGGTATGACTGGCTTGTAACACTGTTCAAGGACTGGGCATTTACCTTTATGTCAAGCTTCCTCTACTATCAGGACTTTGACATGCTGGATGATATGCAAAAACAGCTTTACCGTCAGGGAATGGCGACATTTGGCGGTATTGCGCCAACCTATCACATAGAGTTGCTTGAACGTCCTACCATTGTCTGGGATTTTCATTCTCTGCTATTGGGTGTGCAGATGATGTTTTCTTTTATGCTTACAGATGAAAAGTCCTCGCTGAAGGTATGTAAACACTGCGGAAAAGCCTTTGTTGCCAGCAGACCCAACAGCGTATTTTGCAGTGGTAAATGTAAAAACCGGTATAATGTGTATAAGAGCCGGGCTAAGGATAAAGACAACACTAACTAATTCATCTGCTATAAGAAAGAAGGCTGATTATGAATACAGATATTACAAAGCAAATGGAAATGGTACTGTACAGAACCGAAGATGACAATGTAACGGTCAGTGCCTTGATAAAAGATGAAACGATATGGCTGACACAAAAAGCTATGGCTGAATTGTTTGGTATTGACAAATCGGGCATCAGCCGCCATTTAGCAAAGATTTTTGAATCCGGTGAACTGGATGAGGAAGTGGTTGTTGCAAAAATTGCAACAACCACTCAGCACGGAGCAATGCAGGATAAAACGCAGACTATTCCTACCAATTATTACAATCTAGATGCCATTATTTCCGTTGGTTACAGAGTAAACTCCATTCAGGCAACCAGATTCCGTATATGGGCAACCGGTATTTTGAAGGAATATATGATAAAGGGCTTTGCTATGGATGACGAACGCCTGAAGCAGGGTAAAACAGCTTTTGGAAAAGACTATTTCCGTGAATTGCTGGAAAGAGTTCGCTCCATCCGTGCCAGCGAACGCAGAATATGGCAACAGATAACGGATATATTTGCCGAGTGCAGCATTGATTACAATAGAGATTCTGATACTGCATATCATTTTTATGCAACCATACAGAACAAATTTCATTATGCCATTACCGGTAAAACAGCGGCTGAAATCGTCTATAATCAGGCTGACCACACCAAGGAAAATATGGGCTTGACCACATGGAAAAATGCTCCCGATGGTCGTATTCTCAAATCTGATACACCGATTGCCAAAAACTATTTGGACGAGAAACAGATTCGTCAGTTAGAACGTGCTGTCACAGGATATTTTGATTACATAGAGGATTTGATTGAACGTGAAAACGTCTTTACAATGGAGGAATTTTCAAAAAGCGTGAACGAGTTCCTTGCGTTCCGCAGATACGATATCTTGAAAGATAATGGACGTGTTTCCCATAAGCAGGCAGTGGAGAAAGCATATCAGGAATATGATATTTTTAACAAGACACAGCCGATAGAATCTGATTTTGATAAGATATTAAAAGGATTGGAAAAGAAAAAATAATTACTTTTCTGGATTATGCGATTATGATACAATTACGGAAAATAGTTTTTTAGAATCTGACAAATCGGGATTGACCGAGCTCTTTGAGCG
>OGLA01000371.1_pt1 | contig 12642 bp, 7 predicted proteins | sample 1572631 | NCBI WGS metagenome assembly OGLA01 (sample SAMEA2582011, study PRJEB24529) | metagenome | biome: Human gut stool | place: China | collected 2011
CGCCGCGTGTGTGCTGGCCGACCCGGTGGTCGGTGCGCAGGATGCCGTTGGGCTGCCATGCAATGGAGGTGAAGGGGATCTTCTCCTCGCCCAGCACCCGGAGCATGTTGTTGAACCGCTCGATCTGGAAATCGCGGTCGGGCAGGTTGAGGTGGATGCTCTTATTTTTCTGCAGCTCATTGCAGGCCGCATCCGAAATGGTCATGCCGAAGCGGGCCAGCTTTTCCTTTTGCTGCTGCAGGACTTCCCGGTTGATCTCATCGGGCTTGAGCATCAGGCTGACGTTTTCCACGCCCATCTGACGGATGAAGGAGAGCGTGGCATCGCTCTCGCTGGTGAGGACGGGGATCTGGGGACGCAAAGACATAAAATCGACCTCTTTTCGTTCGGTTCTTTTTCAGAAAAGCCGCCCGACGGCTCTGGCCGCCGGGCGGTTCGTGTGATCAGCCGTAAATGGGGCAGAAGAAGTTTGCACTGAGCACGATACTGATGACGGCCAGCACGATGAAGGGCAGCGTGAACTTGAAGGTCTCGCTGAGCTTATAGCCGGTCGAGGCATAGGCGATGCCGCAGGCAGGCGAGCCGGAGGGGAATGCGATGGCGATGCCAGAGCAGAAGGAAACGATCAGCACCAGACCGCGGGGATCCCAACCGGCTGCAATGGCAACGGAAGCTGCCACGGGGATCAGGACATTGGAGGTCGCGGAGTTGGACATGAAGGTGGTCATCACGACCGTGACGACTGCGAACACGAACATGACGAACAGGCCGCTGGGGTTGCCGCCCAGAATCTTCAGGATGGTGTTGCCGATGACGTCACCGGCACCGGATTTGCCCAGAGCGTCGGCAATGACCAGAACACCAGCGATCATCCAGACGGCGTCGATGGTGATGGCGTTGATGGTCTCCTTCACGGACATGCAGCCGGAGAAGGTGATGATGAGCAGGCGGATGTGCATGCCGTCCACATCGGCATCGGTAGCTACGATGACTTTGTTGTAGCGCAGTGTCTCTATGCCGTCTTCTATATTCAAGGCTGCTTGAAGCAAGTTGAATTCTTCGTTTTCATAAACTACTTTCTTGGTGAGTCCGTAGGAATTTAGCGGTTTACCACGCAGGCTGAATACTGCTTGGGTATTCACGTCGCGGCTCTTGGTGATGGAACCGCTGGCAGAGTCTCCCTCGGTAATGAAGATGCAGGATTCGGTTTCCTGGTCTTTGCCTTTACCGTCACTCAAGTGGTAGCGGCAGTCGCGCAGCTTGCGGTTGTGCAGGTTGGCTTTCTTGGCGCGTTCGCGTGCCAGCTTGGTGACGCCGGCAATGGCTTTGCGCTCTTTCTCGGAGTCTTGTATCTTTTGCAGCATCACTTCGGCCACAAGCGGGTTCTTGTGGAGGTAGTTGTCCACTTCCGTCTTGATGAAGTCTCCTACGTATTTGTTCACCGTGGGGCCGGCGGGCTTGTGTTCCTGCGGCGCGGCAGGCCACATGTTGTTGCTGCCCAGTTTCGTTTTGGTCTGGCTCTCGAACATGGGTTCCTCCACGTCGATGGCAATGGCGGCTACCAGTCCGTTGCGGATGTCGGCATATTCCTGGTTCTTGTTGTAGAACTCCTTGATGGTACGGGCAATGTGTTCCTTCAAGGCAGTCTGGTGTGTGCCGCCTTGGGTGGTGTGTTGCCCGTTGACAAAGGAGTAGTACTCTTCGCCGTATTGGTTGGTGTGTGTGAAGGCAATCTCGATGTCCTCTCCTTTCAGGTGGATGATGTCGTAAAGGCCTTCGCTGGTCATGTTGTCTTTCAGCAAGTCCTCCAGCCCGTGGCGGGAAACGATGCGCTGGCCGTTGTAAATGAAGGTGAGGCCCGTATTCAGGTAGGTGTAGTTGCGCAGCAGGGTTTCTACGAACTGGTTCTGGAAGGAATAGTTCAGGAAGAGTGTGGCGTCCGGTTCGAAGAAGATATAGGTTCCGCTTTCTTCTGTCGAGTCTTCGGTCACATCACTCAACAGCGTTCCTTTCTCGAAGATGGCGGTACGTACTTTGCCGTCGCGGTAACTGCGTACCTCGAAACGGCTACTCAGCGCATTGACCGCCTTGATGCCCACGCCGTTCAGTCCGACACTTTTCTTGAAAGCCTTCGAGTCATATTTACCCCCGGTATTCAGTTTGCTGACCGCCTCTACCAGTTTGCCTTGCGGAATGCCTCGTCCATAGTCGCGTACGCTGACACGCAGACTGTCTTCTATAGTCACTTCTATACGCTTTCCGGCACCCATCTTGAACTCGTCGATGCTGTTGTCCATCACTTCTTTCAGCAACACATAGATGCCGTCATCGTTCTGTGAGCCGTCGCCCAGACGGCCTATGTACATACCGGAACGGACACGGATATGCTCCATGTCGTCCAGGTGGCGGATGTTGTCGTCGGTATATTCCACGCTGGAAACGGGGCTCTCTGTGATATTGTTGTCTGCTTCTTCCAGCGGCAGGGTCATATTGTTGTTATCTTCCATAAGTACGTTATTCCTTCATATTGCGCATTGCGACAAAGGTAATGAGAAATTCGGGGGTTCGCAAAAAAATAATGTCTTTTATGGACTTCTGACAAGCTTATATTCTGGATTTAGAACTTATTTTATTCCTTTCACAAAGCATCTTCTCCGTTTATGCTGTTCCGTCTTGAAGTACTCCCACTGCGCTTGCACCTTGCCGTTCAGCTCCAGCTCCGGATTACTCTCGGCATACTCGAAACCAAGTTGCTGATAGACGGGGATAAGGTCGGAGAACAACAATGCATTTACCCCCTTGTTCTGATACTCCGGTTTCACGGCAACCAGCAGCAAATCGAGCATCTTGGGATATTTCTTCAAGAAGATGGTCTTGGCCAGGTGATACCAACCCATAGGAAGCAGGCGCCCGTGGGCTTTTTGCAACGCTTCGGCGAGTGACGGCATGGAAATGCCTACGGCAAGCAGCTGGTCATCGGCATCGGTAATCAATGTCACCATGCGTAGGTCGAGGATGGGCAGGTACATCTTGACGTATTGGTCAATCTGCCGTTGGCTCAGTGCAGAATAGCCATAGAGTGGCTGATAGGCTTCGTTCATCAGTTCGAAGATGGCCTGACCGTAGTCTTGGGCAATCTTCTTGGCAGATGTGTATTTCTTTACCTTGAGGTTATACTTGCGCTGGATGAGGTCGGAGATGCGCTTGTGCTTGTCGGGTATGGCGTCGGGAATGTAGATTTTGTATTCCACCCAATCGGCATCCTTCTCAAAGCCCATGCGTTCCAGATGTTGCGGATAGTAGGGATAGTTATAAATGGTGGCCATGGTGCTGAGCTGGTCGAATCCTTCGATGAGCATACCTTCGGCATCGAAATCTGTGAATCCCAGCGGGCCTTGTATATGTGTCATTCCCCGTTCTTTTCCCCATTCTTCCACGGTGCGAATCAGGGCATCGGAGACTTCCGCATCATCGATGAAGTCTATCCAGCCGAAGCGGACTTCCTTTTTGTTCCAGGTTTGGTTTGCCTTGTGGTTGATGATGGCAGCTACACGTCCTACGATTTTACCTTCCCGATAAGCCAGGAAATAGTCGGCTTCACAAAATTCGAATGCAGCGTTTTTCTTCTTGTTGAAGGTGTTGAGCATGTCATCGAAAAGGTCGGGGACGGAATAAGGGTTGTTTTTGTATAGCAGGTAGTTGAAACGGATAAAGCGCTCCAGTTCCCGTCTTGTGGTTACTTTCTTGATTGTAATTGCCATAGTTGTTCAATATTGAGACCACAAAGGTAATGCAAACTGAGAGCAGAACAAAATAAGCTTGCTTATTTTTTATGCCGAGGTACAGCTTGCCTTATTTAAAAATACGTGATAATCTTTAAAATACCGCGTAGGGTGTTTGTAAATTTGCTGTTAGAGGTTGTATATCAGTACCGCTGTGTAGGCAATGTAGCAGAGAATCAGAATGCTTCCTTCCACCCGGGTGATGATGCGTTTCCCGAAAAAGATACCGAACAGCCAAAGCAGGATGCTGGACCCTACGAGTACCCACAAATCGAAATTGGTGATGCCCGTCAGACGCAGTGGAGTGATGGAGGCCGAACAACCCAGTACGAAGAATATATTGAAGAGATTACTTCCGATGACGTTTCCGATGGCTATTTCGGGGTTTTTCTTCAAGGCGGCTACGATGGAGGTGGCGAGTTCGGGTAATGAAGTGCCGCCTGCTACGAGCGTGAGACCGATGATGGATTCGCTGACACCCAATCCGCGGGCTATGCCGCTGGCACCGTCTACAAAGAAATTACCTCCGATGATGAGGCCGGCAAGTCCGCCGAGAATGTATAGGGCGGATTTCCACGCGGGTAACAGCCTGATTTCGTCTTCTTCCTGTAAGTGCTCCTTTTCCGGTTCCTTCATACTTCCATCCCTTTTTGCAATGGCAAAAGTATAACTCAGAAAAATGGTAAAGAAGCATAGCAGCAATAGGCCGTCGGTGATGCTGAGTATGTTCTCCCCACTGCTGTCCAGTAAGACGTCGTTGGCACAAATCAGCAGGGCGAAGGATGAAAGGATGCAAAGGGGTATTTCGCGTTTCAGTGTGTTACGGGTAATGGCTATCGGGGCAAAAAGGGCCGTACAACCCACAATCATCAGGGTATTGAACGTATTGCTTCCCACCACATTGCCAATGGCAATGTCTGCACTGCCTTTGAGAGCAGAGGATATGCTGACGGTGAGTTCCGGTGCGGAAGTGCCGAAGGCAACAATGGTGAGCCCGATGACGATGGACGGTATGTGGAAACGTTTGGCAACGGATGCGGCACCATCTGTCAAACCATTGGCGCCCAAAAGAATGAGGAGCAGTCCTCCGACAAGAAACAATATATCCATAGGCATGTCAATTTTGAGTACAAAGATAATGCAAACCGGATACAGAACTTTCATGTTTGCATGAAAAAGTTATGTCGATTAGGGTAGGAAGTTAAAAACATTCCGTATGTTTGAAGCATTTATTGGGTATATTTGCATAATTAAAGAATCAAATCAAGAAGTTTATATATGAAGGTTATCCGTGCTTTCTGTCTTTGTTGGCTGTTGATGCTGGCAGACGGAGTGTCAGCTCAGTTGGTAGATAAAGTGCTCAGTGTTTTAGGTGAGGATAGTGTGGGGAGTGTCACAGTGGCAAGGACTGACTCCGATTCGATTCAGTTGTCGCTTGTCCGGCAGGAGTTGGAAACAGCCCGGCTGAATGAGGCGAACCTGCGGATGGAAATGGAGCAGATGAAGTTGGCGGGCTATGCGGCCGATTCGGTGAAGCTGGCATTGCAGAAACAACGCATTGATTCGTTGCGGACGGTGACACCGGGTATTCCGGTGGTGGTGGAGAAGGACACTTTGTTCTATCTGTATGCCAAGCGTGGAGGGCATACGCCCCAACAGCGAGCCAAAGATGTAAGCAACGTCATCGAAGCATTGGGCACGCGTTTCAATCTGCGTCCGGACTCTGTTTATTTAGAGAGTACGGATATTGTTACAGACTTGATGTATGGCGAAAAGGTCATCATTTCCTTTACCGATCAGGATGCTTTGTGGGAAAACTGTACCCGCGACCAGCTGGCCGCCAGCAAGAGGCATGTCGTGGTGGACAAACTGAAAGCCATGCAGAAGGAGCATAGCTTGTGGCAGTTGGGTAAGCGTATCTTGTACTTTATCCTGGTGCTTGTGGGACAGTTCTTCTTGTTCAAGTTTACCAACTGGCTGTTCAGAAAACTCAAACTACGCATTCAGAAGCTGAAGGATACCAAGCTGAAACCGATCTCTATTCAGGATTATGAATTGCTGGATACGCAGAAGCAGGTCAACCTGCTGGTGTTTGTTGCCAACCTGGTGCGTTATGTAGTCATGCTGTTGCAGTTGCTGCTGACGGTTCCGTTATTATTCTCCATTTTCCCTCAGACCAAGAGCTTGGCTTATACATTATTCTCCTACATCTGGAATCCTATAAAGGTCATCTTGAATGGAATAGCCGACTATATACCCAATCTGTTCACTATCTTTGTGATATGCTATGCGGTGAAGTATCTGGTCAGACTGGTGCGTTATCTTGCCAATGAGGTGCAGGCTGAACGGCTGAAGATAAACGGCTTCTATCCGGATTGGGCCATTCCTACCTATCATATTGTGCGCTTCTTGCTTTATGCGTTTATGATTGCCATGATTTACCCTTATCTGCCGGGTTCCAAGTCGGGAGTCTTCCAGGGAATCTCCGTGTTTGTCGGCTTGATTGTTTCGCTCGGTTCCAGTACGGTTATCGGCAATATCATTGCAGGACTGGTCATAACCTACATGCGGCCTTTCAAGCTGGGTGACCGCATCAAGCTGAACGATACTACGGGCAACATCATTGAGAAAACACCGCTCGTCACCCGCATCCGTACTCCGAAGAATGAGGTGGTGACCATTCCGAACTCTTTCATCATGTCTTCCCATACGGTCAATTACAGCCAGTCTGCCCGTGAGTATGGATTGATTATCCATTCGGAGGTCAGTATTGGCTACGATGTTCCGTGGCGGAAGACACATCAGCTGTTGATAGAGGCTGCATTGAATACTCCTGGAGTGATAGATGATCCCCGTCCGTTTGTATTGGAGACTTCCCTTCAGGATTATTATCCGGTTTATCAAGTGAATGCCTATATCAGGGATGCCAACAGCCTTAGCCAGATTTACTCTGATTTGCATCAGAATATCCAGGATGCCTTCAACGAAGCAGGCATCGAAATCATGTCTCCTCACTACATAGCTACGCGTGACGGCAGTGAGACGACCATACCCAAGGATGACTTACGGGAGAAAAAGCAGTAAGGGAGCCGGTTATCGTGCCAGTAAAATCTCTGCAAACGGTACGTAGAACATAAACATCCTCCATTCCTTTGTCTGGAAATCATAAGTTTCGATGAAGTCGCCTTCACGATAGCCTGCAAACTGCACGTAGAGTTTCCTTGTCTGCCCGTCCTTGGAGTAGTACATGGCAGCGGAGCGTACGGCGTTGGGGTAGGTGGCGAAAGGCTCTTTCAAGTTTCCGGCAGTAGTATCCCATAAGCAGAATTGCGTATCTCCACCATTGGCACGGGAAACGATATAGCCTCCTTTGCATCGCAGGCTGTTTGGGTTTTCGGGGGATGGTTCCATAATCCGGAAAGGTATCAAGGCTTCGGCCTTGATGGGGTCGTAGCAATGCATCTTTTCTTTGGCGATGTCTATCACGACGGGCGAGAAGGTGTCGTCGCCGTTGTTGGCCGAGAGCAGCATGTGGACGTCGGCTATCACGCCCGGATAGCGTGAGAGGGATTCGGGCTTCAGTCCATCCGGTAATGGTATTTCGGGAGTATGTATCGGTGGCATATTCAACCGGGTATATACCGGATAAGAGATGCTACAGTAGGTGAGGAGCTTATCTCCGGCCATTTCCAGGGAAACAGTGTTGTTGAAGTCCGAGCAGATGGTAATTGCGTTACGTTCTACCGGGTTACACCAATAGTGCATGCAGAGGTCGTATCCGTCGATGAAACTACTGCCGTCTTTCTCCCGTATCCCGCAGAGGATGTTGGTGCCGGGGATGTTGGCGGCAAGGTGGAAATCTTCGTCGTCATGGAACTGGATTACTTCCGATATTTCTTGTGTTACCAGGTCGATACGGGTGATGCCGCGGGGAACGGTCGGTGTGTAAATGGCGTGGGAGTTGGTGATACCGTAGAGATATGGTTCTTCGGGGGATTGTCCGTCGGCTACCGAAATCTGGCCGAGAGGCTGAAGCTGTCCTGCCCGTTCCAGGAACATTTCTACCCGTGAGGCGGGCCAGTGTCCGGGGGCAAGGAAAGTAATGCTGTTGGTGGTTTGCTCCGTGGTAACGGCGCGTGTGTAGCGTGAATACCCTTCGGGAAAGAGAGGATTGTCGGCTATCGGCCAGTAGATGTCCAATATGATTTGGTCGCCGCTCTGCAAGCCGTCGGCTTTGACGGTCACGGCATCACCGGGATTGAAGGTCTTTCCGGCATCGGATATGGTGATATTGGTCACAAAAGCGGGTTGTTTCTCTTTGTCGTCATCACTGCAAGCGGCAAGTAGCAGGCTGATTAGTAGCAGGAAGTGTATCTTCTTCATCATAGTTATGTATTGACAAATGCAAATATAGGGCTTTTTCTTGTATTCCTGCGGATAGGCTTTGTTTTTGTCGTATGAGATGGAAAAATCCTCCTACGAAACATGGTCTTTTGCTTCGTGGGAGGAAAGTGGTTGTTCGGCAGGGCTTCGGGGGAATGCGCCTGCTTGCGTGCCGGCTTGGATTATTTGCTGCGCGTCACCGTGTGCAATACATTCCCTTTCTTGTCAATCATGCGCAGTTCCAGTGTCTTTTTGCTGGCCGATACAATGGAGAAACCCGGTTCGGGGCTGCAGAATACGGTCCCTTCGATGGGCTTCACCTTGCGGGCGAGCGAACCGGCAGAATTGGTGATATAGTCGATGTCGCTGCCTGCCACGCGTACGTGCTGGAAGTTGTGGATGTGCCCGCAGATGTACATATCCACCTTGTGCTTGCGCAGGATGGGATCGAGACGTGCCTGCATATCCGCGCGTTCGCTCTCGTCCTTCGGGGTTTCGGCATAGATGGGATGGTGTCCGGCAACGATAACCCAGTCCTCTTTGGCGGCAGTCAGTACGGAATCTATCCAGGAAAGTTGTTGCTGGTAATCCTGCTTGCAGGCATCGGGATAGGTCTCGCTGTCGTTGCGGTATTTGTCAATCATCGGGGCGGTGTCTACCCAAAGGATGCGGATGGTAGCGCCGTTGTCCTCGAACGTCTTGGTATAATAACGGGCGGGCATGGTCCAGCGGCGGCTGATATTACTGTAGTCGAGCACAGCCTGCGTATTGCCACGGTATTCGTGGTTGCCCAGCAGGGGGAACCAGTCTATCATCAGCTCCGGGTGGCTGTAAATAAGTTCGTAGTTGGTCATCCAAAGCGGGTCGTTCACGCTACGTACGCCTTCAAAGTGGTGTACATCGCCGGTGGCAAGAACGAATTCGGGGCCTACTTCTTCTGCCATTTGTCCCATCAGTTCGGCGATGGGCTTTTGGTCGTAGTAGCCGTTACGGCCGAGGTCGTTGGCTACGTAGAAGTTGAACTTCTTGTCGAAGATGGAGTAATCGGTGATTTGGGCAATGGCTGCGTTGCCGAGTAGGGCAATAAACAGTAAAAGGAATATTTTCTTCATTGTCATTATTAAATTGTTGAGTAGTTAATGTTGATAACTTGTTGAGATAGAATTCGCTGTTTAAAAATTAATCTTCACTCCCGCATTCACTTTCACGCCGTAGTATTCTGCCTGCATGGTACGGTCTTTTGTGCCCTGGTAGTAGCGTAGCGGCTGGTTCAGCAGGTTGTTGGCTTCGGCGTAGAAGGTAGTCTTGAACTTCTTTCCGAAGGTATAGCTGGCGTTTACGTCCATATAGTTCACCTTGTCGTAGTAGCGGTCGTAGAAGGTGCTTTCTCCCATTTCGTCGATGAAATCGGAAGCGAAGTTATAGCTCAGGCGCAGATTCAGACCGCCTTTCTCAAAGTATAGGGAAGCATTTGCGGTATGCTCCGGAGAGCCTGGCATGCTCAAGTCTTTCTCATTCTCGCGACCTTCGAAGTTGAAGTCTTCCACACGGGAGTGGGTGTAGGTGTACGTTCCGTAGAAACCTACACATTTCAGAGCGGGAGCAATGAAGCTGAAGTCGCGCTGGTAGGATAACTCTACCCCTACCAGGTTGGCGTTGCCCGCATTCTTGGGTTGGGTGAAGCGGGTGTAGGTGTTACCCTGGTATTCGTAGTTGGTGCTCACCTGGTCTACGATGAAGTCGTCTATCTTCTTGTAGAAGATGCCGGCACTTATCAGACCGATGCTGCGGAAGTAGTAGTCGGCACTCAAGTCGAAGTTGTAGGAGACGGTAGGTTTCAGCTCCGGGTTTCCGATGGTGATTTCGTTGTCGGAACGCTTGATGTTCACACTGGGCACGAGGGCCGAGTATTTGGGGCGTGACAAGGTTTGGGTAAACGAACCGCGCACTTTGAAGTCATCGTTTACATTCCACTTTACGAGCAGCGACGGCAGGAAGTTGATGTAGCTGTTGCGCTGACGGTCGGTCTTGCTGGTGAGGTCTTCGTCGGCATCGTAGGTGCGTCCCGTATAGGCAAGGTTGGTGTTCTCTATGCGAAGTCCGGTCATCAGTTCCACGTCTTTTGTCAGTTTTTGGTCGAAGCGGAGGTAGCCGGAAGTCACGGTTTCGCGGGCGTTGAAGTTTCCGGCAAGTTCTTCCTGCACCTGCTCTTTCTCAAAGAGGGAAGCGTTGTTCAAGTCTAAAGAGCCGGTGTATTCCTTGCTGGCGTAGATGCCTGCCTGGTATTTGTTGTTGGGCATGAAGTTCTTGTTGGTCTGGTCCACTGTATTTGCCAGGCTGTTCGTCATGAAGGCATCCTCGTCCAGAGGAGAGTATTCGTAGAAGTCCACTTCTTTATCCTTGGTCTTGCGCACTACCTTTGCGCCGAACTTCAGCTTGTTGCCGTTCTTGAGGGGAAGTTTGAAGTTGGCGGAGAACTTCAGGTCCTGCTCCTTGATGTCTTCCTGCTGTTCCGTCAGCTCTTTCAGGCTGAATTCATCGTTCAATGTCATGGTAGAGCCTGTTTTGGGGCTGGCAAAGGGTTGGCGTTCGTCGCTCAGGTCCATGTCGAACTTCTGTTTCTTCAGTTGGAAGTCGATGTAGCGTTCGTTGGGACGTTCTTCGCTGGCTTTGGCATAGCTGGCGTGCCAGTCCATGGAGAGGGCGCCGAAGAGGTGTTCGCCGCCGAGGGCAAAGTCCATGGTGCGCTGGCGTTCCAGGCGGGCGTTACGGTTGTCCGGCGTACCGGCTTTGGTCTGTATGCGTACGGTGGCGTTGCCGTCGGGGTCAAGGTCTTTCAGCGTGGTACGGTAGCGGTTCTCCCAGTCGTTGCGGTTGTTGAAGATGCCTTTGAAGGTCAGTTTGTGGTTGGCATTGATGTCCCAGTCCAGTGCGGCGGAGTAGCTTTGGCGTTCGCGGGTGACGTAGTATTGGCGGATTTGGTAGTCGTTGACGTACGTCTTGCCGTTGTCATCCTGCTCCCATACAAATTCGGTGTCGTAGGAACCAGAAGGTGAGCTCTGATAGGAGGCCGATACAATCAAGCCGAGTTTGTCGTTGAAGAAGCGGTCGCCGTAGGTGAAGCCAAGGTTCAGTTGCGCCTTTTCGCTCACCCAGTTGTAGCCGGTTCCGGCGGTGGCGGCAATGGTACGCTTGTAGGGGGAGTTCTTGGTGACGAGGTTGATGCTGCCGCCGATGGCGTCGCCGTCCATATCGGCGGTTACTACCTTGTTCACTTCGATGGTCTGAATCATGTCTGCCGGAATGAGGTCGAGCTGTACGTTGCGCGTATCGCCTTCGGCAGAGGGAACGCGGTTGCCGTTGATGGTGACGGAGCTGAGGTCGGCACTCGTGCCCCGCACTTGCCCGAAGCGTGCCTCGCCTTGGTCGTACTGCACGTTGATGCCGGAGATGCGTTTAAGGGCGTCACCGATGTTGGAGTCGGGGAACTTGCCTACCTGGTCGGCAGAGACTACATTCGTAATCCCCATGTTGTTTTTCTGTGAGTTGATGGCACGGCGCTGTCCCTGGAAGGCGCCGCCTACCACCACTTCCTGCAACTCCACGCCTTCGTTCAGTACGACGTCTTTTTCCAGTGTACGGCCTGCGGGGATGGTGATTTTCAGTTCTACGGGAGAGTAGCCCACGTAGCTCACCTTTACTGTATAGGTTCCCGGGTCAAGGTTAGAGAAAGTGTAGAAGCCGTTGACGTCGCTCGTCACGCCAGTGTGTAGTTTCTCGATGTAGATGGATGCGCCCGGGAGAGTTTGTTTAGTGGCGTCGATGATGCGTCCACGTACAGTTCCTTGTTTCGTGACATTTACTTTTTCGTCGGCAATGGCCGTATTGACGGTGGCGGTGAATAGGAGTAAGAATAAGAATGCTCTCAAAATCTGTTTCATACTTGTTATTATCTGTTAATAATCTGCGGCAAAAGTATAGGTATGGGATTACGTCTGTCTTACGGAATTTTGAAGAAACGGTAACGATAATATTACAAACCAATTGCAAATGATGCATCAGGGGACGATATAATTATCTTGTATGTACTGAATGACAGATTATAAGATTGGAATATACTTTACTTTTATTTGCTTTAACTGTATATTAAGGCTGTTTACAGGCAATCAACAGCTTTTTCTCATCGGCAAGAGTCGTTGCAAACAGGTATATGTCTCCACCTTCCGCCAGCTTCAGGCGTTTTCGCAACTCGGCTACGCTGGCAGGAAAATTACGTACTGTGAGGTTGGCCTTCTTTTCCGTTCCTATCAGCTTTTTAAGTTCTTTCTTGTTGAGACTGCTGCTATCGGTAATGCGGAACTTGCGTCCGGGAAAGTCCGGTATATACTCGTCGGAAGTATAAAGATGACTGTTGGGGTGCAGTTTCTCTACATTATATATAGATGAAACGCTGCGGAAGGCTCCGGCTTTTAGGATG
>OGLA01000421.1_pt1 | contig 11325 bp, 9 predicted proteins | sample 1572631 | NCBI WGS metagenome assembly OGLA01 (sample SAMEA2582011, study PRJEB24529) | metagenome | biome: Human gut stool | place: China | collected 2011
CGTAAATAAATGCAAATCTTATAAAAAATCCCATAAAATTGTGAAAATTTATAATAACTTACTTCTAAGTAAAACGGTTGCGCAAGTGTTAAACTTAACCCATGTTAAAAACAAGTCAAACTTTTGGGAGGAAAACACTATGAAGAAAAAACTTATTTCAACACTGCTTATGGGTGCTATGGCACTTTCACTGGTAGCCTGTGGAGGAGGCGGCAACAGCGCAGATAAGGATTCCACACAGGCAAAGGCAGCAAAAAGCGGTGACAGCAATACCCTGACGGTATGGTGCTGGGATGCATTTAACATGGATGCAATGAAAGATGCGGCAGCTATTTATGAGAAAGATCATCCGGATGTCAAGATTGATGTGCAGGAGACACTTTCCAATGATGTACAGACACTGGTACAGACGTATGCGATGAGCGGAGAGCTGGATTCTCTTCCGGATATTTTCCTGATGGACGATCAGGTATTTTCCAAGTATCTGCAGAATTATCCGGAAGTATTTGCAGATCTGACCGATTCCGGTATCAACTTTGACGATTTTGCTCCATCTAAGGTTTCTAACTCTGTAGTGGATGGAAAGAATTATGGAGTTCCTTACGACAGCAACACCGTAATCGCATGCTACCGTACCGATTACCTGAAAGAGGCAGGATACACGGTGGATGATCTGACAGATATCACATGGGATGATTTCATCAAAATCGGTGAGGATGTCAAGGAAAAGACCGGTATGCCAATGCTGACAAATGTACAGGGCGAGCCGGACTTACTGAACATGATCCTGCAGTCTGCTGGAATCTCTGTATTTGATGAGAATGGAAAGATTGCGTTAGACGGCAATGAGGGCTTAAAGGAAGCCATGAATGTGTATATTGATCTGGTAAACAAAGGAATCTTACAGGAACAGACCGACTGGTCCGGTTATCAGGGTTCTATCAATAACGGAACTGTTGTGGGAACCATCAATGGTTCCTGGATCTGCTCAACGATTATGTCTACCGATCAGGAAGAACAGAAAGGCAACTGGGCGGTAACCAATATGCCAAAACTGAATGATTATCAGGGAGCAACAAACTACAGTGCACAGGGTGGTTCTACATGGGCAATTTCTTCCACCTGCAAAAATTATGATCTGGCCGTTGATTTCTTTAAGTCCACCTGGGATGGAAGCACAGAATTCTATGATCAGATTTTAACAGACCTTGGTGCAATTGCAACGTATTTACCGGCAGCAGATTCGGATGCTTACAATAAGCCAAGCGAGTATTTTGGAAATGAGGCAATTTACTCCAAGATCGTATCTTACGGAAGTAACATTCCAACCATCAACAAGGGAATTTACTGGAAAGAGGAGAAAGAAGCACTTGGAGTGGCTCTGTCACAGATTATCGGTGGAAAAGCAGATATGGATTCTGCAATCAAAGAGGCACAGAGTACAGTAGAGTTTAATGTCGGACAGTAAAAAGGTCTGAAAGATACCGGCTTGTGGAAACACAGCCGGTATCGCAGATATGAGGCAGGAAAGGATCTATTTATGAAACAGAAATTTACGGGGACGAAAAGAAGGAATATGACCGGCTGGGCATTTTTGCTTCCGGCTACCATACTGATCTTTGCGATGAGTTTTTACCCGATGATCCAGGCGTTTATCCTCTCCTTTAAGAGTGGAATCGGCAACAATCTGGTCTGGTCGGGACTGAGCAATTATAAGCGTCTATTGGGAGACGGTGTGTTTAAGACTGCAATGGTCAACAACTTTGTGTACCTGATCATTCAGGTACCGGTAATGCTGATTCTGGCAATTTTGCTTGCCGTGCTTTTAAATAAGCCGCATTTGAAATGTAAGGGACTGTTCCGTACCGCAATCTTTTTGCCATGCTGTACCGCGCTGGTTTCCTACTCCATTATCTTTAAGACATTATTTGCATATGACGGTTATGTCAACACGGTGCTGTTGCATCTGGGACTGATTCATTCCCGTATCAACTGGCTGGGACAGACAAGTACCGCAAAAGTAATTTTAATTATTGCATTGATCTGGAGATGGACCGGTTACAATATGGTATTTTATCTGGCCGGTTTACAGAATATTGATGGTTCTTTGTATGAGGCAGCAACGATTGACGGAGCGGGACCAGTGAAGACATTTTTCCATATTACACTGCCATTGCTTCGTCCGACAATCCTTCTGACAACGATCATGTCCATCAACGGAACATTACAGCTGTTTGATGAGTCTGTGAACCTGACAGGCGGAGGACCTGCCAATTCAACACTTACGATGTCCCACTATATTTTCAAGACATCCTTTGAGTATAATTCCCAGTTTGGATATGCGGCAGCAATGTCCTATGTGATCTTTATTCTGGTAGCAATTCTGTCCTTTATTCAGATGAAAGTAGGTGATAAGAGATGAGAAAAGTAAAAAATGCAGCAGTATATATCGTTTTGATTCTGGCATCCCTCATCTCAGTATTTCCGTTATACTGGATGATTGCGGCAGCAACCAACAACAGTACCGATATTCTCGGTGGTAAATTGACAATTGGAGCAAATCTGGCCAGCAATCTGACAAACCTTCTGGCGCGTCAGCAGATTGGCAGGGCATTTTCCAATTCTATGTTTTATTCGGTAATTTTAAGTGTGCTTTCCCTGCTGATCTGTTCCATTGCAGGATATGCATTTGAGATTTACCACGACAAGGCAAAAGATGCCCTGATGTCTATTTTGCTTCTTGCAATGATGGTTCCGTTTGCAGCGACACTCATTCCGCTGTTTAAAATGTTTACCGGACTGCATCTGCAAAGTACATGGATCGCTTATGTACTGCCGACGCTGTCCACACCGTTTTTGATCATGATGTTCCGACAGAGCGCACGCTCTTTCCCGACAGAGATCATAGAGGCGGCAAGAATCGACGGACTTGGAGAACTTCAGATTTTCTTTAAAATCTTTATGCCGACCATGAAGTCCACCTACGCAGCAGCCATGACAGTAACGTTCATGAATGCGTGGAACAATTACTTATGGCCAAAGGTTATTATGATGGATGATACCTCCCAGACCATGCCAATGCTGGTTGCAAACCTCTCCAGCGGCTATAGCATTGATTACGGCGTGCTCATGCTTGGGGTACTCATCTGTTCCCTCCCGACCGGCATTCTTTTCCTGGTTTTGCAGAAAAGTTTCGCAAACGGAATTGTGGGAGCTGTCAAAGGATAATATGGCATACCCGATACCGTGGGTTTTCAGGATTTCAATGAAATCGGAAACCCACGGTTTTTATTATTCCTTCCAGACATCAGCAGGAAAATTCTTACATGAATATAGTAATAAAAACTATGTGTAAAAGAAATGAATACAAATACATATTGACAAAGAAACTATATTGCCATATACTGAAAATTGTTTGATAGTCAAACAATTTTCGGTATATGGAGGAAACGTGCATGATAAGCACATATACATCAAAGTTGAAACAACTGCAGATCGGGGATCTGATTGCAAAAATTCCGATCATCCAGGGTGGCATGGGGGTAGGAATCAGCAGAAGCCATCTGGCGGGAGCTGTGGCAAAGGAGGGCGGTGTAGGTATCATTTCTACTGCGCAGATCGGCTACGATGAAGAAGGCTTCGAGAATGATCAGGCAGGCTGTAACTTAAAAGCCATCAAAAAACATATCCGGAAAGCAAAGGAGCTTGCCTGTGGAAACGGACTTGTGGGTGTCAATATTATGGTTGCATTAAAGCATTACAAAGAGCATGTCCGGGCAGCAGTTGCGGCAGGGGCAGATGTGATTATCAGTGGAGCCGGGCTTCCTATGAATCTGCCGGAGCTTGTCAGCAAAACCTGCCGGACAAAGATAGCTCCGATTGTATCCTCGAAGCGTGCAACCCAGCTGATATTGAAGATGTGGGCGCACCGCTATGACCGCACGGCGGACTTTATTGTAGTGGAGGGACCGAAAGCCGGCGGGCATCTGGGGTTTTCCAATGAACAGCTGGCACATATGGATGCCATTAATTTTGACGGAGAGATCCGGCAGATTATCGACTGCAAAAAGGAATACGAACAGCGGTATCAGAAAAATATTCCGGTCATTGTGGCCGGCGGGATATTTGATCAGAAAGATATTTCGCATGCGCTGGATCTCGGCGCAGATGGTGTGCAGATTGCCAGCCGCTTTGTTGCAACCGAAGAATGTGATGCATCGGAGGCATACAAGGAGGCGTATATTCACGCCAGTGAGGAAAATATCGAGATTATCCAAAGCCCGGTCGGTATGCCGGGACGTGCATTGCGCAATAAGTTTATCGATCGTGTAAAGCGCGCAAAGCTGCCAATCAGTAAGTGTTACAACTGTCTGGAAAAATGCAGTCCGCAGAAAGTTCCTTACTGTATTACGAAAGCGTTGATCGATGCCGTGCGTGGGGATGTGGAAAACGGTCTGGTATTCTGTGGGGCGAATACGGGACGGATTCACGAGATTACTACGGTACATCATCTGATGCAGGAGCTGGCTGGAGATCTACAATAAAAATGGTTTGTGTGATTTTTCCTTGGAATCAAAGAATTCCTGTAGTAAAATAAGAAGTAAAGCAGTAATGCAGATACGGGAAAACAGGAAAGAAGGAGAACACGCAGCATGACGGTGGCCGCACACGGTGGGGATATTTATCAAAATCAGATCACATATGATTTTTCTGTAAATACCAATCCGCTGCCGCTGCCGGAGATATTGCAGAAACGGATGGCGGAAGCGGCGGTTCACAGCAACCGTTATCCACAGTATGACAATGTGCTGTTGCGGGAACGGCTTGCAGCACTTTATGGTTTTTCAACAGAAGAAGTAGTGTGTGGCAACGGAGCATCCGAATTATTTGTTGCGATTGTGCATGCACTGCGCCCGAAGCGGGTGGGCATTTTGGCTCCTTCTTTTTCGGGATATGCCTGGGCAGCTCAGACAGTGGGAGCCGAGGTATGCAGTATCCCGTTGCAGGAAGAAAATAATTTTGCCATGGACATGGCACAGATGGAGTCATTGTGCAGGCATCTGGATGGAATCAGCTTATTATTTTTGGCGAATCCAGCGAATCCGGCGGGAAACAAAATGGAAGCGTCTCTTTTGGAGACGCTTCTTGACGTGTGTGAAAAGAAACAGATTACTGTGGTGCTGGACGAATGTTTCATTGCATTCACGGGGACGGAAGGATATGTTTCCTGGATCCGGAAATATCCGCATCTGATTGTCGTGCGGGCATATACAAAGATCTATGCGATTCCGGGAATTCGGCTGGGGTATCTGCTGGCGCAGAAAGATATCTGTGAAAAAATTGCGCATCAGCTGCCGGAGTGGAATGTATCTGTGGTTGCGCAGCGGATCGGCATGGATATTCTGGATGATTCGCTTCCTGGTTGGAGTCGTAGAAAGTATCTGAAGGATACGATTGAGCTGATTCAGGAAGAAAAGCACTTTTTAAAACACGAGTTAACAAAAATATTTGGAGATCAAATGAAAATTTTTCCTTCTGAAGCTAATTTTTTGTTGCTGAAAACACAAATTCCACTGTACAGATTATTGCTGGAAAGAGGAATTCTGATCCGAAACTGCGCAAACTATACAGGACTGGGACAGGACTTTTACAGAATTGCCGTAAAAGGTCATCCGGAAAATGTACAACTGATTGAGGCATTGCTGGATATAAAGAAGAAAGGGGAAGAAAAACGTTATGGAAAACATTGAATATGTTCTTCCGGGAGAGATTGAAAAACGAAGTTTTGCCATCATAGGGGAAGAACTAAAGGAGCGTGGTATCGTGCTTCCACCGGAGCAGGAGCCGGTGACAAAGCGCGTGATCCATACAAGTGCGGATTTTGATTATGCAAAGACGATGACGTATTCTCCCCATGCCGTGCAGATTGCCAAAGAACTGATTGCAGGTGGCGCTGACATTGTCACGGATACCAATATGGCGCTTGCAGGCATCAACAAAAAACGGTTAGCGGAATTCGGAGGAACGGTGCACTGTTTTATGGCGGACGAGGATGTGGCGCGGGAGGCAAAGACACGGCAGGTGACACGTGCGACGGTCAGCATGGAACATGCAGCACATATTGACAAACCTGTAATTTTTGCCGTGGGAAATGCGCCGACGGCATTGATTTCACTCTATGAACTGATGCAGAAAAGTGATTGGCGTCCTGCATTTATTATTGGAGTTCCGGTGGGATTTGTAAATGTAGAGGCGGCAAAAGAACTGATTTTAAAAACAGATGTGCCGCATATTGTCAACCGCGGTAGAAAAGGCGGCAGCAATGTAGCGGCAGCAATCGTAAACGCACTGTTATATCAGATCCGGCCGGTATAAAGGAAAGAAGGAGGCGTATCTGGTGTGAGGTACGGATTTACAACCGGCAGCTGTGCTGCCGCTGCTGCAAAGGCTGCGGCATATATGCTTCTGACGGGAAAAATAAAAAACTGTATAACGATTGAGACCCCAAAAGGAATTCCATACACCGCGGAAGTGACGGATATCGTGCGCGGGGAATTTCAGGTTTCCTGCGCTGTGGTCAAGGATGGCGGCGATGATCCGGATGTGACCAGCGGAAGTAAAATCTGTGCCACGGTCACCGCGGACAACCGTGGGGATGGAGAAAAAGAACTTCTGCAGATTGACGGAGGAAAGGGTGTGGGCCGTGTGACGAGACCCGGGCTGGATCAGCCCGTAGGCAATGCCGCAATCAATCATGTGCCGCGGGAAATGATCACCCGGGAAGTGCAGGAAGTGTGCCGGATTTGTGATTTTCACGGAACACTGCATATTCTGATTTCTGTGCCGGATGGGGAAGCACTTGCAGAGCGTACGTTTAATCCAAGACTGGGGATTGTCGGGGGAATCTCAATACTGGGGACGACAGGAATTGTGGAACCGATGAGCAGTCAGGCACTTAAGGAGACCATCCGTGTGGAACTCCGCCAGCAGCGTGCAGAAGGGCAGACCATTGCGGCAGTTTCACCGGGAAATTATGGATTGGATTTCATGCAGCAGACCTATGGATATGATCTTGACCGCAGTGTGAAATGCAGTAATTTTATCGGTGAGACGATCGATATGGCGGCGGAACTGGGATTTTGTGCAATGCTTCTGACCGGACATATTGGAAAACTGATTAAGGTGGCGGGAGGCATTATGAACACCCATTCCCATGAGGGAGATTGTCGGATGGAACTTTTAGCGGCAGCCGGCATCCGTGAAAATGTATCTTTAGAATGTTTAAAGAAGATTTTAGATTGCGTCACAACCGAGGAAGCACTTGCGTTTATTGATGCCGAAGGTAAAAAAGAAGAGGTTATGGAAGATATCATGGAAAAAATTGATTTCTATCTGAAAAAACGTGCGGCCGGTCGGTTACAGATTGCTTGTATTGTCTATTCCAATACTTACGGGCTGCTTGGGATGACTGCAAAAGCAGAAGAATTACTCAGGAGGTTGCTATGATTTATTTTGTCGGAGCAGGAAGCGGGGCACCGGATCTGATTACTGTGCGGGGAATGCGTCTGCTGCAGAAAGCAGATGTCATCATCTATGCCGGTTCGCTGGTCAATCCACAGCTTCTCGATTATGCAAAAGAGGGCTGTGAGATTCATAACAGCGCCAAAATGACACTTGAAGAGGTTATTTCGGTGAAGGAACAGGCAGAAAAAAATAATTTAATCACGATTCGACTTCATACGGGAGAACCCAGTATATACGGAGCGGTGCGGGAACAGATGGATATTCTCGATCAGAAGGGGATTGCGTATGAGAGTTGTCCGGGTGTGAGTGCCTGTTTTGGAGCAGCGGCATCGCTGAATCTGGAATATACCCTTCCGGATGTGTCACAGTCACTGATCATCACCCGGATGGCCGGAAGGACGGCGGTACCGGAAAAGGAGAGTATTGAGAGTTTTGCCGCACACCATGCTTCCATGGCAATTTATCTGAGTACCGGAATGCTGGAGGAATTATCACGGCGCCTTGTAAATGGCGGATATGAGCCGGATACACCTGCGGCACTGGTGTACAAGGCAACCTGGTCGGACGAGGAAGCATATATCTGTACTGTGCAGGAGCTGCCGGAGGTGGCAAAGAAACATAATATTACAAAAACCGCTCTGGTGCTGGTCGGGGATGTAATATCAAATCAGCATTATACGCGCTCCAGACTCTACGCACCGGATTTTACAACTGAATTCCGCAAGGCAAAAACACCAAAAAACGCAGAAGACGATAGATTAATGCGTGACACGGATGCGGGAAAGGAGTTACCGGAATGATCCTGTATATGACCTGGTTTTCGGAACGTGGAAGAGAGCTTGCGGCACGAATCGCGGAACTTTCACTTTCTGTTTCGTATGGATTTTGGCAGAGCCGTTACGGTGGTCACCCTGCGGTTTCAAAGATACAGATAAGAGAAAGAGGAAACCGGTCACTTCCGGATTTTCTGGAAGAGGCTTTTGCACAACAGTTTCCCGTGATTTTCATTGGAGCTCTCGGGATTGCCGTACGGGCCATCGCACCTTTGATCCGCCACAAAACCGTGGACAGTCCGGTACTGGTGCTGGATGAGGCCGGACAGTTTGTGATTCCGGTGCTGTCTGGACATCTGGGTGGTGCCAATGAACTGGCGCAGCAGATCGCAGAATCATTGCATTCCGCTGCGGTTGTGACGACGGCAACAGACGTGAATGGGCTTTTTGCCGTTGATGTGTTTGCAAGAAAAAATGGCCTGCGGGTGTGTAACCCCGAAGCGATCCGGCATGTGTCCGGAAAACTGTTACAGGGCGAAATCATTGTGATGGCGGTAGATCCGGCATGTATGTCCCCGGAGGAGGTGGCAAAATTACAGCCGCCAAAGGAAGTAAAGCTGATTTCGTGGAACGAAGCACAGGCGGAACATGCTGTGGATGTGTGGATTACAAAAAAAGAGCCACAGGAAGACCGTAAAACGCTTGTTTTAGCTCCGAAAACAGCCGTACTTGGCATGGGATGCAGAAAAAATAAAAGTTATAACGAGATAAAACAAATGATAAAAACATTTGTGGATAGCAGAAAAATAGACCTGGATGATATCTATGCCCTGGCATCGGTTGATGTGAAGGAAAAAGAACCCGGTCTGCAGGAACTGGCACAGCATTTGCGGGTACCGTTTGTCGTTTTTTCTGCCGGAGAACTGAAAAAAGTGCCGGGTGATTTCACCGCATCCGCGTTTGTGGCTCAGACAGTGGGAGTGGATAATGTGTGTGAGCGTGCTGCGGTCGCTGCAGCAGACGGAGGTAGTTTGCTGATACATAAGCAGGCTATGGATGGCGTGACAATTGCCGTGGCAAAACGGGAGAAAATCGTATTGCAGTTTGTGTGAGACGAAAGGAAGGAGAAAGAAATGAAACACCGGATTTATGTGGTCGGTATGGGACCGGGACAGGAAAATATGATGACGCAGGAAGCCATGCAGGTGTTAGAAGCCAGTGATGTGATCATCGGTTATACCGTATATCTGAAATTGCTTGGGGAACGGTTCGGGTGCAAAGAATTATTGTCTACACCGATGCGGCAGGAGCGGGAACGCTGCCAGATGTGTTTCGAGAAGGCAAGAGAAGGCAAAAAAGTGGCATTGATCTGCAGCGGAGATGCCGGAATTTACGGGATGGCATCCCTGATGCTGGAAATCGGAAAATTATATGATGATTGTATCATTGAAGTAATTCCAGGAATAACAGCAGCAAGCAGCGGTGCGGCAGTGCTTGGGGCTCCTCTCAACCATGATTTTTGCGTGATCAGCCTGAGTGATCTTCTCACCCCATGGGAGAGGATTAAAAAGCGGCTGATTGCAGCGGCAGAGGGAGATTTTGCAATGGCAATTTATAATCCGTCGAGCCATAAACGGGCAGACTATCTGGAGCGTGCCTGCAGAATTCTGATGGAACACGGGGTGGAACCGGAGCGTGCCTGTGGGTATGTGGAAAATATCGGACGCGATGATACGAAAGCCGTAACACTTTTCATGGAGGAACTGGTGCATACACCGGTGAACATGTTTACCACGGTATTTATCGGGAATTCCCAGACAAAAATTATTGACGGAAAGCTTGTGACACCGAGAGGATACCATATATAGCAGCAGAAAACGGGGAAGAGGAATAAGATGGCAGAGAAAGTGTTAATTTATGCGGGAACAACGGAAGGTCGTCTTCTCGCACAGGAACTTTCACGGGCACATATTGCCTGTGATGTGCATGTAGCAACCGAATACGGTCAGATGGTCATACCGGAACTTGCCGGTGTGAAGGTCTGTGTAGGAAGACTGGACGTAGAGGAAATGCGCGCCCTGCTGAAAAAAAACGGACAGAACAACTATGCGGCAGTCGTGGATGCTACGCATCCGTTTGCCACAGAAGTGTCTGCCAACATCCGGGAGAGTACAAAAGGAAGTGGAATTCCATATCTGCGGCTCCAGCGGCGAATGGACGATGGAATCTGTAGCATACCGGAAAACGAAGGCATGAAAGAGCGCGCTGGAACCGTGCATGTGTTTGCCGATTATGAAAGCTGTGTCCAGGCACTTACGGACACATCCGGAAACATTCTTCTGACAACCGGAAGCAAAGAGCTGGCGGTATTTGCACCCCTGAAGGAGCGTTTGTTTGTGCGTGTGCTTCCCGGATTGGAGAGTATCGGTCTCTGTGAAAAGGCGGGTATCCGCGGAAAGCAGATTCTTGCGATGCAGGGCCCGTTTTCGGAGGAAATGAATCTGGCAATGATCCATCAGTTTTCGATCCGCTATCTGGTTACAAAAGCCAGTGGTGCGCACAGCGGATTTCAGGAAAAACTTGCGGCAGCACAGAAGGCAGGGATTACGGCATGCGTGATCGGAAAACAGGAACAGGAGCAGGGAATGTCTTATGCACAGGTAACCGAAACACTTTCCCGTCTGCTTGGACATACGATTTCCGGTCGTCCGGAGGTGGAAATTTCCCTGATTGGCATCGGTATGAGTGCAGCGACACTGACACAGGAAGCAAAAAGAGCGCTGGAAGAGTCTGATGTGGTTTTTGGGGCAGAACGGATGCTCGAAGTGGTGGAAAACAGTAAGGAAACCTATCCTTTCTATCTCGCAAAAGATATTTTACCGGTTTTAAGACAAAAGGAATCCCAAATGGATGGCCAGAAACTGAAAGTCTCCATATTATTTTCCGGAGATACTGGATTTTACAGTGGAACAGAAAAAATAAAAACAGAATTAAATAAAAATAATTACAAAAAAATTCGTATTTTTCC
>OGLA01000422.1_pt1 | contig 11305 bp, 4 predicted proteins | sample 1572631 | NCBI WGS metagenome assembly OGLA01 (sample SAMEA2582011, study PRJEB24529) | metagenome | biome: Human gut stool | place: China | collected 2011
TGGGATATCTCCTTCACAATATTTGATACAGTCCTGATAACCATAGTACATCGGGCAGAAAATATCTGTAAATTCACTGGTACGTGCCTGCTCATATTGTACGGCACGGGTCTTGTCCTCATTTTTAATCCATGTATAACATTTTTCGAAATTAGGTCCCATACCGGCCTCATTGCCTAATGACCAGAAAATGATGGACGGATGGTTGTAGCTACGTTGTACATTGCGTTGGTTGCGTTCCAAATGTGCTTTGGCATAGATCGGGTTCTTGGCCAATGTCTTGTCACCATATCCCATTCCGTGAGACTCTACATTCGCTTCAGCTACCACGTAGATGCCATATTGGTCGCAGAGGTCATACCAACGGTTGTCGTCCGGATAGTGACAGGTACGTACGGCATTGATATTAAGCTCTTTCATTACTTTGATGTCCTGCAACATGCGCTCGATAGAAACTACATATCCGCCGTCCGGATCCATTTCGTGACGGTTGGCTCCCTTGAACAGGACAGGCTTGCCGTTTACCAATACCTGCGCATTCTTCAGTTCAATTTTACGGAAACCCACTTTTATGGGAATAACCTCGCCACTGCCTTGCAAAGCAGCACGTAATGTATAAAGATACGGAGTTTCCGCTGTCCATTTGTGCGGATTGTCAAGGTTCATTACAGCAACCCCGTTACCGCGTACAGTTGCCGTTGCCACCTGCTTGCCTTCGGCATCCAATAGCTCCAAGGCAGTATTACCGTTACCTTTCAGACTGACTTCCACACGCAAAGAACCATTTTTGTAGTCAGCATCCAAATCCGGAGTGACACGGACATCCTCGATACGTTTCTTATCACGGGCATACAGATAGCAGTCGCGTCCCACTCCGCTATAACGGAAGAAATCCTGATCTTCAAGATATGTACCGTCGCACCAGCGGAACACCTGAAAAGCTATCAGGTTCTTCTGTCCCGGTTTCAGGTAAGAGGTGAGGTCGAATTCTGCCTCCAGTTTGCTATCCTCGCTGTAACCTACATACTTGCCGTTCACCCACAGGTACATATTGGAAGTCACCGAACCGAAATGAGCTATAATGTCCTTACCTTTCCAGGTAGCAGGCACTACAATCTCCCGGCGGTATGAACCGACATGATTGTCCACAACAGGCACTTGCGGCGGATTATTCTTGAACTGATTGCGCCAGGCATATCCGGTATTCACGTAGATAGGGGCGCCGAAACCGTTCAGTTCCCACATACCGGGAACGGCCATATCGCTCCATCCCTTGTCGTTGAACCCCACTTTCCAGAAATCCGTGGGACGGGCATCGGCATTCTTCACCCAGAAGAATTTCCAGATACCGTTCAGAGTCATGTAATTGGAAGAATGTTCTTTTGCTCCACGAGCCGCAGCATCTGCCGACTCATAGGCAAAATAGTTGGTGTGCATCGGAGCACGGTTCACGGCATTCACTTCAGGGTTTTGCCATTCAGTGAAGGACTGTGCGCTTGCGGCAATGGCAAAAGTCGCAAGCAGTCCGGTAATGAAATGTTTCTTCATGGTAAATAGTTTATAAAAATTAGCAACGGCATACAAGCAGAACCGGTATGCCGTCACAAAGATACGCCTATCCTATAATTAAAAGGAAGAATAATCGTTCAAAAAAGGCTGAATTTAATTCTTTAAATAAGTGTTCATAACTAGTTCACATAATTAAATAGGTGACTAAATGGGAATTTATTTTGATTGAGTACTTATCCGCAAACGATAGACTCCGAACGAACGAGGCTGAAGCTCCAGGCTCAGAGAACGGGAAGCCACCTCCACCGGACGAATACGTGGAACAATAGCCTCCTGCTCCAGTGTATTCTTGGCTTTCCAGTCATCACTTTGCAAATAGGTGCAGGAACCCGAGACAAGCTGCCGCTTCTTCAATCCGCTGAACTCTATCTGTACCTTCTCCGATCTGCTGCCCGCATTGACAAGCTTCAGAATTACTTCTCCCGTAGGAGCATCCAGCACTGCCGATGCATAAAGGCTGTCCCGCCCCGTCACGGGTTTTCCGTCCATTTGCAGGTTCAGCACATCTGTTCCGGCATTCATACCGTACATCTGCTGTACGTAATAGTTGGGAGTCCGCATCATACGGAGATTGTCGAACCAAATCAAATCGGGATTCCACTGCCAGGCATCCACATGGGCAAACAACGGAGCATAGGTAGCCAGGCGCACCACATCGGCATTACGTTCCAGTCCCGTCATAAAAGCTGCTTCGGACAGTGCCGCCAAGAAATTATTGGCTTTCCCGGTGGGGTGGACATGCGATGCATATTCACCGGCAAAGACTTTCGGTCCTTTACGGTCATAGTCATCATAGCGGGCAGCATTGGCAAAGAACCAGTCGGGAGCCATATAATAATGCTCGTCCACCAAATCCACCCCGATGCGTTTCATTTCGGGCCAGAGGTAATCGAACTTGTCCCCATCTGCACTCGGACCGGAAGAACCTACAATCTGCATATCGGGATATTCCGCACGGATGGCTTTCGTGAACACTTCCAGACGCTCGGGATAGACTTCCCCCCACTGTTCATTGCCGATGGCAATCATTTTCAGACCGAACGGTTCGGGATGTCCCATATCGGCACGCACCTTTCCCCACTTGGAGGTTGCAGCACCGTTGGCAAACTCGATGAGGTCGAGGGCATCCTGCACGTACGGGCCGAGTTCTCCAAGGGGAACCACTTCGTTGCTTTCGTATTGGCAGGACAGCCCGCAGCTCAGTACCGGCAGAGGCTCTGCACCGAGGTCTTCACTCAGCAGGAAATATTCGTAAAAGCCAAGTCCGTAACTCTGGAAATAATCCGGGAAAGCTTTATGCTTGAATGTATAGTTCCAGCGATTTTCGTTCAAAGGACGGTTCTCTACCGGACCCACGGAATTCTTCCATTGATAACGGGTGGCAAGGCTGTTGCCTTCGATGATACAACCGCCGGGAAAACGGAATACTCCGGGATTGAGGTCATAGAGGGCTTGTACCAAGTCGGCACGCAATCCATTCTCACGCTTCTTCCAAGTGTTCACCGGGAAGAGAGAGATGTGGTCCATATCTACCGTACCCTCCGTCTGCAACACAACACGCAGACGCGAGCGAACATCGGTAAAAGGAGCTTTCAGCACAGCCGTCAGCTTCTGCCATTCACTGCCTTTCACTTCCAGTTCCTTCTTCAGGAGATTCTCTCCGTTGGAATTCACCAGTTCGACGGAAAGCTTCATTGGTTTGGTATCCGGCGTACGGACATAGGCGGAGAAACGGTAATCTTCTCCTTTTTTCAGGCCGATGCCACGATAACCTTCATTATCCAGTCCGGCACGCAAAAGACAGCCGTCATTGGTAATGCGCACATAATGCGGATTGCGGTCGAAGCAGGGCCGCTCGTCCTGTACCGTCACCTCGCCGAAAGGTATCCACCCCACCAGCGGCTGCGGGAACTCAAAAGAGCGGTTCTTTACCAGTTCGGCATACAAACCACCGTCCGCACCGAAATTAATGTCTTCGAAGAAGATTCCATACATGGCAGGATTTATCCGAGCCGTCGGTTTTGATACATCAACAGTCATCACATGCTGTTGCGCCTGCATGCCAAGAACAACGAACAATGTCAATAGAAATAAAAGTCTTTTCATGGTTTTAATCTGTTTATAACGATAGCATAAGCTAAATTATGACGACATACTTACCTATTCTACATCAATCCTATTTACCGGCAACCATACATCCATCTTGCCCTCACCCCGGTGTGCCCATGCATAATAAGGTATCAGGGTCAGCGTCACATCTCTGGTTGCCAACTTTCCGGCAGCATCAAAACCAAGAGCCTGCACTTCTGTGGTAATTTCGTTGATGCCATACAGCAGTTCGGGCTTCTCCGTCACCTGGAATTTCGGATGACGGTTCAGGATGATATTCTGTATATTAAAATCATTATCGGCCCACTCGGCACAATAAACGATAGGACCACGCTCAACGGCCACCCGTCCACGGTCGGCAACCACTTTTTCATTGGCTTTCACCACACGGGGTTGCATGTCGAAATGCACCTCTACCACATCCCCTTTCTTCCACTTCCGGTCTATCCGGAGATAGCCTTTACGAAGTTCACCGGTCACCTCCTCGCCATTCACCAATACACGATAGCCCAACTTCAGGTCGTCGGCATACGAATAAAGGTCACTCGGAAGTACACTGCCGCGCACCCAACCCGGAATACGGATATTCATCGTAAACGGCAGGTTGCCCTGAGCCACCTTCACACGAATATCTCCGTTCCAGGGGTATCCGGTTTCCTGCTCCAGCACCACTTTCTTTTCATTCAACTTCAGCTCGGCACGGTTGGACAAGAAAAGGTTGACGTACACCTGATTGTCTTTCACGGCATACACATATCCCGGCAAAGAAGGAATGAACCGGCTGATGTTGCTAGGACAGCAGGCACAACCAAACCACGGCTGGCGTGTAATCGTATGGTCGGCATTAAAGTGATACTTACCATCGCAAGACAACGGATTGGGATAGAAGAACTTACCTCCGTCCAATGAAACGCCGGAGATTAATCCGTTGTAAAGCGTACGTTCCAGCACGTCGAAATACTTGGAATCGCCATGCAGCAGAAAGAGGCGGTAATTCATGTAAACATTGCCGATGGCGGCACAGGTCTCATTGTAGGCAGTCAGATTCGGCAATTCATAGTTATCACCGAAAGCTTCGCCCGCATGACGCGCACCGATACCGCCGGTAATATATATCTTCTTGCCGACGATATTCTCCCATATCTTGTCGATAGCCTTGATGTAGGAGCTGTCACCCGTAATGGCAGCCACATCAGCCATACCGGAATACATGTAACCAGCACGTACGGCATGTCCCACTGCCTCTTCCTGCTCCAGTACAGGCTTGTGCGACTGCAAATAGATGTCCTTGCGTGCCGTAGTGCCGCGCGCGTCGAGGAAGAACTTGGCCTGGTCGAGATATTTCTTATCTCCTGTCACGGTATAGAGGCGTACCAATGCCATTTCGGCAATCTGATGTCCGGGAATCACACGCTTCTGTCCGGGGCCTTCACCGATATTCTTGCATACGCAGTCGGCATAACGGATAGCTATATCCAGGAAGTTCCGCTTGCCTGTAGCTTGATAATAAGCCACAGCCCCTTCCACCATGTGACCCAGATTATAGAACTCGTGGCTCAAATTCTCCACCTCCGACCAGCGTTCCGGCCCCGCCCAATCGTGCGGATGCTTGGGGTTCATGGTACGTGCGGTGTAAAGATACCCGTCCGGTTCTTGGGCGGCGGCCACTATGACCAATACGCTGTCGATATATTCTTCCAGTTTCTTGTCCGGGTAAGTCTGCAAGGAGTAACTTGCACCTTCAATCGTCTTATAGACATCCGTATCGTCAAAGGAGAAGCCTCCCACCTTATACTCATCACTGGGATGAGTAGCTTTCACAAAGTTTTCATAACGTCCCGTTTCCTCACACTTACTGAAAGCCAACGGGATGGTTACCTCGCGGCTTGCCTTCAAGCGTTGTCCCCAGAAACTGTCCGTCACCTTCACTGAAGTGAAAGGAACCGGGTCGATGGGATAACCGGAATGCAAAGTCTGTTGCTTTTGTGCCGACACACTGCCGGTCATGGCTGCAACAAGTGCCAAAGTCAATAATAGTTTCATATCTTTTAAGTTTTTAAGTTCCCACGCACGGAATTACACGGATTTATCCTTATTTCCCCTTATTCTCATGGATACGTATCACCGTAAACGAATAGGCAGGCAAGGTATAAGGAAACTCCGTACCGCCGATGTCGAAGGTGGAAGTCACGGAACGTGCCTGCTTGTCTTTCGGGTCACCCGTCAGGAGCGTCTTCACTGCCGAGGGATTCTGCAAGTCGATGCCCTTCAGCTTCACTGTAGAGGAAACCTCTACCGGAAGCAGGTTCACCAGCTTTACGATATGGTCACCCGTGGCCTCATCCTTTACCACCGAAATGCCGACGCGCTTGCGGACAGCCTCTTGCCCATTATTCAGTGTGACGTGCGAGGTGATGTACTGCGTACCCGCATTCTGTCCGTACATCTGCTGTGTGTAGTAGCCCACGGTAGGCTTCACTTCCGTGTTATTGAAATAAATCAAGTCGGGATTCCACTGCGTATGGCCTTCCTTCGCCAGCAACGGGGCGTACGAGGTCATCTCCACCACATCGGCATTACGTTCCACCGAAGTCAGATAGAGAGCTTCTGCCAACGCTGTCTCTATGTTGTTGGGACGTCCGGGCAGGTGGGCGGCATATTCGCCCAGATAGACCTTGGACTTGGTACGGTCATAACGGTCGTAGTAGTCCTGGTTGTGAATCATCCAGCCCGGATCCACGTAATAGTGTTCGTCCACCATGGGCACGCCCAGTTCCGTGGCAAGGCGCCAGCCCTCCGCATAGTCCGTGCCTTCGTAGAAGGGACCTACAGTGCCGACAACCGTAATTTCGGGATGCTTCTCCCTGACAGCCTTGTATATCATGGCAAAGCGCTCCTCAAACACTTCGGTAATCATATCCTCGTTGCCGATGCCGATATACTTCAGATTGAAAGGCTTGGGATGGCCTGCCTCGGCACGCTTTCTGCCCCACACGGTGCGGTGCGCATCGCCGTTGGCATACTCTATCAGGTCGAGCACATCCTGGATATAGGCAGGCATCTCTTCCATCGGGATGCCACCCTGCTGGCCGTAGCGCATCAGTTCCTTGTTGGCCCCTTGCGGACAATTGTCGGCATAGTGCGTGTGTGTACCCGAATTCTGGCACGGCACGCCCGCTGCCAATACCGGCAAAGGTTCGGCACCTATATCTTCGCAGAAGCGAAAGTACTCGAAGTAGCCCAGTCCGCGTGTCTGATGATACCCCCACAGATTGCGCAACGGCTTACGCGCTTCGAGCGGTCCGATAGAGCCTTTCCAGTCATAGATATTATCAATGCCGTCGCCATGAGCCACGCAGCCGCCGGGGAAGCGGACGAAGCGTGGATGCAGGTCGGCAAGCGTCTGCGCCAGGTCGGCACGCAAGCCGTTCTTATGGCCCTTGAATGTATTTTGCGGAAAAAGGGAAATCATATCGAGATGCAGTGTCCCCACCGTCTGCGGCTGGAGCGAGAGGACGGCGGCACGCACGTCGGCATTCGCCGTCAGCACCGTCTGCTGTTTCTTCCACTCTTTGGAGGACACATTGACGGAAGAGCGGGCAATCTCACGGCCCGTCTGGTCGAGCAGGCAAACAACCACCTTGCCTCCCTTGCTGCCCGGTGCCACGCGGGCGAAGAGAGAGAAATCGTACTTCTCCCCTTTCTTCAAGCTGATGCCGTCGAAACCGTCGTTCTGCAATGTCACTCCGGGACGCGCCTCCAATACGGCATAATGAGGGTTATTGGGATGAATGGGGTCGGCAGCGGCAATGGTAACGGCAGCCGAAGTATTCCCCTCTTTCACCGCCCAGGCATATGTGCCGTCCCAACCTTGGTGTGAACCGTCCTTAGACGAATATTCGAAGTCGCGGTTCTGTACCAGCTCGGCATACAGTCCTCCATCCGCAGCATAGTTGATGTCTTCGAAGAAAATACCTATCAGATGCTTGCTGATGGGTTTTGCACATTCCGTCTCCACTTCGATAGTCGCCTCCACCGGTTTCAGTCCGGCAAAACGTACGGGGTCTTGCTCGGTACGTTCGGCATGGAGTGCCTGGCGGTACTTCTTATGCTCTGCAAAGGAGATGACACGCTGCACCGTGGCATACGGTACACGCTGCATCCAACCCTGCTGTACGGTACCGTTCAGCAGAACCTCCTTCCGCACGTTAGGATAGACCTCCGCCGGCCGGTATTCGGCAAGGCGAGAACGGTCAAAGTATTTCTGCGCTTTCCATTGCAGCAAGTCGGGAGACTCGACGTATGCAAGGGAGTTTCCGCTTTCCGTCAGTTCCCAGATACAGTGCCAACGGTCGTCGGCACGGGTCTGCATCAAGTGCGGTTTCAGCATCCGCTTCATTTGCCCCCAGGGGCCGAAGTCCGAGTTGACAAAAGAGTTGCCGTCTGCCACGCTGAACCATCGGTTGCCATTGGGACTCCAGGCTAGTTTCAGACCGCCACTGCCGTCGGCATGGGAGTAGGAAAAGAGGTAGACTGAATCGGGTTCATTCGCCACTCCATTCGTTATAGCCTGCAAAGGAACGGTCAGTGTCAAGAACAGACACAAGGACAATAATTTCAAGAATCTATTCATGGTATTAAGTCGGTATTAATCATTTACATTTAGTTCGATAGTCACAATCAGCCGTATTCTGAATGCCATTCAGTCGTATAGTGAATGCCATTCAGTATACGACTGAATCAGGACAATTATAGACCTCTGATAATCAAAGATTTGCAAAAGGAGTAATCCGTTATGATATATCATTACAAAACAAGGGTTGCTCCATGCCTTCTTTATTCCACGATTACCGCCCCTCCCTGCGGCTGAACCGTGAGTTGCAGAGAGCCGTCAGCCTTTATCCTCTGTAGCTTTAATTGAGGCTGCATCTTCTTGTCATCACTATACAGAGACACCTCTTGTCCTGCCAGCATAGGAAGGTCAAGTTTCAGTTTCAACGGTTCCACCGTTGCATTGGCAGCGGCTATGTACCACGTGTTTCCATGACGGCGGGCAAGAACAATATATCTCCCCGGATAGCCGTCAATGAAACGGGTCTCGTCCCAAGTAGTGGGCACTTGTTTCATAAAGTCGAGGCAGATTTGCGGAGCATCCGTCAGGTTATTAGGTGCCAAGGCGAAGTTCTGGATAGGATTTTGAAACAGCACTGCCGTTGCCAGCTGAAAGATGTCCGTGGTGCGGCGAATAGTTCCACCATCGTTGCTGCGGTTCAAACGCTTGTTCAGGAACACACCGCCAAACTCCATGCATCCCACAGCATTGCGGATGAAAGGGTGCAGCGTGGCATTGAACGCCTCGTTATCACAGAAATGCTGACTAAATACCAGATTCTCGGAAGCCAGCACCGCCTCGCTGCCTACGTAATTGGGATACATCCGTTCCCAGCCGCGAGGCAAGGTACAGCCGTGGAAGATAACCATCAGACCGTGGTCGTCGGCATCGCTCAGAATCTCCTCGTACAAACGCAGGGTCTCTTGCTTGTCACCGCCGAAGAAGTCTACTTTGATACCCTTCACACCCTGGCTTTGCAACCAGCGCATCTCTTGCTTGCGGGCAATGGAGTTATCCATCCGGTTGACGGGACTCTGCTCTATATCGTTCCAGTAACCACTGGAGCTATACCACAAAAATACCTCCACACCCTTGCTACGGGCATACTTGATAAACTGTTCCATGCGGTCGCGACCGATGTTGTTGTCCCACCAGTTGTCAATCAATACATATTCGTATCCCATGGCGGCTGCCAAGTCAACATAGCGCACCTGGTCGTCGTAGTTGATGCTGCCGTCCTGCCAGAGAATCCAGCTCCATGTGCCACGGCCCGGCTTGTAATCATGGGTGGTGGTATAGCGTGGTTCCACTACATCCCAGGGGACGGTGGTTTCCACAATCGGCTTCAAGGTTTCCCCCACCGTCACAGTACGCCACGGCGTGGAGCCCGGCAGGGAAAAGGCAGGTGCCACCGTTCCATTGCCGTTGTTCTCTTCCGGCATGGGGAAAGCAATGCGATACACGCCGTTATCCCAATCACTCAAACGCGAGCCACAATAACGGCTGTCCACTCCGGTTTCACTGAGCAGTACCCAGCCGTCATCCCCCACCTTGAACAAGCAGGGAAATGTATATCCATGTCCATAACCCGAACGTTCGTTCATCGGGGTATCTGCCTTATATTCTTCTTCGTAACTGGGTTTGGTACGCTTCCACCCTATCATGGCGTCGCTCTGCGGACAAAGGAAAGTGGTGGTCTGCGACGGGAAGCGGAAGCCGGTCCGTTCGCTGTTCACCGTGACGCTTCCTTTTCCCTGCTCCCTCGGCAGGGTGTAACGGAAAGCCACGTCATTGTTGCTGACGCGGAAAGTTATCTGCACATTCTTCCCCTCACCGTTGACGAATGAACAAAGCAATTCGTTTGCCCGGTAATGGATGTGCGAAGCTTTGATTCGGGATTGTTCATAAACCGTATCAAGAGCTGTGACTTTATGTTCCTTCAACTGCAATCCTCTATAGAAATCACCCACATTTGTCTCCATCCCCAAGGGAGAAGATTCCAGCATTTGCTTTCCATTGTAGGTGACGGCGTAAGACACTTCGCCGTTGGCTGACGGGCAGGATACCGTAAGCTGCAATTTTCCATCCGGACCATTGACAGATACACTCTGTGCTGCCAGCGGACCTGAGAGGGCAAACAACCAAACCAGTAATTTCAATCTATTCTTCATGGTATTAAATTATTATGTTATATCATTAAATTAAAAGGTAGGCACCACCGGCCTGATGGTTCCGTCTTCATTGAACTCCATCCGGTCTATGCAGACTTCACGATGAACGCCGGGGCCATCTTTCAAGTACCATTTATTAATACGGTGGTAAACGATTCTCCACTCATCTGTACCGGGAATCTGCAATACAGCGTTGTGTGCCGGACCGTAAATTTCCTTTTCCGGATTCTGAATCAGCACAACGGGTTGCTTGGCAACTTCGATAGGACCGAGCGGCGACTTGGATGTACCGTATGCCACATGGTAATTGGGCGAACCGGTATCGTCTACCGACCACATGAAATAGTAGAGCCCGTTGCGATAAAAGACATAAGCTGCTTCGCGGAAAGCATAGTCCTGCAAGGTGCCTCCCGCCGGTGTCATCACCGTAACGGTATTTTCCTTGATGGACACCATATCGTCGTTCAGCTCGGCACCTGCCATGTAGCCGTTGCCCCAGTAAAGATAGGATTTGCCCGAAACAGGGTCTGTAAACACATCCACATCAATCTGTTGCCCGCCACCGACGGGTGAGGCAGTAACGACAGGGCGTCCCAAATCGGTGAAAGGGCCGGCAGGAGAATCGCTCGTAGCAACTCCAATCTGCTTGCCGCCGCCATTCTTGGGGTTTCCACTGTAATAGAAGAAGTATTTATACTTACCGTCCACTTTTTTCTCTTCAATGCAAGGCGCCCAAGCATTGCCATCTGCCCAGGGCACTTGCTCCGACTTCAAGTCCAGCATGACGCCTTCATCCTGCCAGGTCTTCAAATCCGTGGAGGAGAATACGGTGAAATACCAGCCT
>OGLA01000427.1_pt1 | contig 11221 bp, 6 predicted proteins | sample 1572631 | NCBI WGS metagenome assembly OGLA01 (sample SAMEA2582011, study PRJEB24529) | metagenome | biome: Human gut stool | place: China | collected 2011
CTTCATGCCGCTTTCCCGCTTGGCCTGTCCTATCCATTTGCCAAGGTAGAAGGTGGTAAGCGTGAGGATGAGGGCCGTTATCAGAAAAGCGAGGTGGTAGAAGCCTATGAAGAGGCAGCTGGCTGTCAGTAAGGTCGCTTTTCTGAATCGTGAAGGAAGCGTATGGTATAGAATGAAAGTACACGCAAACAGTACGACGAAGTTCAGGGATATGAATGACATTTCTTAGTTGGTTTTGGTTAAAATGGCATGGCAGATGTCTCCCACGTTTTTGAGTTTTACAATATCTCTGAAGGTGAAGCGTACATTGAATTTCTTCTCTATCTTGTTTATCAGTTGCATGTTGGTCAGTGAATCCCATCCTTCTACATCCTGGGCGGTGGTTTCATTGTCAAGTACGATGTTCTCTCTTTTCAGTACCTCTCGAAAGATGAGGCTCATTTCATTCAAAATAGTCTGTGTATCCATTGTCAAGTTTAAATTAGTTCTTGTATTTTCTTTCTGTCTGTTTTGCTACTGGTGTTCAGCGGAAACTGTTCCAGACAATGCATATGCTTGGGAATCATGTAGTAGGGAAGCCTGCTACACAGATATTCCTCTATCTGCTGTTTGTCGAGCTGTTTCTTCTCTACGACGAGATGCAGTTCGCACTGGTTGTCGTTGTCGTATTTGGGAATGACGACTACACGGCATTCACCGTTGAAAAAGTTTTTTGCCACATGTTCAATCTCGCTCAGCTCAATGCGAAACCCTTGTATCTTTATCTGTGAGTCTTTTCGTCCGCAATAAATGATGTCGCCGTCGGCGTCCATTTGGCAGAGGTCTCCTGTCTTATAGTATACTTTTCCATTGGCGGTCTCTACGAGGCATTCCCCGTTTTTTTCGGGAGCATTCCAGTAGCCGCCCATCACTTGATTGCCGCTAATCCATAGTTCACCGGTTTCTCCGGTAGGCAGCGGACGGCCGTCTGCATCCATAATCAGGGCATCGATGCCTTCGAAAGGCTTTCCGATGGCGACCATGCCGTTGTGATGCTTGCAGGAGGTGACGGGTATCCGGTAGGCAGTGCAGTAGATGGTTCCCTCTGTCGGTCCGTATAGGTTTATGAAAGAGGCATTGGGGACACATTTTCTGAAAGCATCCAACAGCTCCGCGTCAGAAGCCTCGGCAGTAACCACTAGATATCTAAGTGCGGGGAGGTGTATCTCCGGAAAATAGGGACGTAGCAGCTGGAGCAGTGAAGGGGCCACGGCAGCGAAGGTCAGGTCGTATTTTTCCAGAGTTTCAATTACGTTGATGTATTTCACGCCTTCCGGAGAAACGGTGTATATGCAAGCACCCAGCGTCAGCGGATATAGAAAGGATACGATGGAAACGTCAAAAGTGAGTTCGAACATCTGCAGCATCCGGTCGTTCTCGTCCAGTTGCCAGCCGAGGCGGTGGTAGGAGGTATAGAAAGCATTCAGGTTACGGCGGGAGATGGGTACTCCTTTGGGTTCGCCCGTGCTTCCGGAGGTAAAGATGATGTAGGCATTTTCCTCTTCTGCCGTATGGAGGATGTCTTCTGCGGCATGGAACGTGGCGGAGTTCTCTGCCTGCTCTATTTCGGAGGTACATATCAGTTCCAGATTCCGGGTGTCGAGGTTCAAGACATGGATATTCTCGGTATGCAGCACGAGGCGAATGCCTGCCGAGTCGGCAATTCTGTCGTTCCTATGTTTGGGGTAGGAAGGATGCAGGATGACGTATGTCTTTCCGCAAATCAGTGCAGATAGTATGGATGCGTATGTTTCCAGTCTGTTTTCTGCGACGATGCCGATAATTTTGTCTTCTCTGTCCTTGAATAGGGAGGATATTTTCTGTACGCAAGTTGCCAGCTCTCCATAAGTGCAGGCCGTGTCTTCGATGACGAATGCCGGTCGGTCGGCATATTTGCCGAAGGCTTTCATGATGTCGCCAATCAAGTCATTTGGATACTTTTTCATTTAGTCCGTTATGTTATAGTTCAGTTTTTGCGGAAGCGATGTTTGTCCGTCGTTCATTAAAGACAGTGGTTTCCCGCAATCTCCCTACCGGGAAATCCTTAAGATTTCTAAAAAAGGAGGGATACTGTTCGGAATAAAAGAAACAGAGGGGGCAAATACATACTCACCACAGGATAGCACGGATTAACACTGCTAAAAGCTCTTTATTATCAGAACTCCTAAGGCAATCTGTGTTAATCCGTGTTATTCTGTGGTGAGTATGATATACTCTTCGGGCAAAATGGGTTTGCGAACAAAGTCCTTATTTTGCCCAGAACAGTTTGTGGTAGTAAGTGTCTTCGGCTGACACCTCTTTATAGTAGGGATTGTAGTTGACTTCCGTATTCGGGTATCTCCAGCGGTTCGGCACATTTGTGATGGTACCGGCCACTTCGGGGAAGGCCAGGCCGGACGGATAGCCGGTACGTCGGATATCACTCCATGCCTCACGACTGGCTAGGAAACCGAAATGCAGCCACTTTTGGGTAATGATGGCATCCATCTTGTCTGTATATTTCGTGCTGTTCCATTTGGCAGCGGCGAAAGAGGCGGTTTCTTCGGCGGTAGGGGCATCATACCGGCGTGCGTTTTCACCCGTACTTACCGAATCGTAATAGTAGTAAAGCGTGATGGACTGGCTGACAGCCTTTTTGAACTCTTCTTCCGCTTTCGCTTCATTCTTTGCCACTCCATACCCCATTTCATAGGCTTCCGCTTTCAGGAAATGGATTTCGGGTGAGGCCATTATCAGCATGTCGAATTTGTCGTTTTCCCAAAAGAAACCTTTCTGCGTGATTTGTGAGAAACCGGTGTTGCTGGTATTGACTTCGTCTTGTGCCTGCGAGTTGTAATATTCCGTCAGCTCATCTGCCACGGTAAGGTCTGTACCCAGATAACGGTGCTCGTCCAATTGACCGGTGTTTTGGTTGGTAATCTTCACGGGATTGAAGTTGAGCAGGATGCGCGGGTCGTCTTCTCCTTTCACATAAACGCCGCTCAGTGGGTCATTGCTGGTCATATCATAGTTGCCATGGCCCAGCATGCGGTCGATGATGGCGCCCGAAGCAAGTCGGTTGGTTACCCAGTCACCCAGTCCGTGGCCTGCGGTGAAGTTCAGTTGCCCAGACTTCTGGTTGACAATGAGAATGTTGTTTTCTTGTTCCTCTATCAACGGATAGGCTGACGGATTTTCCAGGATTTCCTTGATGGCGGTACGGCCTTCCGCCTGCAAGTCTCCTTGCGCGGCTACGCGCATGGCAAGGCGCAGTCGCAAGGAGTTTGCATAACGTTCCCATTTGTCCATGTCCCCGTTGTTGATAAAGTCTTGTGTATTGAAGTTCCTCGGTGTGGGGATGGAACGGAACCGTGGAGCAATTTCTTTGAGCTCATCAAGAATGGTTTTATAAATATCCTCGGCCTTGTCATAATGAGCATACGATTTACCTACATCGTTGGTAAGCGGCAGCGTACAAGCTTCCGAGAAAGGCATATCCCCGAAAACGTCCACTGTGGCGGCAAAGAAATCGTACAACTGTACTTTGGCGGCAAGATAGAATGCCTCGTCCTGGGCTTGTTCTGCCGAGCTTTCTTCCTCGTAGAGAGATTCCAGCTTACGGAACTGGGCCAGTGCCGAATACACATTGTCCCACTGTCCGTCAATAGCGGGTATATAGCCGGGGGTATACATATCCGTAGTGTTGGAGTAGCCGAAGGTTTGTGCATACTTGCCCGTAAACTGTGAATCGAATCCGAAGAACCGGTTGTATTCGTAAACATCATAGTCCTTTACTTTTTGGAAGACTCCTACCATCAGATTACTGATGGTGACTTGGGTTACTTTGGAGGGGTCTTCGTATTTGCTGTCGAAGTCATAATCCGTACAGCTTGATGTTGTCAAGAGGAATGCTCCCAATGAAACAAGAGATAATATCTTTGTCTTTTTCATACTCTTTGTTGTTTTTTGGATGGTTGTTTTGTCAGAAACTTGCACGAAGTGAAACACCGAAACTGCGGGTAGCTGTGGTAGAACTTCCCACGGTAGCCTGGTTGGCCCAGGATGTTCCGACGGACGACTCCGCATCGTAGTTTTTCAGTGCTTTGTAGAAGTAGAAGAGGTTACGTCCGAAGACCGACACACTCAGCCGGCCCAGTCCCAGTTTGGAAATCATCTTTTCGGGAAACTGGTAGCCGATGGTCAATTCACGCAGTTTGACATAAGAATTGTCGAATACCGAATGGCGGTATGTCAGCTGTTCGGCCTCCGTTCCCCAATTATAGGTGGTGTTGTAGTAATAGCCTGCCGGAATGATACGTGTGTTTCTTTCGCCAGTGGAGGCCACTACACCCGGAAGGATGATGCCGTCGTGGTAGATTATCTCTCCGTTGGGGCCGGCACCCGTGGAAGGGTCTACTTGTACCGGAATTCCGCTGGAATTGTTGTCGCCCGGATAGTAATAGGATAGTCCGCCGTGTTCCGTATCACGGTACTTCAGGGATTCGGGTGTCAGACCCACTGCGGTGGCATATTGGTTCATTTCGTTGATGACATCCCCTCCGATGCGGAAGTCGATACTGAAATCGAGGAATACATTCTTGTAGGAGAAAGAGTTGAATAGACCTCCTACGCCTGCCGGATTGATGTTGCCGACTTTCTGCAATTCGGTTTGGTTGAGGTAAAGACCTTTATCGGAAACGAGGTACTCACCGTTTTCGTTCACTTGGGGAACCTGTGCATAGATGTCACCCATTGGCTGGCCTTCCACAGCTTGTATTTTTATTCCGCTGCCTCCGGAGTTGAGTATTTCCAGATAGGGCACTCCATCGGCCAGTTTCACTACTTTGTTCTTATATACACCATAGTTGGCTGTCAGGTCCCAGCGGAAATCTCTGGTCAGTATGGGAGTGGCACTGATTGATATATCCCAGCCGTGGTTGGCTACCTCGCCCACATTCATCAACACATTCTTTACGCCTGATGTGGAAGGTTGCGGCGTGGAGAGTATCTGGTCCTTTACACGGTTGTTGTAGTAGGATATATCTATACCCAACCGGTTATTTAAAAACTTGCTTTCCAGACCTATCTCGTATTCGTATTTCTTTTCCGGACGGATATCTGCATTCCCCCATGAAGAGGGAATGGTGTTCCAGGTGAATCCGTTGTCCGAACCTTGCTCGTAGACGATATTGGCGGTATAGGTTTCAGGAGCATTTCCTACGATACCGTATGAGAGGCGCAGTTTTCCATAGTTCCACCATGACGGCATGTGGAAGGCTTGGGTGAAGAGAAAACTCAGATTAGCGGAAGGATAGAAAAAACTCTGGTCTTTTAGGGTAGACGATCGTTCCTGGCGTCCGGTCAGTTCAAGGAATAGATAGTTGTCCCATCCCAGGCTCAGTGTACCCATATATCCGGTTTTCAGTAGTTCCATACGTTGCAGGGTACTGCTTGGCGTGTAGCGGCTGGCATTGAGGTCGAACCAGTTTTCCGTGACAAGCCCGCCATTGGTGGAGACCCTCATATTGTTCATATTTTCGTAGCGTCCGGTCCAGCCTACGGTGGCGGCAATGTCGAAGCGGTTGATATTATAGTTGAAGTTCAACATAACATCTCCATAGACAATGTCGTAACGGCGGTTGATGGACTGGAAGCTACCGTTGGGGTCGTATAGGGAATTGGGTTGTTCGCTTTCATATTTCAGTGTTTGCTTCACATCTGTGATATCAGTTGAAACCTGGGCACGCAGACTCAGCCAGTTGGTTATCTGCCAGGTGGGGCGAATCATACCGATGAGCCGGTTCTCTGTCTCGTCGCTATGGTGATGGTACATATTCCACAGCATGTTGTTCACTCCGGTGGCGTAACTGGGGTCGTAGGCCCATGATTCCTCAGGAGTCAGCGTGGCGTTTCCTCCGACAAAGGTATTACGGTATCCCAGACTGGTGACGTAACTTTGTTTCAGATAGGGAATGTCCAGGAAGGTGGAGAACATGTTGCCGAAACCGCTGTATAGGTTGAGCGAGGTTTGCGGGCGGTCTTCTACATTCTGTACGATGTAGTTAAGGGAGTATTCCAGTTTCAGCGGTTTCGCCAGTTGATACGAACCGGTCAGCTTGAAGTTGTGTTTGGTGAAGCTTCCGGTCAGGGCATTGGGAATCTCGTCCATGAATGTGTAGGAGAAGCGGTTGCTGGTGGTTTCCGTCCCTTGTGAGATGGCGAGATTGTAAGTCTGGGTCCAGCCGGTGCGAAACAACTCTTTCCACGGGTTGTCGGTCAGTGCCTGGTAGGGGCGCATCTTCCCGTCCCAGTAAAGTACCTCGCTGCCGTCGTATTTCGGGCCGAAGGACAAGGTGGTGGAACGGAGGCTTTTGTAGCTTTGTCCGTTTAGGGTTCTCTGATAGAAGCCTCCCGTCTGTTTCTCATAATCGCTGTATGCGGTGTTGTAGGTTCCCGGCCCGTATACGGTCTGTACTTTTGGCAGATAAGCCGGTAAGTTTGCCATGACTTGGGCATTGAAGTCCACCGTCAGCTTGCCGCTTTTGGCGCGCTTGCTAGTGATGACTACCGCACCGTTTGCAGCCTCCGAGCCGTAGAGAGCTGTGGCGGAAGCTCCTTTCAGAATACTGAGGCTCTCGATGTCCTCTGGGTTGATGTCTACCAGACCATTGGAACGGATTTGTCCGTCGTTGCCAAATTCGGCGAAGTCCGTGCTTTTACCCGTGCCGCCGTTGCGGATGGGTACACCGTCCAGAATGATGAGTGGCTGGTTATTTCCAGTGATGGAAGTCAGTCCGCGTACGTTGATGGAGACAGCTCCGGCAGAACCGCCTTGTGTCTGTGTGATGCGGACTCCCGGTGCTTTACCGTACATGGCAGAGGCAAAGTTGGGTGCTCCTGCCTTTACCAATTCGTCTGCACTGATGGTACTGATGGCATAGCCGACACGTTTCGTGTCTTTTTTGATACCCATTGCCGTTACTACGACTTCTTTCAGTTGCTGGGTATCTTCGCTGAGTGTAATCTTCAGGTCGCCTTGCTTTTTTCGTTTTGCCAGGTTTATCTCCCGAGTAGCATAGCCCATGTAAGCGATAGAGAGTGTTGCATCTGCAGGAACGGTCAGTGTGAAGTTGCCGTCCACATCGGTAATGACGCCGTTGTTGGTGCCTTTCTGTATGACGCTGGCACCGATAAGCGGTTCTCCCGTTACATCTCTTACAATGCCTGTAATGGTTCGGTTCTCTTGTGCAAAGGCTGTTCCGGTGAAAAGAAATGTTAATAACCAACTTGCAATAATCAAACTTTTTTGGAAGTGCGACGCTGAATGTGGAATGTCACACCGTTTTCTCATCCTGATTTTCATACTACTGAAAAATAATTGATTTATCTTATTATAAATGTTACGTCCTTTCGGCGGATATTTTAGCAAGAGGTATGCCAAACGAAAGGCAGACTATCCTTTTAAGAATGAATGATATTGATAATCAATTGCTTATTTTCTATCGGGAAAAAGGAAAGTTCGGGTGTTTGTGGTGTGGAGATGTGGAAAAAATCCACAGTAGGTATTCTACAATTTCCCTCTCTTCCTTTGAAGTCTTGTTGTCGACCCTTATTGGTAGCCTTGTTCATCGGAGGTATGCTCTATCACTACAATAAAATCTGGTGCAGTTGCAGTGGTTGCATTTTTTTTCAGGGTGGGAGTGTTTTTGACCTTTATCCGGGAAGGATTACTCGAACGAAAGAGCTATCAGCCTGCGGTTTGTGAGATTGATATTAAGCCAGTATAAATCAGAGAATCACTTTCAAAATGTGACTACTATGGTTACTGTGGCAAATATAGTTATTCTTGATGGAAGAACTGCATGTTTGGCGTAATAAGTATCTATGTTTGGGAGAGAAAGGATAGGGAGGTACTCTTACTTTTAGGAAATTAATATCATGTTTGCACCTTATTTGTTTCGTGCAAACATGATATTAATAAATCTTAGTGGTTTATTTTACTTCCCACGTATCATTCGTCATCAATAACTCCTCGAAGTTGTGATACTTCTTCTTGGCAGACACCTCTTCGATTTGTTCATGAACAGCATCGTCGTAAGTAGGAGCTTCCACATCGCGGATAACACCGAGTGCAATCGGGAAGTCGGGACCTTCCATCAGGGCAAGCTTCAGTTGCAGGGTGTTGTCCATGCAGTGGGCATCGTGGATGAGGATATCCTTCTCTGTAATGCCGTTCTCACCGAGTTTCACGACTTTTAGACCAAAGCCTTCCTGCATCAGTCCGTATTCGTTGTTCTCGCCGAAGAGCATCGGTTCGCCGTGTTTCAAGTAGATGGCATTCTTGGCGCGGTCTTCCTTTTTGGCTACGGAGTCATGCGTACCGTTATTGAAGATAACGCAGTTTTGCAGAATCTCGCAAACGGAAGCCCCTTTGTGAGCCATGGCTGCCTTCAATATTTCCACTGTCCCCGGAGCATCGGTAGCTACCGCGCGGGCAAAGAAACGGCCGCGGGCACCGAAGCAAAGCTCTGCCGGGTGGAATGGATCTTCTACCGTACCATAGGGAGACGACTTGCTGACGAAACCACGTGGAGAGGTCGGAGAATATTGACCTTTGGTCAGACCGTAGATGCGGTTGTTCAGCAGAATCATGTTCAGGTCGATGTTACGGCGTACGGCGTGGATGAAGTGGTTACCGCCGATGGCCAGACCGTCACCGTCGCCGGAGATTTGCCATACCGTCAGGTTGGGATTGGCAACCTTGGCACCTGTAGAGATGGCGGCAGCACGTCCGTGGATGGTCTGCATCGCATACGTATTCATGTAATAGGGCAGACGGCTGGAGCAGCCGATACCTGAGATGACGGCATTCTCCCAAGGAGCTTTGCCGATTTCTGCCATTGCTTTGTGCAGTGAAGCCAGAAAGAAGTGGTCACCACAACCCGGACACCAACGGGGTTGTCCTTTTTTATAGTCTTTTGCTGTATATTCGCACATAATCTTTTTTAATTGAGTTGATAATTGATAGTTGATAATTGGTGGCTGGTCATTGATAATCCGCATATTACGCATGGTTATTATCAATTGTCAACTGTCAATTATCAATTAATTTATTGAACGCTGCGACCAGCTCGGCAACGACGAACGGTTGTCCTTTGACTTCGTTGAACTGGTACGGGGTGAAGTTGTCTATCTTCATACGTAGATAACCTGCAAATTGTCCGAGATTCTGTTCGGCAACTACCACCTTCTTGTACTTCTTCAGAACGGTTTCCGTGTTCTTAGGGAGCGGATTCAGATAAGTGAAGTGGGCGAGGGCAACCTTCTTGCCTGCCTTGTTCATCTCTTCCATGGCCGAATACAAGTGGCCGTATGTACCGCCGAAACCGACAATCAGCAAATCGGCATCGTCTGCACAGCCTTGCACTTCTACATCAGGTACGGGGATTTTGGCAACCTTCTCGGCACGCAGGTGGCACATCAAGTCATGGTTTTCGGGATCGGTGGAGATGGCACCGGTATTGCTGTCTTTCTCCAGACCGCCGAGGATGTGCATATAGCCTTCTTGTCCGGGGATGGCCCAATAGCGGACACCTGTTTCGGGATTGCGTTTGTACGGAGTATAGTTGTCCTTCATTTCGGAAGTCACGTAGGGAGGGGTGATGGCGGGATAGTCTGCCAGTTTGGGCAGCTTCCAGGCGCCGGAGCCATTGGCAACAAAGCCGTCGGTCAGCAATACGACCGGGGTCATGTGCTCCAGTGCAATTTTGCTTGCCATGTAGGCTGCGTCGAAACAGCTTGTGGGTGAAGAGGCGGCGATGACGGGCATTGGGCTTTCACCGTTGCGGCCGAACAATGCCTGCAACAAGTCTGTCTGCTCTGACTTGGTGGGCAGACCGGTAGAAGGACCGCCACGTTGCACGTCGAGCACAACCAGCGGAAGTTCTGTAATGACTGCCAGGTTCATAGCTTCCGATTTCAGGCAGACACCGGGACCGGAAGTGGAGGTCACAGCCAGCGCACCTGCAAAAGCGGCGCCGATAGAAGTGGCGCAACCGGAAATCTCGTCTTCGCATTGCACGGTCATCACGCCCAGAGACTTGTGCTTGGAGAGTTCGTGCAGTACATCGGTTGCCGGAGTAATGGGATAGGAGCCGAGGAACAGCTTCAAGCCAGCCTTTTCAGCTGCGGCGATGAAACCGTAAGCAGTTGCTTTGTTCCCCGTGATATCCATGTATCTGCCGGGAACGGTAGTCTTACTTTCAATCTTATATGTATGGGCTACGGAAGCATGGGTGTTGTGTCCGTAGTCATATCCTGCATGGATGACCTTGATATTTGCCCCGGCAATTTCGGGCTTTTTGGCGAATTTCTCGCGGATGAAATCTTCGGCTATTTTCAGATCGCGGTTGAACAGCCAGCATACCAGGCCTACTGCAAACATATTGCGGCATTTCAGCATGGACTTGTTGTCCATTCCGGTGTCGGCAAGGCAGTCTTTCACCATCTTCGAGATGGGGGCGGCGATGACATCCTGCTTAATACCCATTTCCTCTATCGGATTATCGGTCTTGAAAGCGGCCTTTTCCAAGTCTGACTTCTGGAAAGCATCTGTATCGATGATGATACAAGCAGTGGATTTAGCAAACTTATATTGGGTTTTCAGTGCGGCGGCGTTCATCGCTACCAATACGTCGCATTTGTCACCTGGGGTATAGACTTTCTCTGCACCGATATGTACCTGAAAACCGGAAACACCGGTGAGTGAGCCTTGCGGGGCGCGGATATCTGCCGGATAGTCGGGGAATGTACTGATATCATTGCCCACGGTAGCCGAAACTGTTGAAAAGATGTTGCCGGCGAGCTGCATACCATCGCCGGAATCTCCGGAGAAGCGGACTACCACTTGCTCCAGTTCTTTGACCATCATGTCGTTTGCCATAACTTACGAATTATTATATGTATTATATAAGGAAACTTATACTTATTTTGTTCAAAGACAAATTTCGTAAAGTTAATCGGATTAACAAAACTTTTTTCGGAAAATCGGCAGAATACATTATCTTTGCATCCGTAATCAGCTTGCGTCGTGTAAAAATAGTGTAGAAGTTCTATAAATATTCTACATATTCCGCTGATTATCAGTTGAGGCTCTGTAGTTCAACGGATAGAACAAGAATTTCCTAAATTTTAGATAGGGGTT
>OGLA01000433.1_pt1 | contig 11132 bp, 7 predicted proteins | sample 1572631 | NCBI WGS metagenome assembly OGLA01 (sample SAMEA2582011, study PRJEB24529) | metagenome | biome: Human gut stool | place: China | collected 2011
ATTACCAGATGGTATCTGTCATGCTGATTCTGTTTGGTATTGCGTTTATTCTGATTGAGAATTCCCATAAAGGGAAAAATGTTAGAATCCATACGCTTGCGGATATCGGTTATGATACGGCACTTTTTATCGGCCTGTTTCAGCTGATCGCTGCGATCTTTCCGGGAACCTCCCGGTCCGGTGCAACGATTGTCGGAGCACTTTTGATCGGGGTGTCCAGAACTGTTGCGGCAGAGTATACGTTTTTCCTTGCCATTCCGGTTATGTTTGGTGCCAGTATCCTAAAGATTGCAAAGTTTGGACTGGATTTTTCGACATCTGAGGTCATTATCCTGTTTGTGGGATGTGTCATTGCATTTGTGGTTTCCCTGATCGTTATCCGTTTTCTGATGGGATATATTAAAAAACATGATTTCAAGGTGTTTGGATATTACAGGATCATTCTTGGCATTTTTGTGCTGGCGTGTGGATTTTTAGGAGCATTACATGCTTAAACTATATATCCGGCCGGTCTGTTTCCAGCGTCCGGAAGAAGAGGAGAATTCGCTGTCTCTTCTTGTGGAGAGCCGCAGGGAGAAAGTAAGAACAATAAAAGGAAAAGAAAACCGCAGCAGATCCATTGCGGCGGGGCTTCTGCTCCGGCATATGCTGCTGGAAGAACAGATCCCTTATGCCGAAGAATCTTTTGGGCTGGAAGGACATGGAAAGCCGCGTCTGAAAAAAGATGGGGTTTTCTTTAATTTAAGCCATGCGGGAGCATACGCAGTGGGAGCACTGTCGGATGTCCCGGTAGGTGTGGATGTGGAACAGCAGAACCGTTTTTGGCAGGAAGCCCGCAATCAGAAGCTGGCAAAGCGGATATTAACGGAAGCGGAATGGAACTGGTGGAAAGATGCCGGGGATGATCCGCAGGAACTGCTCCGGTTCTGGACAAGAAAAGAAAGCTATGTGAAAATGACCGGGGAAGGAATGACAAAGGCATTTCATACCGTGGATACCCTGCATGGGAAATACTATAAAGAAATTCCGCTGGGAACCATAAAAGACAGATATCTGATCAGTGTCTGTACGCAGGAAGATAGGACTTGCGATTTTGTATGTAAAATGTTAGATTAATATCTGGAGGCAGAATATGCATGATGAATTAACAAAAAAGGATATTGAAAAAATGGAGGCAGAGATCGAGCACCGGAAGCTGGTGGTTCGGAAGGAAGCCCTCGAAGATGTAAAAGAAGCACGTGCCCAGGGAGACCTGAGCGAAAATTTTGAATATAAGGCAGCCAAAAAGTTTAAAAACGAAAATGAAAGCCGTATCCGTTATCTGGAAAAAATGATCAAGACAGCAGTGATTGTTTCTGAAGACTCTCCGGAAGATGAAGTTGGAATGAACAATACCGTCGATATTTATTTTGAAGAGGACGATGTGACGGAAACATATAAACTGGTGACAACAGTCAGAAGCAATTCACTGAAAAATCTGATCAGCCGGGAATCACCGCTTGGCGCAGCTATTTTCGGGCATAAAGCCGGAGATCGCTGTGAAGTTCATGTAAATGATAATTATTCCTATTTTGTACAGATTAAGCGTATTGTCAATACTGTGGATGACGGCACAGATGAGCTTCGAAAATTTTAACAACAGGAGACAAAAATAAAATGAAAGTATCGGAAATTTTAAAGAAGAATGAGGTGACCATCTCATGTGAGATTTTCCCACCAAAACAGGGAGCACAGCTGCAGAATTATAAGGCAATTGCAGCAGAAATCGCAAAGCTGAAACCGGCATATATTAGCTGCACATATGGAGCAACCGGCGGAACCAGTGATTATACCGTAGAGATTGCAGATGCGATCAACTCTTATGGGGTGCCGGCAATCGCACATCTGACCTGCGTCTCTTCCACAAGAGAAAAGGTACATACTGTAATCCATGAGCTGAAAGAGCGCGGAATCGAAAACATCCTTGCACTTCGCGGGGATATTCCGACAAACACGGATTTTCCGCTTCCGGATCAGTATCACCATGCGATTGAGCTCATCCGTGAGATCAAGGAAGCCGGTGATTTCTGCATCGGTGGTGCATGCTATCCGGAGGGACATCCGGAGGCCGCCAATATGAATGAAGATCTGGATCATCTGAAAGAAAAAGTGGATGCAGGCTGTGAATATCTGACCACACAGATGTTTTTTGATAATAACATTTACTATCGTTTTCTGTATAAGGCACTTGCAAAAGGAATTGATGTTCCGGTGACCGCCGGAATCATGCCGGTGACCAATGCTGCACAGGTAAAGCGGACAATTTCCTTGACAGGAAACCTCGTTCCAGCCAAATTTTTGAGTATTGTGGATCGTTTTGGGGACAACCCTGCAGCCATGAAGCAGGCAGGAATTGCCTATGCAACCGAGCAGATCATTGATCTGATTGCCAATGGAGTCAACCACATTCATATTTATTCCATGAATAAACCGGATGTCGCAGCGGCGATCATGAATAATCTGTCACAGATTTATGTGAGAGAGCAGGCATAAGCATGAAGAAAAAGGAAGAACAGCTGGTCCGTAAAGTGACCGATATGATACAAAAAACGCGGGAAGGAAAACTGCACTGGGATATTCAGTGCCAGACTACCGAGTACAACGATCCGGCGAAGAAACCAGTGGAAACCGAAGAGGGAGAGACCTGGGTGATTGATGAATGTTTTGTTTCCTATCACTGTATGGATCAGGAAAAAGAATTTTTATTGGTTTCTTATGAGCAGATTTATACCTGCGGAGAAAAAAAGAAGTCCTGCAATTTAATTTTCCAGCCACCGCTTGGCGTACGGTTTTTTGATGTAGATGTTCTGGCACCGTATGCGGTGGAAGCGGATCAGATGCTGATATATGAAGTACATATGTTGTGGTTGACCGTGCTGGAGCAGTACAAGAAGGAGCCGCAGAACATCGAGCTGGATGTGACAGGGCGCGAGCTGGTACTGCAGCAATAAACATGAATATACAATGTGTATAATAAGTTAAAAAAACCTCTGGAATTTTTAGACAAAATTTCCAGAGGTTTTTTGGCAGTTTTTCCAACTTTATTTCGTATACATTTTCAAGTATAATGAAAGACGAAAAAAACCGAAAAATCATTCAAAAGGAGGAAAAAATGGGAGAGAGAAGGTTTTCAACAAAGAACCGTTTTGTAAGTTTTTTACTTGCAATTGCGATGGTTCTGACACTTTTACCGATTGGGGCGGTACAGGCAAAAGCAGAAGGCAGCAGACAAATTATTATGCACTTCAAAAATTCTACAAATTGGGAGGCTGTTTATACGAAAATAGCCGAAGGAGATAGCTGGACGGCTATTGATGGCTATGGTTATGCAAATAGCTGGCCAGGAGCTGAAGTAGAAAAAGATTCAGCAAATGAAGGCTGGTATAGCTTTACAATTAGCACAAATTCAGATGAGGAATTCCATTGTATATTTAACAATAATGGAAAAGGAAAACAAACAGATAATATTGGATTTACGGCAAATGGTTCTAAAGTAGAAAATTGGGTTATTGGCGAAAAAGGGGAAACGATAACCAGTGATCAGAAACCGGAAGGGTGGAAGGAATCTACAAGCAGCGCACCAGTAAAACCGGTTATAAAAGTACAGAGTCCGGTTGTACATGAGGATCGTACTGTTACATTTAATCTGGATGCAACAGGCGGATATAAAGATGCAGAAGATGTTCGGCTTATGGGAACTGTCGGAGGAACGGACTGGGATGATGGATTATCAATGGAAAAGGAAGGAGATAAATTTACCGTAACAGTTCAAAAACAAAATCCTGGAATATATGCGTATAAGTATAAAATTGGGACGAACTGGATCACAGACCCTGCAAATGATGCCGTGACAGGCGACAATAGTAGATTAGTAGTTCCGGGGCTTGAATCAAAAAATCTGGAAGCTTTGGCTGGTAAGGATTTCGAACTTCCGAAAACATTAAAGCTTTATAGCAACGATGGAACAAGCAGTGATGAAACAGTTTCATATACATTAAAAGACCTTTCTTTAAGTGATAAGGTTACATTGAAAGATGAAACAATCAATGTGAAAAAAGGCAGTGGAATAAAAACTGTTGAGTTAACCGCAACTGCTGGTAATGAAACGTCAGATGTTATTGTTAATGTTGTGGAAAAACAGTATAAAGTAACGATTTATATGTATTCTCCAGATTTTGAAATGAAAGCTGGAGTATCTGATGTATATATATATAATAAAAATGGTGCTGAAAAGGAATTTGTTCCTTTAAATAATACAATAGAAGATACAGAAAATAATGTGACTTGGTTACAGGGAACAACTTATGTTTCGTTTAATTCGCTTGGAATTATTGGAAAACCAGTGGCGGGAACAACTTCATGGAATGGACAGGACGGAAATAGGTATTACGTTATTGACGAGAAAGAATCAGAGGTAACATTATGGTATGTGTTTGGAAAGACTCCAGTTACCGAAAAACCTACCATTACCAAAGAAGATCCAAGATATTTTTATCTGGAATATGAAAATGATACTTTAACAACCAATCCGGAGTTTTATTCGTGGACTACTGGTTTTGCGGCAGAATTGAAAAAATTTGAATCCGCAGGAGCTGGAAAATGGAAAATTAAGGTTCCGGTAAAATCAAGCTGCACAAAAGTTGATTTCGTTATTGCAGTGGATTCTTCTGGTAAGGACTGGGTCAAGGATGGTGGAGATCATTCTATTGCATTTCCAGAGGATCAGAATGTTGTATGTGCGAACATGAAACAGGGCGAAGAACCTGTATTAGGTGCTCCATACAATAAGGGATATGAAGTTCTTCCAAAAGAAAATAAGATTGCGTTTTATTATCGGGATGATAACGCCTTAATTGATGATAAGCTTGCAGATATGAAGGTATCTGTAGATATCAATGGTACGGAATATGAAATGACTTATAATGCTGAGAATAAGCGTTTTGAGTATAACTATAACAAACTGGAAAGCGGATGTACATATTATCGTTATAAAGTCGGGGATGAATATATTTTAGATAAATATAACGATAAGCAGGAACAAAAAGAGGGAAACGATTATTCTTATATTGAGTATTATAAACTGAATGCCACTATTCAGGCAGAGGTAATGAATGCGTCATTTAATTATAATGAGAATAATGTCGTAAAATTTACTGTAAATCAGGATGAGAATGATACAAAGAAGATGGAAGTTGCATCTGCAAGTATTGATGTTTCTTCTTTAGGTGGAAGCAGTACATTGGCAATTGTACCGGATTTGCAGGCGGTAACAATATCAGCCACAACAGATACTTCGCTAGGTAAGAAAACATTGCCAATTGTTGTAACAGATCAGTATGGAAATGAGTATTCAACAAGTGTACAGGTTGAAGTGACTGCTCGAACCAAGAAAAATGCGAAAGATTTTGATTGGGATGAATCCGTTATTTATTTTATGGTAACGGACCGCTTCTTTGATGGAAATGAATCAAACAATACAGCAAGCGGAGCACAGACTTACGGAAAGGATAATGCAGGTCTGTATCATGGTGGTGATTTCGCAGGAATTACACAAAAGTTAGACTATTTAGAGGATTTGGGAATTAATACAATCTGGATTACTCCTATTGTAGAAAATATTCCGGGAGTTAAGGTCACTGACACGGGAAAAGAAGATGTTCCGTACAATGCTGCATACCATGGATATTGGGCAAGCGATTTTACAAAGCTGAACCCAACGCTTGGAACAGAAGAAGAATTTCAGACATTGATCGACCAGGCACACAGCCGTGGAATCCGCATTATGGTAGATATTGTGGTTAACCATGCCGGATATGATACAGATTTTGGTAATATGATCCGAAGCGGAGACGATATTGTATCTGGAAGTGATCAGAAAGATTCCTTAAGCAATTTACCAGATTTTAAAACAGAAGATCCTGCAGTCAGCGCGCAGCTTGTCAAGTGGCAGACACAGTGGGTGAAAGATTTTGGTATCGACTATTTCCGTGTTGATACAGTTAAACATGTGGAAAATGATACCTGGGCAGAATTAAAGAATGCTCTGACGGAAGTAGATTCAGATTTTAAGATGATTGGAGAGTATGCAGGAGGAGGCTATGCTTCTAATGGCAATACTTTAGGAACCGGAGAAATGGATTCGGATCTGGATTTTGATTTTAATGATCAGGCAACTAATTTTGTAAAGGGAAATATTTCTTCCGTAGAAAGTTTCCTGACATCCAGAAATAGTGTATTAAACAATACATATATGACAGGTCAGTTCCTTGGAAGTCATGACGAGGATGGATTTAAGAAGAAACTTTTGGATGGTGGAATGGCTGAAGACGCAGCAACAGCAGCGTCTATGGTTGCAGCAAGCTTACAAATTACTGCAAAGGGACAGCCAGTGATTTATTATGGTGAGGAAATCGGACAGACAGGATTAAATAATTATCCATATCAGACAAATCGTTATGATTTTGACTGGTCAATAGTAAGTAATGACAATAAGACATATCAGCATTATAAGAAGATGCTTTCTATCCGTAATGCATATACAGATGTATTTGCAAGAGGAGACAGAAAAACAATTTTAGCATCTGATGAAAATGGTTATGATATTGTATCCAGAAGCTACAAAGGAACAAAATTATATGTTGGTTTAAATATCAAAGATGTTGCACAGACTGTAGAAATTCCGGTTAGTGAAAATAATGGAACTGTTTTGAAGGATCTGTATTCTGGAAAAACATATACGGTAAGTAACGGAAAGATTAAAGTGATCATTCCAGCGGCAACAGATGGTGGTACCGTTGTTCTGAAAAATAATTCAAGTACAAACGGCGGTTCTTCCAGCGGAAGCACAACAACCGAAACCAAGCCTTCTGAAGATACCAAGAAGGATACAACAACGACAGAGAGCGTTATTCCTGCCGAGAAACTTCCGGAAGGAACGACTGCAACCGTAACAGTCACAAAGGATGCAAGCGGAAAAGTAACCGCAGAGGCAGCAGTAGCAGCAACTGGAAAGACAAGCAAAACAGGCGTGAAAGCAACCGTAAATGCCGATGTGATCCAAGCTGTAACAGAAGCTGCCGGAACGAAAGACGTAACCATCACACAGGAAGTCAAGAAAGCAGATGGAACCACTGCATACGCCGTACAGGTAAATGCAGCAAACGTCAAAGCAGGTGCAAAACTTGCAGTCATGAAGAAAGACGAAAAGACCGGAGAACTGGTTCTTGTGAATAAGAAATCGTATAAGGTTACAAAGGACGGTTCCGTATCACTGACTTTCAAAGACCGTGGCGTATACGTCTTAAAGACACAGGCAGAAGTTAAGGCAGCTGCAAAGCAGATTGCAAAGACTATCGCACCTGCAAAGAGCACAGTAAATATTGGTGCAAAAAAGACAACCGTATTCCAGTGGAGCAAGAAGCTGAATATGGAAAACGTTGCAAAGATTACCTATAAGTCTTCCAAGAAGTCTGTGGTTTCCGTAAATAAAAACGGAAAGATTAAAGGAAAGAAGAAGGGAACCGGAAAAGTAACGGCAACCGTTACCTTAAAAGATGGAACAAAGAAAATCGTAACCATTAAGGTAACTGTAAAGTAAGAAAATATCAATAAATTACTCATTATCTGCTATCGGGGCTTATGGAGGGAGAACCTCTGTAAGCCCTGATTTTTATTGGACTTTCATGTGTCACTGTGCTATACTCGTGATACATTAAGGAGGAGGCAAAATGAAGAAATCATATGCAGTGATCACAGGGGCAAGCTCCGGAATCGGTATGGCGTTTGCACGGCAGCTTGCAGCAGAGGGGTATCGTCTGGTACTGGTTGCACGCAGAGAGGACCGGTTACAGGAACTGGCGCAGGAATTACAAAAGAAGGGAACCGAGAGCATTGTGATATCGGCGGATTTGTCACAAAAAGAAGCCTGTTATCACCTGATGCAGCAGATCGAGAAGCTGCCAGTCGGGATATTGATTAATGATGCGGGATTCGGTGACTGTGGCAGCTTTCTGGAGACGGACGCAGATAAGGAAATGCAGATGATTGATGTAAATGTTAAGGCTATGCATCTTCTTATGAAGCTGATGCTTCGCCGTATGGAGAAGCAGGAGGGCGGTTACATCTTAAATGTGGCTTCCTCGGCGGGACTTCTTCCAGCAGGACCTTATATGGGCACCTATTATGCGACCAAAGCTTATATAGCCAGCCTGACACGTGCCGTGGCACTCGAACTGAAACAGAGAGGCAGCCGCGTGTATGTGGGGGCATTATGTCCCGGACCGGTGAATACAGAATTTAATGCCGTTGCAAATGTAGAGTTTGCGCTGGCAGGAATTACTCCGGAATATTGTGTTAGATATGCTTTAAAGCAGATGAAAAGGCGCAAAGTAGTGATTGTTCCTACGTTGACGCTAAAAGTCGTGACAATCTGTGGAAGATTTATACCACAAAAAGTGCTGATTGCAATTACCGCACATCAGCAGAAGAAAAAGCTGAAAGCAGAGGACATATAAAATGGAAGAAATTAAAATAGGCTCTCATGTGGGAATGGCAGAAAAAGAGATGTTTTTAGCGTCCGTAAAGGAGGCAGAAAGCTACGGAGCAAATGTGTTGATGCTCTATACGGGTGCACCACAGAATACCCGCAGAAAAGAAATCAAAGATCTGAATATTGAGGCAGGATGGGTCTATGCAAAACAGGCCGGAATCCGGGAGATTGTGGTTCATGCGCCTTATATCATCAATCTGGCAAATACCGTAAAGCCGGAGACATTTGAACTGGCTGTACAGTTTCTGGAAAAGGAGATCCGGCGCACGGCTGCTATGCGAAGTCATATCCTGGTGTTACATCCGGGGTCCGCGCTGGATGCGGGTGCAGAGGCCGGAATTGCACAGACTGTCCGCGGGCTGAATATGGTGCTGGATGAGAACGAGGATGAGGTATTTATTGCTCTGGAAACGATGGCAGGAAAGGGCAGTGAGATTGGAAGAACCTTTGAAGAAATTAAGGCAATCTATGATGGAGTGAACAAAAAGGAGCGGTTGAGAGTCTGTTTTGATACCTGTCATGTAAACGATGCCGGGTATGATCTGGTGCATGATTACGATGGTGTTTTTAAACATTTTGATCAGGTGATCGGGCTGGATCAGATTGCGGTCTTTCATATCAATGACAGTTTAAATCCACTTGGGGCACACAAAGACCGTCATGCCAATATCGGGCAGGGAACCATTGGATTTGAGACGTTGCATCGTCTGGTTCATGATCCACGTTTTATGGAAATTCCAAAGATTTTGGAAACGCCATGGCTTTGTGCAGAGGGGGAGACAAAAAAGACGATTCCTCCATATAAAGAAGATATTCAACAGCTTCTTGCAAAATAATGATAAAAAGGAGAATGGTTATGGAAACAAAACAACCGGGGATTTCCGGCTATTGGTTAAAGCTGATTGCTGTAATTTCCATGCTGATTGATCACACGTCAGCCGTTATTTTAGAACAGATTCCGGGATTAGAAGCCCCCGCATTTTTCATGCGCATCATTGGAAGAGCTGCGTTTCCGATTTACTGTTTTCTTCTGGTAGAGGGATTTTACCATACACGCAGCAGGGCAAAATATGCGGGAAGGCTTTTTTTGTTTGCACTGATTTCCGAGGTTCCGTTTGACCTGGCATTCAGCAGGAGAATGTGGGATTTTTCCAGCAACAATGTCTTTTTTACTTTGCTGTTCGGACTTTTGGTGATCTGGGGTGTTGAAGGGATAAAACAGAAGTTTGTGGCGGATGTTTACGGGGAAAAAGCAGCAGCCATCCGTGTGATTCTTATCATTGTGACAGTTGCAGCCGGGGGATTTCTGGCACTTCTTTTCCGTACAGATTACGATTTGTCGGGAATTGTGACAATTTTTGCAATTTACATGTTTTATCCGAAGAAAGTGAAGGGAATGGGGATCGGTGTTCTTGTTTTAACCCTGCTGGCAAGTATCATTGAAGCGGCAGCATTTTTAGATATGATACCGATTTATTTTTACAATGGAACCAGGGGAAAACAGATGAAGTATTTCTTCTACATATTTTATCCGGCACACCTGTTTCTTCTTGCCATGATCGCAAGGGCGATGGGACTTTGGGCTTAATATTTTAAGAAGATGTTACGATTCTTATGAAATTCTTATCTTTTTCAGATACAGCTTGCGTTCCTGAAAAAGCGGGAGTACAATGCAGACGAAATGAAAGACAGATAGGAATGGAGGTCTTGGATGATGAGACAAAAATCTTGGAATCAGTTTAAAAAAACAATGGCTGCCTCGACACTGGCAGGAGCGATCACTTTTACAGGGTGTGCGGTGATGCCTTCGGTTACAGCTTTTGCAGATACAACAGAACAGACCGGTCAGGTATCGTATGATAATGAGGTGATGCCGATCCACACGGACGTGCAGACGGAGGCAAAACCGTTGATGAAGGGTACGTCATGTACGGTTTCGGATGGAAAGAACCTGTATTATGCGTTTGAAATGATGGGTGTGCGTATGGGAATTATGAAATACAACACCAAAACAGGCAAAAAGAGTGAGGTATATTCCTACAAAATAGGGAAAAACAAAAAGGGAAGCAATGGTTTTTCCCAGTTATCTGTGGATAAGAAATATATTTATGCAACCTGGGACCGTTACTATGGAACCGATGCAACAAAAGAATATATTTACCGGATCGCAAAAGACGGGAAATCCGCAAAGAAACTTGCGCTCGGACGTGATCCACAGCTTGTAGATGGACGGATTTATTATCTGGCACTGAAAAGTAAAAGTGAAGATGGCATGAATTATTCGGAAGATACCGGAACCGTTATGAGCATGAAGACGGACGGAACGGATAAAAAGAAAGTTGCACAGATTGTGAACAGCGGAGATGCTTATCGGTATTCCCTGTTTCAGAGTGAGGGAAAGATTTACTATACCAAGGAAAACGAGAACAAGACATTTTATGATCTGGAGGGAAACAGTTATCAGAGAGAGGCCTTTGCGGTTAAGGATGAAAATTATCTGAGTGTTTCGCTGGAAGCCGTCAATGATGGAACGTATACCTACCGT
>OGLA01000444.1_pt1 | contig 10920 bp, 8 predicted proteins | sample 1572631 | NCBI WGS metagenome assembly OGLA01 (sample SAMEA2582011, study PRJEB24529) | metagenome | biome: Human gut stool | place: China | collected 2011
TGTCCATTGTCAAGGCAATTATGGATTCTTTTCATCAGAAATGCGGTGCAGTCAATCACCCGGACGGTGTGGAGTTTTGGATGGAATTGGAGACCAATAATTAATGCAAAGAAAAGATTGTCTTATTTTTCAGAATATGATACCATAAAACATAGATTATAGGACAAAAGTGACAAGAGGGTAAAAGAGTATGAAAAAGAAAATAAGTCTGCCTGTGATGGCAGTGGCAGCAATACTCCTGTTGGGAGGCTGTGGAACCCAGATGTATGATTTGTCAGAGGACGAAGAAAATCTGGTCGTGCAGTATTCGGCGCATATTCTTGCAAAGTATAATATTGAGCAGAAAGACGGAATGACAGCCGCTTCATCCGAAGAGACACAGGAGACACAAAAACAGGACAGCCAGATGCCGGAGAGCCAGAATACCCAGAGTACGGACAACAACATGGCGTCAGATGCCACGGGAGAAACCCAGACACAGGAGATGGAGACGATGCCGATCGCCGAGGCAATCGGACATGCATCGGGTCTGACCGTTTCTTACAAAGGATGCAGGGTTCAGAATATCTATCAAGAGGGAGACTATTTTGCAGTAACTCCTGAGGATGGAAACAAACTTGTTGTGATGAAGTTCGAAATTAAAAATAAGGGGAAGAAAAAGGTCAGGCTGGATACAGAAAAACTCGGTATTACATTTTATGCATGTTTTGACGGAAAAAACAGGATAAAGGAGACTGCTTCGCTCGGAACCAGAAGTCTTTCCTCTTATGGGGAAACCATCAGGGGCGGAAAGAAGAAAACAGCGGTTTTACTGTTTCAGATTCCGAAAGACCAGGCTGATAAAATTTCGGGTGAGACACTGTATGCAGAAATAAAAGATACAATTTATTCTCTGAAATACAAATAAATGCCCCCAAATTTTACAAAATATGATATAATAAACATAAGGGATTACCAATACAGAAAAGTGCGGGAGGACGTATATGGATACAAATATTCTGTTAGAGTCAGGGACGAACGAATTAGAAATTTTAGAGTTTACATTAGGAGATAATCATTACGGAATCAACGTGGCAAAGATCAGGGAGATTTTGTCATACCAGAAGGTTACTCCTGTACCGAATACACATCCGAGCGTAGAAGGCATTTTTATGCCGCGCGAGGTGATGATTACGGTCATCAATCTGAAAAAGTGTCTTGGCATGGAGGATGATGGACAGGAAGGTCTGTTTATTATCACGAATTTTAATAAACTTGATGTGGCATTTCATGTGGATCAGGTGGTAGGAATTCACCGTGTATCATGGAATGAGATCATCAAACCGGATTCTACGATTAATGGAGAAGACGGAAGTGTTGCAACTGGTGTGATCAAGATGGACGGAAAACTGGTTGTTATTCTTGACTTTGAGGCAATTGTATCATCCATCAGTCCGGAAACCGGTCTCAGGGTCAATGATATTGAACAGATCGGGGAGAGAAGCCGGAGCGAGGATCCAATTCTGATTGCAGAGGATTCTCCGTTGCTGAGCAGTCTGATTACGGACTGCCTGAAAAAAGCAGGATACGAAAAACTGATTGTTACATGTAATGGACAGGAAGCATGGGACAAGATTCAGGAATTTGAAAAGGCGGGGACATTGGACGAGAACGTTCATTGTGTCATTACCGATATTGAAATGCCCCAGATGGACGGACATCGTCTTACGAAGCTGATCAAATCAGATGACAAACTGAAACATCTTCCGGTTATCATTTTCTCCTCTCTTGTAAATGAGGAAATGAGAAGAAAAGGGGAGTCGCTTGGTGCAGATGCACAGCTGACCAAACCTGAAATCGGAAGTCTTGTAGATGCCATTGATGAATTACTTGCAAAGAGAAACAAATAAATTCCGGCAAAACAGTAAGGGGTGTGATGGCTTCATCACATCCCTTTGCAGGTTTATGGAATAAACAGATGGAATGGAGAAAAACACATGGGAGACCACTCATCGGAAAATTATCTGGATCAATTATTAAATTCCATGCATGGAGAAGAAACGGAACATCCGAAGGAACAGCCGACAGCAAAACAGGTTCTGAGAGATGATTTTGAAAAGCAATTGTTTGGAGAAGAAGAAACGAAGGAAAAGGCAAAAGCGAAAAATGAAGAAGATTTTTTGAGGGAGTTTGAGGAAGAACTGCTCAAGGAAGATATTCCGGAGTATACCGAGAGCCTGAATCAAAAAAAACAGGAAGAAAAAGCCACACAGATTGACGCTTCCCTGGATGATCTGCTCGATAATATTCCACAGGATGATTTTTCGACAGGGGATGCAGCAAAGGAAGAAGAAACCGGTTTTCAGGGGAAAAGTCCGTTGGAAACTGCAATACCACCCGATGAGGGTGATTTCGAGGTGAATACACTTGATGATGCAGTCGGAACGTTTGACAGCAATCTGCCAAAAGAAGAGGATGGAGAACTGGATCTGTCAGGGCTTTCGGATTCGGATCTTATGGATATGCTTTCCGGAGATCAGGATTTATCGGATCTGGGGGATATGCTTTCTTCTGATCAAGATGGAAAACCTTTGGAAGAAGCTGATTCCATCGGTGATTTTGCAAGATCGGAAATGAATCCACAGGAAGAAGAGGCAGATAAGATTCCAGAACTTACAGAGCAGGAAGACATACCGGCACAGGCAGAAGAAACCGCTTCCAATGGGAAAAATAAAAAAAAGAAAAAGAATAAGAAAGAGAAAAAAGAGAAAGAAGGCGGCTTCTGGCAGAAACTTTCCCGGATTATTTTCGGAGAGGATGATGAGGAAGAAAAGCAGGCGGTTGACATCGGAAATACACAGGGAGCGGATGTCAGTGAACTTTCGGAGGAAAACCAGCAGATCTTAAAGGAACTTGAAGGTACAGGCGGTGATGCCGGAAGGGAACCGGAAAAGAAAAAGGAAAAACCGAAAAAAGAGAAAAAACCGAAGAAAGAAAAGAAGCCCAAACAGCCAAAACCGCCGAAACCGAAAAAGGAGAAAAAACCTAAGGAAGTGGATAACACACCGCCGCTGCCAAAGGGACCGGTGATTGCGATTGTTCTTATGGCAGTGTCATTGTTTGCATTTGTCATGATTGTGACAAATCTTTTGGGGTATCAGGCAAACTTAAGTCAGGCAAAGGAAAAATATGAGCAGGGTTCTTATGTGGAGGCATACCGTAAGCTGCAGGGGCTTTCGATCAAGGAGCGCGATGAAAAGCTTTATCATCAGCTGGCAACTCTTGCTGCTGTCTCGGAAAAGTATCAGGCATATCTCGTATTTGATAATTACGGTTCAAAAATTGATGCACTTGATGCACTGGTATGTGCATATGGGCGTTATGACCTGAACCAGAAAAATGCCAAAGAGTATGGCTGTGAAGATCAGCTTGAGAAGATCGGAGGAAAGATTATCAAAGCACTGCTGAAAGATTATGATATGACAGGGGATGAGGCACTGGATATCTACCAGACCAGAAAGCGGGATGATTATACGGTAAAATTGCATCAGAAGCTGAAAGAACTTGGGCTGGGATAAAAAAATAGCAGAAAGTAAGGCAGGAGACTGTTAATTTAGGAGTAAGACCTATATGATTGCAATAATAGACTACAACGCTGGAAATTTAAAAAGCGTGGAAAAAGCATTGCATTTTCTCGGAGAAGACTGTGTGATCACACGTAATTTTCACGAGATTGAGACCGCAGACAAAGTGATTCTTCCGGGAGTCGGTGCATTTGGCGATGCGATGGAACAATTGAAAAAATACGAGCTGGACAAGGTGATTCATCAGGTGACAGCGGAAAATAAGCCATTTCTTGGCATCTGTCTGGGACTGCAGCTTCTCTTTGAGGGAAGCGATGAGAGTCAGGGTGTAGAGGGACTCCATGTGCTGGACGGACAGATTCTGCGGATTCCGGATCAGTCGGGACTTAAGATTCCGCACATCGGGTGGAATTCTCTGCATTTACAGAATGACGGAAGACTTTTTGCTGGGCTGGAGGAAAATCCGTATGTATATTTTGTACATTCCTATTATCTGAAAGCAGCGGATGAACAGATAGTGAAAGCAACCACACAGTACAGTACGACAATTCATGCATCGGTAGAATCCGGAAATACATTTGCATGTCAGTTCCATCCGGAAAAGAGCGGTACGGTTGGACTTTCGATTTTGAAAAATTTTGCAAAGCTGCAGGGAGGAAATGCATAGTGTTTACGAAGAGAATTATTCCTTGTCTGGATGTGAATGACGGACGTGTGGTAAAAGGCATTAACTTTGTGAATTTAAGAGATGCCGGAGATCCGGTAGAGGTCGCAGCAGCTTACGACAAGGCGGGTGCAGATGAAGTAGTCTTTCTGGATATTACCGCATCTTCCGATCACCGTGCAACGGTGGTAGACATGGTGCGTAAGGTTGCAGAGAAGGTGTTTATCCCGTTTACGGTAGGCGGTGGTATCCGTACGGTGGAGGATTTTAAGGTACTGCTTCGGGAAGGTGCCGACAAGATTTCCATTAATTCTTCCGCAATCAATACACCGGAGCTGATTGGAAATGCAGCGGACAAGTTTGGCAGCCAGTGTGTGGTAGTCGCCATTGATGCCAGACGAAGAGAGGATGGAAGTGGCTGGAATGTTTACAAAAACGGCGGTCGTATTGATACCGGGCTTGACGCTGTAGAATGGGCAATGAAAGCTAACAGACTTGGTGCGGGAGAAATTCTTCTGACCAGCATGGACTGCGATGGAACAAAGGCAGGGTATGATATTGAACTGACCAGACAGATTGCAGACAATGTTTCCATTCCAGTGATTGCATCCGGTGGTGCGGGCACAAAAGAACATTTTTATGAGGCCCTGACAGAGGGACATGCAGATGCAGCACTGGCAGCGTCCCTGTTTCATTATAAGGAGCTGGAGATCATGGATCTGAAAAACTATCTGGCAGACCGCGGTGTCTCCGTGCGTAGATAGGAGTGAATGAAATTATGGCAATGATAACAAACGACTGGCTTCCGGCAGTCCGTGAGGAATTCGCCAAACCATATTACCGGCAGCTGTATCAGTTTGTGAAAGAAGAGTATAGCCGCACGGTTGTGTATCCGCCGGCAGAGGATATTTTTAATGCACTGCATTTTACACCGCTTAGTGAGGTAAAAGTACTGATTCTGGGACAGGACCCGTATCACAATGAACATCAGGCACATGGTCTTTCGTTTTCTGTCCTTCCGGATCAGAAAGAAATTCCGCCATCTCTGCAGAATATTTATAAAGAACTGCAGGATGATCTGGGGTGTAAAATTCCAAACAACGGCTATCTGAAAAAATGGGCAGATCAGGGTGTACTGCTTTTGAATACCGTGCTTACGGTGCGGGCGCATCAGGCAAATTCCCATCAGGGAAGAGGATGGGAGCAGTTTACGGATGCGATCATTCAGGCAGTGAATGCGCAGGATCGTCCGATTGTGTATATGTTGTGGGGACGTCCGGCGCAGAGCAAAATACCGATGCTTACAAATCCAGGGCACCTGATCTTAAAGGCACCGCATCCAAGTCCGCTTTCCGCGTATCGCGGGTTCTTTGGATGCAGACATTTCAGTCAGGCAAATCAGTTTCTAAAAGAACATGGAATCGAGCCGATTGACTGGCAGATAGAAGACATTTAAGAAATTTCTTGATAAAAAGAGGAGTGCCCCATTGTCCAATGGACAATGGGGCGAATTATGAAAAAATAACAAGTTAGTAACTTTGCTTTCTTTTATGTTTTTATAATAGCATCTGATTGTGAATAAAATATGAACAAAACGAAAAGAAATTGTTATCTTTTCGTAATTATAACCAAAATACGGAAAAATACCACAAAAGTATTGTAAAAACAGTGAAAAAGCGATAGGATAAAAGAAAGAATTGTGTGAAAGAGGTGATACTATGAGAGGAATTTCGATGTATGATTCATCGTCAGTAAGTACTTTATTTTCCAGTCTGGGTTCTTCGAAAAGCACAGGAAGTGGCCTGTTTGGAATCAATTTAAGTGAGTATGCAAGTATTCGCAGTGGTTCTTATGGCAAATTAATGCGCTCTTATTTTTCAATGGATTCCACGAAGGGCACCTCGAAGTCGGATGACAGCACCAAAAATACGATCGAGGATCTGGCCACGACCACATCAACGTCAAAAGACAGTACCAAGACGCTGGCTGCGATAGAGTCCGATGCCAAGGAACTGACAGACTCTGCCAAGGCATTGTATACCCGCAGTAACAACAAGGTGTTTACAAAGGATTCCGGGGGCAGCTACGATACGGACAAGATCTACAAAGCAGTAAAGAGTTTTGCGGATGATTACAACTCCATGCTGGATACAGCCGGCAAGTCATCGACGAACCGCATTTCCCGGTCGGTAAGTTCTATGAAAAATGAGACTTCTTACAATGAGAAACCCTTAAAGGAAATAGGAATTACGGTCGATGAAAAGACCGGCAGGCTGTCGGTGGATGAGACAACGTTTAAGGGTGCAGACACAGAAAAAGTAAAGAGCCTGTTCAATGGAACCGGTTCCTATGCATACAGTGTGGCAACAAAGGCAGCCATGACAGAGTCCTATGCAAAGTCAGAAGCCGCAAAATCCAATACATATACGAAGAACGGCACGTATAATTACAATTATAACAGCGGAAATATTTTTACAGATATGTTTTAAAATAGTTGAAAATGAGTTTTCGAAATGCAGGAAACCCTCTTTGCTGGACAGACCAGCAGAGAGGGTTTCCTGTTTTTACCAAACAGACAGAGGGTAACAGATTAATCATCTGCCTCCTCATCTGCAGTTGTATTGTATACCTGACGTTTTCTTGCCATAACATCACTTTCGAGATATTCGTCATAAGTAGAAACCTTGTCTACCATGCTTCCATCCGGAAGAAACTCGATGATGCGGTTCGCAGTTGTCTGTACGACCTGATGGTCACGGCAGGCAAACAGGATGACACCAGGGAATTTGATCATACCATTATTCAATGCGGTGATGGATTCCATATCCAGGTGGTCTGTCGGCTCATCAAAGATTAAAACGTTGCTTCCCATGATCATCATGCGGGAGAGAAGGACACGGACTTTTTCTCCACCGGAGAGGACACGCATCTTTTTTACACCATCTTCACCGGCAAAAAGCATACGGCCGAGGAAACCGCGGACATAAGTTGCGTCTTTGATCTCGGAGTATTGGGTCAGCCAGTCAACGATCAGCTCATCGGAATCAAAGATGGCGGTATTATCCTTCGGGAAATAAGACTGGCTTGTTGTAACTCCCCATTTGTAAGATCCTTCATCCGGTTCCATTTCCCCGGCGAGAATTTTAAACAATGTTGTCTTTGCAAGCTCATTTCCACCGACAAAGGCGATTTTGTCATCGTGTCCGACAATAAAGGAAATGTTGTCAAGAACTTTTACACCGTCAATGGTTTTACTGATTCCGTCTACGGTCAGAACTTCATTTCCGATTTCACGGTTTGGACGGAAATCAATGTACGGATATTTACGGCTGGAAGGACGGATGTCATCCAGCTGGATTTTTTCCAGGGCACGCTTACGGGAAGTTGCCTGCTTGGATTTGGAAGCATTTGCAGAGAAACGGGAGATAAACTCCTGCAGCTCTTTGATTTTTTCTTCCTTTTTCTTGTTGGCTTCTTTCATCTGTTTTACAAGAAGCTGGCTGGACTCATACCAGAAATCGTAGTTACCTGCATACAGCTGGATCTTGCCGTAATCAATATCTGCAATATTGGTGCAGACTTTGTTTAAGAAATAACGGTCATGGGAAACCACGATAACCGTGTTTTCAAAGTTGATCAGAAATTCTTCTAACCATGCGATGGCATCAAGATCCAGGTGGTTGGTCGGCTCATCGAGAAGAAGAATGTCCGGGTTGCCAAACAGTGCCTGCGCAAGAAGTACTTTGACTTTTGCGGCACCCGGCAGGTCTGCCATCTGTGTGTAGTGATCCTCGGTCGGAATTCCAAGACCGTTTAACAGGGTGGCAGCATCGGATTCGGCATTCCAGCCGTCCATGTCTGCAAATTCTGCTTCAAGTTCACTGGCGCGGATACCATCCTCATCGGAAAAATCTTCTTTCATGTAGATGGCATCTTTTTCTTTCATGATGTCATACAGACGTTTATTTCCCATGATAACCGTGTCGAGTACGGTATACTCATCATACTTGAAGTGGTCCTGCTGCAGGAAAGACAGACGCTGTCCCGGTGTGATGACAATGTCACCGCTGGTTGGCTCTAACTGCCCGGATAAAATTTTTAAAAAGGTAGATTTGCCGGCACCGTTTGCACCGATCAAACCGTAACAGTTTCCCTCGGTAAACTTTACGTTTACATCTTCGAAAAGGGCTTTTTTGCCTAATCTTAAAGTAATGTTATTTGCACTAATCATACGAAAACCTCATTGCTTTACTTAATATGTCTATGATAAAATCACAAATTCTATTATAAACATGACATGGGATATATTTCAAGAAGAAAAACGCTTTCTTGTTGGAAATGTATAGAAATAATGATATAATGGAGAAAGAATTGAACGAAATTGGGGCAAAGCTATGGATTATAGGGAATTTATACAGTTGGATCTGCCTGTCGCAGTTGCAATTGTCAGTTGTGGGGCAGACTGGAGAGTGGAAGAGGCAAACGCAGAGTTTACGGATGTACTTGGATACACGGAAAAGGAACTGCGGGAAACCAGACCACAAAAAATGGTATATGACGAAGATTATGCAAATCTGGTCAGTGTATTGGAAAATGTTGTCCGGACACATGACAACGGAAAAATGCAGCTTCGTATCGTACGCCCCGATGGGAAAACCCGGTGGGTGGAGATGCGGTGCAGTGTTCTGGCACATTACGATGTAAAACCATATGTGGTTTTATTTTTATGGGATATTGATGAGGAAAAAAGACGGGAAGAACATCAGAAACTGTTGAACCAGAAATATGAGCTGATGGAACAGCTGTCTTTGGAATATCCGTTTGATCTGGATGTGGAAAACTGGACGATGCTGCGCTCGTACCGGCTGATGGAACTGAGGGGACAATACGATTATTCCGAACAATATTTTCCGGTGGATGAAGAAGTTCTGACACTCTGTCCACCGGATCAGGAGCTTTTTCTGAAGGCTATGAAAGAAGCTGCCACAGAGGAAAAAACCGGAAGTATGGATACAAGGTTTAATATCCATACGGAAAATGAGACACCGAAATATCTCTGGTTTAGAACTTATTACAAGAGCATTGCAGACCATAATGGACGGATCACCCGGATTATCGGAAGAAGTTTTAATATTGATGAAGATAAGAATCTTCAGGAAGAAGTGCGGAGAGATCCGCTGACGAAACTGCTCAACAAGCTGGAAATCCAAAGGGAGACCGATGCATTTCTGGAAGGAGCAGAAGACGGAACCCATGTATTGTTTCTGATTGATATTGATAATTTTAAAGGTGTCAATGATAATTTCGGGCATACATTCGGTGATACCGTAATCGTAGATGTTGCAAATATCATCAAATCTTTTTTCCGCAACAATGATCTGACCGGAAGGGTCGGTGGGGATGAATTCCTTGTGCTGATGAAGAACACAACACTCGAGAAGGCAAAGGAACGTGCCGGAAATCTTGGAGAAGCACTCTGCAAAGTTTATACGGGGGGCTCCATTCACTACAGGATCTCGGCAAGTATTGGTCTGGCCGCCTGTAACGGTGGGGATGGAAATACATACAGTTCCCTGTTTGAAAAAGCGGATCATGCCATGTACCGTACCAAGCAGGGGGGCAAAAATGGATATGAGATTGCCGGTGCAAAAGATGTGGGAATGATCAGAAACGGAATCAAAAACATTGAGCGGCGGGAAAACATGGGCGCAGAAGACCGTGAATTCCTTGCATTTTCCATCAGTCTTATGGCGCACGCCAAAAATATAGACGGGTCGTTGAATATGCTTTTAAACAGGATTACGGAAAGATACCAGCTGGATCTTGTTATGGTATTTGAGGATAACACCGAAAATGACGGAATGGTCATGACCAATTATTTTGGAAATAATTACTCTTTTTATGGGAAAAGTGCGTTTCCAAAGAAAAGTCCTTCACTAAAGGAACTACAGTCAGGGGAGTATATGATAGTTAAAAATTCACAGAGCAATTTTGCAACGGGGATGGGAAATTATCTTAAGTCAACGGATACATACAACGAAAACGCTCCGTTTTCTGCTGTGGTTGGAAAATTTGAATATGTCGGTGGCTGTACAGGGGAAGTAATTTATGTGTCACTGGACGAAGAACGGCAGTGGCAGCCGGGAGAGTTGGAAATTTTTCAGGAACTGACCCGTATGATGGCTATTTTTGTGTCCCTGCGCTATCGGGTCGCGGAAAGCCGGGAACAGATCAGTTCCATCCAGAAAAAAGATCCGCTGACAGGGCTGTACAATCAGGAGGCATTCCGTGAAGCGGTGGTTGAAATTCTGGCACATTCCAAGCCGGATGAAGTATATGCCATTGAGTATATGGATATCAATAATTTTGGATATATCAATGAAAATTATGGCTATAAAGTAGGGGACAGTGTCCTTAAAATGTTTGCACAGGATATCTTTATGCAGGAGTATTTCCGTGCAGGCTGCCGTTTGTATTCGGATTTTTTTCTGCTTCTGATTGCAGATGAAAGTCAGGAAAAAATGATCGATCGTCTGCACAACAGAAATAAAAGATTTTCCAATATGCAGAATCACAGGTATCCAAACAGTGGAATGGGGGTATCGGCAGGGGTATATATTCTGGAAGACAATAAAATGGACATCGAGTTTGCAATCGAAAATGCCAATCTTGCATGGAAAAATGCAAAAAATA
>OGLA01000446.1_pt1 | contig 10857 bp, 7 predicted proteins | sample 1572631 | NCBI WGS metagenome assembly OGLA01 (sample SAMEA2582011, study PRJEB24529) | metagenome | biome: Human gut stool | place: China | collected 2011
CCGAACTTTGCTCCTTGTATGATAAAACAATTCTGATGAATCCGAATGTTCCTCAAGAAGTACGTATAATAAATGCCATCTCCGAGCAGTTGTTCAACTCATGGCCCGTCAGCATTATTATGATTGATTTGGAAGATTGTATCTGGCGTCTGAATCAGCAGGTGATGAATGAACTCCATTTGAATGAGTATGTGATAGGGCGGCGTATCACTGACTTATTGGAAGTGGTATGTGATAAAAAGAATGTGTTAGAAGACCTTTTGCTGCAACTTCGGGAGAGGGATGTGCGGATTATTCCCTTAGATATCAATTGCTTTATACGTGAATTGAAGAGTGGTATCAGTTTTCTGATACAAGGTGCTATGGTGGGAATTCATGAAGATGGACAATTGGTGAGGATTGTACTCTATTTTAGGAATGTGTTGGAAGAACGGACACAGAAGCATTTGCTGAATATTGCGCTGAGCCGCACCCAGATATTTCAATGGTCTTTCGACATGGAACATAATCTGATGATTATAGAACCGCGTTATTTTGAATATTTGGGGATTCCTACGCGTGACTATACGCTGACGCCTGAGGAATTCGCATTTCTGATTCATCCGGACGACCGGAAGGGAGTGTTTGATGCTTTGGCTTTACAGTTGCGTGGTAATTTGTACGAACGCCCAGTGGAATACCGTCTACGGAGGGGAGACGGCAAGTGGGAGTGGTTTGAGGCGCAATCTACCTATGTGGGGCAATTGACGGATTTGCCGTTCCGTATCATCGGTATTTGCATGAGTACGCAGAAATACAAGGATACGGAGAATAAATTGAACGAGGCTTTGCAGAAAGCGCAACGTAGCGATGAGTTGAAGAGCGTATTTCTTGCTAATATGAGCCACGAGATACGTACGCCACTAAATGCCATTGTGGGCTTCTCTACACTACTGGCTTGTGGGGATGCCGACTTGTCGCGGCAGGAGATTATGGAATTTACGTCTTTGATTGAAAAGAACAGCCAGTTGTTAATGGTGTTGATTTCAGATATTCTGGATTTGTCCAAGATAGAATCGAACACGATGGAATTCCATTTTGAGAAGGTTTCTTTAAATGGCATATTGGAAAGCATTTACAGTGCGCAGAAGATGAATCTTCGGAAAGGAGTGGAGTTACTGCTAGACCTTCCGGACCGGGCGGCAGTTATCTATACAGATCCTACGCGTTTGGGGCAAGTTGTCAACAATCTTATCAATAATGCGGTGAAGTTCACTGCTGAAGGACGCATAACCATAGGGTATAGGCTGAAGGACTTTGCTACATTGGAAGTCTTTGTGGAAGATACGGGAACTGGCATGTCGGAAGAAGTTCTGGCGCACATTTTTGAACGTTTCTATAAGGGAGATGCTTTTGTGCAGGGCACGGGATTGGGATTGGCCATTTGCAGGACTATCGTTGAAAGGTTTCATGGAAAAATAGAAGTGGCTTCAACTCTTGGCAAGGGGAGCCGCTTTGCAATTGTCCTTCCGCAGGAAATGCGGGAGTAGTGTTCTCTTTCTTGGATATTTGATGTAATTATGTGAGCGTATGATATTGTATAACGTTGAAAATCGCTACCTTTGCAGTCTTGAACGATAAATTCATTGACACTATGATATCTGTAGAAGGACTGAAGGTAGAATTTAATGCCACTCCTCTGTTCGAAGACGTCTCTTATGTTATCAATAAGAAAGACCGTATAGCTCTTGTCGGCAAGAATGGTGCCGGTAAGTCCACCATGCTCAAGATATTGGCTGGCATTCAGCAGCCCACTGCCGGCATTGTTGCCGTTCCTCGCGAATGTACTATCGGGTATTTGCCCCAAGTGATGATACTCAGTGACAAGCGCACCGTAATGCAGGAGGCTGAACTTGCCTTCGAGCATATTTTTGAGATGCAGGCGGGCATCGAACGCATGAATCGGCAACTTGCCGAACGTACCGATTACGACAGCGAGGATTACCAGAAACTGATTGACCGCTTCACTCACGAAAACGAACGTTTTCTGATGATGGGCGGCACCAACTACCGTGCCGAAATAGAGCGCACGCTCCAAGGGCTGGGCTTCAGCCGCGAGGACTTTGACCGCTCTACAAGCGAGTTTTCCGGTGGTTGGCGTATGCGTATAGAGCTTGCCAAGCTGTTGCTTCGCCGTCCGGATGTGTTGCTGCTCGACGAGCCTACCAACCACCTTGACATCGAGAGTATCCAGTGGTTGGAGAACTTCCTTTCCACCCGTGCCAATGCGGTGGTGCTTGTCAGCCACGACCGCGCCTTTTTGAACAATGTCACTACGCGTACCATCGAAATAACTTGTGGACGCATTTACGACTATAAAGTGAAATACGATGAGTTCGTGGTGCTTCGCAAGGAGCGCCGGGAGCAGCAACTACGTGCTTACGAGAATCAGCAGAAGCAGATACAAGATACGGAAGATTTCATCGAACGTTTCCGGTACAAAGCTACCAAGGCTGTGCAAGTGCAGAGCCGCATCAAGCAGCTCGAAAAGATAGAGCGCATCGAAGTGGATGAGGAAGACAACTCCTCTTTGCGCCTGAAGTTTGTTTGCAGTAGCCGTAGCGGTAATTATCCCGTTATCTGCGAGGATATGGAGAAATCCTACGGTGGGCACGTTGTTTTCCACGATGTGAATTTGACTATCAACCGAGGAGAGAAGGTTGCTTTTGTCGGTAAGAACGGCGAAGGTAAGTCTACGCTTGTAAAGTGTATTATGGGTGAGATTACGGATTATACCGGTAAGCTTACACTGGGACATAATGTGCAGATTGGATATTTTGCCCAGAACCAGGCACAGCTTTTGGATGAGAGCCTGACTGTATTCGATACGATTGACCGCGTGGCCGTAGGGGATATCAGCCTCAAAATCCGTGATATTCTAGGTGCTTTCATGTTCGGCGGTGAGGCTTCGGATAAAAAGGTGAAGGTGCTCAGCGGTGGAGAGCGTACCCGGCTTGCCATGATAAAACTGCTGTTGGAGCCGGTGAATTTTCTGATTCTCGACGAACCTACGAATCATCTTGACATGCGTTCCAAAGATGTGCTGAAGGAGGCTATCCGCGATTTTGACGGAACGGTGATAATAGTCAGTCATGACCGTGATTTTTTGGACGGACTTGCGACTAAAGTATACGAGTTTGGTGGCGGACTGGTGAAGGAACATTTGGGAGGAATTTATGATTTCCTGCAAAAGAAGCAGATAGAGAGCCTGAATGAGTTACAGAAATCTCCTTCACTTTCCGCTTCGCCCACTGCCGGTAAGGCGGCATCAGGAAATGCTGGTGCAGAACCGGCTCAGCCCTCGGCTGCCAAACTCTCCTATGAGGAGCAGAAGGAGCTTAACAAGAAACTTAAGAAGCTGGAACGCCGCGTTGCCGATTGTGAAGCGGAGATAGAGCAGACGGAGGCTGCCATTGCCATTCTTGAGGCTAGGATGGCTACACCGGAGGGTGCTTCGGACATGTCGCTTTATGAGCAGCACCAAAAACTGAAAGAGCAGCTTGACCGTGTGATGGAAGAGTGGGACGCGGCTACTGTAGAGTTGGAGAATCACTAACTATTATATTTTATATGTTTATGAAAGCAAATCATTTGTTACCCATTGCAGCATTCTGTCTGATGACGGCATCCTGCAACACCGGCAAGCAGCAGGCTGAACTTACAGCAGGCATCCAGCTCGCCAATCTTGACACAACGGCTCTACCCGGAACTGACTTTTACCAATACGCATGTGGCGGTTGGATGAAGAACAATCCGATTCCTGCTGAATACTCACAGTACGGTTCTTTTACTATCCTTGCAGAAAACAACCGCAAGCAGATTCAAGGACTGATTGAAGAACTTGCCGCTACCCAGCACGAAGCCGGCAGCGTGGCACAAAAAATCGGTGACTTGTACAAAATCGTAATGGACAGCGTGAAGCTGAACAAAGATGGTGTAGCTCCCATCAAGGCTGAACTCGACCAGCTGGCTGCTTTGAAGGACAAGAAAGAGCTTTATGCCTTGCTGGGCGATATGCAGAAGAAAGGCATCATCGCCTACAACGTGCTGTATGTTGGCGCTGACGAAATGAACAGTAGCATGAATGCTGTACAGACCTATCAGACCGGGCTGAGCATGGGCGAACGTGAATACTATCTGGAGAATGATGAGGCTACTGCCAAAATTCGTGATGCTTTCCGTACACATGTACAGAAGATGTATAAGTTGGCTGGTTTCGACGAGGCTACTGCCAAGAAAGGTATGGAGGTGGTGATGGATGTGGAAACACGTCTTGCCAAGGCTTTCCGCTCTCGTACGGAGTTGCGTGACCCGCATGCCAATTATAACAAGATGAGCATGGAAGAGTTGAAGAAGAATTATCCTACTTTCGATTGGGATGCTTATTTGTCTGCCATGGGCTTGAAGGATGTGAAGGAAATCATCGTAGGCCAGCCCGCTTCACTGAAAGCTGCCGCCGATATTCTGGATACGCTGCCCATTGAACAGCAGAGCCTTTATCTGCAATGGAAATTGATTGATTCTGCCGCAAGCTTGTTGAACGATGCTATGGCAGAACAGAACTTCGACTTCTACAGCCGCACCATGAGCGGTACACAAGAAATGCAGCCTCGCTGGAAGAGAGCGGTAAGCACTGTAAGCAGCGCGCTGGGCGAAGCTGTAGGTCAGATGTACGTGGAGAAATATTTCCCTGCTGCTGCCAAGGAGCGTATGGTGACTTTGGTGAAGAACTTGCAGGAAAGCCTGGGCGAACGTATCCAGAATCTTGCCTGGATGGGTGATTCCACTAAGGTGAAAGCTCTGGAGAAACTGGCTACCTTCCATGTGAAGATTGGTTATCCCGACACTTGGAAAGACTACTCCACACTGGAAATCAAAAACGACTCTTACTGGGCAAACATGGAACGTGCCAACGAGTGGAGCCATGCCGAAATGATAGCCAAGGCCGGCAAGCCGGTGGATAAGGATGAATGGCTGATGACTCCGCAGACCGTCAACGCTTACTATACCCCGACCACCAACGAAATCTGTTTCCCCGCCGGTATCCTGCAATATCCTTTCTTCGATATGAATGCGGATGACGCCTTCAACTACGGTGCCATCGGTGTGGTAATCGGTCATGAAATGACTCACGGATTCGACGACCAGGGTCGCCAGTACGACAAGGACGGTAACCTGAAAGACTGGTGGACTGCTGAAGATGCCAAGAACTTTGACGAGCGTGCCCAGGTGATGGTAAACTTCTTTGATAGCATCGAGGTTGCTCCGGGTGTATATGCCAACGGACGCATGACATTGGGTGAGAATATTGCCGACCACGGTGGTCTGCAGGTTTCTTATCAGGCATTCAAGAAAGCTACGGCTGCCAATCCGCTGCCGGTGCTGGACGGTCTTACTCCCGAACAACGTTTCTTCCTGGCATACGCAGGTGTATGGGCCAATGATATCCGTCCCGAAGAAGTGCTGAACCGCACAAAAAGTGATGTGCACTCATTGGGCGAATGGCGCGTAAACGGTGCATTGCCGCAAATCGGTGCTTGGTATGAGGCATTCAACGTGACAGAAAAAGACCCGATGTTCTTGCCGGTAGAAAAACGTGTATCTATTTGGTAAACCAACAAAATAACCCTTAAAAAAAGGCGGCAGACTGGAAACAGATGCCGCCTTTTTTAATTATACCTAATTTATTGTGTATGAATGTATGTATGAATAAACAAAATTTGTAACTTTGCGCATCAAATACTAATATACGCATACTTTAATACGCAAATCCATGTCTGAAACAAAAAGAATCAAAACAGCTCTGGTATCTGTTTACCATAAGGAAGGTTTGGACGAAATCATTACCAAACTGCATGAAGAAGGTGTAGAGTTCCTCTCAACCGGTGGAACCCGTCAGTTTATAGAATCCCTGGGTTATCCCTGCAAGGCAGTGGAAGACCTCACTACATACCCTTCCATCCTGGGCGGACGCGTGAAGACTTTGCATCCGAAGGTTTTTGGAGGTATTCTTTGCCGCCGCGGATTGGAGCAAGACATGCAACAGATTGAAAAATATGAAATCCCCGAAATAGACCTCGTCATTGTTGACCTCTATCCGTTTGAGGCTACCGTTGCCAGTGGTGCCGAAGAACCTGCCATCATCGAAAAGATTGACATAGGCGGTATCTCCCTAATTCGTGCCGCAGCCAAGAACTATAACGACGTGGTTATCATCGCTTCGCAAGCACAATATCAGCCGTTCCGCGACATGCTGATGGAACACGGAGCCACTACTACCATCGAAGAACGCCGTTGGTTTGCCAAAGAGGCGTTTGGAGTGTCTTCACACTATGACTCTGCTATCTTCAATTATTTCGATGGCGAAGAAGGTTCCGCTTTCCGTTGCTCTGCCAACAGCCAGAAGACTTTACGCTATGGCGAGAATCCGCACCAGAAAGGCTATTTCTATGGCAATCTGGATGCTATGTTCGACCAGATTCACGGTAAGGAAATCTCTTATAACAACCTGCTCGACATCAATGCTGCCGTTGACTTGATTGATGAATTTTAGGTTACTACTTTCGCTATCCTGAAACATAACAATGCTTGTGGATTGGCCTCACGTCCCACTGTACTCGAAGCATGGAACGATGCGCTTGCCGGTGACCCGGTATCCGCTTTTGGTGGTGTGCTCATCACTAATGCCGTGATTGACAAGGCTGCTGCCGAAGAAATCAATAAGATATTCTTTGAGGTAATTATCGCTCCCGATTATGATGTGGATGCGTTGGAAATCCTCGGTCAGAAGAAGAACCGTATTATCCTGGTTCGCAAGCCGGCAGCTTTGCAAGAAGCAGTTCCGTTCTTTGCTGAATGGCGTATTGGTTCAGGACCGCGACCTTAAGGTGGAAACTCCTGAAGAATTGAAGACTGTAACTACGAAGGCTCCCACTGCACAGGAAATTGAGGATATGCTCTTTGCAAACAAGATTGTGAAGAACAGTAAGTCGAATGCCATTGTGCTGGCAAAAGGAAAGCAGTTGTTGGCAAGTGGTGTAGGTCAGACCAGCCGTGTGGATGCTTTGAAGCAGGCTATCGAGAAAGCCAAAAACTACGGTTTCGACTTGAATGGCGCTGTAATGGCAAGTGACGCATTCTTCCCTTTCCCCGACTGCGTGGAAATTGCCGGCAATGAAGGCGTAACAGCCGTCATCCAGCCGGGTGGAAGCATCAAGGATGAACTCTCGTTTGAATATTGCAACGAGCATGGCATTGCCATGGTGACTACGGGATTCCGTCACTTTAAACACTAATTCGGATTTACGATTTGACGATTTACGATTTACGATTGAAGTTACATCGTAAGTCTGAATCTCAAATTGTAAAGAAGAGGAATATCAATCGTAAATCGTAAATAGTTAAATCGTAAATATTAATGGGATTATTCTCCTTTACACAAGAAATAGCGATTGACCTTGGCACAGCCAATACCATCATCACCACGAATGGCAAGATTGTGGTGGATGAGCCTTCGGTGGTGGCTTTGGACCGTCGTACCGATAAGATGATTGCCGTGGGTGACAAGGCAAAGATGATGCACGAAAAGACCCACGAAAACATACGTACCATCCGTCCGTTGCGCGACGGTGTGATTGCCGACTTCTATGCCTGCGAGCAGATGATACGCGGACTTATCAAGATGGTGAACAACCGTAACCGTCTCTTCTCTCCGTCACTCCGCATGGTAATCGGGGTTCCTTCGGGCAGTACCGAAGTGGAGCTGCGTGCCGTGCGCGACTCTGCCGAGCATGCCGGCGGGCGCGACGTTTATTTGATTTTCGAGCCGATGGCTGCTGCCATCGGTATCGGTATCGATGTAGAGGCTCCCGAAGGCAACATGATTGTTGACATAGGTGGTGGTTCTACGGAAATTGCCGTTATCTCTTTGGGAGGTATCGTAAGTAACAACTCCATCCGCATTGCCGGTGACGACTTGACTGCCGATATTCAGGAATACATGAGCCGCCAGCACAACGTGAAGGTCAGCGAGCGTATGGCTGAGCGTATTAAGATTAATGTGGGTGCTGCCTTGACGGAACTCGGTGAGGATGCTCCTGAAGACTATATCGTTCATGGTCCGAACCGCATCACGGCATTGCCCATGGAAGTGCCGGTATGCTATCAGGAAGTGGCGCATTGCTTGGAGAAGTCTATCTCTAAGATTGAGACAGCCATCTTGAGCGCATTGGAAAATACGCCTCCCGAATTGTATGCCGACATCGTTCACAACGGTATCTATCTTGCCGGTGGCGGTGCATTGCTTCGTGGACTGGATAAGCGTCTGACTGATAAAATAAACATACCGTTCCACATTGCGGAAGACCCCTTGCATGCCGTTGCCAAAGGTACGGGCGTGGCATTGAAGAACGTTGACCGCTTCTCATTCTTGATGCGGTAATGCGAAATTTATTAAACTTTCTCATTAAATATAATTACTGGTTCCTCTTTCTTCTGTTAGAGGTTGCCAGTTTTATTTTATTATTTCGCTTTAATCATTACCAGCAGAGTGTGTATTTCACCTCTGCCAATGGCGTGGCGGGGAAGGTTTATGAAATATCGGGTGGCATCACTTCCTATTTCCACTTGAAGACGGCCAACGAAGACCTGCTCGACCGCAACATGTGGCTGGAGCAGCGGCTTTCGTTTCTGGAAAATGTCTTGAAGGAGAAAGGATTGGACTCCGCCAGGTTGTACAGCATGGAACGGCTTGCTCCTACGGAGTATCAGATATTCAAGGCGAATGTCATAAAGAACAGCTTGAACAAGGCTGACAATTATATCACTTTAGACCGTGGAACAACAGAAGGTATCCGTCCTGAGATGGGAGTTGTAGATGCCAATGGCGTGGTGGGTATTGTGTATAAGACCTCTCCCCATTACTCGTTGGTTATTCCGTTGCTGAACAGCAAGTCGAGCATCAGCTGTAAGATTGTGGGCAGTGATTATTTCGGTTATTTGAAGTGGGAGGGAGGTAATTCCCGTTTTGCCTATCTGAAGGATTTGCCCCGGCATGCCGAATTCAATCTGGGAGATACAGTAGTGACCAGCGGCTATTCCACCGTGTTTCCAGAAGGTGTCATGGTGGGGACGGTGGATGACATGTCTGACTCGCACGACGGGCTTTCGTATCTGTTGAAGATAAAGCTGGCTACGGACTTTGGAAAGGTGAGCAATGTGCGCGTCATTTCCCGCAACGGGCAGGATGAACAAAAGGCATTGGAGTCGAGGGCGGACGAGAAGTGACTAAGAAATTAGGGATTAGGGGTTAAGGATTAGGGATTAATCATCTTTATATCTTATAACTTATACACTCAATAACTTGTAACTCGTAACTTATAACTCATTAGCGTTGTTAATTAATTATCTGCATAAAATAGGATGGTTCATAGGCTTGGTACTGTTGCAGGTGCTGATATTGAACAATGTGCATATTGCAGGATATGCCACTCCATTTCTGTATATCTACTTGATACTGAAGTTTGAGTCGGACACTCCCCGCAATGCGTTGATGTTGTGGGCATTCTTTTTAGGGCTGGCTGTCGACGTCTTTTCCGACACACCGGGGATGAACGCTGCCGCTACGGTGTTGCTGGCTTTCTTGCGCCCCACTTTCCTGCGGCTGTTCGTGCCTCGTGACACGCTGGATACACTGGTTCCGGCCATCCGTACAATGGGGATTCTTCCTTTCCTGAAATATCTGGTTGTGAGTGTGCTGATACATCACGGCTTGTTGCTTACCCTCGAATTCTTCTCTTTTGCCCATATTGGTACGCTGTTGTTGAGAATTGCGGCAAGTACCCTGCTTACTGTGACCTGCATTATGGCTGTTGAGGGAATAAGAAAGAAAGGATAAAGGGATTAAGGATTAGGAATTGATGAAAGACTATACACTGGAAAAGCGGAAATATGTAATTGGAGCGGCGGCTATTGTCATCGTTCTTATTTACGTGTTCCGGCTGTTCGACCTGCAAATCATGACTGATGACTACAAGAAGAACGCGGACAGTAACGCTTTTCTGAACAAGATACAATATCCATCACGGGGGGCTATCTACGACCGTAACGGTAAGTTGCCTATGATATTACGTTTGTGCCTCGGGAGGTGACGCAGCTGGATACACTCGACCTTTGCAGTGCCTTGAACATTACCCGTGAGCAGTTTGACAAACGGATGAAGGACGTCAAGAACCGCTGGATGAATCCCGGTTATTCCAAATACACCCATCAGGTGTTCATGACGCAGCTTTCTGCCGAAGAGTGCGGTGTGTTTCAGGAGAAGCTGTTCAAATTTCCAGGTTTCTATATTCAGCGGCGTACTATCCGTCAATATACCTATAACTCTGCCGGCCATTTGCTGGGAGACATCGGCGAAGTGTCCAAGAAAGACATTGAGAACGATGACTATTATATTCGCGGAGACTATATAGGCAAGCAAGGCATCGAGAAATCCTATGAAAAGTATCTGCGTGGAGAGAAGGGGGTGGAGATTCTGCTTCGTGACGCTCACGGGCGCATCCAGGGACACTACATGGACGGACAGTTGGACCGTTCCTCCGTACCCGGCAAGAACCTGACGTTGGGCATCGACATTGACCTTCAGATGTTGGGAGAACGACTGCTTCAACACAAAATCGGTGCCATTGTGGCCATCGAACCGGCTACGGGTGAGATTCTGTGCATGGTTTCCTCGCCTACCTTTGACCCTCATCTGATGATAGGGCGCCAGCGGGGAAAGAACCACCGCCTGCTGCAGATGGACAACCGGAAGCCTTTTCA
>OGLA01000447.1_pt1 | contig 10838 bp, 10 predicted proteins | sample 1572631 | NCBI WGS metagenome assembly OGLA01 (sample SAMEA2582011, study PRJEB24529) | metagenome | biome: Human gut stool | place: China | collected 2011
CTAATGATACATACCTTAGTGATATATACATGAGCAATAGTCTTGAATACGAACAACAAGCAAAACAATGGACTATGCCAGAAGAACTTTAAACTACTATACACTATACAACTCTTGAACTTCTGTTAAATATTTCACTACACTTAGCACTCAAAATTATAAAAACTTGCAGAGTATGTTTCTTAATTTATCACAATATTCTACAAGTATAGGCTTTGGCTCATTGTTAAACTAAAACAAAATGGGTTGTCGCATTAACGAATTTCAGACAAGCTATAGAAGTTTTATCTATACTTTGTAAGAGATTTTTCATTGCGACAACCCCATTTTTATATGTATTGAACTAATTAATTATATATTTACAAACGACTTATTCATCAAAATATTACTGAAGAAGTGAAAGAACACCCTGATTAGACTGGTTAGCCTGTGCAAGCATTGACTGACCTGCCTGCATAAGAATGTTATTCTTGCTGTATTCAACCATTTCTGTAGCCATATCTGTATCACGGATACGAGATTCAGCTGCTGATGTATTCTCACTTGTTGTATCAAGGTTGTTGATTGTATGCTCAAGTCTGTTCTGAATAGCACCAAGCTTAGAACGATTTGAAGATACTGTGTTAATAGCTGTCTGTATACTAGTAATCGCATCACCTGCACTTGAATTTGATGATACATCTAAATTATTTATCTGTAAATCACTTGCACCTAAAGATGAAATTGATATACTTATTGTCTGTCCTTTAAGAGAACCAACCTGAAGATTCTTAGCTGTGTAAGAACCATCAATTAAGTTCATGGTGTTGAACTGTGTTGTAGACTGGATACGATCAATCTCAGATGTTAACTGGTTGATCTCAGACTGGATAGCATTTCTATCAGCAGTTGTATTAGTATCGTTAGCTGCCTGAGTTGCTAACTCATTCATACGCTGTAAGATAGAATGTGTCTCAGATAAAGCACCCTCAGCAACCTGGATTAAAGATACACCATCCTGTGCATTGTCAGAAGCTTTGTTTAATCCACGGATCTGGCTTCTCATCTTCTCAGAAATTGTTAAACCAGCAGCATCATCACCTGCACGGTTGATTCTGTAACCGGAAGATAATTTCTCTGAAGATTTCGCCTGTGCGCTTGTTGTGATACCTAACATTCTGTTCGCATTTGCTGCGGTCATATTGTGCTGAACTACCATAATATTTTTCCTCCTTGAATTAAGTGCAGCTTCCATGCTGCAATTTGATTTGTTTGTGACAGTTTTCTATGCGGCCGTACGCTCCGCTTCGAATTCTATCCGATTTTGTAAGAAACAATTGTTATCTTGTTTACTTGATATATATATCGGATGGGGTCTGGAATACTTTAGCATTAATTTTAATTTTTTCAATTTTTTTCTACTGCATTTTATAATAATGCCGAAACTTTTCCTTCCAGTATTGCATTGATCTCATCCAGATCCTTACCTGTGATGGATGCAATGTTTTCCGGGGACATTCCGCTGTGATTCATTTTGAGGATGATTTTTGCTTCTCCCATAATCTTTCCTTCGGCTTTTCCTTTAGCCTCTCCCATTTTTCTGGCATCTTCCAGGTCATCCTTCATCAGTTCTCTTAACGCATCACACATATTCGCATCCCTCCTTATTTCACGATATAGCTCATCATTTGCCTTGACACTTACCTGTAACACAGCCTCAACATTCTGCCGGTCACGCGGTGTATTCATTCCTTCTGCTTTTCTCAGAAATTCCTCCACGTCTTCTTTCTTTGCATGATTTGACAAAACCCTCAAACTCCGATGCTCTCCCGGCTCTAATTCCTGTGTCACAATAATCTGCGCTGGAAACGGTAAATGTTCTGTCACATAACAAATGCCCGGATATCTTTCTTCTATTTTATGTCCATACCTGTGCAATGTCAAAAACATTTTCTCCGGTCGGGCTTCCCTGAAAATAGATATTGTCAGTTCATTGATTGGAACTGCATCTACATATTCTCCATAGCCTTTGTACAGGCACGCATACCCGATGGTCTTGTAAAAATCGTCAATGGTCAACGCATCTTCCGGGCTCTTATACTCGATCACATTATAGGTTCTCATAATGTGACCGATTTCATTCTTAATTTGTCCGGTACTCCCTTCTTTTATGATAAGAAGGTCGATACGGATTGGTTCCTTGCTCAGATTGTATTCCGGCTTTAACTCCAGCCGTTCAATGTCTTCATGGAATTCCAGCCCCGCAGCGGCACAGAATGCCGGATGCCACTGGAGCTTGTCTGGTGCATTTTTCAAATTGCTTCCTCCTGTTTGTGTGAATCACGATTCCGCAACATCGCAATTTGTTTTCGTGCACAAATGCTTAGTTTTCACCTCTTTCCTTTTCGATTTTCCCTCCGCAATCTTTTCCTGTCTTTATGATAACCTATTTATTTTTCTCCATCAAGCAGTTTCTTGCATCCCGAACATCCGAAATAATCTCATCGTTACTGTTCGCATCAGATTGTTAACGGAATCAATTATTAAAAAAAGTGATGATGTATTGTTTTTCATATACATCATCACCTCTTTTTACTTTCTTATGTTATTTTTAGATATTTCTTATTTTTCCTCTAATCCCGGCCACTCCTGGTCTTTCTCCGAAAGTGTCAGCGGCGTTCCATCTGCCATGCAATATCCTTCTGCTGACGGTGTTCCGCGATACCCGCCTGTCACATCCGGCCACCGGATACCGATCTTTGGGTCATTCCATGCCAGGCCGCCCTCGTCATTTGGATGCCAGAAGTCATTGACTTTGTAACAGAACTCTGCCTCGTCAGACAGGACCAGGAAGCCATGCGCAAAGCCTTCCGGAATCAGGAACTGTTTTTTGTTTTCTTCCGACAATTCCACACCATACCATTTTCCGTAGGTTGCGGAACCTTCCCGCAAATCCACCGCCACATCAAATACGCTGCCGCGCACAGCGCGCACGAGTTTGCACTGCGGATAGTTGATCTGGAAATGCAGTCCGCGAAGTACGCCTTTGACGGACATGGACTGGTTATCCTGTACAAACTGGATGTCAAATCCGGCTTCTTTCATTTCCCTTTCATTGTAGGTCTCCATAAAGTATCCACGGGCATCCCCGTGAACGGCCGGTGTAATCACACACAGCCCTTCGATGCCACCGACATTTTTTTCAACTGTTATCTGTCCCACTGTTTTTTCCTCTTTCATGCTGAATAGTTACTATTCAGAACCCCCTCCCCATATATTCGCAAAAACGCACGCTTCACGTGCTTTCTCGCCGCTAACGCAGCTAATTTTGCTCATATATGGGGAGGGAACTCTATTCAAGCTCCCTCAGAATTCGAAAATCAGCCTCTTTTATGTAAACATAACGATTCTGATTTTCGAATTCTGAGGGGTTCTGAATAGTTACGCTGATTTTAATATTTCACCCTGCCTTCTGCGACTGCTTTTAAATGCTCTCCATACGGACTCTTCCCATAGCGTATCGCAGAATCAAGCAGTTTTTCTTTATCAATCCACTGATTGATATATGCGATTTCTTCCGGTGCGGAAATGGTCACGCCCTGACGGTGCTCGATCATCTGTACGAAAGCCGCTGCATCCAGCAGACTGTCCATCGTTCCGGTATCCAGCCATGCAAAGCCACGTCCGAGCAGCTGTACATTTAGGTTTTTCTGCTGCAGATACATGTCGTTTAACGTCGTAATCTCCAGTTCGCCGCGGGCAGATGGCTTTACCTGTTTTGCCATCGCGCTCACGCCTGCCGGATAGAAATACAGTCCGGTCACGGCATAGTTGCTCTTAGGCTGTGCCGGTTTTTCTTCGATGGATACGGCTTTTCCGTTCGCATCGAAATCCACGACCCCGAAACGCTCCGGATCGTTGACATAATAGCCAAAGACGGTTGCCTGTCCCTCTTGTGCATCCTTTGCGGCATTGCGCAGAATTTTTCCGAATCCGTTTCCGTAGAAAATGTTGTCGCCGAGTACCATGGCGCAGGCATCCTCTCCGATAAATTCCTCTCCAAGCAAAAATGCCTGTGCGAGTCCATCCGGAGACGGCTGCTCTTTGTAGGGCAGATGAAGCCCGAACTGATTTCCATCCCCCAGAAGTGCTTCAAATCTCGGGGTATCTTCCGGCGTGGAAATAACTAAAATATCGCGGATTCCTGCCAGCATCAGTGTCGACAGCGGATAATAGATCATCGGTTTGTCATATACCGGAAGCAATTGTTTACTGGTTACCATCGTCAGCGGGTACAACCGGATCCCGGCGCCGCCTGCTAATATAATTCCCTTCATCCTAAAGTTCCCCCTGTCGTTTCAATTCCTGCAAATACCGCCCCAGCGCATCCTGCCAGGCCGGAAGAGCTGTAAATCCGTTTTCCGTCAGTTTCTTTTTTTCAAGTCTGCTGTTGAATGGACGCGCTGCCTTGGACAGACCGTATTCCGCGGTTGTCACAGGCTGCACTTCGGTAGAGAGTCCTGCCTGCCGGTAAATTTCTTTTGTAAAATCATACCAGGAGATGTAGCCACCCTCGTTTGTTACGTGGTAATAACCATATTTTTCGGTTTCCATCATGTCAACAAGCAGTCTGGCCAGATCATAGGTATAGGTTGGTGTGCCGATCTGGTCATTTACCACGCGCACCTGCGGGTGATTTTTTGCCACTTTTAACATGGTCTTAATAAAATTTTTTCCGTTTAATCCAAACACCCATGCGATACGCACGATGAAATACTTTTCCAGTGTCTGTGCCACTGCCAGTTCCCCACCAAGTTTCGTCTGTCCGTATACGTTAAGCAGTGCATATGCTTTGCAGTCCGGCTCCCACGGAGTCTCGCCCTGTCCGTCAAACACATAGTCTGTGCTGATATAGACCATCTTGGCATCTGCTTTTTTTGCCGCGTCCGCAATATGTTTCGTTCCATCTACGTTGATGGCTCTGACTTTTGCCTGATTTTCTTCGTCCTCTGCTGCATCCACAGCGGTCCATGCCGCACAGTGCACGATGGCATCCGGCTGTACTTGCATGATTGTCTGTTCCACTGCTGCCGCATCGGTGATGTCCAGCGGCACATACGATGCACAGGATTCCAGTGTCGGTGCAATATCCGAACCGACCGCCTGATGTCCGCGCTTTGTCAGTTCGTTTACCACGTCATGTCCCAGCTGTCCGGCAACGCCTGTCACGAATACTTTCATATTTATAAGCCTTTCTTTCCGTACATTTCTTTGTAATAATTCTGGTATTCCCCATTTACGATGTTCTCCCACCATTCCTTATGATCCAGATACCACTGGATGGTCAGGCGGATACCATCTTTAAACATCGTCTCCGGCAGCCAGCCCAGCTCGTTGTGGATCTTGGTTGGATCGATGGCATAGCGCATATCGTGTCCTTTTCTGTCCTGCACATGCTCGATCAGGCTCTCCGGCTTGCCGAGATATTCACAGATGAGTTTTACGATATCAATATTTTTCATCTCATTGTGTCCACCGATGTTGTAGACCTCTCCGACGGTTCCGTTGCGCAGGATCAGGTCAATTGCCTTACAGTGATCCTCGACATACAGCCAGTCGCGCACATTGAGTCCCTCTCCGTATACCGGAAGCGGCTTATCTGCCAGCGCATTTGCAATCATAAGCGGAATGAGTTTTTCCGGGAACTGGTACGGTCCGTAGTTATTGGAACAGCGGCTGATCGTCACCGGCAGTCCATAGGTTCTGTGGTATGCCATGACAAGCAGATCCGCAGATGCCTTGGAGGTGCTGTACGGGCTGGAGGTATGGATCGGCGTATCCTCGTGGAAAAACAGATCCGGGCGGTCCAACGGCAGATCACCGTATACCTCATCTGTGGACACCTGATGATAACGTGAAATGCCATACTTCCTGCATGCATCCATCAGCACAGAGGTACCGATAATATTGGTCTGCAAAAAGACTTCCGGATTCTCAATAGAGCGGTCCACATGGGACTCCGCTGCAAAATTGACAATCACATCCGGTTTTTCTTCCTCAAAAAGGGTATATACTCCCGGACGGTCGCAGATATCGAGTTTTACGAAACGAAAATTCGGCTGATCCATCACCGGTGCAAGCGTGGACAGATTGCCAGCATAGGTCAGGGAATCCAGACAAACAATGCGATCCTGCGGATGTTCCTTTAACATATAGAAAATAAAGTTGCTGCCGATGAAACCGGCACCGCCCGTTACAATAATGGTCATGAGCATTTCCTCCTGTGTGCGTTTACGATTCCTATATTTGTTTCCATTATAAAAGGTGACGCTAGGTCACCTTCAAGTCTTTTTTATAGATTTTTCTAATTATTTTCTGCACAGGAAGATTCCGGCATCTTTTGATATATGAAATCCATCTGCCACGCGGGCAGAAACAAATTCCCGGAACTCTTTGTACTGGTTCAAAAGCAGCTGGTTCTGGTTTCCGTGACAGGAAAGAATATAGGAAATCAGCGGTTCTGCTTCCGCTATTTCAATCGCATCCTCGTATCTTCGCATCTGAATTTCCGGAAAATACGGTGCTAACAGATTTTCTCCGTTTTCAAGCCCGAACCGCTCATACAGCACCTCCGCTGATAAAACGATTTCTTTATGAAACTTCTGCACCAGATCGGTAATTTCCCACATATGCTGCTTTCCATAAGTACTGCACAAAAAACGTCCCTCATCTTTTAAGACTCTCCTGCATTCTGCAAGCACCTGTGGGATATTTTCACAGTAAAACAGCACATGATCCGCGATCACAAGATCAAACATTTCCTCCTCATACGGAATTTTTCACAGTCAAATTTTTTATAAGAAAAGCGGCTGTCCTCTCCCAGCGCACGCCGGGCATCCTTTAGCATTCCTTCTGATTTGTCCGAGAGAACGACCCATAGATCCGCAGGCAGCTGTTCTCTGTTTTCGGTCCATAATGCTCCATTTCCACAGCCGAGTTCCAGAATCCGCATCCCCGGCTGCAGATTACACTGCTGCATAATCCACGGAAACCACCCCTGCGGATTGATGGAATACTCCCTGTGCAGGCGAATCCGGGCAGAAATATTTGCCGCATTCTGGTACTGGTTTTTCAGGCTTCGTTCTACTGCCGTCAGATGGATCAGATCCAGCATACTATTCCAGTCAATCGCCTGTTCCGTCTGGATGGCTTCTATGGTGCGGTCAATTGCCTCATCCATCGCCTGCATTTCGTCCATTTTCTGCCGCAGCAGCTTCTTCTGTATCCGCATGGATTCAAGAAGATACTGCTGGTCTGCCGCAGCAAGTGTCATCTCCCGGATATCTTCCAGTGAAAATCCCAGATATTTTAATAAAAGGATCTGCTGGAGTTTTGCCAGATCTGCATCCGTATACAGCCGCGCTCCTGCGGCAGTCCGTGCACTTGGCTTTAAAATATTCTGTTTATCATAATACCGGATCGCGCGAAGTGTCACATGTGCTTTTTTTGCAAATTGTCCGGATGTGTAATACGCATCCTTTTTCATCTACAGTTCTTTCACCTCATCCCGCATTTCTTCTGTCATATTCTGTACATAGGTCGTCTGGGAAGAAATTTCTTCCGTGTTTGCGGCAATCGTTGACACTTTCTGTGTCATGGTATTCATGCTTTCTACCAGATCTTTGATGGAATCCATGCTCTGTGTAATCTTTGGGAGAATTGCCTCGGCTTTCTGGTCGTTCTGTGTCAGAAGATCCTTCGTGGAATCAGACAGTGTACGGATTTCCTCCGCTACCACTGCAAAGCCTCTTCCGTTCTCACCGGCACGCGCCGCCTCAATGGAGGCATTGAGCGAAAGCAGATTTGTCTGTCCCGCAATGGCAGAAATATCTTCATTGCTCTTTTTATATACACTGATGAAATCCGACATGATACGGATGGACTCATTCAGTTCATCGCACAGACGGGAAATATCCTGAATATACTGTGCCAGATTGGTTGCTTCATTTGCAGATTCCTCGTTTGCCGTATTCAGTTCTGCAATGTTATCACTCAGGGTAATAAACCGGTCTGTGATATCTGTAATCTTCTGCTGGCGGATTTCCTGTTCCGCCCGCTCCTGATCGCGAAGTTCTGCAATCTTTTTTGTCTCTTCCTCTGCCATGCCCCGCACATAGTGCACACAGTTTTCTTTTACGTTGACTCCATTGTGGATGGCACGTACCATGTTGGTGCAGCTTGAATATCCACAGGATTCGCAGTCCCTGTGCTGTTCCTCATAGGTATCTTTTTTCATTTCTGCAAACAGACGGTTCTTCTCCTGTTCGGACGGTTCCTCAATATGTACTGCACGGTTGGTGTAGCTGCGCATAAAATCGCTGATGTCCAGCTTCCCGAAAGCGTCCATGAAGTTTTTCAGACGTTCCTCCGGTGTCAGTGTCTCTGCCCACGGACTCCTGCTTTTGCTCTTCCTGCCAAAGTGTGCCTTCCCCTGTTTTGCACTGGTTTTGCTGTTCCGCAGTTTTGCGATTGCCAGCATGACATCATCCGTTCCCCGTTTCGGATCTGTGGCAGTTCCGTAGAGACAGCCCTTCGCACAATTTAAGATATCTACCATAAACGGAAGTTCTTTATTCTGCTGAATACGTTTTGCATAGGAACGCAGATATTCATACGCCTCATGCTCGCCCTCTACCTGACGCACTACCTGCTCTTTCCCAAGAAAATGTTCTACATTCTCCCGCAGTCCACCAGGCATCGGATACAAAGAACCCAGTCCGTATTCCAGTTCATCGGTATATGGTTCACACCCTTCATAATCGTTTCCGATATACTTCATCATCTTTTCAAAAGTTACATTATAAGAAACATATCCGCCGCAATTGGGATCGGTAATCACTAATTTTTTGGCAATACACGGACTGATAAAAGCGATTTCATCTGTGACCTGCATGTATTTTTTCATATAAATAGCAGTACACATCATCGGACTGTGTACCGGCATCAGACGCGGAATCAGCTCCGGTATATATTTTTCCACATAGGTGACTACTGCCGGACACGGCTGGGAAATGCCCCCGAAAAATTTGTGTTCCGTAATGTATTTCAGATATCCCCAGGTTGTGATATCCGCACCGAACGATACACTGCAGATATGGTTGACTCCCTTACTCTTTAAATATCCCAGCACACGCTGGTATTCTTTGGGATAATTTGCCAGAAATGCCGGTGCCAGTATCACGGAAATTTTCTTTCCCGATGCAAGGTCTTCAAAGAAGCGGTCCGTATCATCATAATAGTCTCTCGCTTCATGTGGGCAGACATCAAAGCATTCCCCACATGCAATACATTTGTCCGGGTCTACCGTTACATAACCTTCCTGCGTTGCAATATTTGCCGTAAGTACAGGACAGCCCCGCACGCATTTGTTGCATCCGGTGCATAAATCATTTGTGTAAATCAGTTCCATAAACCCCACCCATATATACTTATAATTTTATTACTTTTTACCACATTTGTCCAGCATAGCCTTGTTTTTTCCGTTATTTTTATCAAAACACAAATGGTTGTCTATGATTTTTTGCAGACTGGATTTATATTTTTTTCCCATTTTGGATATATACACACCGATAGATCGCACTATACTAAGATACAAAGAACTATTTTCACCAATTCGGAGGTTTTCCATGAAAAAAGCAGCTGTTATCCATGATCTGTCCGGTTTCGGAAAGTGTTCGCTCACGGCAGCGATTCCGGTATTATCCGCGCTGGGCGTGCAGTGTTGTCCGGTTGCAACAGCCGTACTGACCGGCCAGACCGGTTATCCCTGTTATCACTGTACCGATCTGACCGCCATGTTACCGGACTATATCGATGCCTGGGGGAAAAATAACGCGCATTTTGATGCCATCTACAGCGGATTTCTGACCGGGGCGAAACAGATTTCGCAGGTGCTTGATTTCATCCACCACTTTCGGGAAGAACATACGCTTCTTCTGGTTGACCCTGTTATGGGGGATGACGGAAATGCTTATCCGTTTTTTACTCCGGGGCTGTTAAATGGAATGAAAGAACTGACGCTTGAAGCAGACGTGATCACGCCGAATCTGACGGAAGCCTGTCTGCTGGCAGACATCCCGGAAGATGCCTTACTCCACTGCCGGACGAACACGGATCTGCTGAAGCTGGCAGAAGATGTGGCACTGCGGCTGCAAAAAAAAGCCTCACACCCACAGGATGTCGTGATCACCGGTGTCAAATGCCGTGATGAGAAACATCCCGTCATTTATAATATTGCTGCCACTGCAAATGGAATTTACCGGCACGAATCGCCGTTTTTTGACCGGAGTTTTTCCGGAACCGGGGATCTGTTTGCCTCTGTATTGTGTGGCTGCCGCACAAAGGGCATATGCACGGAAGATGCGATTCTGCTTGCCGGGAAATTTTTATCCCACAGTATCGGGGATACCATGAAAGAAAATACGCCGGGACGCGATGGCGTTAATTTCGAGAAATTTCTTATTGACCTGATTGCAGATTCAAACGTGTAAAAACGAAAACCCGGAAACGAATTTCGCAATTGATGAATTCATACGATAGAAAGAAGGAATTGTTATGGCAAAAATTTTATATGTGTACAATGATCAGGTATATGCAAATATCACAAATAAATGTGACTGCAACTGTACGTTCTGTATCCGTAAACAGTTTGATGGTGTGGGTGATGCGGATACCCTCTGGCACAAAGCAGAGCCTTCTTTAAGTGAGATTATTGCCGCAATTGATGCCTTTGATTTCACCGGCTACAAAGAATTTGTTTTCTGTGGCTATGGGGAACCGACCTGTGCACTGGAGAATCT
>OGLA01000468.1_pt1 | contig 10357 bp, 8 predicted proteins | sample 1572631 | NCBI WGS metagenome assembly OGLA01 (sample SAMEA2582011, study PRJEB24529) | metagenome | biome: Human gut stool | place: China | collected 2011
TGCTCAGGTACTTAAAAAAAATATTTTATAATAGTGTTGCGGAATTAAGGTTCTCCTGAAATATTCTTTCAAACGCCCTTGTTTATTCTCTGTTTCACACAGTGAAATTTGTATCCCACACTGTGAAATATATATCCCACACTGTGGTTTTTGTATTTCACAGTGTGAAACAGAGAATTTGTCCTGAAGTTTGGAAGAATGGATAAGGCAAATTTGTGGTTTGCGAGGGAGGAATTCACGGTTTCCGGTGATGTATACCTTAAATGAAAAACTTTTCTTTGTAAAAGAAAACATTCAAAAATGGGAATTATGAAAAACAAGTTAAGTTTTTTATTGTCAGTTGTTTGTCTGTGGGGAGTAATCTTAGTTTCAGGATGTAGTGAAAAGGATGAGACTCCCACAAATCTGACTTTGAAAGAAGGCACACAAACTACTCAGGTGGTTTATGCCGATGAGGTAACGAATCAGGGTGGAATCAGTTTTACAGCTTTGTCCGACTGGACAGCCACAGTAACAGAAGTTGTGACAGAAGCTGCAACCAAGGCTGCTTCGGGAAAAGTGGAATGGCTGGAATTGAGTGCCTATAGCGGAGGTCCTGGTGAATATACCTTGACCTTGACATTGATAGAGAACCTGACCGGAAAGGACCGGAAGGCTACCATCGAAATTCGTTGTGGTAACGATGTGATAACCATTACCGTAGAGCAGAAAGCTACCACAGAAACAGGAGAAACTCCTGCCCCGAAAGAAAAGCGTCTAGTTCGTTATGAGATTACAAATTCAAGCAGCTTGTATCCGGACAGCTATACTAAGTCTATTGGGGAACTCACTTATAATGAGAGCGGAAAGTTGGCAGCCTTGAAAACCATTAGTTACCAAGGCGATACACAGGGATATTTCACAGAGAGAATCTATCAGTTTACCTATCAGGAAAACCAGATGTGGATTGACCTGAAAACACTTTCCGGATATGAATCGGATGAATCGTATGTGATTACATTGAACTCAGAGGGTTATGTATCACAGTTGTATAAGAAAAAGGAATCTTCTTCTGAGCAGCATACATTGTGGATGTTTATTTATTCCGACGGTTATCTTCAGCAGATACAAGAAGATTATGACTATTATCCAGGTGACCATGAAGATGGGGATGAGGAAGATGGCAATGTGGCAATCGATCCGGGAGTATCTTCTGGCAGGATGGGACGTGCTTCGGATAGGTCTATTCTGCAATTGAACTGGCAGAATGGCAACCTGATGTCGACGGAGGGAGAATTTTCGGATGAAAGCTATATGAGTTATGCATATACTGAATATCCGAATGCAACGCCTTACTTTGATTTTAATGTAGTGGTTCGTCCGTTGTTCGGCAGTCATACTTATGAATATGATGACATGGTGTCCATGCTTTATATGTTGCGTATGATGGGTAAAGGTAGTAAGAATCTGGTAACGAAAGATGTTGTGGACTGGGGATATCGTATGCCGGAACCGGGAGAACCGGAAGTGATACATGAAGATACATGGGCTCCTTTTGCATATAGCTTTACGGAAGATAATTATCTGGATGTAATTACTGGCAAGTGTACTTTGTATTCATACCAGGAGGATGAACATGGAAATCGTGTTTCAGAGTCTACGTCTTATTACAATGATGAATACCGTTTTGTGTATGAATAAGTAATATTCTCTTTTGATGAAAAAATAAACCCCTTTCTCTTTACTCCGCCTGAGTGTTGAGAAAGGGGTTGCTTATTATAATTTGTATCTTATTAAAATGGTTAGTGATTACCTTCCAAGCTGTTTGTGAGTATTGTGTCGTATTGATAGTTTCGGATTCTGTAGTATTTCCTGAAGGAATATGAATTGTTGGGGCGCTAAAGTGTCCCGGCAACTCTTTAGCTGTTGGAAATGGAAAGTTTTAGATTCTGACTGTAACTTCTTCCCACAGGAATCTTCGTGCCGTTGTAGAGCGTGATTTCTTTGCTGGTGTAGCTTGCAATGCGGTGAGCCGGCACAATGAAGGATTTGTGTACGCGTATGAATTTTTCAGCAGGAAGAAGTTTCTGTATACTTTTCATGCTGGTCTGTGACATCAGGCTTTGTCGCTCCGTCAGATGAATGCGTACGTAGTTATCCATGGATTCAATGTAGAGAATATCCTTTAGCTTAATCTGTACATTTTTGTATTCAGCTTTCAGGGTGATGCTTTCATCGGCAAAGGATGGATGGGCAGAAAGCTGCTGAAGTTTGTGAAGTTCGATGGCCTTTTGGACAGCCTTTTCAAATCGATGGTAAGAGAAAGGTTTGTGCAGGAAATCTACGGCACTCAGTTCAAATCCGTCGAGGGCATATTGGGCATACGCTGTAGTAAATATAAGCAAGGTGCCCGGAGGAAGGTCACGGGCCAGTTCTACTCCGTTCAAATCCCCCATTTCTATATCGAGAAACAAGATATCCGGTCTGCTTCTTCTTACCTGCTCCATCCCTCGGAGAGGGTTGTTGAAGGTAGTCAGTTCTATATTCCCGTAGCGCTGGCAAAAGCTGGTTATGATTTCCAGCGCCATAGGTTCATCATCAATGGCAATGCATTTCAAACTCATGTATTCAAATTAATGCGTAGGGTTACGTGAAATAGCCCTTCTTTCTTTTCTATCCGCAAGTCGTATCGGTGGGGGTAGAGCAGTTCCAGGCGTTTCCGGCAATTCTCAATGCCTATACCTTTAGACTCGTTTATCGGGGAATGGTTTAATAACGGATTCCGGGTTGTGAATAATAATTCTCCGTTTTGGGCCTGGATACAGATGTAGGCATCTCCCGGTTGGTGAGAAGAAACCCCATGTTTGAATACATTTTCCACAAAAGTAATTAATATCATGGGAGCGATACCCAATTGTTCTGTTTCGTCGTGTTCGTAAGAAAAATGGATATGAAAATCCTTCGGCATCCGGTATTTCTGCAGTTCGATATACTGACGGATGTATTCTGTTTCCGTACGGATTGGTATTTTGTCCTTCGTGTTGTGGGTATACATGTATTTCATCAGGCTGATGAATTGGGTAAAGGCATCCTCGGCTTGAGGAGAGCCGGTCACTACCATGGCATACAGTGTGTTCAGGTTGTTGAACAGGAAATGCGGATTTATCTGTGCCTTGTAGAGCGCCAGTTCTGCCTTTTTCTTTTCGAATTCCACGGCCTGACGCTGCATAATCTGATGGTAAAGTTCGGTGAGCAATCCCACGGCCATGCTGAAGGTAGTGACCACTACATACAAAAACCAGACAGCCTGTTGCTGCAATCTGATTTTGGGTATATGCTGAATGAATTTCGGTTTGCGCATCCGGTGCATCGGCACCTCCATCTGGTAACGGGTAATGAGGTAAGTCCCTGCAATGGTAAGCAGAATAAGAAGGATGGCTATCCAGAACTTCCGTTTGTCGGCAAACAGGAAAGGCATAGTGAGTCGGCGATTCAGGATGTAGATAAGATATAGCCATGAAACCAGTAGATACACAAAGGTGGAATTATTCACCAGCCAGCGTTCGATGGGTAACAAGGTAATCATGGCCGGAAGCAATATCAGACAGAAGACCAGATCAATGTAAAACGGAAGATTCTTGATGTGCCACATAACTTATTCCTTTTTCTGCAAAAATACGGATTTTCGGGACTTCCTGAAAATAACCTCCGGTCCGTTTGCCACTACATTGGTGTCGTTTACCCTTACTTTCGGGATAGCGTAAAATTTGTATTTGAAACAGGCCTAATTTTGTTTGTGGAAAAAGGAACAAAAACAAAAAAACATAGGTTATGACGAGATTCATTTTTACACTGGTAAGTTGGGTATTCCCGTTGGTACTGATGGCACAGAGCCTTTCAGGAACGGTAACGGATAAAACCACAAAGGAGGGTTTGATTTCGGCTACAGTACAGTTGGTCGCATCCGACGGAAAATCAAGTTATACATCGACTGATTTGAACGGAAACTTTCAGTTTAAAAAATTGCAGCCGGGAACTTATACCCTTCAGGTGACGTATGTGGGTTACAAGTCCTATAAGGCAAAGCAAACGCTTTCAGAAGGGCAGGAAAAACGGGTAAAAATAGAAATGTCCGAAGATGCACAGTTATTGGGCGAGGTTTCCGTGCAGGGACGTGCCACACGTGCCGAACAGCAAGGTGACAGCCTGTTGTATAATGCCGAAGCCTTTCAGGTGATGATGGGAAGCTCTGCCGAGGATTTATTGGCCAAGATGCCGGGAATCGTGGTAGAAGGCGGTACGATTCAGGCACAGGGAGAGCAGGTGCAGAAAGTACTGGTAGACGGAAAGGAATTCTTTGACGGCGACGTGAATCTGGCCATCAAGAACCTGCCATCGGATGTGATAGCCAGCATTGAGGTGTTCGACAAGAAAAGCGAGCAGGCCGAATTTACCGGATTTGATGACGGTGAGGAAATAAAGACGATTAATATCGTGACGAAGAGCGGTTTCCGTCAGGGGACATTTGGTGAAGTTTCTGGTGGATATGGTACAGACGACCGTTATAAAGTGAACGGGAATCTCAACTTTTTTAATGATGACCGGCGTATTTCTGTGTTGGGCATGTCTAACAATGTAAATCAGCAGAACTTTTCGCAGGAAGATTTGGCTGGTGTCATGTCGGCTGGTAACAGTGGAAGAGGACGTGGTGGTCGTGGAGGAGGCGGTGGAGGACAGCCGGGAGCTCCTGGAGGAGGAAATGCTTCCAATTTCATGGTAGGAACCTTGGGAGGAGTAACTTCTGCCAATGGATTCGGTTTGAACTACGTTGACCAGTGGGGCGAAAAATGGAAGATGACCGGTAGTTACTTCTTTAACCAGTCGGACAACCTGACCCAGCAGCAGACTGACAGAGAATATTTTGAATCTGTATTGCCCGGAATGACCTATAGTGAGTATCAGGAAAACTCCATGAAGAACTGGAACCATCGTTTCAATATGAAGTTGGATTATCAGATGACCGAACGTACCTCACTGCAGTTTCGTCCTACGCTGAGCTTTCAGAACAATGACAGTTACGGGCTGTTGCAAGGACAGAATTTAGTGAATGGAACGACTGACAGTGAAACGGAAACCACCTCTATGGGAAAAAGTAATGCCTATAATATAGGAGCCGATTTGATGCTCCGTCACCGCTTTTTGAAAGAAGGCCGTACGTTGTCACTGATGCTGAGCGGAAAGATGAGCAATACAGATAGTGATACTTATACAGATTATTTGAATATGCTATATGGACTGGAACTATCTCAGGTGACGGACGATTACAGCCAGTGGAAGCAGACGATGAACCGGCAGTACACCCTGCGCTCTAACTTGAGCTATACTGAGAAGCTGACAGATAACCTGCAATTGCAGTTGGGATATAAAATGAGTTATACGGACTCCGAAAACGATAAAAAAACGTACGACCGTTCTGCCGTGACCGACCTTTATGACCAGTTGGACGAAAGTCTTTCGAACGAATACCAGTCGGGTTACCTGACTCAGGCGGGAAATGTGGGACTTCGTTACCGTGCCGGTAAACTGAGCGCCATGTTAGGAGTCGATGCGCAGTGGGCAAACTTGAAAGGCGACCTGGTCTATCCTCAGCCTGATGGACTGTCGCATAAATACTTCTCTGTGTTGCCTTCGTTCACGTTGCGTTACTCGCTGGACCGGACCAACTCTTTCCAGCTTCGCTATCGCAGCAGATCTTCTTCTCCTTCAGTCACTGATTTGCAGAACGTGATAGATAATTCGAACCCGTTATTCCTGTCTGCGGGAAATCCGAACCTCGACCAGCAGGTATCCCATACGGCCAATCTGCGTTATTTGCGCACCACAAAGTCCGGACATACCTTTATTGCCATGGTGGGAGCGACTATACAGCAAGATTATGTGGCCGACAGTACTTTCGTAGCCAGGGAAGACATTGCCTTGTCGCCTACGGTCACGCTGAACAAAGGTTCACAGTTTACCCGTCCGGTCAACCTGGATGGATATTACAGTCTCCAGTCTATGGTAACCTACGGTTTTCCGGTCGATTTCCTTCGGAGTAACATTAACTTCAGTCTTTCGGCCAATTATGCCAATGTGTCCACTATCTTCGACGGAGTAGAAAGCCGTACACGTGAACTGAACCTGATTCCGAAGCTCATTATCGGAAGTAACATCAGCAAGAACCTTGATTTCACCGCCTCCTATTCGGCCGGAATCAACAAGATGTTCAGTTCGTTGGATACCGCAGCAGAAAGTGATTATGTGACGCATACGGCAGCCGCCAAATTAGGCTGGACTTTCTTCTGGGGACTTACTTTCCGGAGTACATTCAATTACATTGGCTATACCGGACTGGATACCGGTACGGAAGATTATTTCTTGTGGAATCTTTCGTTAGGCAAGAAGTTCCTGAAGAATAATGCCGCGGAAATCAGAATAGAAGCCTTCGATGTACTGAAACAGAATCAGGCTTTCACGCATCGCACAGGCAGCAACTATTACGATTACGTGAACAGCAATGTGCTGCAACCTTATGCCATGATTAGTTTTGTATATACAATCAGATAACCTTTAAAAACAAGTTGAAAATGAAGAAAATTCTTTTTTTAGCCCTTGTGGCTATGCTGGGTATGCAACCGGCAGATGCACAGCGTAAAGGTGGCAACACCCGTACTCCTGAACAGATGGTGGAAAAACTTGATAAAAAGTTGAACCTGACCGATGAACAGGGAAAACAGATTACGACGCTTTATACAGACTTCTTTAAGCAGGAATTATCGCGTGAAGAGCGTAGAACTGCCATGCAGGAACTGGATAAGAAAATTGCCGCTCTCCTTACTGACGAGCAGAAGACTGCATTTGAACAGATGAAGAAAGAATGTCCGCAGCGAAAACGTTAATAATCTGTTGTTCCCGTTTGTGATATGGCCCTGTCAGCTTGAAATGCTGATGAGGCTTTTTATTTATACCCAATAAATAGGAGTATGAAATCGGTTATTTATGGGAATATATTTTTTAATACTATCGTGTATTTTTGTTAAAAATAAGTTTTGAAGACAGAATAATAGGAAATTAAGGCTATGAAGAACTGCTAAGTCCTTGTATTCGTCAAGGAATGTTACTCATAATGCGAATGGGGTCGGGGACTTATGCAAGCGTGACTTTTGAAGAATGTAACGGGGAATAAAAAGACTTCATTTTGTCATCGCGCTGAAGAATCCGTATTGCAATATCGGGGAAGTTGCAATGCGGATTCTTTTTTCTGTATAGTGACGTCCGTTATGCCGGAAACCAGAAATGTATTACCGTTCCTTGTCCTTCTTTCGAGGTGATGTCGCAACCGCCTTGCAGCTTGTCGCAACGTTCTTTGACGCTTCTTAGTCCCAGTCCTGTTTGAAGGAAATCATTGGAAAGCTTATCGGCGGAGAAACCTTTCCCGTCGTCTTCAACGATAAGATTAACCTGCCCGTCCTCATAGCTGGCAGTGATGTAAGCCTGTTGGGCATTGGCGTGTTTCAGCATGTTCGATATGATTTCCTGAAGAATGCGGTACACTTCCTGAGTTTGGTCGGCCGGAAAGTCTATCTGCTGAATGCTTTCTTCTATGTAGCACTGGATATGAGGTGTTTTCAGCGATTTCAGCTTATCCGTGTAAAGTTTGAGTACCTGGTACAGGCTAAAGTTGCTGAGGGCAGGAGTTGCCAGCTGATGCGAAAGGTTGCGCAGATTTTCCCTGATTTGTTTGAGTTGAGTCGTTATAGCCGGGTTGTCCGACTGCTTCATCTCCATTTCTACGGATAACAAATCATTGCATACTCCGTCGTGCAGTTCCTTGGAAATACGATTGTGGCTGTCTTCCAGTCCACAGATGTATCGTTCGGTCATTTTCTTGTGCATGTCGGTAAGCAAGAGTTGTCTTTGCATCTCCTTCTCCTTGATTTCTTTTTCCAGTTTCAGTTGCTTCAGGTGGAATGCAATCTTTCGTTTATGCATGCTTATGACCAGAATAATGAGCAGCAGCAGGGCCAAGATAAGTATGCCCCCGATGGTGTAAGTGCGTATCAGGTAAGTAGCTTTTTCCTCGGCACGTTTTCCGTTGAGTCCGGCAATCTGCAAGTCTTTTTCCTTCAGGTCCAGTTCAGCCTCAAATCCGGACAGGCGGTTCTGAAAATATTGGTCGTTTAGTTTCTCATTGGCCTGATATGCCTCCAGCATGAGCTGATAAGCTAATTGTCCGTTGTTTCTCCTGCCTTCTATTTCGGCCAGTGTAAGCAGGATTTTGGGTAACAGGCCGGAAGGATTCTTTCGGGCAAAGTCGGCTGCTTTCATGACGTAGTTACGTGCCTGAAGCAAGGAGTCCGTATCATGGAATAACATGTAACCATATAAGTACTCTAAATTCGCAATATTAGCCTTATTGTGTGTCGTGTTTTGATAGCTCATGGCTTTCCGGTAGTATTGCAACGCCTGCCGGGGCTTTCCTGCATCCCTCGATACTCTGGCATATTGCGTGTAGGCCAATAGCTTGAGGCCGTCGGGCATTTCCGGACGGAGTTTCTGGATGGCCAGTTTTAGCGTATCCATTGCCTGGACAGGCTGCTGGTTGTTAGCTAACAAAATGGCATGGTTGCATAGTCTGTTTACTTCCCCGATGCGATAGTCAATGGTAAGTGTGTCGGTTTGTGGATAAGTAAACATTTTACGAGAAATCTGTATGGCTTCATTGTTCTTGCCCGTTTCATTGTACAGAATGGAAATGTTGGATACGATAATGGCTGCCAGGTTGTAATTCTGCAAGTCTTCAGTAATGGCGAGCGCCTTCTGATAAAGTGAGATGGCATTGTCGAGCATGAACAACCTGCGGTGTATGACTCCTGAAAGATTGTAGGCCTCTGCTAAGTTCACAGAATCTTTTACCTGTTCCAGTTGGCTGACAGCCTCTTCAGCCGTTTCTCTTGCAGCCGGCAACTGGTTATTCTGCCATTGCCCGTAGGCTATTTCATACGTAGCAATTGCCGCAATTTCCTGGAGCTGGTGTGCTATGGTGTTTTCTGGAAATTTTTCCAGTGCCATTGCGTTGTCCCGGATTTGGGTCAGTAGCGTATTTGCCCTCTCACTGTCTCCCTTCTGGTTGAGAAATCGGGCATAGTCCAGGGTAATATTCAGCGCATAGAGCTTATCCTGCTTGTAATGGTCTTCGTGAATAATAAGATTGTACACTGAATCCATCTGTGCATACTCACCGTTATTGCCGAATGAATGCAGCAAATCAGCCAGTTTGTTATTTTTTTCATTGGCATTCAGGAACGCACTCAGACTGAGAAATAGGAAAAAAAGAATCTTTTTCATTCTGTAATCCAACCTTTTAAAAAAGCAATTCGCATAAGATGTGATACGTTGGTAGCCCCACTTTTCAGCAAGATGTTCTTTCTCATCGTATCAATAGTATTTTTGCTGAGATTAAGTTTGTGGGCAATCTCATCGGAAGTAAGGCCACATGACAGCATCTGAATGATTTCGTTTTCACGCGGGCTTGGTGTGTAAACAATGGACTTTTCCGTAGAATGGTCGCCCATGATAGACAGTACGACATTCAGCGCAGTAGGCGAATAATATTTATTTCCCTCGTGCAAGATATTGTGTATGGCCTTTTCTATTTCTTCTATTTTGTCATTTTTGGTCACGATACCTGCTACTTCCGCTTTGATCAGCAGTTTGATAATCCAGAACTCCGTATGCATGGTATAGATGAGTTGAGGAATATTCACACCTTTCTTTTGCAGGTAGGTTATGACATCCAAGGCTGTTTTATCCTGAATCTCATAATCTATAATTAGCAGGTCAGGAGTATGATCGTTCAGGTAATTATATAATTCAGAATAATGATGCCCGGTAGTTATTTGGTATTGCTGGTTGTTTGCCAGCAATTGTGCAATCCCTTCGGTAATGATGGGATGATCGTCTAAAATATATATACTTTTCATGGGAACGTACGTGTGTTGTGTTTTTGCTTTTTACAAAGATGGTAATTTTTCTTTCGCTATGCAAATAGAAGAAAATTTTTGTCTTTATGTCAGGCAAAAAAACGATTTCAATTACAATTCAGTAAAACTTAGAGGTGTAAATGGAAAGGTGTAAAGGTGATTTTTATGTTTCCCTTGTGCGAAACCTACGTTTCTCAAGGCCGAGCTGTACGTTTTCCGCATGGGAAACGTATGGTTCCGCTTCGGGAAACGTAGAATGTGCTAGTCGGTTTGTGAGTTTATGTAGGTGGATTTTGTTGTTTTGGGTCAACGTAATAATCTGAGGGGTAAATCCGATAAATTTATATCTTTGCCGG
>OGLA01000470.1_pt1 | contig 10340 bp, 5 predicted proteins | sample 1572631 | NCBI WGS metagenome assembly OGLA01 (sample SAMEA2582011, study PRJEB24529) | metagenome | biome: Human gut stool | place: China | collected 2011
CTTGAAGATAATTCCCTCTTCCTTGGCATGCTCAACTTCTTCCTTACGGGCAGGAAGCTCTTCTTCGCTTCTTCTGTAAACAATATAAACCTCTTCTGCGCCAAGACGCTTTGCACAACGAGCGGCATCCATTGCAACATTACCGCCGCCGACAACTGCAACCTTCTTTGCGTGCATAATCGGAGTTGTGCTGTCGTCCTTATAAGCCTTCATAAGGTTTGTTCTTGTGAGGAACTCATTTGCCGAGTAAACACCGCAAAGGTTCTCACCGGGGATATTCATAAATCTCGGAAGACCTGCACCAGAACCGATAAATACAGCATCAAATCCTTCTTCATCAAGAAGCTGGTCAACTGTCATTGACTTACCAATTACAACATTAGTTTCAATCTTTACGCCAAGGCTCTTTACATTCTCAATCTCACTTGCAACAACTGTCTGCTTAGGAAGACGGAATTCAGGAATACCATATACAAGAACACCGCCAGCCTGATGAAGTGCTTCAAATATAGTAACATCATATCCGAGTTTAGCAAGATCTCCGGCACATGTAAGTCCGGAAGGACCTGAACCGATTACAGCAACTTTCTTGCCTTTCTTTTCTGTTGCAGGCTGTGGCTTGATATTATGTTCTCTTGCATAATCAGCAACAAATCTTTCAAGCTTACCAATTGAAATAGGTTCACCCTTAAAACCTCTTATACATTTGCCTTCGCACTGGCTTTCCTGTGGACATACACGGCCACAGACTGCCGGAAGTGCTGATGACTGACTTATTATCTTATATGCTTCTTCAATATTTCCTTCTTTTACCTCATGAACGAAACCAGGAATATTAATTGATACAGGACATCCTTTTATACACTGTGCATTCTTACAATTAATGCATCTTGTTGCTTCTTCCTGTGCCTCTTCCATGTTATATCCCAGACATACTTCTTCAAAATTTTTATTTCTTACGTCAGGAGCCTGCTCTCTGACTGGAACTTTCTTTAAAACATCCATTCTGTATTAACCTCATTCCTTCACTTTATTTAGTTGCAGTGACCGCATCCGCCGTGATGTGTATCCCCTTCAGTAAGTGCAAGCATAGCTCTTCCTTCTTCAGTCTTATACATCTGCTGACGTTTCATAGCCTGATCAAAATCTACCTTATGTCCATCAAATTCAGGTCCGTCAACACATGCAAATTTAATTTCATCTCCAACCTGAAGACGGCATGCACCACACATACCTGTACCATCTACCATAATAGGATTCATACTTACAACAGTTGGAATACCAAGTTCCTTTGTAAGAAGACAGACAAACTTCATCATGATAAGTGGTCCTATAGCAACACAAAGATCGTATTTCTTTCCTTCATTATTTACAAGGTCTTTAAGTACATCTGTACCCATACCTTTTCTTACATAACTACCATCATCTGTTGTAACATACAGATTACCTGCCACTGCCTTCATCTCTTCTTCTAATAAGATAAGGTCTTTGTTCTTAGCTCCAACGATAACATCAACATCTACACCATGCTCATGCATCCATTTAACCTGTGGATATACAGGAGCTGTACCTACACCACCTGCTATGAATACTATCTTTTTCTTCTTTAACTCTTCAATATCTTCATGAACAAGCTCTGATGCACATCCAAGCGGTCCTACAAAGTCTTCAAAACAGTCTCCTTCTTTCAATTCTGCCATCTTTGTTGTTGATGCACCGATACTCTGGAAAACAATTGTAATGGTTCCTTTTTCTCTGTTGTAATCACAGATTGTAAGAGGAATTCTCTCGCCCTTTTCATCCATTTTTACAATAACAAACTGACCAGGCTGACAATGTTTAGCAACTCTAGGTGCTAATACATCCATCAGATAAATTTTTTCAGCCAGCTTTTCAGCCTTTAAAATCTTATACATTTATGTACCCCTTTCAAAGTAATAGTAAAAATTTAATATTGAACGGCAGAGAGTGATCCATTGTTATCAGTTATAACATAACACTGTCCGTTATTTACTCCAACGCCGTAATATCCTTCTGTTTTTGTGCTGTTTCCAGAATTAACATCTAACCTTATATAGTACATCTTAGTGCCACTGATAGTTGTTGTATTCTGATATACCAGCTTGGCAGTTCCACCACCGCCAACCATTGTTCCTGACTGACTTACTTTATTATTTGATACGAGACGTTTCATAAGAATACTTTCTGCCTCGTCCTTTGTATAGGTCTTCTCTTCCGAAACATTATAGCTTACTCTTGTAACAGGACTTGATAAATTATGTTTATTTATGACAATTACTGATACAACATAATTACCTGCTTTATCAAGAGTAATTCCACCTGAATACTGTGATGAGTTAGCTGACGGAGTGCTTCCGTTTAAAGTATAATACGCCTTTTCGTCATCTGCAAGACCTTCAATAACAATTTTTGTTCCAACTTTTACATCAGATTCTGACGGATTAAGCACAGGTGCATCCGGTGCTTTTAATGATATAGAATACTTAAATTCTGCAACATCTGATGCAACGCCAATCGAATTAACTGCTATCGCCTTAACTGTAACATCATCTTTTTCAATTTTTATAGCTGATGAATACTTGCTGCTCTTTGTTGTCGGCTCACTTCCATCTGTTGTGTAATAAATTGTACATCCATCAGATGCCATAAGATTTATCTCTACAGAATCTTCAAAGCTTCCAGGATTTTCAGATGATGTTGGCTCATCTACCTTATAATCTGAAAGTAAGGCTTCATTCTTTGTTCCCTTATATTTTTTTATAAGCTCAGAAAGCTCTGTTCCCTTTTTCTCATCCTGATACAATTTAGCAAGAAGCGGAAGTGCCTTTTCATTCATCTTATCATACGAAAGTGCTGACTTTAACACTTCTATCGCTTTGTCATTCTGATTAACATGTACAAGTGCATCAGCAAGTTCATACATCATATCAGCATTCTTTTTTCCGTCGTTTGTATTATATGCTTTTGTAAGATATGTAACGGCATTATCATAATCCTGTGTATTGTAATACTGTGTACCCTTTTCAAGATTATATTTATATGACTTCTTATTTTTTGAATTCATATTAACTGCAATAACAATTATTATAATAACTACAAGTGCCGCTATTCCACAGGCTCCTGCAATTATAAGCTTGCTCTTTTTATCGAGTTCTTTTTTATTTTTTCCGTCTTCTGGACTTGTCTGATTTGACATAGTAACCGGATTATCTGAATTCATCTTATTAATTTTCTGCACTGTTTTACTTTCATCCAGATTTTCATCTTCATCCCAATCATTTTCATCATCTTCAATCTGTACAGGCTTGATTGATGTTGTATTTTTTGATGCATTTCCAACATATGGTACATCTATCGTAAAATCAGATGTATCATCAACAGTTTTTATATCCTGTTCATCATTAAGTTTTATAGCAGATGTCAAGCTTTTCACCTTGTCTTTGTCAACCATCTGCGTTGCTCCAAGATTAATATTTTCAGGCTCTTTCTTTATATCTTCTGCCTTTATTTTATCTTCTGAATATGCCGCTTTCGCAACATTAGTTTCTTCTTCTACAAGACGTTCCAGTGAACGTGCAAGTTCATCATCAATATCAAAATTATCTTTATCGCTCATATCGGTGACTCCTGTTTAAAATTCTTAGCATTGTATACTGCAAAGTAATAATAATATACTACGTATTCATTAAAAAAACAAGTCATATAAAATTATATATACTCTTAATATTTTCAATATATAGTGTGCTTTATTTTTTCTTTTGATTTTTAATATTTCTTTAATTAAACGTACACACTTTGCTCACATTTTTTGCATATAATAATTATCAGATAGAGTTAATAATTCTATCTCCCCCTCATATTTTATATTTATACATTGAAACAGATGACACTATGCTTCCACATTTTGTCATCTGTTTCTTTTTATATAATTACGTCGAAATGCCGAACAGCTAAGATTAATTCTTAGCCATCCGGCATTTCTGTTATTTTTTTATATTTTATTACTTAGGTATATTGGTAACTCTTACAGTACATGTCATAGTCTTATTATGAGTAACTGCAGTAACTGTAGTTGTACCTGCTTTTCTTGCAATAACCTGTCCACTTGAACTTATCGTACAAACTCTAGGATTACTGCTTCGCCATATTATTCTATCATCAGTATCTGTCCCAAGAACATCAAGCCAGTATGAATCATATTGTTCAAGTGTTATATATGACCTGCTAAGTCCCAAAGCATGAACAGTACATGTCGATGATACACCATTTGCTGTACTTTCACATACAACATCAGCTGTACCTGGACCTACTGTTGTTATAACACCATCATCATTAACAGTAACAATTCCAGTATCTGTTGAATACCATCCATATGAATCTGTATTCGTAGCTGGTCTTACTCTTACAGTAAGCTGTCTTGATTTACCTGTGAGCATATAAATCTCACTAGAATTAATCTTTATAGATGAAATATTTACAACGGGTGTTACATATACCCAGCAAACACCTTTGATATCATTGCCATCTTTAGACGTTGCTGTAACTTTACATTTACCTGTACTTAATGCAAATATCTCACCGGCTTCATCAACTACTGCAATTGCTTCATTAGATGAAGTCCAATCCACATCCTTTACTGATGCATCTTCCGGATAAATATTTGCTGTAACAATTGTTGAGTCACCCACAAGCAGATGTACTGTTGATGGTTCAACGCTTATAGATGTTACCGGATTAACAACTCGTACAATACATGAATCAGACACACCACTGCCATCTGCAGCTGTTGCTGTTATTACTGCTGTACCCGGATTATAACCAATTATATTACCTTTCTGGTCCACTGAACAAATATCATTATTTGATGATGACCATACTATATTCTTATTAGTTGCTGTAGAAGTTTCAACTGATGCAGTAAGTGTTCCACTCGCACCTATATTAAGGAACTTATTATGTTCACTCAAAGTAATAGAAGAAACATACTCTTTTACTTCAATCGTACATGCAGCCGTAAGCTGACATTCTTCTGTTGTTACCTCAATAACACATGTACCACCTTTTAAAGCAGTAACAACACCATGTTCATCTACTGTTGCAACAGTAGAATCACTTGAGAAATATGTTACATTCTTATTTTCAGCATCAGCCGGCTCAATTGTAGGGATGATTGCATATTTTGAACCAACCCACATAAGCTGGTAATCCGAATTAAGTGTTATACCTGTTACAGGCTGTGTTACCGTAACTACACAATATGCAGTTAGTCCAGTATCAACATTAGTTGCTATAATTGATGTAGTACCAGCACCTGTCGCTGTACATTTACCATCATTTTCAACCTTACAAACACTCTCATCACGACTTTCCCATGTTACAATCTTATTATCAGCATTTTCCGGAAGACATGTAGCATTAAGCCAGAATACCTGTCCTTTTCTTACCGTAATATCTGTTGTATTAAGCACAATCTGCGTTACAGGCTGTTTTACATAAATGTTACACATTGCTGTACTTCCACCATCTACAGACTTACAAAGGATTGTACAACTACCTGTTCCTACTGCTTCAACAAGACCATTAGAATCTACAATACAAACATTTGTATTTGATGACTCCCAATATACATTTTTATTAGATGCATCTACCGGCAACACTTCAGCTGTAATTCTAAGACGCTGCCCAAGCGACATTATCTCATCTGTATAATCAAGTTTAATTGATGTTACCGGAATACTTATAATAAAGTTACATGTTGCAATAAATGCACCATCTTCGGTCTTACAAACAACAGTTGCATATCCAGGCTTAACAAATGTAACAAGACCATTCTCATCTACTGTAATTATAGATGTATCAGATGATGTCCATGTAACATTTCTGTTTACTCCTTCTCCTGCCGGATTAACTGTAGCAACAAGCTGGAACTTACCAATTGCCATTGATGATTCAACTGTTGTTTCATTTAATGTAATTCCCGTTACAGGCTCTCTTACATAAACATCACAAGTTGCAACTTTAAGTCCATCTTCCGATATAACATTAATTGTGGCTGTACCACCTTTAACACCTGTGATTGTAGCTGTATAACTATCACCCTCAACTGTTGCTACATCAGGATTTGATGTACCCCAGAGAACTTTATTATTAGTCGGTCCTGCCGGATTAAATAAAAGCTGTACAGTGGTTGTTGAACCTCTGTCAACCGTTACCGATGAAGGATTAATTGTAATTTCCCCAACCGGTGTAGTTACATAGACAATACATGTCTCTGACTTCATAACGCCATTGATTGTCTGTGTTGCTGTAATCTTAACAGTACCTGATGCAACACCCTTTACAGTAAGGACTTTACCATTCTGTGTAGTTGTTACAAGTGTCCCTGTAGGAGTTATACCATCGGCACCCGGCTGATTTTCAACCTTGAATGTTACAGGACTCTTATTTAAGTCTTCATCTGTTACAAGTGCTTTCAAATCAAACGAATCACCAATATTAACAGTTGCACTCGTTGTACTGAGGCCAAATCCATCAATGACTACAAAATCATATTTCAACTGATACGGAAGACCATATACAGTATATAATTCATCCTGTGTTCTTGTTGCAATAATTGTAGCTTTTCCTGCTCCCATTGCTGTAACAAGACCTGTCGTTGCATCTACCTGAAGTACAGAGTTAGAAGTTGTAGACCATGTAACTTCAGATGGTTTTGCTGTTGTTGTAAGCTGTATCTGATCACCCACATTAAGATTAGTTACATTATTACCCATTTTCTTAAATGGAACAACAACATTAATCTCATCTTTCGTAAGTGCAACCTCATTGCCAAGTGTATCCTGTGAATATATACCAGCCGATACTCTTGACACACCTGCATGGACACCAAGAAGGCTTCCTGCCGTATATGTGCAGACGTCTTTATCATCACTTCTGAATGTTACTCCCGAAGTTGCAGGATACATAATATTAGAAGGAACTTCTTCCTGCATGAAATCTTTATATTCTGTTTTATCAAGAACCATATATCTCTTTACACCATTTGAAGGAGTAATTGAAGATGTCTGTATAAAATGATCCTGATCGTTTGCATTGCCCTGTCCATCAAGGAAATGAATCTTACCTGTTACTTTAAATATCTTAACAAGTGCATCTTCCTTTTCCGGATTATCAGTTGTACGTACATAAACCGTTGTCGTACCACCACCAACTACTTCAAGTGTAGCTGTACTTCCTGTACTCTGTACAAGTTTTACAACGCCATCTGATGAAACAGTTCCTGTCTTATCATTAGATGTCTCTATAACAATCCTGTTTGCATCACTCGCATTAGTTGTTATATAAAGCTGTGAACCAACTTCAAGATAATTTGGAATCGATTCGCTTCCATTATATGTAACTGTAACAGAAAGTGGAACAGTAACAGTCGCTTTTCTTGTATCAAGAAGTTCTCTTGAACCAACAATCTCATTATTATCCTCATCAAACTTCTTAGTATAATAATTAGCTGTTATTGTAGCTTTTCCTGCAAAATTTCCATGAATTACAGGTGCAAGCCCTGTAACTGAATCCATATAAACAGGATTATCTTCTGTTCCTGTTGCAAAATCAGCTATCTGTGAATTAGATGTAGACCACTCAAGTCTTTCCGGAACCGGCACCGACTCCTGTGCATTCTCATCCGTTCCTGACAAACTTGCATACAGCGTCTTTGAGGTCTTTCCTTTATAAACCGTAAGCCCACTGACACTCATCGTTATCTTGACATTGGAGCTGGCTGCAACATACATACCGACTCCACCGAAAACAATAAGAGCAAGCATGGCTGCAATAAATATTTTCCAGCCTTTCCTAAGTTTCCTTATCTGTTTCAACTTCTCCATATATATAATTCCTCCAAACATACAACATGGTATACTCTTTCAGTATCGTCATATCTTTTATATAATATTAATCTATTTTAACAATTTTTTCAATGTTTAAAGGAATATTTTTTCAAATTATTTACTTTTTTTATTAAAAAATCCAAATAAATTTCTCACAAGAGGACCTGCAATGAATATCTGCCAGAAAAATGCAACAGGAAAATTCATAAATGTTTTCTGAATCCATACTGCTATCAGCTGATTACCTGCATGTGCAAATAAAAGAGTTGCAATAAAGCTCATTATCGGACACATTATACATACTATCATAGAAGAAATAGCAAGTGTGATAAAAATCGGTCTGTCCTGTGGCGTCACAATTCTGAATGCAAGTTTTGTGGCAGATTTTTCGACAATAAAAAATTCAAGAACAAATGCAACCGGAAGCATAATTACTATTTCATGAAATGCTATGAGAAATATTTCATTGCTCATACCACCTTTATCGAGTGCTATATTATAGCACACAAGAGCATAGACCATGACAAACGCCATGACAATCGTGAATAAAACATTTTGTACCTTTGATTTTGGCATAATTAAAATCTCCTTATTCTTTAATGTAAAAAAATAAATGAAATGTGTGTTGTTCGTTATCAGCCGCATGTTATCAGCATGTGTCGTTTCCAATTTTAATAAAACCAAAATCCTTTATTTTTTGTGCATCAATTATAATATCATATGTATATACCTCCGCATAAGTATTTTATTAGTATATATATCCCTGTCTATTCATAAAATGAGCTGCCACAGCATGCAATCTTATTGAAATCAAGGTATGACTTTAAGTTACCTGCATTGCAGGATTCCTACCGCATTTTTAATCAGGATTGCGAATTTGTTTCACAATCACCTAAAAACATTTATTATTTAATATAATAGAATCAGCATTTTATAAAAGTTTGGGTAAAATGATGGAATTAATCGGATTATTATGGTAAACTATTGTAGCAATAAAATATTTTGGAGGTATCTAAAAAATGAAATTAAATTTAAGACCAGCTGAAGAGTGTACTTTTGACGCTGTATCATTAGGTGAAGTAATGCTTCGTCTTGATCCAGGCGAAGGAAGAATCCGTACAGCAAGAAGCTTTAGAGCATGGGAAGGTGGCGGAGAATACAATGTTATCCGTGGTCTTCACAAATGTTTCGGTATGAGAACAGCTGTTATCACAGCTTTTGCTGATAACGAAGTAGGTCTTCTTATGAAGGACTTCATCGAACAGGGTGGCGTTGATACATCACTTATCTGCTGGAAAAAGACTGATGGTATCGGTCGTCTTTGCAGAAACGGTCTCAACTTCACAGAGAGAGGTTTCGGTATCCGTGGTGCCAAGGGTTGTTCTGACAGAGCTAACACAGCTATTTCTCAGGCTACTCCAGATGATTTCGATTTTGATTACATCTTCAAGAACAAGAGCGATGGTGGTTTAGGTGTTCGTTGGTTACACACAGGCGGTATCTACGCTGCTCTTTCTGAACAGGCTTGTGAAACAGTTATCGCAGCTTGTAAAGCAGCTAAGAAGTACGGTACAATCGTATCTTACGACCTTAACTACAGACCATCTATGTGGGAAGCTATTGGCGGTTTAGCTAAGGCTCAGGAAGTTAATAAGGAAGTTGCTAAGTATGTTGACGTTATGATTGGTAACGAAGAAGACTTCACAGCATGCCTTGGTTTCGAAATCGAAGGTAACGACGAAAACCTCAAGACTCTTAACCTTGATGGTTATAAGAAGATGATCAACGAAGCTGCTGCTACATACCCTAACTTCAAGGCTGTTGCTACAACACTTCGTCAGGTTAAGACAGCTACAGTTAACGACTGGTCAGCAATCTGCTGGGCTGATGGAGAAATTTACAAGGCTGCTCAGTACGATGGTCTTGAGATCATGGATAGAGTTGGTGGCGGAGATTCATTCGCTTCAGGTCTTGTATATGGTCTTATGACATTCGAGGATGCTGAGAAGGCTGTTAACTACGGTGCAGCTCATGGTGCATTAGCTATGACAACTCCTGGTGATACAACAATGGCTTCTCTTAAGGAAGTTGAAGGTATCGTTGGTGGTGCCGGTGCCAGAGTTCAGAGATAATCTGATTCATTAATTTAAGATTCATCCAAGATGGGCGGTGCCTTACAGCACCGCCCTTTTTCTTTTGTACATTTGCAATAAAAATAGACAGCATTAAAATTTCAATTTCAGAATTCCAATACTGCCTGTCTTTATTTAATTATTTTTCATTTGTCCCAGATATATCAGTCACTCCAAATAGGCATTCTACAATATTTTGTTCCATCAAACAGAAAATTATATTCACTTCCATCCGGATAACCTACTATCCACTGTTGCAGCTTTTCTGTAATATTGCTATCGCTGCAATTGTTTCTATGCA
>OGLA01000471.1_pt1 | contig 10323 bp, 5 predicted proteins | sample 1572631 | NCBI WGS metagenome assembly OGLA01 (sample SAMEA2582011, study PRJEB24529) | metagenome | biome: Human gut stool | place: China | collected 2011
ATCTACATGTCCGAAGCCGACAAGGCTGAAGCAAAGGCAAATCAGGATACTTTCTTCGGTGTGATATCCAACTGGAAGAGTGCCAATTCAGGTAAGCAACTGGTGTTCCAGGGGTATCCTGCCAACCTGATAGGCCAGTCTGTGCTCTCTTCTTGTGACCATATCATCTTGATTACAAATGATGCCACGGATGTTGCCCAACTGGGGATAGAAGCGCTTCAGGCCTTGATGGCAGACGGTGTTCCGGCTGACCGCTTCATTGTATCGGCATCTACCGTCTCTCTGGATACAACAGATAAGACTACCGGATATTACAATGCTTTGAGAGCTCTGTCGGAAGCTGCTTATTGGGTGACAGAACCGTCTGCAGAGTTTACAAAAGCTGGTCTGGCTATTGAGAACATGCAGAATGATTATTACAATGCTACCAATACCTATCAATACGTGAGAGAAGCTATCAATATTATGAATCCTGCTCCTAAAAAATAAAAGAATATCATGAAACTGAAAAGTATATATTTAGTATCGATGGCATTATTGGCAGGTGTATTTGCTGCTTGTAATGATAATGACGTTGAGAATTTCGATAATCAGGTGTATATCAACGGCTCGGCGATGACCAGTACTGTGTTGTTGAAAAACACTGTTTCCGATACGGAAGGTTCATTCCGGATTTCAATGGCCCGTCCTGAATCGCAGGATATAACTATTGCCTTGAAGGCGGACCCTTCACTGGTAGCTACTTATAACGCTACCTATTATGACACAGCCGAGGCTCTGCCGGAAAACTATTATACGGTAGAAACTCCGCAGGCTACCATTTTGGCCGGTGCTGTCATTTCAGACGACATCACTGTCAGCTTCAAGAACTTGACGGAGCTGGACCGTGAGAAGGTATATGTATTGCCGGTTACGGTAGACCAGGCAAGCATCGGAGTCTTGAAGAGCTCCGGTACCATGTACTACGTGCTGAAGGGTGCCGCATTGATTAATACGGTTCCTGATATTACCAAGAATCTGGTTTACGTAACTTGGACCAATCCAGATGTAGCCAATAATATGAATAAGCTGACGGCAGAAGCGTTGATTCGTGTAAGCAAGTTTGACAAGATGCTGACTTCCATTATGGGTATCGAAGGTAAGTTCCTGCTCCGCATCGGTGATGCCGGAATTCCTCAAAACCAGTTGCAGGTGGCTACAAGTAGCGGCAATGTGACCGATGAGAGTCTGGTTATTCCGACAAACGAATGGACACATATCGCTGTGACCTACGATGCGGATGCAAAAACAGTTATAATCTACATCAATGGTAAGAATATGCTGGAGACTACTTTGGACTGCGGAGTCGTGAACTGGGGCCAGACCATGACCGATGAAGGTAACGGATTCTGGATTGGCCATTCATACAATCGTGACCGTTGGTTGGAAGGTAATATCTCAGAGGTGCGTATCTGGAACAAGGTGTTGACATCAGCAGAAATCAATGCAAAGGACCACTTCTACCAGGTAGAGCCGGATGCTGACGGACTGGTTTCTTACTGGAAGTTCGATGAGGGCGCCGGTACTGCCATTCACGATTATAGCGGAAATGAGAACAATGCTACTGCAGTGGAATCATTGACTTGGACTGCTGTGGAACTGCCCGCTAAATAATTTAGTTATACCTTAATTCAAATAAAAAGATATTGATTATGAAATATATGAATCATGTAAAATCAGGCTTGCTGGCAATGGCTTTTGCATGTGCAGGAATATGCTTCACCGGTTGTGAAGATGATGTTGTCATCAACACCGGCAACAGCGATAAGCTGGATACTGTGGATGGCGTGTATGGCTATGTAAAGTCTGCCGCCGGTGCACGTGAACTTACTCCGATTTCTGTTTTTGGCGACAAGGTTGCTACCGGACATCTCTATTTTGAACTGAGCAAAGCTGCAGAGCAGGATGTTACGGTGACCTTCAAAGTGGACGAAGACGTTTTGGAGGCTTACAATAAGAAGAATGGAACAAGCTATAAAATGTATCCCGCCGATAAGCTGAGCCTGGCGAACGGTGGAACTGCCACTATCAAGGCGGGCGAACAGAAGTCGGCTTCTGTGGAACTGAATATCAATGCCGGAGGCACAATCGGACAGACTTATGCTGTTGCCGTTTCTGCATCTGCCAATAACGGTGTGGAAGTTTCTACAAACAATCAGGAATATATTTACTTGGTAAAGCCTTTGGCTGCTATTCCTGAGAGTATCAGTAAGGGTGATATACTTACACATTGCTTTGTGGAAGTAAATGACGAGAACATCTTGAATATGGGTGAATATACCATGAAGAGCAACGGAAAGCCTTTCTTTGATGTAGTCAGCATTTTTGCTGCCAACATCAATGTGGATAGCAAGACCGGTCGCGTACATGTTTTCTGCAATGACCAGGTTTCCTTCTTGCTGAGAAATGCGGATAAGTTCATCCGTCCTTTGCAGGCTAAGGGCATTAAGGTGGCTATGACTATTCTTGGCAACCATGACGAGGCTGGTATGGGTAACCTTTCGGAAGCTGCCGCCAAAGACTTTGCCAAGGAACTGAAAGCTTACTTGGATATCTATGGCTTGGATGGTATTGACTTTGATGATGAGTACACCAGCTACAACAACTCCAATCCCAGCCCCGGCTTCGAAACACGCTCACGTGCCAACTTCGCGCGTTTGGTTTATGAGTGCCGCCAGGTATTTGGAGACAAGCTGATCGGTGTGTATGAATATGGTTCGCTCGACTCTCCAGACGGTGAGGTAGAGGGTATGAAGGTAGGTGACATTGTGGACTATATGACCTACGGTTACTACCAGAATCAGAATCCCGAGGGAGCCTTTGGCCGTGAAGAGTCTCATTTTGAGAACCTGCCCAAATCCAAGTATGCTCCGCTGCCTTGGAAGATTAATGATGAGTTGAACGGAGGTTGGAGTGGATTTGACAAGAGCAAATTCCAGAAAGTGAAAGATGAAGGTTATGGCATTCAGATGTTCTACAATCCCAAACCGCTGGTGTATCAGTATTATACGTTGCTTTCGGAAATAAGTAAAGTACTTTTTGATGATGAAGTGGAGTGGAGCGGCAAGTACTGGAGCCGTATCGGTGAAGCTTATCAGGGCAAAATGTTGGGTTATGAAGATTTGGTCGGCGAGTGGAAGGTAACTTCCAGCAATTCTCTCTTTACCTATGTGGATGAAGAAGGTAATCCTCGCTGGTGGGATTGGAAAGGCAGTCAGGAGTTTGAGAAGAATGTAATTATAGAGAAGGATGAAGAAGGTACCGGATATGTGGTTTACAACTGGGGTACTTTCCCCGAAATCACCGGTAAGTATCCGATGCATTGCGATTACTATAACGGTGCACTGCTCATCTATCCGCAAACCATTCATGAGGGCGATGCTGAAGACCCTGCTACCTACAAGATGCATTTCGGTACTTACAGCAAGAATTTCCAGTGGAAAGCATATCCTAACTATGATGATTACTATATGGATGGTGCTATTGCTCCTAACGGTGATATGCATATCTATGGCTTAGGCAACAGATGGGCTATCAATCCCTATAAGTATGTAGGCGGTGAGATTGAGACCGACATCTTCCCCGATGTTCCTTACTTCGTGAGTGAGAACTATACGATGAAGAAGGTACGCTGATGCCGTGTTTTCCGTAAACTGAGGTTTCGGAAAACGGATGCTTGAACCTTTTCATACATGAAACAAAGGAGGGCTTTGCTCAAAGTAATAGGGCGGCCCTCCTCAAGCATTCTCATATAACAAGATTCTATTATGAAGCTATACACCTACTTATACAATAAACAATATGAAGAAAAACATGAAATCTAGTTCCATACTGTTGGGCGGACTTTTTCTGCTGGGGGCGGTTTGCAGCTGTACCCAGACGGCACCGGACTATGCGTCTTACGTCAATCCGTTCATCGGTACGGGTGGACATGGGCATACCTATCCCGGAGCGGTAGTTCCCAACGGGATGATTCAGCCCAGCCCCGACACGCGTATCTACGAGTGGGATGCCTGCTCCGGATACTACTATCAACGGATTTTCACATACCCACGTCAGCGGTACGGGTTGTGCCGATTACGGGGATGTGCTGCTGATGCCCACTGTAGGTCGGCAGGATTACCACTCCATGGGCTCGAAGAGCCAGCAGATGGCGTACGCCTCTGCCTTTTCCCACGAGAATGAAACAGCCGAACCGGGATATTATTCCGTATTTTTGGACCGCTACGGGGTGAAAGCCGAACTGACCTCTACCAAACGTGCGGCGATTCATCGCTATACCTTCCCGAAAGCGGAAGATGCAGGTTTTATCCTCGACCTGGATTACAGTATCCAGCGCCAGAAGAATGAACAGATGGAGCTGGAAGTAATCAGCGATACTGAAATCCGTGGACGCAAGAAGACTGTATATTGGGCTTTCGACCAGTATATCAACTTCTACGCTAAGTTCTCCAAACCATTTACCTATACGCTGGTCACGGACTCCATGGCATTGGACGAAGGCGGTCCGCTTCTGCCTACAGCTAAAGCTTTACTGCAATTCCAGACGGAGCCCAATGAGGAGGTATTGGTAAAGGTAGGTGTGTCTGCCGTGGATATGGACGGTGCCCGCAAGAATGTGGAAGCCGAAATCTCCGGATGGGATTTTGACGGTGTGCGCCGTGCTGCCCGCCAGCAGTGGAACACTTATCTTTCCAAGATTGACATCGATACGAAGGACAACGACCAGCGTACCATGTTCTACACGGCACTTTACCACACGGGTATGCAGCCCAACTTGTTTACCGATGCTGACGGACGTTACTTTGGTATGGACTTGAAGCCCCATCAAGGCAGGGTGGACGAGCCTATCTACACCATTTTCTCTTTATGGGACACTTTCCGTGCCTATCATCCGCTGATGACGATTATTGATCCTGAACTGAACGAGGCTTTCATCCGTTCGCTCATCCAGAAGTCCCGCGAGGGCGGCGTCCTGCCTATGTGGGAACTGGCCGGAAACTATACGGGTACCATGATTGGTTATCATGCAGCCTCCCTCATAGCGGATTCTTATGTAAAGGGATACCGTAACTTCGACGTGCAGGAGGCTTACAAGGCTTGCCTCCGTACGGCAGAATACGATACGACGGGTATTATCACCCATCCTTTGGTTGTGCCGCATCTGATGCCGCAGGCCAAGTACTGGAAGAACAAGATTGGCTACGTGCCTTGCGATAAAGACAATGAATCTGTGGCTAAAGCTTTGGAATATGCTTACGATGACTGGTGTATCTCCGTACTGGCAGGTGCCTTGGACGACGAAGCCAACCGCGATAAGTATGCGGCTTTTGCCGAGGGATATAAAGTTTATTTCGATCCGAGTACCCGCTTCATGCGTGGACTGGACAGTGAGGGCAACTGGCGTACGCCTTTCAACCCCCGCGCTTCCAATCACCGTAACGATGACTATTGCGAAGGTACTGCCTGGCAGTGGACTTGGTTCGTTCCCCACGATGTGGACGGACTGGTGGAACTGATGGGAGGACGCGACGCCTTCATCGGCAAGTTGGATTCTCTGTTCACTGCCGATTCCAAGCTGGAAGGTGAATCGACCTCGGTGGATATTTCCGGTCTGATAGGCCAGTATGCCCACGGCAATGAGCCGAGCCATCACATTGCCCATCTCTACAACTACGTAGGCCAGCCCTGGCGTACGCAGGAGATTGTGGATGAGGTGCTGCATACGCTTTACTTCAACAACCCCGACGGACTTTCGGGCAATGAAGACTGCGGACAGATGTCTGCATGGTACATACTGAATGCGATGGGCTTCTATCAGGTATGCCCCGGCAAGCCGGTATATTCCATCGGACGCCCGTTGTTCAACGAGGCGACCGTTCATCTGAAAGATGGCAAGTCGTTCAAGGTGATAGCCCATAACAATAGCCGCGACAACAAGTATGTGCAGAGCATTGTGCTGAACGGCCATAAGCTGGAGACTCCGTTCTTCACGCATCAGGATATAGTGGACGGCGGTACGCTGGAGCTGACTATGGGCAGCGAACCGCTGAAGTGACACAGATAATATACAGAAGGGATGAGCCGAAAAAATCATAATCCTATATCGTGGGTCCCCACCGTATATTTCGCCATGGGATTGCCGTTTGTGGTGCTGAACATGGTTTCTGTGCTGATGTTCAAGGGGCTGGGTATCGGTGACGCGCAGATTGCTCTGTGGACGTCGCTCATCATGATGCCCTGGACGCTGAAGTTCCTTTGGAGTCCGTTCCTTGAAATGTTCAAGAAGAAGCAGTTTTTCGTGGTACTGACGCAGATGGTTACCGGAGCAGGTTTTGCTCTGGTGGCTTTGGCGTTGCAGTTGCCATTCTTTTTTGCGGTGTGCATTGCGCTGCTGGCGGTGATTGCTTTCAGCGGAGCCACACACGATGTGGCTACGGATGGTGTCTATATGTCGGAACTGAGCAAGCAGGACCAGGCTAAGTATATCGGTTGGCAGGGAGCCTTCTACAATATAGCGAAGATTATAGCGTCCGGTGGACTGGTCTGGCTGGCAGGTGCTTTGTTGGTAGGTTTCGGTGGGGTGGAGGGTGCCACAGAGGCAGTCCGCCACGAGGCTACCCGGCATGCATGGATGACGGTGATGTTGATATTGGCGGCGGTGATGTTGCTGCTTGGCTTCTATCACATACGCATGCTGCCGTCGGGCGGTGCGGCTGCATCCGGCACCAAGTCGGCAAGGGAGACGTGGGAACAGTTGGTGGCGGTAATCAAGGATTTCTTCTTGAAGAAGCACATCTGGTACTATATAGCGTTCATTATCCTTTATCGCCTTGCCGAGGGTTTTGTCATGAAGATTGTCCCTCTTTTCTTGAAGGCGGAGCGTTCGGCAGGTGGCTTGGGACTGAATGAGCAGCAGATAGGTTTGTACTACGGCACTTATGGGGCGGCCGCCTTTGTGCTGGGGTCACTGTTGGCAGGCTATTACATTTCGCACCGGGGATTGCGGCGGACGCTGTTCTCTCTGTGCTGCATCTTCAATCTGCCTTTTGTGGCGTATACCCTGCTTGCCATGTACCAGCCGGAAAGCGGGTTGCTGATAGGTAGTGCCATCGTGCTCGAGTACTTCGGTTATGGTTTTGGTTTTGTGGGACTGACTTTGTTCATGATGCAGCAGGTGGCGCCGGGAAAGCACCAGATGGCACATTATGCCTTTGCTTCGGGCATCATGAATCTGGGTGTGATGTTGCCGGGCACAATCAGCGGTTTTGTCAGCGACTGGTTGGGGTACGAGGCGTTCTTTACCTTCACGCTGTTTGCCACCATTCCGGCGTTCCTCATTACGTACTTCATACCATTTACGTATGCCGATGAGAAGAAACAACAATAACCAATTAATAATATAGAGCAATTATGAGCAACAAAATCACAATGCCTTGGGAAGAACGGCCGGCAGGCTGTAAGGATGTAATGTGGCGTTATTCGGAGAATCCCGTAATAGACCGCTACCATATTCCGTCGTCGAACAGCATTTTCAACAGTGCGGTGGTTCCGTTTAAGGATGGTTATGCCGGTGTGTTCCGTTGTGACAACCGGGCGGTGCAGATGAATATCTTTGCCGGTTTCAGCAAGGACGGCATCCACTGGGAAATAGAGCATGAGCCAATCAAGTTCAAGGCCGGGAATACGGACATGATAGAGTCCGAATATAAATACGATCCGCGCGTGACATGGATTGAGGACCGCTACTGGATTACGTGGTGCAACGGCTACTACGGCCCCACCATCGGCATCGGCTATACTTTCGATTTCAAGGAGTTCTTCCAGTGCGAGAATGCTTTCTTGCCTTTCAACCGCAACGGTGTGTTGTTGCCTCAGAAGTTCGATGGCAAATATGCGCTCTTGAGCCGTCCCAGCGATAGCGGACATACTCCTTTTGGCGACATCTACATTAGCTTCAGCCCTGACATGAAATTCTGGGGCGAACACCGCCATGTGATGGCTCCTACGCCTTTCCCCGAAAGTGCCTGGCAGTGTACCAAGATAGGGGCAGGTTCGGTACCGTTCCTCACGGACGAGGGTTGGCTGATGTTCTATCATGGCGTGATAACCACTTGTAACGGTTTCCGTTACTCCATGGGAGCAGCTATTCTGGATAAGGACAATCCTGCCAAGTTGCTCTACCGCACCCGTGAGTATCTGCTTGCGCCTGCTGCTCCTTATGAGTTGCAAGGTGATGTTCCCAACGTGGTGTTCCCTTGCGCAGCGTTGCAAGATGGAGAACGTGTAGCTGTATACTACGGTGCAGCCGATACGGTAGTGGGGCTTGCCTTTGGGTATATCCGCGAGATTCTGGAGTTCACGAAGCGCACAAGTATTTTGTAAGTACCAAGCAGTTGGCAGGCGCTCGGTATTGCTGAAAAGCGCCTGCCGTAACTGCCTTATACTTAGTGTAATATCACTGCAAAAATACTGCATGCTTTTTGCAGTGCTACTGCAAAGCCGTTGCAGCGCCACTGCAAAGCTGATGCAGCGTCACTGCAAAACTGTTGCAGCGCTACTGCAAAGTAGTTTGCAGTGTCACTGCAGACCGTTTGCAATAACTTTGCAGAGTGCATGCAATGACACCGGCATGGGTAGCGTGCTCACTAACTAATAAAGAACAAATCCTTACTATATTATGAAACGACTGATTACTTTCTGTATCATCTCCTTTGGAATGCTCACGGCATCTATGGCTGCGGAGAAGCATCCTGCGGACTATGTGAATCCTTTTGTCGGTACCACTAACTTCGGTACCACGAATCCGGGAGCCGTCTGTCCCAATGGAATGATGTCCGTAGTGCCCTTCAACGTGATGGGTTCGGAGGACAACAAATACGATAAAGATGCCCGCTGGTGGTCTACTCCCTATGAGTATCACAATTGTTTCTTCACCGGATACTCGCATGTCAATTTGAGCGGTGTGGGCTGTCCGGAATTGGGCTCTTTGCTGCTGATGCCCACTACGGGAGAGCTGTCCGTAGATTATAAGGAATATGGAAGCCGCTATAAGGACGAGCAGGCATCCCCCGGATATTACAGCAACTTCTTGACCCGCTACAATGTGAAGACGGAAGTGACGGCAACTCCTCGCACGGGTGTGGCGCGTTTCACCTTTCCTGCCGGGCAGAGCCATGTGCTGCTGAACCTGGGCGAAGGCCTGACCAATGAATCGGGAGCTTTTCTGCGCCAGACGGGTAAATGCGAGTTTGAAGGTATGAAGCTGCTGGGTACTTTCTGCTACAACCCACAAGCCGTTTTTCCCATCTACTTTGTGATGCGTGTCAACAAGCAGCCCGCCGCTTCGGGCTACTGGAAGAAGCAGCGCCCCATGACCGGTGTAGAGGCCGAATGGGACCCCGATAACGGACGCTACAAACTTTACACCCGCTACCAGAAGGAACTGGCGGGAGATGATATCGGCGCCTATCTTACATTCGATACCGAAGAAGGCGAGCAGGTGGAAGTCCAGATGGGAGTCTCTTTTGTGAGCATGGAGAATGCCCGCCTCAATCTGGATACCGAGCAGCAGGGAAAGAACTTCGGTCAAGTGCTGGAAGAAGCCCGTCGCCGCTGGAACGATGACCTCTCGCGCATCCTTGTGGAAGGAGGTACGGAAGAGCAGAAAACCGTTTTTTATACGGCACTCTATCATACGCTGATACATCCCAATATCCTGCAAGATGTGAACGGGGAATATCCCGCTATGGAGAGTGATAAGATTTTGACTACCCAAGGCGACCGTTATACCGTCTTTTCTTTGTGGGACACTTACCGCAATGTGCACCAGCTTCTTACGCTGGTATATCCCGAACGGCAATTGCAGATGGTGCGCTCCATGCTCGACATGTACCGCGAACACGGCTGGCTTCCCAAATGGGAACTCTACGGACGTGAGACGCTGACCATGGAAGGTGACCCTTCCATTCCCGTCATCGTCGACACCTGGCTGAAAGGTCTGCGCGACTTTGATATAGAACTGGCCTACGAAGCCATGCGCAAGGGAGCCACCCTGCCGGGAGCGGAGAACCTGCTCCGTCCGGACAATGACGACTACGTGTCATTGGGATATGTGCCCCTGCGGGAGCAGTATGACAATTCCGTTTCACATGCCCTGGAATACTATATTGCCGACAATGCTTTGTCGCGCATAGCCGCTGCGCTTGGCAAGAAGGAGGATGCCCGTCTGTTCCACGAACGTTCGCTGGGCTACAAGCATTATTACTGTAAGGAGTACGGTAC
>OGLA01000474.1_pt1 | contig 10279 bp, 3 predicted proteins | sample 1572631 | NCBI WGS metagenome assembly OGLA01 (sample SAMEA2582011, study PRJEB24529) | metagenome | biome: Human gut stool | place: China | collected 2011
GGAATAGTTGGTGATATGGAACGGATTCTGGATGGAAACATAAAGTCGGAGATTGCTGATACCAAGTGATTTGCAGGCTAATTCGGGCAAAGTGTAACCCAAGGTGATACTTTTCATCTTGATAAAGCTTCCATTTTCTACAAAACGACTGCTGAATACTTTGTTTTCTGTGCCTCCTTGTACGAAACCCGGTACATCTGTATTTGTATTGGTTGGCGTCCAACGGTTCAAGAAGTCACGCATTGGAGTTACTGCAGCCATGTTCTGACCGGAAACTGTATTGAATCCCATTTGATGAGTTGCATTGTATATATCAAAGCCATGGAAACCTACCATAAAGAATGAGAAATCAAAATTCTTGTAATTGAAGCTATTGTTCCAACCCCAGTTAAATGTCGGTTGACCACAGCCGATGATACCTTGGTCTGCATCATTCAGTACTCCGTCTTTATTGGTATCTACATATTTAGAGTTACCAGCTACGACTTTATAGACTTCACCGTTTGTTTTGCCATTTGTTTGACCGTTGGCGTCTACGAATGGAGCGTTCACTTCATCTTCCTGCCAGATACCTCCGAAAGTATATCCCCAGAATGTACCTAATTTTTCACCTTCAATCATCTGGAATAATTGATTTTGGAAACTTCCGGCTTGCTGTTGGCGATGGTTAGCTGTAGGTATGCTGTTGAAAGTTCCTTTATTATGCGATAAAGTAACGTCGGTATGCCAGCTGAAGCCTTTACCGGTAAATGGGTCTGCACTGATTGTGAACTCTATACCAGTATTCTTGATTTCGCCAGAGTTCATCAACAATGAGGGAAATCCCATGTGTGTTGGTTGTGCCAGATCCAACAAAATATCTTTGGATAATTTGCTATACCAATCGGCAGTCAAGCGTATGCGACCGTTGAGTATACCAAAATCAACACCTGCATTGAACTGGTCGTTACGTTCCCATTTTAGGTAAGGAGCAGCAGGGCGGTCTACTTTATAAGAGGTGGAGCCATCACTATTTCTTATTGGAGTACGTTTGGAATAGGGGCGGTAAGCTTCTACAGCTTGGTTACCTACAGAACCATAACCGAGGCGAAGTTTCAATTGGTCGATAAAGCTGTTGTCTTTCAAAAAACTTTCTTGTTTCAAGTCCCAAGCCAAAGCTGCAGATGGGAAATAGCTCCATTTATCAACAAGACGTGAAGAACCATCTGCGCGAATAGATGCAGTAACCATGTAACGGTTCATAAATACGTAGTTTACACGTAACATACCTGACATTAATGTATTGATAACACGGTCGGAGCTATTGGTAGCAAGCTCTGCATTTGACCATGCCAAGTTGTTTATACCGATCCTATCAATATAATCCAAACCATAAGCAGTACCGGTATGATTGAAATTATTATCATAAGACTGTTCGAAAACAGCAGTTGCGTTGACACGATGATTAGCATTAAATTCTTTTACATAACTTAATGTGTTGGTGTTTAACCAGGAAGTGTTCCAGTAACTACGTGCTTGACCTTGCGATAAATTGCTATTCTTGAAAGCATAGTAACTTTTGTCATTTTGTACGGAAGTGTTTAGTCTATTGTCAAGCAGAACTCCCAGTTGTGAGCGGAAGCTCAAACCGTCCATGATGTCAAACTGGACATAACCTTGTATACGATTATTTATTGTCTTGTTGGCATTGTCTGCTTCCCAAATATGCCCCATTGGATTGTAAGTTGAACTACCCTCAAAAAATGAATTATTGTAGTTTCCATCTTCATCTTGCGGTTCAATAGTACTGGGAAAGTACATTGCTTGTTGGATTAAACCATCATATTCATTGACACGTGGAGTACTTGTTTCTCTGTAGTGACCATAGATGTTCATACCAGCTTTCAGCCACTTCTTGATTTTGGTATCTACTTTCAAACGCCAGCTGTAGATTTGGCTACTTGACTCCTTGATGATACCTTCATCGTTTTGATAGCGGAGAGATGCCAGGAAAGTAGTCTTTTCGCCACCACCTGCAATAGACATTTCATAGTTCTGTGTAACGGCAGGGCTGCGGAAGATTTCTCTTGAGTAATCATAACCTGCTTTGCCAGACTTGAAGGCTGCTAATTGCTCTGCACTATAATAGTGATTGTCGCCGTATCCAAAATATTCCTTACCATAGTCATTAACCAGGTTGGCATATTCATAGGTAGAAAGATTATCAGCATACTTGGCTACAGTCTTGATGTTGGCAAATGCATTAAAAGATACGGTCAATTTGTCTTGGGATGGGTTTTTGGTAGTAACCAAGATTACACCGTTTGCACCGCGAGAACCGTAAACAGCTGTTGCAGATGCGTCTTTCAATACTTCGATAGATTGAATATCGGAAGGATTCAACGACTGAAGGGAACCACCGATGAAACCGTCGATAACAACCAAAGGACCGGTTTCTGCTGTGATAGAGTTGATACCACGTACACGGATGGTATTGTCTTCAGTAGGATTACCGGAACCAGAGAGAACTGATACACCGGCCATACGTCCCTGCAATGCATCGGATACATTACCGGTCGGGGTATTCTTCAATGCATCTGCTGCTTTTACAGAAGCAACTGCACCGGTCAGGTCACTTTTACGTTGAACGCCGTAACCCACTACGACAACTTCCTGCAGCAATTGGCTGTCTTCTGCCAGTTTTACGTCGATTTTGGTCTTTCCGCCTACGGCAATCTTTTGTGTCTGATATCCGATATAGGAGAATACGAGAGTTGCGTTTGCCGGAACATTGGGAAGGGTGTAGTTTCCGTCAATGTCTGTGATACATCCGTTACTTGTTCCTTCCACCTGGATAGAAGCACCAATCACCGGACCTAAGTTGTCAGTCACTGTACCTGTTACTGTGAGATTCTGTGCATTGGCCTGCGTGGCAAATAGGACAGAAAGCAACATAATACCTAATGCTTTAAAGAAGCTGGATTTCTGTTTCATAAATATTAATTTAATTAGTTATTAATAAAGGTTGTTTCTTTGTTTTGTACTCACTTCAGAGTTGAATCACATCGCAAATGTAGGGGATGGAATATACAAATGCATTAGTTAATAGTTCGCAAAAAGTACGAATTCGTACAAAACTTGCGAACTATACCACTCTTGTACTTTTATTCCCTTTCACTTTGGTTCTTTGCTTCCTTCACCTCTTCCAGTAGGGCAGAGAGCGTTTTTACCTTGTCCGGATGGGCTTCTGCCACATTGTCTTTTTCGGACGGATCAATGGAAAGATTGTACAGTTGGGGCTGCGGGGCGTTGCCCATTTCTATTTTTGTCCAATACTCCAGTGCCGGCTTGTCGCTGGGCTCTATGTATTTCCAGTCTCCTTGGATAATGGAGAGTGTATTGTCCAGATTCTGTTGTACAATATAGTCACATCCGGCAGTATCGGTTCCCAGGAAGTTGTTGAGCTGGTCGCGGCTGTCGGGAGCGATGCCTGCTTCCAGCGGATGGTTCAGTAGGGCGGCGAATGAAGCGTATACATCAATCATGGAGAAGAGGGCTTGTTGTTTGCCGGGCTTGATGCCATTGGGCCAGCGTACAATGAAGGGAATGCGGGTACCGGCATCGAAAGCGCTGTACTTCCCACCGCGGTAGTACTTCATGGGAGTATGGCCGTTCAGCAGTTCGCGTGCCTGGTCCTGATAGCCGTCGTCTATGACGGGACCGTTGTCACTGCAGAATACAAAAATGGTGTTGTCGGCAATGCCGAGGCTGTCCAAAGTGTGCATGATTTCACCCACGGTCCAGTCCAGCTGGAGGATGACGTCGCCACGTACGCCCAAACCACTCTTGCCGGCGAAACGCGGATGTGGCACGCGGGGAACATGTACATCTTGCGTACCCATATAAAGGAAGAAAGGTTCGTCTTTATGGGCTGTGATGAAGTTCTTGGCCTTGTCTGTAATCACGTCGGCAATGTCTTCGTCTGTCCAAAGGGCGGATTTGCCGCCGGTCATCCAGCCGATGCGGGGGATGCCGTTGATGATGGTGTTATTGTGCCCTTGGCTGGGTTTCATCTTGACGAGTTCGGGGTTTTCGAGACCGGTGGGCCAGTCACCGACCTTGTGGTCGTAGCTCACAGTGATAGGGTCGTTGGGGTCGAGGCCCACTACATGTCCGTTCTCTACAAAGACGCAGGGAACGCGGTCGACGGTAGCGGGGATGATGTATTCATAGTCAAAGCCGATGTCTTGGGTGTTCGGTTTGATGGAGTGGTTGAAGTCTGTACCGCCTTTAGGGCCCAGGCCGAGGTGCCACTTGCCCACTGCTGCAGTGGCGTAGCCTTCTTCCTTGAACATATCGGCCATAGTGACGCAGGCGGTATCGATGATGAGTTCGGAATTGCCCGGAGCGATGCCGGTATTCTTCTGTCGCCAGGGATACATGCCCGTCAGCAGGCCGAAACGGGAAGGAGTGCTGGTGGAAGAAGTGGCATAAGCGTTGGTAAACTGCATGCCTTGTCCGGCAAGGCGGTCAATGTTGGGAGTGCTTACTTTGGTGGCACCGTAACAGCTCAGGTCGCCGATACCCAGGTCATCAGCAATCAGATATACTACATTGGGCTTCTGCGGCGAGTGCTCCGAAGTCTTGTCTTTAGGTTGGCTTCCGCATCCCGCTATCAGGGCTGCACCGGGAATCAGAGACCACAAGGGGGAAAAATGCTTCATAGTTCTTTGACTTTAGATTGTAATTCTGAGGTCAAAGGTAAGAGGTTTTATGGAATCGGGTGTATAAGGAAGTACAAGGGAAGGGAGAAAAAGTACAAACCGTATCATGCGATGGCTTGATGTACAATATTAAGATGTCTCTTCACTGTCTTCCGTACTTTCCTCTCCTCCATTCTCTCCTTTGCGGTAGGCCAGTGGGCTGACATGGTAAATGTCCTTGAAGCATTTGGAGAAATAGCGTGAAGAACTGAAACCGATCCGGTCCGCAATTTCAGTGATATTCAGCTCCGGATTGTTGCGCAGCATTAGAGCGCCTTTCTTCAGGCGGATGGTCAGGATAAAGTCGTTCGGAGTTTGTCCGGTGATAGCCTTCAGCTTGGTGAACAGATTGGTGCGTGCCATTGCCATTTCACGGGCAAAGACGTTGACGTTGAACTCCGTATCGTCCAGATGTTGCTCGATGACTGCCATGGCACGGTCCAGAATCTCCTTGTCTATGGGGTTGGTGGCAAGCATCTGTACAAAGGCTTGCGGCTGCTTGCTGAACTTTTCCTGCAGAAGGATGCGCGAGTTCACGAGGTTGTTGCAGCGCGAAATCAATAGATTGGTGTTGAACGGCTTGGTGATATAGTCGTCCGCACCGATGCGCAGTCCCTCGATATTCTGTTCGATGGCAGTACGTGCCGTGAGCAGTACCACGGGAATATGGCAGGTGTTGAAGTCGCTCTTTATCTGTTTGCACAGTTCCGTTCCCGACATGTTGGGCATCACCACGTCGCTGACTACGATATTGGGCATTTCGCTGCGCACCAGTGCAAGTCCTTCCGCTCCGTCGGCCGCAGTCAGCACTTCGTAGAAGGGCTTGAAGATACCTGCCAGCATGTCGCGGATGGAGTCGTTGTCTTCCACTATCAGGATTTTTGCATCCGGGAGTCGTTTGATGGGAGCACTCTCTTCCAGCTCCGCCTTGAGCAGGGCATCGTTTTCCGGTTTGGGAATTTCTATTTGTTGCACACTGTCTGCATTCTTATTTATTTGCTCTTCGTCAAACTGTGCGTTCCCCAATTGCAGGTTTACGATGAAGCTGCTACCTTTGCCCAGTTCGCTTTCCACACGGATGGTGCCGTGATGGAGCTCCACGATACCCTTCGTCAATGCCAGGCCGATACCCGTACCCGTCTTGCTTGCATCCGTAGAGTCCATTTGGTCTATCTGGTAGAAGCGGTCGAATATCTTGTCCACTTCCCGGGCATCTATGCCGCTGCCGGTATCGGTCACGCGGATGACGGCATTGCTGCCTTCGGTCTTGATGCTGAGGGTGATGCTGTCTTCCGCCTTGGTATGCTTGACGGCGTTGGACAGCAGGTTGTTTATCACTTTCTGCATCTGTTTTTGGTCATACCATACTTCGAGGCTGTCTGTTTCCTTCTCGAAGTAGAGGCTGATTTGTTTGGCGCTGGCATATTCCAGGAAAAGTAGATAGTTTTCGTATAGGAAGTTCACGATGTTGTGTGGACTTACCTTTATCTTCATGTGCCCTTGTTCCTGCTTGCGGAAGTCGAGCAGCTCGGTGATGAGTTCCCGTAGCTGTATGCTGTTCTTGTAGATGCCCAGTACCTTGTTATATATGGCAGGCGTGAAGTTCTGGAGTTGCATCAGCGTTTCCACTTGGGCCACGATGAGTGTCAGCGGGGTGCGGAATTCATGGGAAATGTTGGTGAAGAAACGTAGCTTTGACTGGTTCAGGGCCTCTACGTCACGGATGTGCTTCTGTTCGTACTTCAGTGATTCACGCAACTTGATTCTGGACTTGTAGGTACGCACCAGATACCAGAGCAGGATTCCCGTCACTATCAGGTAGATAAGATAGGCAAGGGGAGTCTTGTAGTAGGGAGGCAACACGTGTATGGTCAGGTGGACTTGCGGACAAAGGCTCTCGTCTTTTCCGTTGGGCTTTATAATCAAGTTATAGGTTCCGGCATTCAGGTTGGTATAGGTGATGTTGTGCAGTCCACGGGCACTGTTCCAGTCGTTGGAGAAGCCTTCCAGCTTATAGATGATGTCGTCTTTGTTGGCGGCTACATAGTTTGAAGTGGCAAACTCTATGCTGAACATGGACTGGTCAGCGTTGAGCGTAATCTCGGGGGTGCAGTACAAGGCTTGCTGCAGGATACCGGTCTCATCTCCCACTTGTATTTCCGTTCCGTTCACAATGAGGCGGGAGAGGATGATTTTGTAGGGTTTCGGCGTGAAGTTCAACTCCATTTCATGGAAAGAAATCATTCCCTGCGTGCCTCCCAGGAATATTTCTCCGTCACGGGTCACGCAAAGGGCATTCTCATTGACGGCAGTCATTGGGAAACCGTTTTCGGCACTGTAGTTCAGGAATGCCTTTTGCCGGTAGTCGAAGATGGAGAAGCCCTCGTTGGTGATGAGCAGCAGTTTGCCGCTGGTGGGGGATTCCTGCGTCTCGTAGATGCAGTCGCTGGAAAGGCCGTTCTTCGCTTGGTCAAAGTTCTCGAAGTCGTTGCTGGCAGGGCGGTATAAGTCCAGTCCGCTGCCCGAAGTGGCGAACCACAGATTGCCTTTGCTGTCTTGGGTAATGTTGTTTACATTGTTGTTGCTGATGCTGTGTGGGTCGGCAGTATCATGGCGGTAGTTGGTCAGTTTGCCGGTATCGAAACGGTAGCTGAACACACCTTCGCCCGTGGCTGCAATCCAGAGCGTACCGTTGCTGTCGAAAGTGACATCTGCCACCATCTTGATTTTTTTGCCTTCTTTGCTGTCCTGGAACAGTTGTTGGCATTTCCCGTTGGCAGGGTCGAAGAGGCAGATTCCGTTTTGGGTGGCTATCACCAGGTGGTCTTGGTAAGGCGCGATATCGCGGATGATGTCGGAAGGCAAGGTCTCCGGATTACCTGCTTCCATGCGGTAGTGTGTGAATCGCCCCGAGCGTATGTCCAGTCTGTTCAGTCCGCCCAGATGGGTTCCTATCCAGATGATGTCTTTGGAGGCATCATAATAGAGAGCCTTGATGTTGTTATGGGAAATACTGTTGGGACCGATTTCCGGGCGGAACCATTTGAACTCACGGGTACGGCGGTTGTAATAGTTCAGTCCGCCCCCTTCGGTGCCAATCCACAGATTGCCGTCCTTGTCTTCGATGGTGCGGCCTACAACCGGATTGCTCAGCCCCTTCTTTTCGATGGGCGAATACATATAGCGGCTGTATATCTCGTACTCGGGGTTGAAGTAGTTGACGCCGCCAAAGTAGGTCCCCAGCCACAGCGTTCCTTGGTTGTCCTTTACGATGCACCAGATGGAAGAGTGTGTCAGTCCGTCGCTCTGGGCATCACTGGCAGTGTGGTTCTGGAAGAGTCCCGTACTTTTGTCATACCGGTTCAATCCGTTGAATGTCCCAATCCAGATGTTTCCCAGATTGTCTTCACAGCAGGCTCGCACGAAGTTGGAAGAGATGCTGTAAGGGTTCTTTGCGTCGTATTCAAAGATTTCGATGGTTCCGTCGGTCTTTACATGGTGCAGCCCTTCTTCCCAGCTGCCAATCCATAACTCGCCTTCGCTGTCTTGGTATATGCTGGTGATGTTGCCTTTCAGGATGGGGTGGGTCAGCTCGTTCTTGTCCAGTTGCAGGCGGTATGCTCCGTCGGTGGTCGTTCCAATCCACATTTGTCCTTTGTCCAGATGCATACAGCAGATTTCCAGACTTTTTCCGGGAAGCTGGTAATAGAGGTCAAAGTTCCCGGTCTGCTCGTTATAGCGGTAGATTTCATTCTGTTTTCCGATGAAAAGGGCCTCTTTGTAATATATGCTGTGCACATTTCCTTGCAGCAGGGTGGTGAATCTTTGGGTGGCGAGATTGAACTCGGCTACTCCTTCCGTACAGAGCAGGTAGATTTTTCCGTTACGGTTGCCGGCCATGCGCAGCACGGTGTTGCAGAAAAGGCTGTAAGGGTCGTTCTTCTGCAGCTTGTAAGTTTGTATGTCTTCTCCGTCATAACGGTTCAAGCCTTCTCGGGTTCCAATCCATAATACACCGTTTTCATCGATGTAAAGGCTGTTCACGGAGAATTGTGACAGACCGTCGTCGGTTGTCAGATGGTTGAAGGTGATGTTCTGCGCCTGCAGGGTTGCAGCAATCATGCTTACTGAAACAAGAAGCAGCCGGATGATAAACGTTCGCACTTTTCGGGTAGTTTTTAAGGTTTCAGTTACAAATATAGGTATATTTTGTACAAGACTTCTTATTTATTAGGCAGTTTTTGCGGTTATGTTTGGATAAATGTATAATTTTGGAAGCGCGCCGAACGATACTTGTCTTTTGCTAGATGGCAATCGGCGTATCTTTGTAAACAAATTAATTCATTTATTATCATGAAAGACCTTTTATCTATTGTATCTCATTTTCAAATGCAGGGTACGGTTCGTGAAATCAAGCCTTTAGGCTCAGGCCTGATTAACGATACGTACAAAGTGACCACCGCTGAGGCCGATGCGCCGGACTATGTTCTGCAACGTATCAATCATGCCATTTTCCAGAATGTAGAGATGTTACAGTCTAATATCGAGGCTGTGACCGGGCATATCCGTAAGAAGCTGGAAGAGAAAGGAGAGGCCGATGTCGAGCGTAAAGTGCTTCATTTCATCCCCACGGCCGAAGGGAAAACCTATTGGTATGACGGTGAGAACTACTGGCGTATCATGACTTTTATTCCTCGTGCCAAGACTTACGAGACGGTGAACCCCGAATATTCCTATTATGCGGGAACTGCCTTCGGTAATTTCCAGGCTATGCTTGCCGACATTCCAGATACATTGGGCGAGACAATTCCCGATTTCCACAACATGGAGTTCCGCCTGAAGCAACTCCGTGATGCTGTGGCTGCCGATGCGGCGGGACGTGTGCAGGAGGTGCGGTACTTCCTGGATGAAATAGAAAAACGTGCCGATGAAATGTGCAAGGCAGAACGCTTGTTCCGTGAAGGCAAACTGCCCAAACGGGTATGCCACTGTGATACGAAAGTGAACAATATGATGTTCGACGAAGACGGTACGGTGCTTTGTGTCATCGACCTGGATACGGTGATGCCCAGCTTCATCTTCTCCGATTATGGCGATTTCCTTCGCTCAGGTGCCAACACGGGGGTGGAAGATGACAAGAATCTGGATAATGTGAACTTCAATATGGAAATATTCCAGGCATTTACCAAGGGTTATCTGGAATCGGGCAAATCCTTCTTGTTGCCGATAGAGATTGAGAATCTGCCTTATGCGGCTGCCTTGTTCCCATACATGCAGTGCGTACGCTTCCTGGCAGATTATATCAACGGTGATACTTATTATAAAATCCTGTATCCGGAGCACAATCTTGTGCGTACCAAGGCTCAGTTCAAACTGTTGCAGAGCGTGGAGGAGCATACACCGGAGATGAAAAAATTCATTGACTCATGTATCTGAAAAAGTTTTTAATGACGATAGCGGCAGCTCTTTGCATGTTGCCGCTATCTGCAATTAATCCCCAAAATCGTAAAATGAAAGAATTGAATGTAAAGAAAGTA
>OGLA01000476.1_pt1 | contig 10264 bp, 9 predicted proteins | sample 1572631 | NCBI WGS metagenome assembly OGLA01 (sample SAMEA2582011, study PRJEB24529) | metagenome | biome: Human gut stool | place: China | collected 2011
TGAATCCTCCGGAGGTCTGACAGTGAAAGGCCATATCCACGGCAAGGATGGCATTTACGCGGCATCCCTTCTGGTGGAGATGATGGCCGTCAGCGGCAAGAAGCTTTCCGAGATTGCCGGGGACATCCGCAAAGAGTACGGCGAGATCCATATGGAAGAACGCGCGTACCGCTTCACGGCAGAGGAAAAAGAGCGCATCCATAAGACCCTGATGATGGACCAGGCATTGCCGGAGATTCCGTTTGAGATTGACCATATTTCTTATATGGACGGCTGTAAGGTCTATTTAAAGAACGGCGGCTGGTACAGAAATATCATCTGTATGACAAAATTTATGTGGAACACCGGACAAACCCCAAGAAACATGTCGTGCTGCACTACAGCCGGGATGAGGACGGGGAGCAGTTTCACGAAGTGGATATGCCGAATGTCTATGCCGGTATTTTTGTGGAAACATTTGTGGTATTTTTCGGGGAGGAGATCCAGTATTACATCACCGAAGAATATAAAAATAAGGTCGTCTCGACGGAAAGCAATCGTCTGACCTGTAATGATATCTATGCACAGAAAGATGAAAGCAGGTACAATCTGATCAACCAGATGCTGATTTCAGAGACTTTATCCGATGAAGTTTCCATGTTTCAGACGATGAAACAGTACGCAGGATATGATGAGGTGACGAAAAAAGTATTTAAGCTTTTGTAAGCAGGATGGGAGAAGAGATGGAAGCCAATACCTGTTATCTTGGCATCGAACTGAACGACTCGTATGCCATGGTAAGTTATATGCAACCGAATATGGAAGAACCGGAGACGGTCAGCACGATTGCCGGCAGTGAAAATTACCGGATTCCCACGCTGCTTGCCCGACGCAAAAATGTCGGCATGTGGTATTATGGGGAAGATGCCGGAAGGATGGCAAAAACCAGTGAGGTGATTTGTGTGGATTCCCTTCTTCGCCGTGCCGCTGCATCGGAAGTGATTACCATTGCAAAAGAGAGTTATGATGCAGTAGATCTGCTGGCACTGTTTATTAAAAAAGTGATTGAACTGCCGCAGAAACTGGGAAATACTTCGCATGTGACCGGAATTGTCCTGACGGTGGATCATCTGACGAAAGAGTTGATCGGTATTTTCCGGCATGTGGCAGAACTTTTAGGATTGTCGCAGGAAACATTTGCGGTGATTGATGACAAAGAGAGTTTCTATGCGTTTGCCATGAACCAGGAGAAAGCTTTGTGGATGCACGATGTGTTTTTGTTTTCTTGCGGGAAGAATGCCGTCAGTTCCTATGACCTTTCGAGGGATATGCATACGAAGCCGCAGATGATCACAATTCACGCAACCGGGGCACAGGAACTGGGAGAGGAGAAGGATGAGGCGTTTGCAAGGCTCCTGACTAACTGTTTTGCAAACCGTCCGGTATCTTCGGTTTATCTGGTCGGGGACGGATTTGACGGAGAATGGATGAAACAGTCACTGGCAGTTCTCTGCCGGGGACGGCGCGCGTTTTTGGGACAGAATCTTTTTTCCAAAGGGGCGTGCTATATGGCGCGCATCCGTGAAATGGGAGAAAACTGGCCATTCATTTACATGGGCGAAAACGAGATGAAATTTAATCTGAGTTTAAGTGTCGTGGAAAAAGAAAAAAAGAAGGTTTTAAATCTTGTCAGTGCCGGGAAAAACTGGTTTGAGATAAAAAATACATGTGAGGTGATCCTAAGCGGCACGCCGCAGGTGGAATTTTTAAAGCAGCTTCCAAGCAGCAGTACTCCCCAGATACAGACGGTGGAACTTGAGGATCTTCCGGTTCGTCCGGACCGCACGACAAGACTCCGGATTACGGCTAGTCCGGTGGCAAATGATAAGATTGAAGTGGAAATCCGGGATATGGGATTTGGTGAATTTTTCCCGGCTACCGGCCGGGCATGGAAAAGTATCATAATGATGGGATAAACGTATGGGTGAATTATTACTTTGTCATGAAACAATTGCGGCTCTGCCCTATTATATTGAGGAAACCGGGATAAACATATATTCCATGGAAGAACTCAGCTATTATATTTCCGGAAATGTGTATCTTTTAGATCATTCCTTCATGTGCGAGAGTTTATGTACATGGGTGGAAAAACAGATGCATCGTGTCGAACTCGCACAAAAACTCAGGGAGAATATCCGCACGGAAGGAAAATTGTCCGATTTTGTTTTTGCCATATTGCAGGATACGGCATACTGCACCATGAAAGAAATGCAGGAGATCGTTTTTGCGGTCCGGCAGATGGAACAGAAGTCGGATTTTGAATGTGACAAGATCCGGGCAGACCAGCTGATGGAGAAGGAAAAATATCTGGCAGCTATTTACCGGTATAAACATCTGTTAGACGAAGCAGATACGAAGGAAACCAGTGAGGTTCTGCGGGGAAATCTCTGGCATAACCTCGGAACGGCGTATGCGCGTCTCTTTTTGTTTGAAGAGGCGGGGTGCTGCTTTGAGAAGGCATATGCATTGAATAAACAAAAGGAATCTCTCCGGGAGTGCCTGATGTGCTGCCGCTGCCGGCATGATGAGGAAGCGTTTGCGGAAATTGCAAAAAGATATCAGGTGGAGGAGAGAAATCAGCAGGAAATCAGAAATGAAATTTCCATCGCATGTAAGAGCGAAAAACTCGAACAGTTTGAATCCCATCTGGAAGAATTGGCGCAGCGGACCGGGGGTGCCCAAAAGGTGAAGGCAAGGAAAGAAGTAATGGATGTGATTGTTCAGTGGAAGAAAGAGTATCGAAGGAGCTGCAAGGTATAACATATGATTTTTTCAAATTTATTTCATAGAAAAAAGAATAAAGAAAGTGAGACAGGAAGTTTCTCACAATATGATCAGAGCGAGTATGCAAAGCTTGAGACAAAGAACATTGTAAAAGAACTGAATCTGTCGGACGCGGCGCAGGCAAAGAAATATGTCGTGGATTTGTGCAAGCAGATGATTCAGGCATCTAAGGATATGGAAGACAGCAAATCGGAATATCAGCTGGTGACAAATTATCTGACAGATATTCAGATTCTTGAAAACCTGACGGACGCAGAGCGTAAACCGATTCTTGAGTGCGCCACACAGGTTGCAAAGCTGGAAAAGCAAAGAACCGATTTCCTGAAAACCAAACGCCGGCTGACAGATACGCAGTTTGCGCAGATGCAGGAGGAAGAAGAGAATCTTCCGGGAGTGATCCGCCGGCTGAAAGCCAATGAGGCAGATCTGGATGCGATCAAGAGAAATATGGCATATCTGGAAGGGAAAAAACTGGAATGGTCCATGCAGCGGTCAGATTCCGCAAAGGTACAGAAAGTAACCCGTACCGCAGCATGCTATCTGTTAGCTGTATTTATTACGTTGTTTGCTTTTGTGGGAATACTTTCCTGGTATCTGAACAGGGATCTGCAGCTGGTTTTCACCATTATGGGATTTGTAACTGTGGGAGCGGGCGCGTTTATTTTGATCCGTTACCAGGATTCCACAAGAGAGATCCGTCAGGCGGATGTCAACCGCAATCAGGCGATTACTTTGGAGAACCGGGTAAAGATCCGCTATGTCAATACGAAAAACGCGGTGGATTTCATCTGTGAGAAATATCATGTCCGCAATGCGAAAGAACTGGAATTTTTATATGGACAGTATCAGGAGGAAGCGCGGGAAAAGGAAACATTCCGTAAAACCAGTGATGATCTGGATTATTATACGCAGAATCTTCTGCAGTATCTGACACGGCTGCGGATGTATGATACCCGTGTATGGCTGACACATGCAAATGCGCTGGTCGACAGCCGGGAGATGGTAGAGCTGAAGCATGAACTGCTGACAAGGCGGCAGAAACTGCGGGCACGTATGGAGTACAGTGTGGGAAGTATCCATGAGATGAAGGGTGAGGCTCTCAAAAATATGAGCAAGCTCGGAAACAATGCTTATCAGCTGGAGCAGATCATCCGCAAGATTGAGGCGATGAATCCGGTATTTAAGTAAAAATAATAGTGATTTATTGCGTTTTTTTTGAGATAGCCGCCCAGTGTGAAAGGGGCGGCTATCTTTTGTCCTATCGTGTAGTGTTTTGCATACAGTCAAAATTGGGATCCTGCAGCAGACGAAGAGCCTCGCCAAAACGCTGGAAATGCACAATTTCACGCTCGCGCAAAAAGCGGATTGGATCAGCAACTTCCTGATCTTTTGCCAGACGCAGTATATTGTCATACGTTTTTCTTGCTTTTTGTTCTGCTGCCATATCTTCAAAAATATCTGTTATAGCATCACCTTTTGACTGAAATTCGCAGGCGTTAAATGGTATTCCACCAGCCGCTTGTGGCCATACACCGGCAGTATGGTCGAGAAATGATTTATTAAGAATAGATTTTTGAATGTGTTTCATTGTGAGATTGCTTGTGAGCTGATGTACCATAACACTGACCATTTCTAGGTGATTAAGTTCTTCTGTCCCAATATCTGTAAGTAATGAAGCCACTTGCCTATATGGCATTGAATATCTTTGTGAAAGATAACGCATTGCTGCACCACTCTCTCCATCAGGTCCACCATATTGACTTATAATCATAGCCGCTAGGGTGGGATTAGGATTTTTTATGTTTATAGGATATTCAAGCCTTTTTTCATAATTCCACATATCAACAGCCCTCCTTTTCCCATGGAAGTGGTGTCGCCTGCCAGTTCCAGTAACCACATCCGTTAGTGCTGTCCGCAATAATTGCACCAAAACACTCCTCATAATCAGCAACGGCTTCGGCATATTGTGGTTTTATTGAGTTATAATATTCAATAGCTTCGGCATCATCGGGATGCGTATCAAGATATAATAGAGCTTCTGTCATGGCAAACCCAAGTTCATATATACTCATAAGTCCTTTATTTTTATTATATGTCTCAACTGCCGGCATGGCATTTCGCTGCTGCATATTTCTGTTTTGCTGGCTGCATCCACAGTTTCGCATATTTGCATTTCTCATATAATTGTTATTCATCGACAGCCTCCTTTAAAAGGTTTATCCAAGGCTGCAAAAAGAGTTCCTCTTGCCAATGCCTTACATGGTTCATATATGTCGCCCCAACGCTGCCATGGAACATAAGCCATTCCAACAACCTGAAGCTGTACAGAATTTGGACAGTTCATAAAAACCTCGTAACAGTTAATGTTCTATTTAGTCTATGCTTTGAATATAATTTTGTGCAAATGATGTATATATATGAAGTGGCGATAATGGAAGAAAAATATCTGAAAATGAAAGAGATAGATGATATGGATGAATGGGTTATAAAGATATATACACCCGAAAATGCAAAAAAGAATATTATAGAAAAAATAAATAATACAGCAGTGGATTTGTACATGGAAAGTAAATGTGAAAATAAATTATAGTAATTGAAAAGCATTATGCGATATGATATTATTAAAACAGTTGGAATAAAAGAGCGTGATGTCATGGAGGGGGCATAAAAAAAGGTCTCATATGAGACCAATAAAATCTGCACCATGCAGAGCCACAAAGTGGCGATTTCGGATTAACCTTATTTGCACTCGCTTTGTTAATTCAATATTAAAATAACACTAGAAAAGATTTAAGTCAAGGGGGTTTTACGTATGGAGAAAGAATATTATCTTGGACTTGATATGGGTACTAATTCTGTAGGATGGGCAGTGACAGATGACGCCTATAATCTGATTAGGTTTAAAGGAAAGGATATGTGGGGAATCCGTGAGTTTGATGAAGCTAATCCGGCAGTGGAGAGGAGAACTCACAGGACATCAAGGAGAAGGGAACAAAGAAATGCAGTCAGAATGGGATTAATCAGAAGTTATTTTGCAGATGAGATTCAGAAAGTTGACAGTAATTTTTATCAACGACTTGATAACAGTTTTTTTCACGTTGAGGACAAGCAGGATAATGTAAAAGATAAGAATGGTATATTTAATGATAAAAATTATAAAGATGCCGATTATTATAAACAATATCCGACGATATTTCACTTGAGGAAAGAATTAATTGAAGATGCTTCTCAAAAAGATGTGAGATTGGTATATCTTGCGGTTGCAAATATGTTTAAGCACAGAGGGCATTTTTTGTTATCCGGAATCGGAAGTGAAAGCAGTAAACAGACGATAACAGATTTGTATAATCAGGTGTCTGGTCTTATTACAGAAGAGTATGGAATATCATTAAAGACGGACATTGCTGGAACAGATTTTGAGCAGGTACTTTGCAGCAGAGAATATTCAAGAACAAGAAAATCAGAAAAAGTTTGTGAAATACTTGAGATAAAAAACAGTGATAAGTTAAAAAAAGCATTTGTTAAGAGCATGTGCGGACTCAGTGTCAAAATTACAGATGTTATAGATGATACATTTACTGAAATATCAGATGAAGATAAGAAAATCACATTTAGTTTTGTTGATAGTGATTATGATGAAAAGGCAGGAGTGCTTGAAGAAAAGCTAGGAACAGATGTATATGATATTATTTCAAAATTAAAAGAAATACATGATAAGGCACAGGTGGCAGAGATAATGAAAAATTATCAATATTTGTCATTTGCAAGAGTTGCTGATTATGAAAAACACAAAAAAGATTTAAAAATTTTAAAACGAGTTGTAAAAAAGTATTTTGAACCTACCGTATATGATAAATTGTTCAGAAGTGGAGAAAACGGTACATATAGTGCATATGTCAATTCGTTTAACTCAGGAGAAAAGTCACGAAGAAATTATAAAGAGCGAAAGCAGGAAGATTTGTACAACAGTATAAAAAAACTGCTAAAATCTATTGATAATGTATGTGATACAGATATAGAATATATAAAAAATGAGATTGAAAAGGAAAATTTTCTGCCAAAACAGCTTACATTTAAAAATGGGGTTATTCCGAATCAGATTCATGCTTCTGAATTAAAAGCAATATTGAAAAATGCTGAAAAATATCTTCCGTTTTTGAATGAAAAAGATGAGTCGGGATATACAGTATCAGAAAGAATATTAATGCTTTTTTCTTTTCAGATTCCATATTATGTTGGACCTGTATCATCAAACAGTAACGGCTGGGTAAAGAGACTTGAGCCGGGGCAGGTACTTCCGTGGAATATTGATAAAAAGATAGATTTAAAGGAAACATCTGAACAGTTTATACAAAGAATGGTCAGAAATTGCACATATATCGCTGGAGAAAAGGTATTACCCAAAGCTTCGCTTTTGTATGAAAATTAATAATTTGTCAATTAACGGTGAGCGGATAGCTGTTGCTTTAAAGCAGGATTTATATAACACATTATTTTTAAAGGGAAAAAGAGTTACGCGAAAACAGATATTTAATTATTTTCATAGCAGAGGTCTTGTTGAGGAAGATTCACAGATAAGCGGAATTGATATTGCTGTTAATAACAGTCTTTCTACCTATGGAAAGTTCTTGCCTTTATTTGGAGAGCATTTAAAAGAAGATAAATATAAAAAGATGGTTGATGATATTGTATTCTGGTGTACTGTATATGGTGATTCAAGGAAATTCTTAAGGGAACAGCTTGAAGAGAAATATTCAGATGTGCTTGATGAAAACCAGATAAAACGAATAACAGGAATGAAATTTAAAGACTGGGGCAACCTGTCAAAAGAATTTCTTGAGTTATCAGGGTGCTGTAAATCAACAGGTGAAATGATACCTCTTATAAGAGCAATGTGGGAAACTAATTATAATCTTATGGAACTGCTTCACAGTGAAGAATTTACATATAGTGAAGAGTTAGAGGAAAAGCAGGGGAAAATTGAAAAAGTCCTTTCAGAATATACTATAGATGATTTGAACGAAGAATATTTTTCTGCACCTGTAAAACGAATGGTATGGCAGACATTACTTATTATTAAAGAAATTGAGAAGATAATGAAATGTCCTCCAACAAGAATATTTGTTGAGATGACAAGAAAAGATGATGAAAAAGGTGATAACGGACGTAAATCATCAAGAAAAGACCAGCTGCTTGCACTTTATAAAAAGATTCAGAGTGAAGATAAAGAGTGGAAGAAAGAGATGTCTTCTCGAATTGAGGATTACGATAAAAACGGTGCATTAAGAAGTAAGAAACTTTATTTATATTTTATTCAAAAGGGGCTTGATATGTATACAGGCAAACCTATAGATTTGGATAATCTTATGAGTGCCAATTCAAACTATGATATAGACCATATATATCCTAGACATTTTGTTAAAGATGATAATATTAATAATAATCTTGTGTTGGCAAGTAAGCCTGCAAATGCGGAAAAGAGCGATATATATCCGATAAAGGATTCCATATACCAAAAGATGAAATATACATGGAAAGTTCTTAGGGATGAGGGGCTTATAACAGAAGAAAAGTACAAGAGACTTACCGGAAGAAATCCGTTTACAGATGAACAAAAAGCTGGGTTTATTGCAAGGCAGTTAGTTGAGACTGGACAGGGAACAAAGGGTGTAGCAGATTTACTTACGGCATTGCTTCCCGATACAAAGCTTGTATATTCTAAGGCTGGTAATGTTTCGGACTTCAGAAAAAAGTATGATATTCCTAAGAGCAGGCTTATTAATGATTTTCATCATGCACATGATGCTTATCTTAATATAGTTGTTGGAAATATATATTTTACAAAATTCACATCAAATCCGTTAAATTATATTAGAAAAGAGTGTTCATCGAAAGATAACAAGTATCAATATAATCTTGGAAATATGTATAAATGGGATGTGAAAAGAGATGGAAAGACTGCATGGATAGCAGCAAAAGAAGGAGAAACAGGAACGCTTGCAACGGTCAAGAAGATGCTTTCAAGAAATACACCTATACTTACAAGACTTGCGATAGAGGGACATGGTGGAATTGCTGATGCAACACTTTACAGTCACAAAAAGGCTAAGCAGGATGCTTATATTCCATTAAAATCCTCTGATGCCAGAATGGCAGATGTGACAAAATACGGTGGATATTCAAGTGTCACAACAGCATATCTTTTTCTTGTAGAACATGAGATAAAAGGGAAAAAGATAAGAACACTTGAGACGGTGCCGTTATATCTGAAAGATAGATTAGAAAACAGTAAAGAGAAACTTGAGGAATATTGCAGAGAAACTTTAGGTTATACTAATCCATCTGTAAGAATGAAGAAAATCAAATTGCAGTCATTAATAAAACTTAATGGTTATTATATGCAGATTTCGGGAAAAACAAATAAACAGTTTACTGTAAGAAATTATGTCCAGTTTTGCCTTAACAGTAAATGGGTTGATTATATTCATAAACTTGAAAAATATCAGGATAAAGGTGTTATAGATGATGCTATAACTGATGAAAAAAATGTGGAATTGTATAATGTTTTATGCGAAAAACATAGTGTGGGCATATTTACACTACGTCCGAATCCGGTAGGCGATAAAATAAAAAAAGGTTATGATAAGTTTGTAAATCTTACTACAGAAGAGCAAATAAAATTGCTTATTGAGATTATAAAACTGACGTGTGTTGGAATAGTTAGTGCTAATTTGACTTTAATAGGCGGTGCATCTATAAGTGGAAAAATGCTTATAAGCAAAAATATAACTGATGCTAAAGAATGCCTTTTAATAAATCAATCTGTCACGGGATTATATGAGAACAGAATTGATTTATTAAGAGTATGAGTTGGCGTACAGTGGTAATCTCAAGCAGTGCAAAGCTTGATTATCATATGGGATATATGGTTGTGCGTAAGGATGAAGAGATAAAGATACATATAAGCGAAATATCAATTCTTATTATAGAGAGTACAGCCGTATCCCTTACAGCAGCATTGCTTAGTGAGCTTACTAAGAAAAAGATTAAAGTTATTTTTTGTGATGAGAAGAGAAATCCGTCATCTGAGCTTGTGCCATATTATGGGGCACATGATACAAGTGAAAAAATAAGGCGGCAGATGGCATGGACAAGTGATGTTAAATCAATTATATGGACTGAGATTGTACGTGAAAAAATATTAAAGCAGGCAAAACATCTTGATGAATGGAATCTTGCAGAAGCAGAAATGCTATATAATTATATTAATGAAATAGAAATTGGCGATGCAAGTAACAGGGAAGGTCATGCGGCAAAAGTATATTTTAATGCTTTGTTCGGCAAAGATTTTACAAGAACAGAAGAAAACAGTATAAATGCAGCTTTAAATTATGGATACGGAATTATATTGTCTGCATTTAATAGAGAAATAGTTTCTAAT
>OGLA01000482.1_pt1 | contig 10144 bp, 9 predicted proteins | sample 1572631 | NCBI WGS metagenome assembly OGLA01 (sample SAMEA2582011, study PRJEB24529) | metagenome | biome: Human gut stool | place: China | collected 2011
TAGGATAGTGGAAATAAAGAAGAATAATATGATGTTGCGGAGGAACCGCAAAGGCTTCGGGAGTTTCATGGAGAGAGTGCCAGTGTGATTAATGTGCTAATATGCCAATGTGATCAATGTGCTAATTGGCACATTGATCACATTGGCATATTAATTATTCGCCTCCGCATTCTTAATCATCTGCTCGCTGGCATACATATATACCTCTACGCGTCGGTTCTGTTCGGCAGACAGACTTTCGTCGTATTCGTTGTATCCCACGCCTTCCACTTTCTTGAACTGGGCAGGAGGGAAACAGAATTCGTCTAGATTGATCTATACGGCATAGGCGCGGTTCTTGGAAACTTTCATGTTGGCTTCGTAAGTACCCACTTTGTCGGTATGGCCGATGATGGCGATATCCGTTGTCGGGTCTTCCTTCAGAATCTGTGCGAGTTCGCGCAGGGAAGCCTTTGCCTCGTTGCTCAGTGCTGCGGAGTTGAAGCCGAAAAGAATACCTGCCGCAAAGGATACTTTGACAGCCGGCAAGCCGTTGGCATCCGTCACCTGCTCCACTTGGGCGCCTTCAATCTTGGCAGCTTCGGCAGCCTTCTTGTCCATCTTGTGTCCGATGGCAACGCCGGCACCCGTACCTACTGCAGCACCTACCGCAGCTCCAATGGCTGCCCCCTTGCCTTTACCTATCAGTCCGCCGATAATGGCACCTGCTGCTGCACCGGAGCCACCGCCGATTATTCCACCTTTGGCCTTGTTGTTCATTGTGCCGCAACTGCCCAGCAGCAATGCGCCGCACAAAAGCAATACTGTAAATTTCATCTTCTTCATAACTCTTTTTCTTTAAAAGTTGACTTTATCTTTAATGTTGCAAATTTATGTATATAATAACCATATTCTTCTTTCTAAAGTTCGCCAGTTCTGTCCTTTTTTAGAGAATTTTCCTTTTGATGAGGACGAACCAGGCTGTCAGTATAAGACCTTTGGCAATGGTCGTTCCACTTACTGCCCACCAGATGGCATCCACTCCCATACCCATGTGCACCAGCAGTAACGCCACCGGAATACGCATGTAATTGCATCCGATGCTGACAATGGCAGGCGGCACTGTCCGTCCCAGTCCGTAGAACACGCCCTGCATGGTAATTTCCATCATCATGAACATTTGCGAATAGCCGTCGATGCGGAGGAAATCTCCGCCCACACGGTAGGCTTCGGCCTCGGGTACGAAGATAGAGAACACCTCGCTGCCGAAGAAGATGAACAGTAGTGAGCAGAGGCTTCCGAATACGCCCGTCATCCACATGGTGGTGCGCCATGCTTGCTTCACGCGCGACTTCTGCCCCGCGGCATAGTTCTGGGCGATGAACGTACTCAGCCCCGTGGAGAATCCTTGCGAAGTATTCCAGGTAATGGCCTCGATTTGTCCACCGGTGGTGAATGCCATCAGTCCGATGTGTCCTCCCTGCTCCGAGGCGGTGCGCGAGAGGAACATGTTGACGAAGGCAAATAGCGTGTTCAGCGTAGCCACGGGCAGCCCGAGCTTGAAGATGCGCCGGGTGTACTTCTTTTTCAGCGGAACGATAAAGGAGAAACCTCCGAGCACGGCGCTTTTCCCCCGGAGCTTGTAGACGAAGATGCCGAATACTGTAGCTTCGGAAAGCCATGTGGCAAGTGCTGCGCCCACTGTTCCCCAACCGAAGCCGAAGATGAACAGAGGGTCGAGGAGGATATTCATAATCAGTCCCGTTCCGCTGATGTAGAACGGAATCTTGCTTTGTCCTGCCGCGTTGTAGATGCCCGTGAAGGCAGCGGAGAGAAAGACAAACGGCAGTCCCGTCGACACGATGCGCAGATAAGTCACGGCGGCGTCCGTGATATGCTGTTTCAGCTCGAAGATGTTCAGAATGGGGCGGGCGAAAAGGAAGAGCAGACCTCCCCAGCAGACGGAGATGAGCAGGGCAATCGTAATGTTGTGCGAAGCAAAGCTGCGTGCATCCTCTTCGCTGCGTGCACCGATGGACTGGCCTACGCTGACTTCGGCGCCCACTTTATTGAGCAAGGCGATGGAGCCGGACATCCACGTCAGTATGCCTACCGCACCTACTGCAGCCACGGACTCACTGCCCAGACGCCCTACCCATGCCATGTCCGTCAGGCTGTAGGCCATCTGGATGAACGAGGTGGCCATGATGGGCATTGCCAGCGTGAAAAGCTGGCGGTTGATGGGGCCTTGTGTCAGATTCTTTGTTCCTTGCACGTTGACGGGTTTTTAGGTAAACAATGTGTTGCTCATCCCCTTTTCCGCTTTCTGCGGAGACGGTGGCGGCGTTTCTGCTTGTACTTTCGTATCTTGGCATATACCAACCAGATGAAGAGCAGACCGAAAACGGCGAAGATGAGCAGCACGATGCCTGTGTTGAGATTGTCACCTTTCACGCGGCTCCACATCTCGAGCACTAGTTCCGTGCGGTCGCCGAAGTCGCGTATCATGGCGCAGCGTTCCACTACTCGGCGGTCAGGATATTGTACCGGGTCTATCTGCAGGCTGTCGGCTCCGGGCAGGGGGCCGAAGAAGTAGCTGAGGTCGGAGTGCACGTCGAGCGTGGTATCGGTCTTGGCCTCCATGATTTCCGGTGTGGCTACGGCGCTGACGTAGCCGATAGCATCCATGTTGCGCAGTGCCACGGAAGGCTGGCAGAGGTAGTTGATGAAATAGCTTGCCGCCTTCACGTTGCGGGCGTAGCGGGGGATTACCCAGCCGTCGTACCAGATGTTGCTGCCTTCGCGGGGGACGGTGTAGTCCAGTTCCACACCCACGGCATCGGCCTCCTCGATGGCCCAGACGGCATCGCCGCTCCAGGTGAAGTTAATCCACGCCTTGTTCTTGGTCATCATTTCCTTGCCGAAGTCGGCTTCCCAGCCGGCGATGTTGGGTTTCATCTCCTTGAGGCGTTGCTCGGCCAGGGCGATGGCCTGCGGGGAGTTGTCGTTCATCAGTTGCTCTACGGTGACGGTGCTGTCGGCCAGCTCCCGGGCGTGGGCGTAGATGATGGCGGTACCGTAGGCATCGCGGTAGCTGTCCTTCATCAGTATTTTGCCGCGGTTTTTGGAGTCCCAGAGGATGTCCCATGTGCCGGCCTCTTCGGCGGTAATAAACTTTTTGTTGAAGAGGATACCAGCGGTGCCCCACATGTAGGGCACGGCATAGTCCTCGGTCTGGCGTTCCGGTTGCGAGGTCTTGTTCAGCTCGTGGCGAATGTAGGGCGACACGTTGGGGATGTAGTCCGGCGTGTGGCCGAAGTTGCGGTCGATGGGTAGCAGGAGGTCTTTGCGAAGCATGCGTTCGATGATGTACTCCGAGGGGCATACCACGTCGAAATCCTCGTGGCCGCGCTCTATCTTGGTGAGCATGATTTCGTTGATATCGAACACCTGGTAGATGATACGGAGGTCTTCGCCCGTCTGCTGCTTGTACCAGTCGGGAAATTCGGCAAGCACATCTTCATCGATGTAGTCCGCCCAGTTGTATATCTTCAGTACACGGCTGCGCTCTTCTGTGGAGTTTCCACAAGAAGAGAGGGATGCGATACAGCACAGTAGAATCAGTATGTTTATTATCCTTTTCATCATCTTGTTCTTGACAATTGATAACTTATAACTCATCACTCACATCAATCGTTTTTCGTCCGTTCGGCCCGCTTGTTGATTACAATCAGCAGCACCAGCACCGTCACGAAGATGATGGTGGAGAGTGGCCGCAGTTCCGGCGTCAGTCCACCCTTGCGCGCATCGGCGTAGATGTAGGTGGAGAGCGTTTCCAGTCCTTGGTTGCCGATGGTGAAGATGGTCACGGCAAAGTCGTCGATGGAGAGCGTGAAAGCAAGGATGAATCCGCTTATCATACCCGGAAATATCTCCGGAAGAATAACCTTGCGCAGTGCTTGGAACGGTGTGGCGCCCAGGTCGAGTGCCGCCTCGTAGACATTCTGGTTCATCTTTTTGAGCCGGGGCATTACGCTGAGCACCACGTAGGGCGTGCAGAAAGTGATGTGTGCCAGTACCACTGTGGTGAATCCTTGCGATATGCCGAAGCTGACGAACAGCAGGAACAGCGACACACCGGTGATAATGTCTGCATTCATCATCGGGATGGCATTGGCGAAGTTCATTACCTGCCGTGTGCGCGAGCGCAGATTGAAGATGCCGATGGCTGCAATGCTGCCCAGCGCCGTACTGGCGGTGGCGGCAAGCAGGGCAATGGCGAATGTGTTCCAGATGGCATTCATCAGCGAGTGGTGCATCCCGCCCGTAAACAAGGAGCTGTACAGCTTGGTGGAGAATCCCGTCCAGTTGCCCAGCACCTTTGCCTCCGTGAAGGAGAATATCATAATAATTAAGATGGGCGAGTAGAGCAACGCCAGCAGCAGCCACAAGTAGCCGCGGGTTAAGATTCGTGTCATCATATCACACCTCCGCTTTCATTCGATGCCCCGTCCTCCTCGTTGGTAAAGAGGATGGTGATGCCTATCAGCAGCAGCATGATGAGCGAGAGGGCGGCACCGTAGTTCCACATTCCGTTGTAAATATTCTCTTGCACCGTGGTGCCGAACAGTTTGATGTTGTTCATTGTCAGCAACTCGGCAATGGCAAAGGTAGAAACCGTAGGCATAAACACCATCACTATGCCGCTCATCACTCCCGGCATGGAGAGCGGCAGAATCACCTTGCCGAATACGCGGGTAGGAGAGGCTCCCAAGTCCTGCGCAGCCTCAATCAGATTGTGGTCCATCTTCTGAAGAGTGTTGTAAATGGGGTATATCATGAACGGCAGGAAGTTGTAGACCATACCGAACACAAGGGCACCTTCGCCCAGCGGCAGGTTCAGGAAGTCGAACAGCGCTACTGTGGCAAGCGTACGTATCAAGATATTCACCCACATGGGGAGGATGAACAGCACCACCATGGTGCGTGAGGTGTTGAATTGCTTCTGGCTCAGGATATACGCTGCCGGATAGCCCAGCAGCAGGCAGACCAGCGTGGTGATAACGGCTATTCCGATGGAGTAGACAAACGTGTTCATCGCTTCGGGGTGCATCATGAACTTGCGGAAGTTGGCCAGCGTAAACGCTCCTCCGTCGTCCGTAAAGGCGTAGAGCACGATGAGCAGCAGCGGTACTATGACAAATACAAGCAGAAACAGCGCGTAGGGTACCGTCCAGTTGCGCCGGCGCATGAAGAAATGGGATAACTTATTGAGCACTTCCTTCCTTATTAAGAGATTGAACAATCCGTATATTTTGAGGGGCGATGGTGATACCTACGCGGTCGCCGTCGTCCCACACGTCGTTGGTGTCGACAAAGATATCTTCGTCCCAGTCCGTAAACACGGTCAGGTGGTAATGGTTTCCTTTGTAGAGGATGAATTTCACTTCACCCGTCAGACGGCCGTCCTCTTCGTTGTCTTCGAGGATGACGTGCTGGAAGTCTACTTCCACTTGCACGGCGCTGCCCGGCTCGATGCCCTGCACGGGGAGGCACTCGAAGTTACAGCCCAGGAAGTCTACGTGCGTCTCGTCCACCAGCTTTCCCTCGAAGGTGTTGCAGGTGCGTTCCTTCTTCATCACATGGATGTCGAAGGGCTTCACCAGCAGACCGACTTCGCGTCCTGCCTCGAAGGCATGGTAGTCCTGCACCATCAGCTCGTAGCCTTCGCGCGTCTGCACCAGCATTTCGTAGTGTACGCCTTTAAAGATGCAGCTGGTTACGGTCCCCGTCAGCTGTGCGGCGTCGGATACATCGAAGATGTAGATGTCTTCGGGGCGAATCACTACGTCTACCTGCATCTGCTCGCCAAATCCCGTGTCCACGCATTCAAATTCGTGTCCGCAGAAGGTGACGGCTTTATCCTTTATCATAACTCCGTTCAAGATGTTGCTTTCACCAATGAAGTCTGCTACGAAGGAGTTGATGGGTTCATTGTAGATGTCCGTCGGCACGCCTATTTGCTGGATGCGTCCTTCGCTCATCACGACGATGGTATCGCTCAAGGTCAGTGCCTCTTCCTGGTCGTGGGTCACATATACGAAGGTGATGCCCAGCTTCTGGTGCATCTCCTTTAGCTCCATCTGCATGTCCTTGCGCATTTTTAGGTCCAGGGCGGCAAGGGGTTCGTCCAGTAGCAGCACTTCGGGTTCGTTGACGATGGCTCGGGCAATGGCTACGCGCTGTTGCTGCCCGCCGGAGAGGGAGTCTACATCGCGGTCCTCATAGTCCGTCATGCCCACCATGCGCAGGGCCTGCTTTACCTTCTTCTCGATGGTGGCACCGGGCAGCTTCTTCAGCTTCAACCCGAAAGCAATGTTGTTGAACACGTTGAGGTGGGGGAAGAGGGCGTACTTCTGGAACACGGTGTTCACCGGACGCTTGTGCGGCGGTGTCTGCGTGATGTCCTTTCCGGCAATGGTTATCACTCCTTCCGAGGCTGTCTGAAAGCCTGCAATGAGGCGTAACAGTGTTGTCTTTCCGCAGCCGGACGGTCCCAGTATTGTTACAAACTCGCCCTTACGGACAGACAAATTCACATCATTCAGCACGGCCTTATCTCCGAAAAATTTCGATACGTGCTCCACACCGATGATGCAATCGGACTTTTGCATAAGCGTCTTTTACTTTATCCAAACGAATTAAACAAATCTCAGAAGAAAGCTGAAATAAAATCAAAACAGTTTCTCGGGCTTTCAAAAAGCGGGTGCAAAGTTACATAATTTATCGGGATTTTTCGCCTTACTCTAAAATTCATTATTCCTATGAAGTTAAAATAATAAGTAATACCTTTGTTGGCAGTATTGATATTAAAACTTAATAACATGATGGAAAAGAAGATTGTACTCATCACCGGAGCCTCCTCGGGAATAGGGGAAGGCTGCGCGCGTAAATTTGCCATGAACGGTTACCGGCTTATACTCAATGGCCGTAATGTGGAGAAACTGAATGCTGTAAAGAAAGAATTGTTGGAGAAATATGGAGCCGATGTGTATCTGCTTCCTTTCGATGTCCGCGACCGGCAGGCTGCCCGTGCCGCCCTCGAATCCCTTCCGGAGGAATGGAAGGCGGTAGACATACTGGTGAACAATGCCGGACTCGTCATTGGGGTGGACAAGGAACATGAAGGTAACCTGGATGAATGGGACATTGTCATCGACACTAACGTGAAAGCCTTGCTTGCCATGACCCGCCTCGTGGTTCCCGGTATGGTGGAGCGTGGCCGTGGTCATGTTATCAATATGGGGTCCATTGCCGGAGATTACGCTTATCCGGGAGGCAGTGTGTACTGTGCTTGCAAGGCTGCCGTCAAGGCCCTTTCCGACGGACTCCGCATCGACCTGGTGGATACCCCGATACGCGTAACGAATATCAAGCCGGGGTTGGTGGAAACCAATTTCTCCGTCGTCCGTTTCCGTGGTAACCGGGAGGCGGCCGATAATGTATATAAAGGTATACGCCCGCTGACCGGCGACGATATAGCCGAAGTGGTCTATTTCGCCGCTGCCGTCCCCGAGCATATCCAGATTGCGGAAGTGCTGGTGATGCCTGCCAACCAAGCCACGGGGACAATTGTCAGCCGGAAATAGAATTTGTATAAGGATATGATAAAATGATACTATTTTATCTTCGGGGAAACGCCTACATTTGCGCACAGCTAAATGAATATAGAATCTAAACAAGAAAAGCATGAATTTCAAGAAACGAACAAATTTCCTCTTTGGAGTACTGCTGCTGACCGGCAGTTTGTTGGCTCAAAACGTATGTGTATCCACTCCGAAAACCTCTTTGGTGCTTTCGGCTCCTGAAGGCGGTACACTGAGACACTTGTATTATGGTAACAGACTTTCTGAAGCCGACTTGCAGAATATCTCTGCGGCAGAAGCGAACCATGCAGCCTATCCCGAATATGGATTGAATGCTCCCGTGGAGACGGCCCTCGCTGTGAAGCATGCCGACGGTAACATGACCCTCCAGCTCGAAGTATTGAACGTGACTACCGAAAAGGAAGGGAATGCCGTGACGACTGTCGTGGCACTGAAGGATAAGGTGTATCCCTTCTTCGTCAATGTCTGTTACCGTGCCTGGCAGGATGCCGACGTGATAGAATCCTGGACTGAAATCTCCCATCAGGAGAAGAAGCCGGTGGTACTCAATCAGTTTGCTTCCGGCTATCTGCCCATCCGCCGTGGCGATGTATGGCTGTCCCATCTCTCCGGTTCCTGGGCCAATGAAGGGGTTTTGACGCAGGAACCTCTCACTCCGGGCATGAAGGTTATCAAGAATAAGGACGGTGTGCGCAATTCCCATACTGACCATGCCGAAGTGATGTTCTCCCTTGACGGCCGTCCGCAGGAGAACACGGGCAACGTGATTGGTGCAGCCCTCTGTTACAGCGGCAACTACAAACTCCGCATTGAGACAATACCACCATTTCTTTGCCGGAATCAACGAAGAGAACTCTACTTATTCCTTGAAGAAGGACGAGCTTTTCCGCACTCCCGAACTTGCCCTGACTTATAGTAATGAAGGCTTGAGTGGCGGCAGCCGTAACTTCCATCGCTGGGCACGCCTGCACAAACTGGCGCACGGCACTACCCCCCGCAAGATTCTTTTGAATAGTTGGGAAGGCGTGTACTTTGACATCAACCAGCAAGGTATGGACCAAATGATGGCGGACATTGCCTCCATGGGTGGCGAGTTGTTCGTGATGGACGATGGCTGGTTTGGCGACAAGTATCCCCGTAAGAACGACAGCTCATCACTCGGCGACTGGGTGGTGGACAAGAACAAGCTTCCGAACGGTATTGAAGGCTTGCTGAGTGATGCCAAGAAACATGGCGTCAAGTTTGGCATCTGGATTGAGCCGGAGATGGCGAACACTACCAGCGAACTCTACGAGAAGCATCCCGACTGGGTACTTAAGGCTTCCGAACGTGACGTTGTGTTGGGACGCGGCGGCACGCAGGTAGTGCTTGACCTTGCCAATCCTGCCGTGCAGGACTTCGTTTTCGGTGTGGTAGACAACCTGATGACCTCTTATCCTGAAATAGATTACATCAAGTGGGACGCCAATATGTCTGTCCAGAACCACGGTTCGCAATATCTGACGAAGGATAATCAGAGCCACATGTACATCGAATTCCACCGCGGCTTCGAGAAAATCTGCCAGCGCATCCGTGCCAAATATCCCGACCTTACCATCCAGGCATGTGCCAGTGGCGGCGGTCGTGCCAACTACGGAGTGCTGCCTTACTTCGACGAGTTCTGGGTAAGCGACAATACCGATGCCCTGCAACGTGTCTATATGCAGTGGGGAACTTCCTATTTCTTCCCCGCCATCGCTATGGCATCGCATATCAGTGCTGCCCCCAATCATCAGACGTTCCGCACCATCCCTCTGAAATATCGGATAGACGTTGCCATGAGTGGTCGTTTGGGTATGGAAATCCAGCCCAAAAATATGACGGAAGAAGAAAAGGCTCTTTGCAAGAATGCCATTGCCGAGTACAAGACCATTCGTCCCGTAGTACAGTTGGGAGACATTTACCGCCTGCTCTCTCCTTATGACAAGCAAGGTGTGGCTTCTCTGATGTACGTGGCTCCGGAGAAGGACAAGGCAGTCTTCTATTGGTGGAAGACGGAACATTTCTGTAACCAGCACCTGCCGCGTGTGAAGATGGCAGGGCTCTGTGCCGACAAGCAATACCGGGTGCATGAACTGAACCGTATAGATAATGTTCCCTTGAACTATGAAGGAAAGACTTTCAGCGGTGCCTATCTGATGGCAAACGGGTTGGAGATTCCTTACACACATAAGGTGGACTACCACAAACAGAACGACTATAGAAGAGGTGAAATGACGTGAATAAAGGTGAGGTTTAGCCGCGTAAAGGTGAACTTGAGCGGCGTAAAGGTGAGGTTGATGGGTACAGTTGGTACAGTAGGACCGCTGTGCCCACTGTACCCATGTTTGATTTACTTGAAATACACAATATTAAAATTCCAAGTTGCCTCTATCATCACGGAAAGCCATTTATATAATAAGTGTAAATGTTTGGCGAAAAATATCTTGAAATGTTATATATATAAACCATTTTGGCTA